>SCLI03000031.1_pt1 | contig 56130 bp, 51 predicted proteins | sample 7268041 | NCBI WGS metagenome assembly SCLI03 (sample SAMN10721081, study PRJNA514188) | viral metagenome | isolation source: depth-stratified mine tailings core A | place: China: Fankou Pb/Zn Mine tailings | collected 2017-10 | reverse complement strand
AGATGGAATCCAGCTCGGACACCTCCGCTGAGCACGAAGGCCACGCGTAAAACGCCGAAAGCGCCAGATCATACATCACCGGCGCTCTCAGTAGAGAGAAACTTTGTCTTTAGTTGTTTGGTGGAGGAGATGTTCCCTCCGCAAAAAGTGACGGCGGTTTTCTCCCAAGTCCAAAAGAATCTCAGAGATAACCTCGTCCAACATCCGTATTGTACCACATACCCACGGATCGTGTGAAACACACGCACATCGTGCGTGTTGATGGGCTCTACCGTGATCTGTTAGAATTGAGACCAGTGGGTCACTTGCAACGTTATGCGCCGGATGTGCGTATTCCCTGATGTGTTACCAGATGCAAATGCATCTGCTGGTTGGGGAATAGTCGATGTCCTATGTTTACAAGGACCCGCTACGGCCTCTGAATGGTGATGAGCGGGAAGTGTTGGAAAGAGTAAGTCGCGCTGAGAGTGAGCGGGTGGATCGAGCGAGACGGCAAAAGCATTGCTTGCCGTGGCTGATGGAAAGAGTCAGCAACCTCCGGCAGAGCCGGAGGCTTGAATATGGGAACCGCTCAAAGCGGATTTCTGTTCGTCATTCATGAGCCGCCCAAGGCGGCCATGGCTGCAGCTATCAGTACAGCCGCAGTTGATCTATCCGTTGGTCTTCAGCTTGTTGATGGCTGACATTCTTTGATCTTTTGCTCGTCCTTGCCAACAGTCGATACAAAATACCCGCGAGCCCAGAACTGCTCGCCGACGAAGTTTCTCTTTTTGCCAGCATAGCTTCGCGCAATGTGGATTGCGCTCTTGCCTTTGATGTAACCGACCACCTGCGCAACGCTATACTTGGGCGGAATACTGATCACCATATGCACGTGATCCGGCTGCAAGCTTCCCGTCTCGATGCAAGACTCTTTGTGACGAGCTAGCTCGGCCAGCACCTTGCCCAGTTCCTTTCGTATCTGCCCGTATAACACTTTGCGACGACACTTCGGCACAAACACAATGTGGTCAACGAGTATGCGTTCAACTTGCGTAGTCGTCCATTCACTGCTCCTCTCAAGAACTTTGAGCGGTTCCAGAGTAGAGCATGATGGACGACTCCAGCATATGTCAAACTTTGCGAGTCCCACCGGCACAGCCGGGGGCTTACCATTACTAGTTATAGACTCAGGTCGGTCTTTGCGAATTTGGTCAAGTGGTCTTCCGGGTATCAGGCAACCATCTCTGTCTCGATCAGCGACTCCGTCAAGCTAACAGCCTATCACTTCAGCAATTTCCACGCCAGCCCATCTGAACGAGTGGCTATACACCGACCTCGTCCCGGTCCTTGGAACTCGCTGTCTCCTCTGTGTATTCCCTGTCGCTCTTTATATGGTGATACACGTACAGCCCTATCAGGACGAGGAGGACCACGCCGATAATCGCATCCGCTCCGTGGAGATATTTCTTCAGTTCAGTGTCCCATTTTGCCCCGAGCACCTTTCCGGCGTAGGCAAGCGCAAGGCACCAGGGAAGAGAACCAAGGAAAGTGTATATGATGAATCGCACGAAATGCACTCTGGCCATGCCGGCTGGGAACGATATGAACGTCCGGATAACTGGCAGCAATCGGCCAATGAATACCGCTGCGTCTCCGTGGCGAGCAAACCAAGCGTCGGCTTTGTCGAGATCCTTGCGTCGGACGAGTATGTATTTGCCATACTTCTCGGCAAACGGCTTGCCACCGAACTTACCTGCCCAGTATGCGAGCGTCGAGCCCCAGACACATCCCAGTGCTCCAGCAACTCCCATTCCCCACACGCTGAAGCGCTGAGGGTCAGAATGGACGAGATACCCTCCGTGGGGCATGATGATCTCGCTGGGAAGATGTTGCTTCGTTGTCAATTCTCTCTAGCAGTGTCCGATTTCGATCTGCCGTCAAGCGATGCGCCCGGAACACACGCCGTTCCACTAGATTACCCTGAGATCGTGCCGAATGCGCCGGGAATGATTATGCCTGTTCCCGACTCGCGTTCTGAGGCTTGCGCAGCGGTATACCTCTTCTCACGCACACTACGGCCAAGTCGTCCCGCCCATTGGGATCGGTCTCGGCTTGAATACGGTCGCATATGGCATCCGCCATCTCCTGTGCCCCCAAGTGAGAACACTCCCGGGTGAGCGTGCGGATCGGCACTTCCCCAAGCCGTTTCCCGGAATGAGTTCTGGAGTCAGTAGCGCCATCGCTGTAGATAACCATTGTGTCCCCTGGGTGGAGGTTCAATGTGGATACACAGAAGTCAGGAATAGTGATGCTGGATGTAAGTATTGGGGCAGTTATTTCAGTGGTTTCCAGTTCTCGCGTTTCTGCCCGGAGAATCACCCCTTCGGTGTGACCCGCATTCACATATTCAACTGCGCCACTGGACGGATCAATCTCAGCGTAAAAGAGGGTAACAAACTTATCCGACGTTAAGCGTTGGCGAAGTCCATGATAAAGGGCTTCGATGACGCTGCAGCCTCGCAGCCCCCTTCTGTGACCATCGTCCAAGAGGTGCTTCAGCAAAACCGTGAAAAGGGAGGCAGTAGTCCCCTTGCCTGAGACGTCTGCGACACACAGGAAAGCGCGCCCATCTACTATTCCGGTGTCCGCGAAGTCACCCCCAGTCGTGCTGGCGTATCTAACAGATGCGCCGATGTCGAGACCCGGCACTATGGGAGGCACCGGGGCAATGATCTCTCGCTGCACGGCTCCGGCCGTAGCCAGATCCTCATCTTGGCGAGCATATGCTGTCTTTAGCTCAGAGTTGACCACTGCTAGCCGACTTGCAGCATTCCTTGCGTCCGCTACAGCTTTCACGAGTCGGAACATGATCTCAGTGGTCATCACAAAGAGTAGAAGCCTGATGATCAGAGATAGCGCCGCGTCTGGAACCGTTAGCTCGCCGATCCTGATCAGGCTGGCAAAGTAGACAACGGTCTCCACTTCAGCAAGAACTGCCGTAACTAGGCCAGCCTTTCGACCCAGCGCCCAAACTGCATAGGCAACGGGCAGCACAAACGCAACTGAAAGGTCCATGTGCGCAGGTGTACAGTAGTCTGCGACCTCGATAGCCCACAATAGCAGTCCTGTGACTACTACCGCAGGTGCCGGTCGACGCAGCCATTTGTTTAGTTGCGTTGTGTCTGACATAGACGTCCTTGGCGCTCATTCAGCAGTCCTGACAATACACAGAGACGCGCCACCAACGCAGATCATTTGCGTGGAATCGCATCAGTCTGTTCCGACTGGGCAATTCCCCGCGCCCTGTCATCTGGGAGCCCACCTCCTTGTGTCACCAGGCGAAACGCAGATCACTTGCAGATGGTTGGTCCACGGCAACTACTTGATCATACCCTTGCTGCGCCCCACGCGGTGTAGATAGTCGTATTCCTTGACGAAGTCGACAAGATCCGTCGTTCTCGCGACCGCTAGGCCAACCACCGTATCCGCCGCTCCGTAATACATCCAGATATCATTTCCCCTACACACAGCGCCGCATGTATAGACCACACTCGGCACCAGCCCCTGCAATTCGTAAGGCGCTTGCGGAGTGAATACCCACTCAGACGCCCTAGCCAGCACCTTTCGAGGGTCCTCCAAGTCGAGAAGAGCAAGACCCAGGCGGTAGATCGGCCTGTTACCCATCTCCTTGACGCCGTGGTAGATGAGTAGCCATCCATCGTCCGTCCGAATCGGCGGTGCGCCGCAGCCAATGCGCAGCCCGTCCCACCACGGCCCACCTCTTTCTGGAATGAGTACGCCGGGCAGACTCCAGTGTACCAAGTCTCCATTTGAAGTGGCGTACCAGATGTGCTCTTGGCCGCCTGTGACAGGCCGATGCAGCATCATCCAGCGCCCGTCGAACTGCTCAGGGAATATGGTAGCATCCTTGTTTGTCGGAGAGAGCACTGTGCCGATTCGCGTCACTGTCTCAAAGTCTGTCGTAGTTGCCAGAGCGACGGCTGGCCCGTAACGTGAGTACGCGGTGTAGGCGATGATCCACTCCTGCGGGCCGATCTGCGTCACGCGCGCATCCTCGCACCCCCATTCCTCGTATGGCCAGTCGGAAAGATCGGGCTCCAGCAAAGGCGTGGAGGCGATGCGCCAATCGCTAATACCGTCCGCGCTCTTTGCCACCCGGATTTCAGACACCCCACGTCTGTCTTCGATTCGCAGAAGCAGAACGACCTCGCCGTCCACCAGAGCGACACCCGGGTTCAAGACTGCATTCGCACTGACCGGCATGTCTGCCGGAGTAAGCAACGGCCCGTCTCCTCTGCGGACAAATACCTCATTCATCTTGCGTCAACACCTCCAGTTGCGGGCGTAGCCTTGTAGCTGGCCATGTTCTTCTGCAGTCTCTGTATCCGCTTCTCCGTTGGGGGATGCGTACTGAATACTCCAATCAGGATAGTGTCTTTTCCACCGGAGAGCTTGCCGATCTTCCTCAAGACATCCAGGCCGATTTTGGGATCATATCCGGCAGATGCCATGATCTGGAAGCCAATATCGTCGGCCTGATACTCAGCAGACTGGGAGAGTTGCATCTGGGTTACTTGCTTGCCCATTCGGGCCGCGAGCACACCGATCATCTCTTCCTGTGACCCCCCGCCTTCACCGCCGGAGTTCTGAAGCAGCAAGTCAGTAGCTTTCTGCAACAAGCCCGCCGTGCGTAGCTGCTCGGCCGAGTGTTCCTCTGCCACATGCGCCATCTCGTGGCCTAACACCGCTGCCAATTCGTTTTCGTCACCGCCAGCCAGCTTGATGAGACCGTCGTAAACGTAGACCTTGCCACCAGGAAGAGCAATGGCGTTTACTTCTCCGCTCTTCGTGCGCATGCCGCGAAATCTCCACTCCCAGCCTCCGACATCCTTCGGGCCTTTGTATTTGGCAGGCAACGCCTTCACCAGACGTGCTGCTATCTCGTTCATTTTCCGGTCAGCAAACGTATCCTGGTCGAGCTTCTGCGTCGCGGCTACCTTGCGGCCCAGAACGATCTGCTCCTGTGCAGACAGCGTGAACGGATTCACTGGCAACCTGGGCAGGTTGATTGGAGGCAATCCGAGTTCCTTCGGCAGCCTGATCTCCGTTGGGAGTCTGATGTCTTTGGGGATAGTCAAGCCCACGCTCTTTGCGGCTCCGGATATCCACCCCACGACACTGGTCACCATGCCAGACAGCACGATTCCCGCGATCACAATGATGACTAGAGCGCATCCGCATCCCAACACGCCAAACTTGATCTTCTTCTTCACTTTCTTCAGCAGTTTCATCCGTTCACCTATCTCACTGCCTCTTACCAGCCGACGATGCGCGGCGCGAGCACCCGCATCAACTGCCAACGAGTGCTCGCGCCGCCGTCGGAGAGGAGGGAGGCTCAGTTAATCTCCACCAATACCACCAAGGATATCGCCCAGCCAGGAGCTCTTCTTCTTTCTTTGGCCGTAGCCTTGCTGGTGGCTGTGTTCATCGTAGTCGTGATCGCGATCACGACTATCGTGGTCATCGTGGTCTCTGGACGGCCTGCGCGGCTCGTCTGACACATGCTGAGACCTGGCTTGGTCGCTTCTCATTTCAGGAACTGGCCCATCAGAAGCCACTAGCTCCACTATCTTCTCCAACTCTCCCCGGTCCAGCCATACGCCCTTGCACCCTGGGCAGATGTCTACACTCACACCGTGCTTCTGTACTTCGCGAAGCGCTTCGTCACAAACGGGACATTTCATAGTCGTATCCTCCTCTAGATGTATCATCCAATCGCATTCGTCGACCGGAATACTTGTGCCGCAGGGGCACATTGACTACCCGCTGGGAACTACCTCCCAGCCGATGGAACAAGCATAATCGGTGCATTGGCCTTCTCGAGTAGTTCAAGCAGCACCGACTTCCTCAGACACTTTCGGGCATGTTGACCAACGAGCAGACACACCAAAGACGTATCTGCGGACTGGGATGCTTGACGTACCTCATCAGTGAAACGTCCCGTGCGCCCCACAAACAGGGGCTTCCGGCCACACCCAGTCAACTGGGCTGCTATGAGTCCAGCTTGAGCAGTTGCCTCGCTTGCCTGCTCCTCCCATATCTCGCGCAGTGCAATCGACCGACAACCGCGCATTCCCACCGCGACACGAGAGAATGGCGGGTAGAACGGACGGGCAATAGAGATGACCACAACCTCCGATCCCCTCAAGTCCAGCAGTTCCGGTATGCTGGTCCCATCCGCCACGGACGGGTTGCCTGTACACATCGCGGCAATAACGACTCTTCCACGTCTCGGCACTGAACACACCGCTGGTAGTAGAAGAACGGGAGTACGACCCCTGTTCAGCAAGCACACACCATCAGATGCCAGACGCGCAAGTGATCCCGGCTGCCCCGCTTCCTGCGATACTACAACAACCCTAGGTCTCCGCTCCGCTATGACACGACGCGACTCATTGGTGAAGTTGCCGGTCTTAACGATCTCCTCCGATGCGACGCCAGCCAACGATGATCTACTGACGGAGTTCTTACCGTTCGAGCACACGCTGAGCGCAACGCTCGGACTCTCAATCAGAGGAATTCCTCGAATCACCTCCGCTGCGGACCGGCACAGGATGCCTCTCGATACCACGATTGTACTCACCGCGCAACCCCCTCGCGACTCGACCGCGACATTGCCTCCAGGCGGGCAACTCGCTCAGCCGTGGGTGGATGCGTGCTGAAGAGCCGGGCTACACCTTGGGCTGATAGCGGGTTCACGATGAACAGATGCGCGGTGGCGGGAGTGGCCGTGGTCTCATACCGTCCTGCCGAAGCTTCCAGCTTCCTCAGAGCATTTGCCAGCCCAAAGGGATTGCCCGCCAGCTTTGCACCTCGCTCGTCGGCGAGGTACTCCCTGGAGCGTGAGATCGCCATCTGAATGAGCATTGCTGCAAGCGGGGCAATGATGGATATTGCTATAGCTCCAATCAATCCACCGCCGCCACCCTCCTCTTCTGAATCGCGGTTGCCGCCTAAGCCACCGAACATTGCTCCCCACCGGATCATACTGGCAATCATCGTGATAGCTCCTGCTGCGGTGGCGGCTATGGTCCCTATGAGGATATCCCGGTTGCCAACGTGCGCAAGCTCGTGGGCCATTACGCCGGTCAACTCCTCATCCCCTACGAGACGAAGAAGACCTGTAGTTGCCGCCACCGCAGCATGTTTGGGATCGCGCCCGGTCGCAAACGCATTCGGTGCGTCCTGCTCGATAATATAGACCTTGGGCATAGGCATATCAGCTTGTCGGGCAAGCTGGTGCACCGTGCCGTAGAGCCTCGGCTCGTCATCCGCGCCTACTTCCTTTGCTCGATACATTGCCAGCACAATGCGGTCGCTCAGGAAGTATGCCCCTAGGTTCATAACAGCGGCAAAACCAAGCGCTATAATGGCCCCGCCGGATCCTCCGAAATGCCTGCCGATAAGGACAAACATTCCGGATAGGCATCCTAGCAACAGGAACACTTTCAGGTTATTCATTTTGCATCCCCCATCGCGCGTGAGATACTGACCGCTTTCGGAGAAAAGTCTTCTCAATCTCAACCGCGAAAAAGACCGAACTGGAAACGACCGTGCATAGCATCAAATCCGCGAAGCTGATGGGCACGTTCTTGAACACTCCCGCAATCGGGACTACGTAGGTTATCACGACCTGCAGCGCGAACGTGCCAATCACCGCCAGAACAAGAGATGGGTTCGCGCTGAGCTTGGTCTTGAACGCCGACTGGCGCTCCTTACGAATGGCCATAACGTGGAAGAGTTGGAATGCGGCGATGGTAAAGAATGCCATCGTGCGGGCGTATTCCACGCCGTGGTTATTCGTTTCGATAGCAAACATTACAAGTGTTGCGGCAGCCATCAGTGTGCCCACCCAGAGAATGTGCTGCCAGAGACCTCTCGCAAAAAGGCTCTCGTTCGGGTCACGCGGAGGCCGCTTCATCACATCACCTTCCGCAGGCTCTACGCCGAGAGCAAGCGCGGGAAGCCCATCAGTCACGAGGTTTATCCAAAGTATCTGGATCGGAAGAAGTGGCAGCGGAAGGCCTGCAAGCATCCCGACGAACATGGTCAGGACTTCTCCCAGATTCGTGGCAAGAGTATAGCGCACGAACTTGCGGATATTATCGTAGATAGTCCGGCCCTCTTCGACTGCCGAGACTATCGTTGCGAAGTTATCGTCGGTGAGCACAATGTCAGATGCTTCTCTGCTAACATCGGTGCCTGTGATGCCCATAGCGACGCCGACGTCCGCGCGCTTCAGGCTAGGCGCATCGTTCACACCGTCGCCAGTCATAGCGACAATGTGGCCGTTCTCTTGGAGAGCGAAGACAATGCGAACCTTGTGTTCGGGCGATACTCGAGCAAACACCGTGCAGTGTCCGACGGTCTTTGAAAGAGACTCATCATCCATCTGGTCAAGCTCGCTGCCAACACAGACTCCATCTCCGGCGTCCACAATGCCAAGGTCAGAGCCTATCGCAGAAGCGGTCAGTTTGTGGTCACCGGTGATCATAGCGATCTGGATACCACCTTCTCTGCACTTTCTCACAGCTTCCGCAGCTTCAGGTCTGGGAGGATCGCTGATGGCAACAAAGCCCAGAAACACAAGGTTCTTTTCGATAACATCAGGATCGAGATCTGTGGGAATACTCTTGAATGTCCGAGACGCCGCTGCCATCACTCTGGATCCGCGGGCAGCGTACTGCTCGCTAAGCCTGAGTATCTCTACCACTCGTGAATCAGCCAGAGGCACACGCTTGCCATTGCTCATTTCATGTGAGCAGCGCACTAGTATGACATCCAGCGCGCCCTTGGTGAAAGCATGGATGCCACCACTGCGCCCTTGGTGTACGGTCGTCATGCGTTTTCTGCCCGAATCGAACGGTATTTCGGCTATTCGTTGAAGGAGTCGCTTGCTTTCCTCCACATCCATTCCAACGTGCATTGCCGCTTCGACGAGAGAGGTTTCCGTGGAATCACCGATTGTCTGAATAGTCCCGTCCGCCGCAGTCTGAATCTCTGTATCGTTACACAGGCTCAAAGCCTCAAGCAATGCTTTGAGATTCGCATCTTCCTTGCTGATCAGTTCATCGGCACCCATCAGACTGCCGACACCGGCGAAGCCGTTATCCACTCTCTTGAGCAGGTTGTCGCCTGCGTACATTCCGTCCACGCGCATGCGGTTCTGCGTGAGAGTGCCGGTCTTGTCGGAGCAGATCGCAGTCACACAGCCCAACGTCTCGACAGCAGGGAGCTTTCGGATTAGAGCGTTGCGCTTCACCATCCTCTGAGCGCCAAGCGCGAGCGATATAGTGATAACCGCAGGCAGGGATTCAGGCACTGCAGCGACAGCCAGGCTGATAGCTGCCAACAACATCATCTTCAGATCGCGGCCCTGAATGACGCCAGCAGCGAACACGATGGCGCAAACAACAACCGCGCCGATGGCAAGATACAGACCGAGTTGAGCAAGACGCTTCTGAAGAGGAGTTTGCTTGGCTGGAGTTTGACCGATCATCTCGGCAATGTTGCCAAGCTCCGTGCTCATTCCGGTCTTGAGGACAACCAACGTACCACGGCCCTGAGCCACAGTGGTGCCCATGAAGACGTCACCCTTGCGATCTCCGATGGGGGAAGCGGGATCGTGAAAGTAGAAGGCATCCTTCTCCACGGGCACCGACTCGCCAGTCAATGCCGCCTCTTCGAGCGTAAGGTTTATGGCCTCGATGAGTCTGCCATCGGTGGGCACGAGGTCACCAGCCTGAAGTCTTACGACGTCGCCGGGAACAAGGTCGTGCGCGGGAACATCGGTCAGCTTTCCGTTTCGGATCACCTTGGCATTTGGAACAGCCAGCTTCTTCAGTGCAGAGATAGCCTTTTCGGCCCGGTATTCCTGTACAAACCCCATGATCGCGTTCAGGATGACTACGGCCGCGATTACAATAGTATCCTTTATGTCTCCGGCAAGACCAGAGATGATGCCCGCCACAATGAGCAAGATTGACATCACGCCTTTGAACTGCCCGAAGAACATGGCCACGGCACTCTGGTGGGCGGATTCCTTGATCTCATTTGGACCATATGTGCGCAGTCGCTCCCGAACCATCTCTTCGGACAAGCCCGAATGCGGATCGGTATCTAGTTCTGCCAGCATCTCACGTATCTGGGTCTCTGCCTGAACGCTCAATATATTGCTTCCCCTGCTCATCTTCGAACCTTGCAGCTCTTTCATCAAGATGCTACAATTGGATTATGCCAGACCGAGGTTGCGTGGAGGTAGCGCTCAGGTTAACATTGCGTCATGCTCGCCCGTGATTGCGCGCAGTCAGCCGTTCCCTCTGCGCATAGAGACAAAGGGGTCACTTTGAGCAATCATCCTGCGAGTAGGGGAATACGTTCGTCGCTTATTGGCGTTGCAGTTAACATAGTGCTAGCCGTGTTCAAGGGCACCGCAGGATATCTGGGGAACTCCTATGCGCTTATTGCTGATGCTATTGAGTCGCTGTCAGATGTAGTCAGTTCCCTTGTTGTCGCTGGTGGGCTCAGAATCGCCTCAATGCCGCGAGATAAGAACCATCCCTATGGGCACGGCAAGGCCGAACCGATAGCAGCAACACTTGTGGGATTTGCTCTCGTCGCAGCAGCGACCACGATAGCGATACAGGCTATCCATGAGATAAAGACTCCGCATCATGCGCCCGCTCCGTTCACGCTTCTCGTCCTGATCGCTGTCATAGTGACCAAAGAAACGCTCTTTCGCTTCGTGTTCAGGGTGGGAGATTCCGTATCCAGCACAGCCGTCAAGACCGATGCGTGGCACCATCGAAGTGATGCCATCACATCGCTTGCGGTCTTCATTGGTATTTCTATTGCCCTCATCGGTGGCAAGGGATATGAAAGTGCAGATGATTGGGCTGCGCTTGTCGCATCTGGCATCATTGTATTCAATGCGTACCGCTTGATGCGCCCCGCCGTTGGAGAAGTCATGGATGCAGCCCCATCTAGCGACATCGTTACGAGAGTGAGAGAAGTCGCGACATCTATAACGGAAGTCCTCGGCGTGGATCAGTGCTTCGTGCGCAAGATGGGATTCGATTACTTCGTTGACATCCACATCTGGGTGGATGGAGGCATCTCAGTAAGTGAGGGCCACAAGGTCTCCTCTAACGTGCGGAAGGCAATCCGGGACTCGGACAACCGCATCACTAACGTCCTGGTGCATGTCGAACCAGATGAACAGATAAAGCAGAAACCGTTGGATTGATTTGCTGCGAACAGGTGTTGAGTTGGCTAACAAAACCGTTTTGATCGTAGACGATGATGAGGCATTGGTAGCTTCACTTGGTGCGGGGCTTTCCGATGAAGGCTATTCAGTCGTGAGTGCTTATGACGGAGAGCAAGGTCTCGTGCGCTTCAAGCAGGAGAGTCCGGATCTGGTGATCCTCGACTTGATACTGCCAGGGATTGACGGAATGTCAGTGTGCCGGATGATCCGTCGAAGTTCTCCGGTTCCGGTCATCATGCTTACCGCGAAGAAAGATGAACTGGACAAGATCGTTGGGCTTGAGATCGGTGCGGATGATTATATCACCAAGCCGTTCAGCTTCAGGGAGATCCTTGCTCGGGTGAAGTCCGCGCTTCGCCGACCGGAGATGGATGGATACGAAGCCACGGACAAGGCGGACGTTTCCACAGTTAGCTCACTGACCGTTGACTTTTCTCGCCGGGAAGTGCGTGTGGAAGGCAGACTCGTTACCATGCCTTTGAAAGAGTATGAGCTTCTGGCTGTCATGGCCCGCAGACCCGGAAGAGTCTTCGAACGAGACGACCTCTTGCGCCGCGTCTGGGGCGATGATTTCTACGGCGATGAGAAGACTCTGGATGTCCATGTGCGGCGACTCAGAGCAAAGATCGAATCCGATCCGGCAAATCCAGTCTACGTCCTGACTGTTCGCGGCGTGGGATATAAGATGGCGGAGGTCTGACCGTGTCACTTGGCATCAAGTCTCGCCTGATCGCAAGTCATCTGGCCGTTGCCCTGGTTGCGGCTGTGGCAGCATCTATATACCTATCCATCTCCTTTGGGCGACTCCAAGTCGAATACCACAAGCACAGTCTGCTCTCAAGCGCATTTGCGCTTGCTGACGCTCTGGAGACGGATTTCGGAACATCACATGGTTTGCTCCAGGCCAAGCACGCGCTGCGGAAGTTGGCCGCTGAAGATCCAGGGAGATATGCTGTTGTTGACTCAAAGGGCAGAGTGCTGGCGGCAACAGCAGAATCCAGTAATGAAGGCAGCAGGCTCACTGGACTTGACAAGGCTCTGAAGGGCAAGCCCCAGACCCTTGTTACATCTGGAGACAAACATGACGGCGAACACATAGTGGCTGCGGTACCTATCGAACGCGGCGGCAAGGTTGTAGGCGCGGTCAGGGCATGGGTGATGGAGAAGGACTACAGAGCCTCGCTGTCACCCATCAAGCGGATTACTGCGCTCGCGCTTTGTGGAGTCATTGTGCTAAGCGTCATCGTTTCACTCGTGCTGGCACAAGCGCTGATCATACCCATTAGAAGAATGCGTCAGCTATCACATCGCATAGCCAAGGGGGATCTCAGCGTACGGGTAAACGAGACTAGTGGTGACGAACTAGGAGAGCTTGCAGATGATCTCAACACCATGACGTCACGACTTCAGGACTTAGAGAGCGTCCGCCGCGACTTTGTGGGCAATGTATCGCACGAACTCAGATCCCCGGTCAGCAATATCAGGATCACAAGCGAAGTGCTGGAACGTCGCGCCGAAAGACTCAGGGACGACTCAGCCAAGCTCTTCAGAACCATCATCACAGAAACAGAGCGACTTGAGTCCATGATAGATGAAATCATGGAGCTTTCCGCAATCGAAGCGGGCGCTATGACACTCGATAGGGAGGTCTTTGAACTCAAACCGATGCTTGAGGAACTACTGGAATCCACTGCTCCAAGGGCAAATCAGAAGAACCTCACAATCGGTTTACTGGCTGATCCCGGCATTAGCATCGTTGGCGACAGGAATCGTCTGGCTAGAGCCGTACACAGCCTACTCGACAACGCCGTGAAGTTCACTCCCGATGGTGGTCAGGTCGTGGTCTCTGCCCGCGTCTGCGAAGGCCAGACGGTAGTTGAGGTCACGGACTCAGGTGAAGGCATCGCTGCAGAGGATCTGCCAAGAGTATTCGAACGGTTCTACCGAGCGGACAAAGCAAGGCAGCGAAAAGGCGGAACCGGGATAGGGCTTTCCATTGTGAAGCATACCGCCGAAGCGCATGGAGGAACCGCTGAAGTCTACAGCGAGGAAGGTCGCGGCAGCACCTTCCGAATAAGACTCCCGAACCACTGACAAATGTGTGGTCTGCTCGCAATGCCTCAACCACTAGCACACGTCATCGTGCCCCACAGGTATGCGATATTTATCGTCCCTCACTTCCCATTGCGCGTCTGTTTGAGAATCCACTTGAGGATCAGTTGGTGTATCTCGAAGAACGCGGCCACGAGTGCAGCAGTAACTGACAGACCGATAGCCCAAGCGTAAGGGGGCAGCTTCATTGCGCCTTGAATCCCGCTGAACAGACCGAACCCGAAGAATATGATCGCAGCCCCGATCTTGATCGCTCTTTCGGGCAGCTTCGCCCCCAGAATCCGCCCGACGATAATCGCGAGGCCATCGGAAAACACCATTCCGAGAGTGGAGCCAATCCACACAGGGATGACGGGGTGGTCCGTAGCGAGCGCTACAGTGCTGAGCATAGTCTTGTCACCCAGCTCTGCAAGAAAGAATGTGGTGGTAACTAGCCAAAAAGGCGACCTGCCACGAATGCTTTTGCACTCTTCATCGTCCAGCTTATCTCCGCGCATGGTCCAAAGACCGAAGCCAATGAAGGCGATTCCCGCAACAAGCTTGATCCACGCTTCGGGAAGGAGCTTTCCAAGGCCACCGCCCAGGGCCACCGAAATAACATGCACCACAAGGGTGGCAACGAATATCCCAGCCAGGACTACAGTTGCTTTGTATCGCGTGGCCAAGCACAACGCTACAAGCTGCGTCTTGTCTCCAAGCTCAGCGATGAATATCATGGCCATTGATAGCCAGAACGCTTCCATATGTCTACCTCCAAACCATCGACGACGAGCTACCGGTACGAAAAAACGAGACCTTTGCGCCCATCACCACAAATGACGGGTGCAAAAGTCTCGCTAAGCCAGATCTTGGCCGATAGAGCCAGGCCGCAGCCAGTATGTTGACTCTACCCGAAGTAGCTACTCCCCTTTACGTGGTTTGATTATACCAGGTGAGAGGTGGCTTCGGCAATCCCCGTACCCGTCCAAGCGGGCGGTGCCTCGGACCTGATACGGCGGAAGCGGAATCAGTGCATTAGGCAGGACCGCTCGTGTGGTTCACACCGCCGTTTCTCATCAACGGATATTGTTTGGAGCAAATGTGACCTGGTAGAGCAGATCCTCTTTTACTGAATAGAAGAGCGGTGCTACGGTGATGCTTGGGTAACGTGCTTGCAGGCGACTTGCCTTGGCTCCGACGAGTTCTACCGAATCGTGGACTTCATAACGGAGTGCGTGTGCGTCGAAATGCATCTCAGCTTCCTCGCGTTTCCAGCCCTCATGAACCAGTCCCTGCACAAAGGCATCGCGGCGACCACTCAGACCAACCATTGCGCAGTCGTCGTGAGCTATCAGTGCCAGCGCTCGAACACCTCCTATAGCAACAGCAAAGGATATCTCGAACTGGACATTGTTTGGGTTGCCTCCTCCCGTCCGCAAGACATATGCGAAACCAGTTGGGATTCGCAGCACCTTGCGATAGTCCATGCACATGGTGATCATCAACTGCGCTGTGTCATGGACGAGGTATGGTCGCTTGAGATTGTGGTAGGCCAGAAGGTCGTGAATCGGCGTTCCTAGCCACTCCGGCAGGATATCATCCTCGACGGTGACGGGAGTCAGCCTTTCATTCATAAGACTTCTCCGCTTGAGTGATCATCTCGGCCGCTTGCCCGATGTCCTTTGCGATACCACATGGGGTGTGGAGGCTGGCTCGATCTTTCTCACCGTGTCCCGTCAGAACGTAGACTCCCCGTGCACCAGCGTTGTGGGCGAGTTCCATGTCGTGTGGGTGATCTCCTACCACGAATGATCTTGTCAGATCAACGCCGTAGCGCAGAGCAGCCGCGTCAAGGAAGAACGTGTTGGGTTTGATGCACTCACATCCGTCAGAGCGCCTGTGAGGGCAAAAGTACACGCGCGATATGTGTATACCGAATTGCCTGAGATAGCCCAATATGAACTCATGAACTCCGTCGACCTCGGAGTGAGTGAGCGCGCCTTCGGCGACACCCGACTGGTTAGTTACGATGAAAAGCCTGAATTTCGCAGCAAGATGCGCCAGTGCCTGCACGGTGTTATCGAAGAACACTACCTGAGACGGATCCCGCACATAGCCCACATCTTCGATGATGGTCCCGTCTCGATCCAGAAACACCGCAGGAGTTGTCCAACATGATACCGTGCTCACGCTAAGACCCTCCCGGCGACATCATTGACTTGATGGTCTGGTAGCCATAGTGGGCAATCAGATTGTCCAAGAGCACCAGAGCAGTGTAGTTCTCCGCTACCGGCCAGATGCGTCCGACAATCGTCGGGTCACGCCTGGTTATTGCCGCCAGGTCGGTATTCACGAGTGTGTATTTGTTGATAGTCTTCTGTGGTCGGTCGATGGTCGGTGTTGGTTTGACGGCGAGGCGCACGATGATCGGTTGTCCGGTTGCCAGACCACCGGTGATCCCTCCGGCGTTGTTCGAGAGAAAACTCACGTTGCCGTCATCGGACCGCATCTGGTCGTTGCTCTCATAACCCGTCATATCCTTTACGGCAAAGCCTGCGCCGACTTCAACTCCCTTTACAGCGCCAATCCCAAGCATTTCGCCGAGCTCGGCGTCGAGCTTGTCAAAAACCGGTTCGCCCAATCCGGGCGGCACACCCAGGGCGATTACCTCAACGACACCGCCGGAGGAATCGCCGGTTGCAGCGATTCGATTGGCAGCTTCCATCATTGCATTGGAAGTGTCCATATCTGGGCAGTTGAGCACCTGATGTACGCCGTAATTGGCGCTGATATCCTCAGCAGTGCGTATGGGAGTCAGGTCACGGATCTGGTCTATCTCCTGTTCGATCTCCGCGAAAACGCGTGCCTTCTCCAGGAATCTCATATCCATGTTCAATCGGCCCTTTGCGTATAGCTCTTGGTAGAATGCGTCAGTATCATGGCGCATTCGCTTGTAAGCCTCGGTGTAGGCAAAGGCGGCCTCATGGTCGATGTCCGGGCACCGCACACCGGCGAGTTCTCGGATGTATGAGAAGACTCGAACCCCGCAACTGCGGAGGATCTTCTTCGCCACATAACCCGCCGCCACGATGGTAGCAGTGTAGCGGCCGCTAAATATTCCAGCGCCGATGGCATCGTCGTCCGGCCCGTATTTCATAAATGAGGCGTATGACGCATGGCCGGGTCTGGGAGTACGGTTGGTGTCTTGATACTGCTCGATGTGTATGAAGTGACGATCAAGATTGGGGATAATGATCGTCAATGGAGTGCCGTTGGTATGGTTCTTGTTCCCTGCACCATCGATAGTATCGGCAGCATTCAGCCCTGTATAGATGATAGGCAGATCCGGCTCTTTGCGAGGGCTGGAAAGCTCATCTGCTCCGGGTTTTCGCAGAAGCAGATCTCCGTATACTTCCTGCTCAGTCAGCAGCATTCCGGGCGGGACCCCCTGAACCAGTGAGGTCAGGCCCTCCTGATACGATCCTCCCGCAACAGAAACCTGAAACAGTCTACCCAAATGACAACCAATCATATTTGCTATTCTCCTAGATCCTATGCACTGACCTGCAGTTCCCTTGCAGCCTCCGCCATTCCACGGTATAGCGCCGGTAGTTCGTCGAGTTCCACTGCCGAAAACGCCACCCTGATGTCGCTCTCGCCGTCCGCAATCACCCCGATTCCATACTTCTCCAGAAGGTGCGTTCGGTAGGCTTCGGCGGCCACGTGCTTCAGCTTGAGGCACATGAAGTAGCCGGAGTTGAACGGATAGGGTTCCCAAACGTCACCGAATTCCGGCGTGCTCAGGATCTCCATGGCCTTTCTCGCTCTGGCCTCGAGTATATGGTATTTCTCGTCGTGCTCCACATCGAGATCCTCGCTGCATAGCTCTTTCGCCAAAACAGATTGTGCTGGCTGGGAGCAGTTCGATATCGCACTTCGGATAGCGCCCGCGAATTTCTTCTCTAAGGCGCTGTAGAGTGACTCTTGGCTCAGAGCCGCTCGGGCGGCGAACGTCAGCATCCCGGTTCTGAAGCCCCACACGAACTGTTCTTTCGTCGGTCCGTCCACCTTGACCGCCAGGATACGCTCGTGAATCTCAGCGAGCCGGGCGAACATCGACTCCTGCAGAACGGCTCCGTCGTAGAAGAGACCGAAGTATGCGTCATCACACACTACTGCGAGATTGCATCCGTTGTCGGCAGCTTCGACCAGCACTGAGGTGATGGCATCGGCCTCATTCTTAGTCACCGAGTATCCGGTTGGGTTGTTCGGGAAGTTTAGGATAACAATTGTTTTCCAGCTTCCTGCACGGGTGGAGAGCGCCTGACGCAGACCCTCTACATCGAAACCGCCGGTCGTGTTGAAGAAGGGGTAAAGCGCCAACTGCGCCTGAAACCGGGTGGCAAAGAGGAGTTCGTAGTTCTCCCAAAACTTGTCCGGGAGAAGGATCACGTCTCCCTTGTCCACGAATAAATCGCCTACTAGGCTAAGGGCGTGGGTAACGCCGCTTGTGACGATAGGCGTGGAGAAGCTCTTGCCAGCCAGGCTCTGGTTCTTGGCAAGCAGCAGGTCGCGCCACTTAGCTCTCAGGTCGGGACGGCCGGTAGCGGGAGCGTAAGTCAGCGCGTCTGCGGGACTCAGGGTCGGGAAATGCTGCATGATCGATGGTAAAAACATCGGCTTTCCCTTCTCGCGGGCAATTCCAATGGTCGCATCGAATTTGGTGGCCTTCTCCTTGGCCTCCGCGCTTTGGCTGAGGATTCCTTTGGGGAAGAAGCTCCTCTTGCCGAAGTCAGACAGCATTCCGTAGACATGAGGATTCTCACGCTGAATCACTTCGTTCAGTTCCAATGCCAGCGGCCTGGCCTCACTTCCCGGTTTCACAAGCGTAACCGGCGCTCTCAGCCGCAGGCGAAGCGCCTCATGCTGCTCCCAGAGAGCTTTGGGGAACCGCTTGCCGAACTGCTGAAAGAAGCTGGTGATGCCATCGGTCTCCTCTAACCAGTCTTCACGGTTCACCGCGAGGAGTCTGTCCATCGACTTATGAGAAATATCGAGCCCGGTCAAGTCGAGACTGTCCGGAGTAGGTACGTAGCCGATAGGCGTCCCGCGAGCCTTGGCATCACCGCGACATCGGTCAAGTATCCACTCGATGACACGCAGGTTCTCACCGAATCCGGGCCAGAGGAACTGGCCGTCCTCGTCGGTCCGGAACCAGTTGACATGGAATATCTTTGGTGGATTGGACATCTTCTTGCCAATATTGAGCCAGTGCTCGAAATAATCGCCCATGTGGTAGCCGCAGAATGGAAGCATCGCCATCGGGTCGCGTCGTACTTCGCCGACCTTGCCGAACTGTGCGGCTGTCCTCTCCGAAGCCATGGTCGCGCCGACGTATACGCCGTGCTCCCAGTCGAATGCTTCGTTCACGAGCGGGGCCAACAGGTTGCGACGACCGCCGAAGATGATCGCGGATATCGGAACCCCGTGGTGGTGTTCCGTCCTGAACGAATGTGATGGGCACTGTGTGAGTGGAGCGGTGAAACGGCTGTTAGGGTGTGCGGCAAGCACGGGCTTGCTATTCTCGTCCTTCGCTCCGGGCGTCCATGGGCGACCCTGCCAGTCGAGGGCCTCCTCGGGGGCTTCCCCATCCATACCTTCCCACCAGACGGTACCATTCGGCAGAAGAGCAACGTTGGTATAGATGGTGTTGTGGTTTATTGTCTCCATCATGCTCGGATTCGTCTTCATGCTGGTGCCGGGTGCCACGCCGAAGAAACCGGTCTCCGGGTTGATCGCCCAGAGACGTCCGTCGGTGTCGACTCGCATCCAGGCTATGTCATCACCGACCGTCCAGATGCGGTATCCCTTAACCCTCAGTCCCTCGGGAGGAACGAGCATCGCCAGGTTGGTCTTGCCGCACGCGCTGGGAAAGGCGGCGGCAATGTATTCGATGCGTCCATCGGGATCCTCTACTCCCATGATCAACATGTGTTCGGCGAGCCAGCCCTCACTCTTCCCAAGGTAGCTGGCAATTCGCAGCGAGAGACACTTTTTTCCAAGCAGGACGTTCCCGCCGTAGCCGGAGCCGACGCTCCAGATCGCGTTGTCCTCGGGAAAGTGGAGGATCAGTCTGCGCTTGATATCGAGATCGGCCTTGCTGTGGAAACACTTGGTAAACTCGCCGACGGAATCGAGTTGCTTGAGCACCTGCGAGCCGACATGCGTCATGATACGCATATTCAGCACTACGTAGATGCTGTCGGTGAGTTCGACGCCTATCTTGCTGAACGGCGATCCCACCGGACCCATGGAGAAGGGGATCACATACATGGTACGCCCCTTCATAGCGCCGGTGAATATCTCGCTTGCACGGCTGTAGCCTTCCTCAGGCGACATCCAGTTGTTGGTAGGACCGGCGTCGTCTTTGAGGGCGGTGCAGATATATGTCAGGTCCTCGGTTCGCGCGACGTCGTTGATCGCCGTCCGGTGGTAGAGGCAGCCAGGAAGCTTCTCTATGTTCAGCGGTGTGACTTCACCGGTAGCGATGGCTTCCTGGGTAAGCCTATCCTTCTCTTCCTCCGATCCGTCGATCCAGATGATGGAGTCGGGCTGGCACATTGCAGCCATCTCTTCGACCCACTCCTGAAGTCCACCATGTTGATTCATTGATTGCCTCCTTCTGTTCCTTAGCGGTGTGATATTTGCCGTCTTGCGCTACGCATCCGTGCTCAAGGACTCCATCCTGGCCAGATCCTCGAACCGCATGTCCGCGCCAAGCACTCCCTTGATCTCGTCGGTCAAAGGATCGTGGATCGGCGCGGAGACGGTCAGGCATAGCGCGCCGGTAATCCGGGACTTGTAAAAGTCGGATACAAACATATCCTTGTGCTTTACAGCACCGATAAACCAGTCCCTACCCGAGAAGTCTTCCTCCTCCAGGTGCAACGAGTCGAATTGCTCCCTGTACTCTGCCTGCGTAATGTTCTTGGTTATCTTCCGGCCATTCGGATCCACTACGTAGACAAACTGGATGAACTTGTGGTGCCTGACTTCCTCCTCCAGTAGACTCGCCATAGCATCCGCGTCGCTGTGCAGACGCTCCAACCAGTGTGCCAGATCAAGAACGACCTTTTCCGACAGGGCAGTAGCCCTATCCCGCAGACGGTCGAAGTCGGATTTGAAGTACTCAGGGAGGTGCATCCGCGCCTGCACAAGCATCTCTTCATTCGATATGCTGGTCACGCGGCCTTCAGCATACTGTTGCTCAACCCATTCTCCAATGGTGCTGAGGCCCGGATGCTTCTTATCGATCCTGTTGTCGCCCTTGAGTCCAAGGTAGGAGTTCACCCAGTGGGATATGCCTGCTATCCCAGACTTGTCGGTGACGTTGACCCCAACAGGTCGGTTCAGAATGGCGCTAGTGTCGAATATGTTGTATATTTCCTCATTTTTGAGCATGCCATCGGAGTGGATACCGGCGCTGGTCGTATTGAAATTGTCTCCAACGAATGGATAGCCTGAAGGAACCTCGGCCTTGATTTCGTGCTTGTAGTAGTTAGCGATTTCCGTGATCACGCGGGTGTCAATGCCATTGGTATCACCACGAAGACCTATGTACTCAATCGTCAACCCCTCGATGGGCGGGTTGCCTGTGCGTTCTCCGTAGCCGAGAAGAGTACCGTTTGCCGCGCAGCATCCGTACAGCCATGCCGCATGCGCGTTGACCAACACTTTATGGAAATCGTTGTGACCGTGCCACTCCAGCCACTCGCTCGGGACTCCACATTCATGAATAAGCGCATGCACCATCTTGGGCACGCTGCGTGGCAAGGCCGCTTCGGCGTAAGGAAGCCCGTAGCCCATGGTGTCGCACATCCTGATCTTGACGATCTTCCCCGAGTCGTGCGCCAGCGCCACAAGCTTCTGGACGAAGGGCAATATGAAACCGTGGAAGTCGGCGCGGGTGATGTCCTCTAGGTGGCATCGCACTGCGTCAAGGCCCGACTCGAGAGCAGTTGTCACGAGTTCAAGATAGTCGTCCATTACCTGGCTGCGCGTCTTGCCAAACTTTTGGAAGATGTGGTAATCGGAGGCGGATGTGAGTATTCCCGTCTCTTTGAGACCCATCTGGCGAACAAGTTCGAAGTCGCGTTTGTTGGCCCGAATCCAACCGGTAACCTTGGGAAACTCGTAGCCGCGCTCAAGGCACTTTTCGACTGCCATCCTGTCCTTCGCGCTGTAGAGAAAGAACTCGCTGGCCCTTATCACGCCATTTGGTCCACCGAGTCGGTGCAGCATGTCAAAAAGATCGACCGTCTGCTCAACCGTGTATGGCGGCCTGGCCTGCTGTCCATCCCGAAATGTAGTATCCGTGATGAATATGTCCTTGGGACAGTTCATCGGCACATGATAGTGGTCGAACAACGTGCGGGGCACCTGCGTGTAGGGAAACATGTCGCGCACGAGGTTCGGCTCTTCGATATTATTGAGGCTATGATTCTGTCTGGTCGTAAGCAGCCCCGTCTTGGGGTCAAGGAAGTACATATCTAATCATCGCTCCTTTCACAGTCTTGGCAGTCCGAGTCGTCTTTCTTGGCCACGCAACTTGATATCAGCCGGAAAAGCGCCATCGCGGCTTCTTGCGGTCCCGAAGTCCCGTAACCTACCACTCCAAGACGCGTTCGCAGTTGTCCGACAAAGACTCCTGCTTCATAGGCAGCGTCAAGTGTTCGCTGCGCAAGCTTCTCATGTACCTCTCGATACTGCGTGGCTCCAAAGATGTTGGCGAAGTATGTATGTACCAATCCAGTCGAAGTGGTGGTTCCTTTCGCCATTGCGGCTGCGTCACGGAATATCTCCATCGCACGCTCAGCAGTCGATAAGCGCTCTACAATCGGGTGTTCTTCGTCGACTTCCTCGTAGTTGTTTGCATACAGCAGGACATCTATTGGGTATCCACGCAGCACTTCATCTAGTGTCGTAACAGGGAGTATAACCCTTGCGTTTACCAGATGTGGATTGTGGATGATCGCACGGTCGATCTGCCCGAAAGCGTAGCCGTGCTGAAGATCATCAAGACGGATGAACGCGCCGATCTCTGTGCCGTACCCGAGCACGCTACCATCTTCCGCGATCTCCAGTGATCCCATATCGTCGGCGATGATTCTGAGATCACGAATGTGTTTCTCGCCGAGTATGCGAAACGCCTCAAGAGATTCGCTCTTGCCAGCGGCGGTATCGCCTATCAGCAGGACGTTGGCTGACGTGCCATCCTTGAGTTCAATCCTGACCATTGCGCCGTGATAGGGCATTCGCCCGCGCTTCATCATCGCTATGTTATGAAGCGTCAACACCATCTTCTTGAGGTAGCCGAAGTAACCGAATCGGTCCTCGTCCGGTACCGCAGCTACCATCATGCCATTCTCTTCGTCATCATAGAAAACCGTTGGAAGATCTCCGAACCGTGCCAGTCCCTCCGCAGGCGCTCCGTATAAGTAGATCGCATCTGGACCTTCGGCGATCTGCTCGTCAGTCGCGAGTTCGAACAGGTTCGCCAGGGAGCATCCGAGACCAATGAACTTCTGATGGAAATAGATGAATACTACCAGCGGCCCAACCTGAGCCGGGTAGCATAACCACTTCTCCTTGTCCAACGACAACCCAAGGAGCGGATTGTCTTTGACTCTCTGGAATTGCCCCGTACGCTTGTTCATGGGTGGATTGAGAATCAAGGGCGGGTTGAGAAGAACCTGCCGGACGAATGGTATTACCTCAAGAAGATCGAAATACGTCGTTGGGCATTTCCACGGCTTCTCGGTGGCGATCAATGCAACCTCGCATCCGGCGGACACCTGCCGGTAGACCCGTGGATGGTCGCCTGTTATGTTCTCGCAGATATCTCTATAGAGGGCACGCACCAGATGCGTTAGCTGCTCCACGGTTGCATTGAACGTGCGATATGGACGCTGGTCGTGGCTGTCGGAGCCTTGTTCCGAGTGGCAGACCATGAACCGGTCGTAAGAGCGCCAGAAGTCGTAGAGTCCCTCCACCAGTTCGTGAAGAGCCTTGCGCCGGCCAAGGTAGTTATCTGCATAGGGCAGTATCTTCACAACCTGCTCCAGAGGCACTACGGCAAGAGTGCGTAGTAGAGCTATCAGGCGTGGTATATGGACGGCGTCTTCAGCATCCGTGCACAACTGGTCTAGGATTGGCGAGTCGTGTTCGCGTAAATCCGCGATATAGCGCTCGACGACAACCTCAAACGCTTCGCTTGAGGCAAGCTCACGAGCGGTAGAGCAGATAACCCCGGTTGTATGCAAGATGAGCTGGTTGCCTTCTTGTTCCAGACTCTTCGTTAGCACGGTAGGTCCTCCGTCTCACTGATACCTTCAGTGATCTCCGTTTTATTGACAAAAAATGCCGCACTCTGCCATAGATACGGCAGTGTCCGGCATTCGTTCTCGACCGCAATCTCGCAGACCCCGGTCGAACTCGGCTGCTTCCATATATGCAAAAAGACCGCACAACGATACCAGAATCGTTGGCGGCCCACATCACAGCAGGTAGATATCCTACCCCCTGCTCGTCTGCGCTTGTTCCAGCATTAGTTTAGCGGATGAGTGTCTACTTTGTCAAATTCTCTCGTGAGGTAATGCTCACAAGTCGAAATCCGGCGGGGCGCTCAGCGTAAATACAATCAACCTCTCACCTGTCGATGTGCTGATGTCTGTGTGCAAGCTCTGTACCTTGCGTCCGGTGATCGACTCGACGACAGCCTCAAGCAGCGGGCGGCCCCTTTCGAGAAGCTCGATTCGCACCTGTTTGATGAGCTCGCGGCCCCTTGAAGTCTCACCTGTCTTGGCTAGCTGGTGTTCCGCCTGTGTTAGGACTCCCTTGAGGCGGACGATCACGAGGTCATCGATGATATACGTCTTTGTCTCCAGAGGCCCTCTGCCCATGTATTCCTTCTCGAACTTTACGATAGCCTCACTGATATCGACCTGAAGTTGTCCTAGTGTCGGCACGTCCGGCCTCCTCTGTTCTAGATGTCCACGTTGATCTACATCTGCGTGTTCGTGATTTTGAGCTACTGCCTCGGCTCCAGGATCACTCGCTGGGGTTCAAGTTCTTCCCGTCCAACCCCATCTTCCCCCGGTGAAGCCACGCCGGAATCAGTCTCCATGCTTCTCGTAGCTTGCCGTCCTGTTCCGCGCAGTCCCTGGCGTGTTCGCGAACGAGCGCCCAGAACTGCTGTGAATGGTCATGACGGATCGTATGACACAGCTCGTGGATCAGCACGTAACGCACCAACTCCGACGGCAGGAACAGCATCTTCGCATTCAGGCTCAACGTCTTGCGCTTAGAACAACTGGCCCACCGCGTCTTCTGAGACTTGACCAGAATCCGGTTCACCTCGAATTGCTTATCCGTGGCCAACTGCTCAAGCCACGGCACGATGTGTTTGTGCGTCTTTCTGTTGAGCCATCGACGCAGTGCCTCTTTACATTCGTGGGCATTGTCGATGTCACCATATACGAGCAAACGGGACCCGGGCCGCTCGACGGCCGTCACGCGCGGCGATTCAGTCGCGCGATAGTCCACAGCCCATTCTTCGCCGATAGCTCGAAGAGTAATGCGTTCCGGCACTTGCCCCGGCGGCTCCGGTTGAAAGAACTTGCGCTGCTGCTCGATCTTCTCCGTCGCCTTTTCGAGCCACTGCTTTTTGCGCTCCAGTAGACCGGGAATCCGGTCGTGCTCGAACCCTTTGGGAACCACCACGACCAGACCGTCGCGCGCCGACATCTTCAGGCGCACGTGCTTGGCCTTCGGACTCTCTCTGACGGCGTATTCCACTGCAGCAGTCGGCATTGGGTTTCCTATCCTTCTCCCACAAAACGGACCTTCTTCAGCAGGTGAATGCACCTGTCGACGAAGTCCTTACCAGGTCCGTGAAGCTGCATATCTTTGAACTGATGGGCAAGTAGGATTGTGAACTCACGATAGAGTTCGGTGTCCATGTGGCTCTGCAGGAACCAGTTCTCAAAGCACTTCTCGTTCGCCTTGGTGACAATCGCTTCAGCCACCCGTGTGGCGTCATCCTCTGATATCCCTTCGACGCGCTTTGAGACCTCTTTGGCAATCGAGTTCACGATGGGCCGTTGGGCTTCCTGAACGATGTCCACGACCTCCATCGTCAACTCCTCAAGCTCTCGCAGCAGGGCGATGCCCGCAAGCGTGCCAGCCCGCTTCTGGTCAATGATCCGCTTCAGCCGCTCGCTCATTGGCCTCATGTCCTCGTCTTCGTCGAGGCGAATGCGGATTTCGGCGTCTAGCATGGCCTCAATCTCAAGAGCCTTCGCGTCCGGGTCCATGTCCTCGATCTTGGTCAGGTAGTTCTCGTCGAGAACGTAGGTCGGGAAATCGTCCTCAAGCTCCTTCACATCGACATGCTCGCGGATCAGTTGACGAGTCTTTGCTCCGTCCTCGTCGGTTATCTCGAAATGCTCCTTGGGATAGAACTTCTTCCGGTAGAGCATGTAGAACTTGCACAGCCATGTATACTCGGTAACATAGGGACGCAGGAACTCGTCAGGCTGTATCGTTTCGTAGAGGATGCGGACGTTGCGGAAGGTCTTCTCGAACAGGTCCCTCTTGTCGTCATCGTCGTTGAGAAGCCTCAGTGCTTGCATCAGGCTCTGATGGCTTCCGCTCTGATCGATGCCTCCGAACAGGTCGCGTAGCTTGCCGATCTCTTCCTCGAACATCTCGCGGAACCGCGCGAACGGGAACGCCACCTCACCCAACTCGCTCTTGTCGTAGTTCAGAGCGTCGTTCAGGTTCTCGAAGATTCCGAAGTAGTCCAGAATCAGGCCGAACTCCTTCAGGTCGTTGTAGGGACGGTTGACCCGAGCAATTGCCTGTAGCAGAGTATGATCACGCAACCCCTTGTCGAGATACATCGCCTGCAGGATCGGGGCGTCAAAACCGGTTAGGAGCATGTCGCAGACGATCAGTATCTCCACTCGCTTGAAGCGATTCTCGGGATCGTCCCGCTCTTCTTGAGTCTTGGGACACGGCAGCTTGTAGTCCTCAACAGCCTTGCGCCGCCGAGCGTCGCCCAGGTAGTAGGGTTTGATGGCATCTACATCGTGCACCGGATCTTCGGAGATGATGACAAGGGAAACCTCGGGTGCAAGCAACTGATCGAGAGCCGCCTTGTACAAGGCGCACATCTCCTTGTCTCGGCAGGCCACAATCGCCTTGAACCCATTCGGGCGAATATGCTCCACGAAATGCTGGGCAATGTCCTCGCCAATCTGCGCTACCCGCCTCGGGTGCTTGAGGATCGCGTCCAGCTTGGCCTCCCGCATCAGTTCTTTACGCTCTTCGGGCGATCTGTCGCTGAATAGCTCTTCAAACTTCTTGTCGAGGTCGGCATAGGCGACCGTCCAGTCGGTCATCCGAACCTCATAGTGGATTGGCTTTGTCGCGCCGTCGCGGATGGAGTCTTCAATGCTATAGCGGTCCATATACCGCTCATAGCGGTCGTCGCCAAGCTGCTGTCCGAATGCGCGTGGCGTGTTCCGGTCATTGAGTTCGAGCGGTGTGCCGGTCAAGCCGAACATTGACGCATTCGGCATCGCGCTGCGCATGAAGATGCCGAGGTCACCATACTGTGACCTGTGGGCCTCGTCCACAAGCATGATGATGTTCTTCCGCGCCGATAGCTCTGCCTCCATCCCGTCGAACTTGTTGACGATGGTTACGATGATTCCTCGGTGTCCATCGCCCTGACCGAGCAATTCGCGGAGATCCCGGATCGACTGCGCGACGGCCACGTTCTCCGTGTTCGTGTTGAAGAGATCGCCGATCATCTGGTCCTGCAATTGCTCACGGTCCACCACAATGATGATCGTCGGCTGTTGCATATCTGGATGGTTCCAGAGCTTCCTGGCGGCGAACACCATCGTCAGACTCTTGCCGGAGCCTTGCGTGTGCCAGACAATGCCTCGCCGCAAGCCGCTTGGATCATCGATGTTGAGCGCACGATCCACGACCTTGTTCGCCGCTCTGAACTGCTGATACCGGGCGACCTTCTTCACCATGCGGCCCTGCTCAGCTTCGAACACGATGAAGTTCTGGATGATGTCCAGGAGGTTGCCTCTGTCGAAGAGACCGTGGACCGTGCATTTCATCTCGTCGAACGAGGGAATGTGCGTGTGAGGATGTGGGTCGCGCCACTGCTGCCAATACTGAAGCAGCGTTCCGGGCACGCCGTATTTCATCCTTAGCTCGTTGACGCCCACGCAGAAGCAGTTGGAATAGTAGAGGTTTGGCACCTCTTCATCGTAACGCGCCGTCTGCTTTGCGCCTTCTGCCCAGTCTATATGCCCGCGCGCGGCTGTCTTGGCCTCGATATCGACTACCGGAATGCCATTCACGTACAGCAGGATGTCCGGCCGTCGCCGCTCGATGCCCTGAATCCAAACCTGATTGGTGGCGAGAAAGTCGTTGCTGTCCGGGTCTTCGAAGTCTACCAGCGTGATGTTCTTGCTGGTCTCATCCTGGGAGAACTGCATCGTCTTCTCGCCGCGCAGCCAGCGAATCCACTCCTCGTTGTCTCTCAAGCCTCTCAGCACGGTGATGACTCTGTCCGCCCGGTCATCCGAAGTGATGATGCCAGGGTTCAATTCCTTGAGCTTCGTCCTCAGTATGGGCAGAAGCAGCATCTCCTGCTCGTCACCGTTGCGGTAGTTAGCGGTGACGTCTTCGCCGCGCTCATACCGCCAACGCAATTCATTGGTCTGTAGGCAGTCCAGGATTTCTTTCTCGACTGTCTTGTACTCTGTGAAAGTCATCTCGGCTCTCCTGACGCTATTCGAACATGCCCCGTTATCAAGTTCAACAAGAGGCTTTGCCGTAGTCGAAGCACGGACTCGTCGGGACTGCAGGCAAGCACATCATCAGCCGCTTTGATTGCTGACGATATGGCCCTCTGCTCCTCAATGTCCTCAGGTACCCGGCACTTGACCTTCCTCACCTCTCGCTTTGATATCTCGGTGTAGGTGGTGCCTGCTGCCAGCCGGGCGAAAGTGGGTTTCAGATGATAGGTAAGGTAGAACAAGAACAGCGGATCAGTTCCTTCTAGCGGAACAAGAGATGCAAAACCTTGGTTGGTAGCCATAGGCTCGGTGTTTATCCTGCACTCACCGATTGTAGCTCGACTAGTCAGCAGGCACGAGTTAGCCGGAAGAAGGTTCGCCGAGCACGCGCTCAGACCAAGTTTCGAAATGCGTCTCTCCGTGGTGCTGATGCACATACCAGGACAACTCGTGATATCGGTGGGCGTTGCCCACGGTACTTCAGCCGGAAACCAGTATTCTGGGACACCGGTGTCGGGTGTTGCCCCGCCTACTACCATCGCGATTTCCCCAACGGGACCGTGCATTTCATCTCGTCGAACGAGGGAATGTGCGTGTGAGGATGTGGGTCGCGCCACTGCTGCCAATACTGAAGCAGCGTTCCGGGCACGCCGTATTTCATCCTTAGCTCGTTGACGCCCACGCAGAAGCAGTTGGAATAGTAGAGGTTTGGCACCTCTTCATCGTAACGCGCCGTCTGCTTTGCGCCTTCTGCCCAGTCTATATGCCCGCGCGCGGCTGTCTTGGCCTCGATATCGACTACCGGAATGCCATTCACGTACAGCAGGATGTCCGGCCGTCGCCGCTCGATGCCCTGAATCCAAACCTGATTGGTGGCGAGAAAGTCGTTGCTGTCCGGGTCTTCGAAGTCTACCAGCGTGATGTTCTTGCTGGTCTCATCCTGGGAGAACTGCATCGTCTTCTCGCCGCGCAGCCAGCGAATCCACTCCTCGTTGTCTCTCAAGCCTCTCAGCACGGTGATGACTCTGTCCGCCCGGTCATCCGAAGTGATGATGCCAGGGTTCAATTCCTTGAGCTTCGTCCTCAGTATGGGCAGAAGCAGCATCTCCTGCTCGTCACCGTTGCGGTAGTTAGCGGTGACGTCTTCGCCGCGCTCATACCGCCAACGCAATTCATTGGTCTGTAGGCAGTCCAGGATTTCTTTCTCGACTGTCTTGTACTCTGTGAAAGTCATCTCGGCTCTCCTGACGCTATTCGAACATGCCCCGTTATCAAGTTCAACAAGAGGCTTTGCCGTAGTCGAAGCACGGACTCGTCGGGACTGCAGGCAAGCACATCATCAGCCGCTTTGATTGCTGACGATATGGCCCTCTGCTCCTCAATGTCCTCAGGTACCCGGCACTTGACCTTCCTCACCTCTCGCTTTGATATCTCGGTGTAGGTGGTGCCTGCTGCCAGCCGGGCGAAAGTGGGTTTCAGATGATAGGTAAGGTAGAACAAGAACAGCGGATCAGTTCCTTCTAGCGGAACAAGAGATGCAAAACCTTGGTTGGTAGCCATAGGCTCGGTGTTTATCCTGCACTCACCGATTGTAGCTCGACTAGTCAGCAGGCACGAGTTAGCCGGAAGAAGGTTCGCCGAGCACGCGCTCAGACCAAGTTTCGAAATGCGTCTCTCCGTGGTGCTGATGCACATACCAGGACAACTCGTGATATCGGTGGGCGTTGCCCACGGTACTTCAGCCGGAAACCAGTATTCTGGGACACCGGTGTCGGGTGTTGCCCCGCCTACTACCATCGCGATTTCCCCAACGGTCTTGACCGGCCATCTGCATGTAGGATGGTATGACAAAAGCGGCAGTTCATAGATGATGTAGCCCTGTTGACTGATTGAGCTCACGGCGTCACCTCACAAGTCCTTAGCGCTTTTTCGAGCGATTCCATGGCCTGCAGCCGTCGCGACTCCGCCTTTTCGAGCAACTGGATAGCTTCGTCGAGCGGGATAGGTGGGTCTGCTTCCCATGTGTCAACAAAGCGAGACATATTCAGGTTAAACTCGTTCTGTTCGACCTCATCCTCGCCAACGACAACGAAATGCTTTCGGGCCTCCGCTTGATCGCCGCATATTCGAAGCAAGTCTGCCGCCGCGCTGCGAATGTGCGCGATCTCTCTATCGGTGTGATCTCTAATCGAGATCACTGCACGATCATATTCCTCGTGGATGACCTTCTCGAGTTCCTTGACCAGCCGATTCAGTTCCTTCATCCGGACCTTGTAGTCGTGCTTGGCCAACGCACCTTGCGTTCGAATTTCTGACCGAACAGCTTTGAGTTCCTCTTGGGCGGATCGCTTGTCGGCTCCTGACAGAGTCGACACTAGCTCTTGTAGTTCTCGGGCTCGCCCCATAAGTGGTGCAAGTAGACCAAAATTGGGATGTGCCTCGATAGGCTTTTCGCACCAGACAGACCAACTGCAGGCTTCGAGATCAACCAATTCCTTCTTGAGTTCAGGCAGCGGCTCCAGCAGTGGCAGGTAGGCATCAGCCAAGTCGCTCAGACGACGGTCGCGCTCAGCTTCCTCTTCCTCAACAAGGCGCTGCTCGTGTTCGCCAACCAGATGCTGCGCCTTCTCGAGATCGCCAAACGCCCGCCAGGGTACCAGTACTCGCATCAAGTCCGATGGTCGCAGAACGTTCTGCGGATTGGCATTCTGATAGTTGCGCGAGGCACAGACCATTAGTATCTTGCCTTTGCGGTCGGCCGCTTTGCTTCTGTTGAGCACGATAAGACACGCAGGAATCGTATTCCCGTAGAACAGCTTGGAGGGCAAGACGATGATGCACTCTATCAAATGCGACTTGACGAAGCCCTCGCGGATGACGTATTCGGCATCAGCCTTCTGATTCTGGCCGTCTTCTTCCTCGGTCTGTTCGGGCTGGCCACGAAAGAGCACGCCCTGAGACATGACGATGATCGCCTTACCATCAGTCTTGAGCGACTTAACGACATGCTGCAGCCAAGCGTAATCGCCGTTGTTGCGAGGCGGCATACCGTAACTCAAACGATCAAACGGGTCGCCCCCAGTGAAATCGTCATAGCCCCAGTCCTCAAGCGAAAACGGGGGATTCATAATGATCCGGTCGAACTGCAACATCTTGTTCCCGTCGTCGAGGTGGCGAGGGTTCCGAAGGCTATCTCCGTGCCTGTGTTGCCAGCCCTTCACTCCGTGCAGGATCATGTTGATGCGAGAGATATTGTAGGTGGCAAGATTGCTTTCCTGGCCGTACAGGAAGAGGCGGTCGGGCTCGCCGCCGTGACGTCTGACTCGGTTGCGACATTGCAGCAGCAGGCCCCCTGATCCACTTGCCCAGTCGCAGACGTGGTTTCCGGCTTCCGGCTCGACGATCTCGGACATCAGGTAGGCCACTTCACGCGGCGTGTAGAACTCGCCGCTGGACTTGCCTGCCTTGCTCGCGAAGTTGCGGATCAGGTACTCATACGCATCACCGAAGAGATCATCGGTGACGTGGGCTTTGTCGAATATCTGCTTACCGAAATGAGTGATGAGGTTGATGAGCTTGTCACGCGGAAGCTTCTCGGCATCATTGAAGTCGATGCCTCCAGTGAGGATGCCGTCGAACTTCGGCTGATTTGCCCGCTCGATAGCAATCATGGACTCATTAAGAGCGGTCCCGAGTTTGTTACGGGAAGTGTGCGCGACATTCTCCCAGAGGCAATCGTTCGGCACGACGAAGTTGTGCATCCTCGGATCGAGAGCAAGCGACTCATCACCAAGTTCTGCGGTCAGCTTGCGTACCTCTTCCTGGTAGACGTCACTGATCCTCTTGAAGAACAGCAGCGCGAACACGTAACCACGGAACTCCGAGTGGTCTACATTACCACGTAGAATATCCGCCGCCTTCTCCAGAAACTGGTCAAGCTCCGCCTGCGTCATCCGACGCAGCGGCTTAGTAAAGACCGTCCTTGCCATTGGGATGGACCTTTCTCCTCACTCGCGATCACGACTGTCGCTAGCCCCGCCGGAACGAACCCACTCATCGATCTCGTCCCTGCGAAACTTCCAGTGGCGACCGACTTTGTGGCCCGGCATGCCACGGCTCACAACCCAGCGGTATACGCTCTCTCGGACGACGCCAAGATACGCCGCGATCTCATCAACCGACAACCATCGGTCATCTGAATTCAACGGTATGCCCTCACCTGTCGGGAATCTGCGATAAGCTGACTACCCATCGGTATCCAGTCTCCGCTGGAAGCGTGACTTCCATAATGTCCAGATTATAACAGGAAAGCCGGTGGATTTCCACTCCGGCTCACTGTGTATGATTCTATATGACTTGGAATGACCACAGGGGTGAGTGGCGCAAGGCTCTACGGCCAGGAACACTTGCCCAGCGGAATGATGGTCCGCGACGGCGGAACTCCCTGTACATAGCACCAGGCCGGTTGCGCGGGAGTGTTGGCGGTCGTAACCAATACGAGCACGCGCCGATACAGGCAGGGTCTGCCGGGCCGGAAGCCCTCGAGTCGGTCGATGTCTTCCACGACAGCCGGGTCGGCGAAAGTGATCAACTCACCATGGACCTCGTCCCAGTCGTCCTGTAGACGTTGAGCGGCTGATGCAGCGGTCGTGTCTTGTCGCAGGATATCGTCCAGGATGCGGTCGGAGCCAACGGCGAGGATGTCATCATCGGGAACCAACATGACCGGAATCGCGGAGGGCAGTTCGTAAAGCCGCCCACGAACCGTTGCCTCATCCACCGTAGCCGCAGATCGGCAGTACGCCTCGTGATTCCAGTAGCCGCTCTTGAGCGTGCCATAGACAAACAGCCGAAACGGACGCATTACTCTTTCTTCAGTCTGCTTTGTGTGGGTTTCTTTGTGAATCATATGAGCATCCCTCCCTTTGGCACTTTGGTTTTGACCTGCGTCACGAAGGTGAAAGGGGCGCGCTGGAAGCCCGGCAGATCGCTGCAGTGGAACGCGTATATGCGCATTGGCTCCGTCGGCACACACTCCCAGCCCTTGGTGTCGGGCAATGCTGCGTGAAGATACTTCGCTGACGACGCATAGAGGATGGCGCGCGACCTCGAATGGTAGAGCAGTTCCAAGGGCTTGTCGCCTTTGATGATGAGCACCGTCCCCGGATCGCTTCTCGCCACAATGATCGCGCTCATCTGGCCTCGACACAGCGCAAGCCCGTCCCGGAGCGTATTCACGTCCATGCGACCGTCGACAATGCAGGCGTCGGCAATCCGCCCGATGATCTCGCTATCGACATCGGCATGCCTACCGAAGCGGAACCGATGGAATAGGTAGTCGGCATTCAGAATCGTGCCGTTGTGTGTCACCAAGCAGTTGCCGGTCCGCAGCGGATGGTTGTTCTCGTTGACTGCGGCATCGCCCCGGGTCACAAAGCGTGCGTGTCCTATGAGCATGGTGATGCTGTTGTCGACATCGCCCAGCACTTCGCCGAAAGCCTTGTCACGCACGAATTCGCTTGCCGGAACCGGGCGCTTGAAGAGCCGGTGCTCGCCCTCCCGGTTCACCCAGGCGATCCCGGTCGCGTGTGGGCCGCGCTCTTCGCTGAGTTCTAGCGCCCTGGTGAATACCCAAGTCAGGTAGTCTATCTCATCGCGAGTGCGGCGCTTGGTTCCGAATATGACCCCTACCTGTCCACACATGGATTCTCACCTCCCTCGCAAGTATCGCTTGATTCACATTCATGGGATGGTTTGCCGACCGTTCGGTCAGACGCGCTGTGTTGCGCAACGTGGCGCGAAGGGCCGCACTTGTCCGGCGAGTCCACTGCGGTAAAACCCTGGAATATCCCATGAGCGTAGAGGCCACGGTTCTCATACACCCAGAAGGCCGCCTCCGCGTGACCCATCTCGAATGCAAGCTCGATCACCCTGGGCGCGTCGAACATGTTCGTCTTGCCGGAGAGTCGGACGGCTTCCAGACCGGCCAATACTTCGGCGGGTACTTCTATCTCCTTACGCTCCACAGCACACCTCCATGGGTATTGCATTCTCGCTTGCAGGCTTCTTGGCTTTGGGTGTGGGCCTGCCATACTTCCAGGCGGCGTCGCCAGGCATCAGTCGTAAGAGGTGTGCCCTCGCTGTTTTGAACTCCGGTCCGTTCATCTTCAGCGCGGATATGAGGAAAACGCGCATGTCGTATTTCGCGGAGGCCGGATCATACTTTCTCTTCTTCGCCGATGCGCCACGGCAGTTCATCGCCCGCGCGAGGAGCGCCATGCTGAATAGGATCACGGCTTTGACGCGGCCAGCATGGAGACTTCCGGAGTAAGCTCGAAGCTCCACGGCCGACCGCAGGAAATACCCGTTCAGGTTCAAAATCGAATAGCGGCTGGAGTCATAACGCTGGGGATACTCAGTGTAGCGACCGTACCACTGCGTGTTCAGTTGTCGCATCGTCCTTGGCGGGTTCCTGGTAATCCGCTCTATGAACGCGGGGTCTATGGGCTTGCAGTATCGGTCCATTCTATGCCGGTTCACACCAAGAGCCGCGTAGATGATGTCCTGCTGCTTGTAGATGAGCTTGGCGAGGTTCGCCAGCGCCTTGGGGGTGATATCGGGATGACTGAGGTGTACGTGAATGCCGGTGCAGTCGTCCGTGGTCGCGCCGCATCTTCGCACTGCCCTTACCACGTTTTGGAGTTCGGGAATATCATCATATCGGAGGATTGGCGATACCACCTCGGCTCTTTGATTCGCCGGTACGCTCGTGAGGGAGGCATCGGCGACGATCTGCCACTTTCTGCCTTGGCTGTCCACAACCTGCCAAGGGTCGAATGAACCGCTTCCCCCTACGTGAGTAACTTCGCCTCCCACTACACTTTGAATGGCCCGGGCTACCGTCCCCCGGTCTCTGGACACGGTTTCCAATTCAATGCCGAATCTGACTTCCTGCATCTGCATATGACGCTACCTCCGTTAGATGATAAGCAGAACAGATGTTCTGCTCGCAACCAATGAATGCCTCGAACGAGGCATTGAAGTCAAGGGATATTGCGCGAAGGCGAACAGAAACCGTGTTCTTACGTGGTATTCAGGCAGTGGTCCTGATCCGGATGCACGACACCAGCATCGAGTAGCTTTTCGTTGAGACGCCGAACGTGGGCCTCTTCGCGGATGATGAGTGCCATAGTATCGGCAAAGGCGTCGGCCAAATCCGCAGGCAGCCCGGCCGCCTCCTCGATCCGCTGCAGACGCTGGTTAAGATTCGCGAGCAGATCGAGCACGTGGTTTCGGATGACGCCGTCTCTCTTTTCGGTGGGCGACGGGATGAACTCAGTCATCCCGCCGCTACGCTTTACTATCATGTGTGCCGCCTGCCCTTAGCTCAATGTCGCACCCAGGGAATGGATGCGCGGGTAGATCAGGTTATTGCCGGTCATCACTGCCTTGTAGCGCACTCGATTTCCGGCCGGGTTGACGAACGTGCAAAGGAACACGTATTCCGTCCAGGTCTGGTCTACCTCACGGGTAGCATCAATCGTCATCGGCTCCCAAGTCGCCCCGCCATCATTGGAGGCGAACCAGTTGATCGAGCAGCCACTTGGAATGCTCATCTCGGCATAGACCTTTGTGGATTCAACACCCTGGGTGAGTTCATTCTCGCGTGAGATGTAAGTCCCATCGGCGCTGTTCAAGTAGCCGATGAGGTTCACGTCCCTGTAGTTCAGCGCGGGGGAATTATTGAGAACGCTGCTTGAGAACTTGGCGCGCATGATTACTCGCGTCGCGATGTTCGGCAGTCTCTCTTCCTCGGCAGGCACTATCGCGTCCCATGTCGCGCCTCCGTCGGTCGAGTAGTCCCAGGTGATACCCGTGCCCTGGGGAGTCGCTGAATACTCATCGAGGTTCATCTCGGAGAACTGCATGCCTGTTATCTGCTGGAACCGAACCTCTCCGGACGCCGCAAAGTCGTAACCATAGATCCGCATGGTCAAGTCCGACCCGTTCAAAGGTGTCCAGGTCTCGGCGTTGGAGCTTTCCAGAAGCACCCCCGCGTTATACGTCTGGCGAGTGATGACGCCGTTTCTGCCCATCTGACCGAGGCTTGCTATATGTACACGATAGTTCGTGGAGTTGGTGAGCAGCACCACCGCAAAGCTCCGGTTCGCGGGCATATAGAACGGATCGCCAAATGTAACCTTGGTCTCGGCGTTGAGAGCTATCTCGGCGGGGGAGATCACCTTCTCCGCCAGCACCGTTTCGTTGGGCAGGCCGGTGGTAACGCCGCGAATCTGCACAGTCACGGGGATTGAGGCATCCTTGCGTGTGAAGTAGAGCCCGATTGACGATATGATCCTGTTCACAGGAAAGCTGAATGTCTGGGCAAGCGGATCGCGCCGAACAGGAGCAGGCACTGTGCGCCAGACGATCTTCTCCACTTCCACGCGGACAATGCGCGGCTCTACTTCCCGGATGATCGTCTGTTGCTGGACAATGGTCTGCTGCTGGATGATCGTGTTCGTGACTTCAAAGCGTTCCACTCGGGTGATCACCAGCGGGTCGTTGACCTGCAGCATCGCCTGAGCAGAATAGGTGCCGTCTGTCATATCCACAATCCGGTTGCCATTGCGCGCGTTCTCTGGGATCGTAAATGATGTCGTCACGCGTCCGGCTTCGTCGGAATGGACGTCACTTGCCACGACCTGACCGTCGCAGCGAACAGTGATGTTGGTGACGCTGGGCGTGAAGTTCGCTCCGGTGACGGCAACACCGGTCTGACCCCTGCGGCCTATGTTTGGCGTAACCTCTATCATCGCCGGAGGCTTGTCAAACACCGCATAGGGATTGATGTTCTTCTCCTCGGACCAATCTAGCTGCTCAACGAGCACGCGCTCGGTTGCCGGAAGCAGGGCAAGACTTCCCCTAAATAGCGCGTTGCTGTGAGCCTGATCGACCTGGAGCACCCGGGGAGTAGCCACTCGGCCCGGGGCAACGAACTTGCGGATACCATCGACACGTGCGCTCCACTCGGAATGGAACGTGTCCGACTGGGCTTCGTTGGAGAAGTCGTCGGAGTAAATGCCTTTCTTGGTCTGGGCGTCCCGGTTCTGCAGATTGTTGTTCATCTGATACTGCGCGTCGTTGTATTTCAGGTCCTCGACATCCTGCATTACCTGGTGGATTTGAGCCATCGTGATCCGGTTCAAGCCGAAGTTGCGGACGGTCATTGCTACCGAGTTCGGCGGGCAATCCACGCTGGCGAGAGCAAGAGTGCCCTCTGGCACTATCGGGAGCTTCGGAAAGTCCGACGGCGCACCATCGATGCGAAGAATCTCTCTTGCCGTTGCGTAGATGATATCCTTGCGACCGAGGTAGTAGTCGTAGTCCACGCTGCAGTTCGAGCCGTTCACCGGATCAGTGCCGACACCGATCCTGCCGAAGTTGATACAGCTTGCATTACCGAGCGAGATCGTCGGCTCGGGAGCCGATAATCCGCTTGAGTTGGAGGCAGGCGGGCTGCTGGTATTGGTAGTATCTACTCCGTCATCGACATATGACGTCGCACCGGTACCAGGTTCAGCCAGTCGTTTGAAATCTGTCCTCCCGGAGTTCTGTGCGGCGCGATATACCCGGTATCCAGTCGCACCAAATATTGGCCTCCATGTAATAAGGTTAATCTCCCCAGCGCCGGTCTGCCGCGAGACTACCTTGGATGAAGCGTAATCTGTCTCGCCCGATGCCGATAGCGCCGTGACCACATAGTAGTATTCGGCTACCGCCGGATATCCCGACTTTCCGAACCATCCGCCGTCGACGTAGTCCGCGCCCTTAACCATCTGCTTCACATAAGTCCAGCGAACCGTATAGGTGGTTCCTATCGCCGGTTCATTGCCGGAGCCGAGCCAGTCGACCGAGTTTCCTGACTGCTGCCAGTCTGTCCCCTCCGTAAATATGGTGGCACCCTGACTGACTTCGAGGATGTCGACAACCGGATTGGGCGTGAGTAGGTCTTCTCCGCCGCCGACCGACCCACGCGTTACGTTGGCGGTTATCTCGACTATTGCCTCGACCTGGGTCGTCTCCTTGAGAGGGTCGCAGTTCAGAGCATAACGCCGCTCGCTGGAGACGTATGTCTTCTGCTCACCGCGCACACTCTTTGTCGCCACGGACTTCGGCACCACCGTCGTGGACGGCAGGTCTTTCTGCAGTCTGATACCCTGGACGTATGCGCGGCCCGCGTTGGTGACGACCTGCACGCTCGCGCCGTCATTGCCGCCTATGAAGCTGTCGAACCCACGCACGAGGTAACTCCCCGCCTGGTCATAAGTCCGCTCGGCGAGGTTCTGCAGGAGCGAGTTCAATCCCTCGGCGGCCGCGAAGTCGAGCTGGTCTTCCGTGATCGACGAAACTGTGATCCTGCTGCCGGGCAGAGTTCCGAGGAAGTTCTGCAAGTAGAGGTTCGACTTCTCAAGCACGGTAGCGGTTACTTCCCCGGTGGCTCGGTCGAACTTGTGGATCGCAACGACCTTGCGTTCGGTGACGTTGTTGGGGAGCGCGTCGCCGGAAGTATCCCGCTCACGAAGCACGAGCACCCATTTCTCCCGTTCGGCAGTCGGCTCACCCGTCGCAGGGTTAATGAGCACGGCGTCCTGGTTGTGGGTGTAGTTGTACTTCAGAAGCTCGACGTAGACGTAGTCGACGCCGTCGGTTTTGGCAGGGTCAAATGTGAGCGTCGCCCCCGGCACCTGCTCGATGTGGCCGTCGATGTAGACCACCCCAACGGAGAGTGTCACGACGTTTGCGGCTACCTGCGGCACCAGCCCGCCGATGATCGCGCCTTCCCTGAACAGCAGATCGGCGAGTTTCTTGCGCTCGCTGATGGTGATATCCTGCTGCTCGTTGAGTTCCGAATCGAGTAGGTCGCGGTCCTGGTGATAGCGCACCCGCTTGTAGTTCTTTGCGGGATCGAATGTGTTCCTGGATACGGACATGATCGCCTCCTTATATCTTGATGACCCCGACAAGCTCCACTCGCGTGTCGGAGGTCTTGTTGAAGTCGGGGATGTTCTTCACTTCGTACAGATAGCCGGGTGTCTTCACCTGGCCGGATGGATTCGCGGCCACGTCATACACGCCGCCCTCCGCATAATCGGATTGATGGCCGTCGATATACTCGACGTTTCCTCCGAAGAAGCCGTACTCGCGGATGGTAATTCCGTTTGCCTCAGCTTCGTCGAACCGGAAGAAGACACCGATGGTCTGGGTTTCAAGGCCCGACTCTGAGTAGCGGATGCCGTTTACCTCCAGAACCCCCTCTGCGTCTTCTCTGAGAAAGGCAATCTTGTAGCAGCGCTTCCTGGCGCGCTCGTGAATAAGCGACACCTGATCCACGCTCACATCCGGCGGGTTCATGGGATCGGTGAAAGTGTCGTCTCCATCGCCTATGGCGCAATGCGTTATCCCGTCGATGGGATCGCCTTTGAGCAATCGAGCGGTGAGCACTCGCCCGCTTCGTGTTATGAGTCCAAGGGACATTATCGTTCTCCTCTCAAACTTGGATTGAATGGCTTTCCTGGATGAGAATCGCATAGATTATCTGATCTGTCGCCAGGTCCGGAACCAGGCGCTGTAGCACCAGCAATCCCTCATCCGCCGCGAAGAACATCGGACGAGTGACAACAAGCAATGCATCGGCTCGGACAAGCCCCGCATCCGTGATCTCCAGGTACACATCGGCGCTGCGGTTGACGATGCCGATCACCGTCAGATATGCATCGGTCTGAATTTGCTTGGACCCAGCAACGCGCACAAGGAAATCGGCGAGTGATTCCACAGTGTTGGCGATGCCTAAGCGAGCGTCGGCGCTGCGAGCCGTTCTGCCTAAAACTCGGAGCACGGCGTCGCGTTCAGATGCCAGCCGCGCACTCACCCTTATCACGGCATCAGTATTGATCTCTGCCGCTTCAGCGACGGCAAGTGTGCAGTCGACGGCGGTCTCAAAGGCTGCAAATACCAGAGCGCCGCAGTCCGCGTCTCTATTGAGCAACCCAGAGACATGCAGCCCGGCATCGGCGTGGATCACGAATGCACTGGTCCCAACATCCGGCCCGAGGAGGTCCCACAGGATTCCGGTATTTCGTGGGCCAAGCGCGCGGTTTCGCGGCAGGACCGTTCCTGGGCTGGTCGCCACGGTCTTTTTGTTGCCGCTACGAACTGCCACGCTTCACCTTGCCCTTAAGCGCGATCCCCTTACCGATCACAAGGAACACCTTGTTACGAGGCAGCACCAGTCCCTTGCCCGTCGTGACCTGCTGCTTATTGCCGGGTTTTGTTGCCACTGCCTACTCCTTAATCGCACACCAGCCCCCGCCGGAGAGGTTGAACATCTTGTAGGTGCTCGTGCCCAGATCAATGACGTCTTCGGAGTCTCCGGCTGTGCTGCCTATTGAGTAGACCTCGATTAGCTCTCCTCGAAGTTCGTCGTTGTTGCTTGCCGTCATTGCAGCAAGCCAAGGAAACATCGTGACGAGACCATACCGCGTATCCGGGTCGCAGTTGCCTGAGAAGCCACCGCTCGCGGAACCACAGTTACCCGTCTGTCCTGTGGCGTTTGCCCAGCCATCCCACTTGTTCAAAGCATAGAAGCTCCCAGGCATGGCATTGCGGCCGATGATTACGGGCTGCGGATCCTCGCCTATCTTCGCGCCAGCCGAATAGCCGTTGACCAGGGTAGCGATGGTGACTGTGTTGGGGGTGGCGTTTGTGTCTCTGGCGCTTACAAGCACGCGCTCGATGTTGGCGTTGTCCTTCATGATGTAGCGCTTGTTGACCGTAATGATGGATGCATCGTCGACCTGGACAACTACATTGCTTCCGGCCGTCACTGCGCCCTGGGTTAGTGCTGTCTGCGCAGACCAGAACCTCTTGATCACCCCGCTGTAGTGGCCGTAGTAGGTGGCTACAATCTTGGTGACCACGAATATGTGGTCCTTGTCGCCGTAGAGCCAGTAAAGGAATGTAGTGGCGTCCTTAGTCGAGATCATTGTGGCCCCGCTCGAAAACACAACCTTGACTCCGACGTGGGTAGCCGCGTTCCAGTAGAGATAGCCTTTGACCGAGATGCAGTCGACGTTGGCTGTGTCGTTTATGATCTGGATGTAGACGTCCTCATTGCCCGACTCGCCAACGGACCTCATGACGTAGTAAGGCTCCGCCGTGGCTGACCCATCATCATGCAAGGTCCAGCCGCACGTAGTGACCAGGAAATCCTTGAGTTTCACGAGCAGATCGGCCGTATTTGTCGCTGTGCCGGATGTTGAATGATATGCCATGTGTTCCTCCTATACCGGCGCTTCGACGCCCGTGATTCTCAGCTTCAGGTCAGTCTTGTTCTGGACAGGGGTGGCGGCAGGAACGCTGAACCTTCGCCAGAACGAGAGCGTGACGTTGTGGGTCTTGTCGCCGAGTGAGAGTTCCGCTCCGGGCGTGGCGGTGTCGAGTCCTCCTTGCGTAAGAGCCAACTTGCACCAATTGGATTCATCCGAACCTGAAGAGTCCACCGGCTTCACTTTGAGCGTCGTATAGGTTAGAGCCGAGTAGACCGCCGAGTCGCTGGTATGCGTCGCCTTGGCGGTGCCATTTTGACCACGCTGCACCGTGAGGCTTGTTGTTCCGCCACCGGCGGTCACTATCATCTGTTCGGTGTCGATGATGATCGTGTCTCCATCGGCGAACCGCGCGGAAGCCAGAGTGATACTCGTTTGTGTGCTGGTGATGTTGGCGGCAAGCACGGTCTGTTCGTTCGCTAGGAACAACTCCCGGTCCTTAGCCTGGCCGTCGGTACCGTTGTAGGTGTCGGAATCCGGGCTCACGAGCGTGCCCTCGGATATCTGCTCCGTGAGTAGTGAGTCTTTGAAAAGATGTATCGCCATGCGTTTCTCCTATTCCTGTGGCCACTGGGTGACCGTGTAGAGGTTCGCGGCGGCCGCAAAACCGGCCGTGTCCGAACCCGACATATCCTTCTGCCTGAACACAAACCTGCACGAGCGAGTCGAGCGTGCCAGCTTAGAGCGGTTTAGATGCTGGCGAACCAACCGGAAGATAGCAGGCTTCGGCCCCGGCTCCGTGGTCTCCACATCGCATTCAAGCTGCAGCCGTCGCTCTGAAAGCTCGACGCCGCTTAACCTGTCCGTGCTTAGAACAAAGCCGTTGAGCTTGTGCCCCAGAGATCGTCCGTGCCAGCGGTTGATGATCACCTCCGCGCTCTCATAACCCTGGGACAGCGTGCTCTGGTGAGTGATCTGCCAGTACGACCAAGTGGTCTGCTTCTTCGTGAGCTTGTGGCCGGAGTTCAGCAACCTACGGCCCACGATGAACGCATCACGAATGCGGCCTGTCGAGTGCAGTGCCACTGTTCTTCGCAGTAGCGCGATGAAGTCGTCCTCCATCGAATCCTGGGACAGCAACCATTGCAGGAAGAAGACCCGTGTGCCTGCGGGATGCTGCGACGAGAGTGTCTCCCTGATCACCGGAGCGATGTTTCTGCTCCCGATCCGGTAGACTCCGAGGCTGTAGAGTTCACCGGGTAGTTTTGCGCGGGTGATCACTGACCGTCGGTTCAGACGCAGCGCGCTTCGGAAGGTCTCTTCTATCTCGCCCTGCCAGCCTACGTTGATGAGAGCGCGCCGGATTGCCGGAATAGAACCCTTGCGCCGGTACTGTTCAATGATCTCCAGTATCTCCCGGCGCTGCACGTCCGGGTCTCGGGTCGGATCGAAGCTGTAGCCCACTGCCGCCGACAGCACCGGCAGGAATCTGGGATCACAGGCGTCGACGTTCCAGATGCTTGGCAGCGCATCGATGAGGCGCTTCACCTCATTGAGTGTCGCCGCCGGAATAGCGAGAAAGGCACGCAGGTCTCCACTTTCGTCTCGCTCGCGGTAGATCGGAGGCAGCAGATCCAGGAGCTTGTCTTCAAAGTAGGCCATTATGTGGCCCTCCGCATGTCCAGGCGCACCTCACCCAGCGTCGCCATCTGACCGGGTCGGATTTCGATGTTAGAGAGTGGCGAGTAGAGCCTGACGTGACTCACCCCACGAACACCGTCGAGTAGCGAGACAACATCCGAGAAGTGAACGGACTGGCCGAACGTCGTTTTCTCAAACGAGAAGAAATCACGAAGCGCCGCTTCCACCCGCATGCGCACGTCCTCTGGCTGCTCGGTCGGGTTGACGTAGACATCTGCGTCAATAGCAACAGGCCGGTAACTCGGGTCGAAGAGGTTTACCTCGACGGTAATGACCTTGCGGCTCTCGATGAAATCGGCAAGCTCGCGTTTCAGAATGGGAGAAGGCAGACCGCCGCCGTCGGGAGCAACGGCCATGTTCACCTGGTAGTAGCGGATGTTTGCACAGTCATTTGCATCCAGCACCTGAGCCTTGGCAACACCCGGAAAGCCCTCGGCGAGCGCCTTGTAGTCGTCCTTGGTGACAGCTTTCCAGAGCGAGCGCAGTTCCGCCGGAGCCTGCAGCTTCGCGTGATCCAGAGTCTCGCGGTCGGAGCCGCCCGTGGAAGAAATGGGATTGGTGACCGCCAGATCGAGCCGTGTTCCGTCGTGGTAGACCGGGGTGACAATCTCCCTCACCAGCTCGCGCCCTGTGTTTCCCTCGGAACCCAGGGTTTCCAGATACTCGACAGTAATGATCTCGCCAACAGGTGGAACGGCACCGTGAACCCCGTCGCCGAAGATGATCCAGGTGACATCTAACCCATCGGCCTCGACCTGGAAGTGCTTCGAATCCGGCGCGCTGTCAATGAAGAATCGCGCCTCTTCCCAATCGCTGCTTCCGACTCGCACATGCACAGTGCCCTGTGACAAGCTGGTAGAGGAAAGTGCAAACCTCTGGCTGCGGTCGCCGCCCGAAATGAACTCTTCAGATTTCCGCACGCCCTGTCTCGCACCGGCATCCGCTGAGAACTGGCCACGCGGGATGGTCGCGCTTTCGATGGTCTCGAACTCCACGTCGCCATCGTCGAGTCTGGCCTTGCAGACAGTTCCGGCTGGAATGGTTATGTCATCAGCCGAGGCTGTTGACAGCGCAAATCTGAGTACGGTGGTTGCCGCAACCGGGCTATCCAAACTGTAGCCGATAAGCTTGCACAGGTTGATGATATTCTGTCGCTGCCGCGCTGTTGGCAGGAATGCTTCCGCCGCCTGGGCATCCAGATAGTAGGCCAGCATGTCGCCAACGCCGCAGAAGAGTTCCAGCAGCACAACGCCCAGGTCGGACTCGTTGAAGTCGGTCCACCGGTCAGTAAGCTGCGGGATGCGTGCAAGGAGTTCCTGGCGCAGGGATTCGTAGTCCTTATTACTATATGAGATGCTCGCTCTACCCACGGATCGGTCCTCCATCCAGGATTGCATCGCGGCAGAATGGCCACACGAGATTGCCTGCCACCTGCGTGTCTATCACCCGATAGGAGATGCAAACGAGTATGGTGTTCTCGTCGGTCGTTTCCGGCGACTCGTCAAACGAGACGTCATTGACATAGACTCGCTTCTCCCATCTCTCGATGGCGTCGATGACGTAGTGCCGCAGGAGTCCCCGCAGAACCCGGTCGTTGGGTTCAAACACCAGGTCTTTCACGTGAGAACCGAATTCCGGGCTCATGAACCGCTCGCCGGGCCGGGTGCCGAGTATCTGCAGGATGCCTTCATGAATGTGCGCGTGGTCCATCGATGTAACTGTAGAAACCTGTGCGCCGCCGGATCGCTTGGCGAACGCGAAGGGAAACCGCAGCCCTTTGCCGAGGAAGTCCGTGCTCATTATTCGTGCACCTCGTAATTGAAGCAGACCGGCCCACTATCGTCGCCGCTTCCATCGCCGGGATCCTGCGGGAACCGGATTACTAAGTCTAGTCCGCTTGCAAGCGATAGATGGATTGTCCCATCGGCCTCTATCATTCCGGCGTGCCCGCTCTCCATTGCACGGAAGCTCTTCGACCCACCGGAGATGCTACGAGCTTGCACTTCCTCGCCGATACCTTCGATGCGGCCGATCCCGATCACATTTACAGAGCTTGTCGGATTGACTATGAGGACAAGCCTCTCATGCCGCAGCACATCCAGCCGGGTTCCGTCCGGCAATGCGACTGTGTATCTGCCGTCGGAAGCGAGCGTAGGTTCCACATCATGAGGCAGGCCCTCGATTCCACATGAACCGTGGGTTACTGTAACGGCGTCACTCACAAGGCTAAGCTCCAGGCCACCCGGAAGAGTCACCTTTCCCGCGCGGGAGGCAGCGACCGGTGTTGCAGCGCCATCCTCTCCGACTGAGACCATTTCATCATCCGGCAGGACTCGCAGAAATGCTCCATCCGAGAACGAGAACAACCTGCCGCCATCGGGCAGTTCGCGAATCGTGGTTCCCGCTGGCACACTCTGGAAAGGATGGGCATCCGCGTCATCATCGAGACGGCGCAGATACTCACCGGCGCTCTGTTGATGCAGGGCAAGCACTCCCTGCGCCTCCTGCTGGAGTTGCTCGGTCGCATGCCAACTCTGCTCCATGATCGTGCGTATGGCGTTCAAGTCGTCCGCGATCCGCTCAAGATAAGACCGTTCCTGATCTAGGCCGAACCAATCAGACAGAGCGTGGGCAATCGCCATAAGCTCGTAGTGGCTCTCCGAGGAACTCGTCTGTTCGATCAGCGGTTGTTGAGTTGTTGTCCCATTGTCCATTTATGTCACCCATGGCGGCGTCAGCCTGATGTTGCCGACATACCATCCGTCGAACATCTGGTACAAAGCATCTCTCGTGTCCCAGACAAATCGGATCGTCACGCTGCGCCCCGTATACTCCCAGAGATCGATCCGCTCGGTTCGTCTCGGAATCACGCACGGCTGATTCCAGGCCGGATAGATCACATACGGCGGATTGAGATTCCGTTTCCATCGACTCTCGAAGTAGACATCAAGCGTGTCATGGTTTTGAGCCGCCATGCTTTCTATCTCGCCCCAAACATCGAAGCAGAACCAGTAGTGCTTGTCTAAGTCCAGGGTTACCGCGAGTTCGCCCGTCACGCGAATGTTGCAGCCCCACTGGTCAAACCAGTCGGTGAAGTACTTGAAGTGCCAGACTCCGTCAGAAACCTCCTCGACATATCCGCTCGGTACGATCTCGCGGATCGCTGGTGTGGCGGGAGGAATCTCTCTGTCGGTTCCTATGTCAACCTGAATGTATCGCCGCGAGGTAACGACTCCCTCTTTCACCAGCTCCGCGACAACGACCGCCGCACCGGCCGTAGCACCGTAGGCCAGCACTCCATTGGATACCGTGGCTATGGTCGGTTCGGTGGTCGTGAACATGACCTGACCGTCGGGCTTGCCGAGTATCTCAAGCGCAAGCGAGTTCGCCGCCTGATCGTAAGCCTGCTTTATCTGTCTGGGCCGAATATCCCAGTACGGGAACGCGAGTCTACTCTCAGGCATCTGCTATCCCCGGAGTCACTGGCACGACCTCGACTTGCACGTATCTCACGCTCGTGCGGTCCTCGCTGTCATAGACCGAGATGACGGCCGCCCCGGTATAGAAACCGAGAGACACGATGCCAGACTCATCGACCGTAGCCACGGCCATGTTCGACACGTCGAAGCACACGTTGCCTCTGGGATTCCCGCGAATCGAGAGCGGCACGCTCATATTCAGAGAACCGTGTGAGATCTTTATGGACTTGGGAAACACATCCCAATATGGAACCAGGGCTTCGCTCATCCGCTACCTCAGTTGTCGCTCACATTCAGACTGCCGGTCACTATCACCGCGCCACATCCCGCAATGTCACCCATCCGGGCGTTGGGCCTGCCATCAGTCGCTGTGTTCAAACTCCCGGTTATGATGGGGGTCACCCCGTGTCCATGTATGGGACATGCGTGTAGATCGAACATTCGAGCCACTGGCTTGCCATTCGCGAATGCGGTTACCGAACCGCTGATGATGGTTCCGCCGTGACTTGATATGTCGCCCAATCTTGCCTGTGGCCTCGCCACTTCAGTGCCTCCCGAAGTAGTTGATGATCGCGCTTATGATGCCGCTTACGATTCCGCCGAGGGTTACAACCAGTCCCACGATTTTCCACATGGTATCGGTCCCGACTTTGCTCTCGACAGCGGCGTGTAGGCACGTGATCTGCTCGGCGTGCCGTGTGAGTTCATCATTGATGCCACGAACGATAAGCTCGACATTTTCCTTGTCCGACTTCTTTTCGATTTCTCTCTCGATCTTCTCAAGGCGATTCTGTATATCGCGGCGGTGGTCTTCGAGTATCGTGCGAAACTCCGAGCGCCAAGCATCGAACGTCTTTGCGAGCATCCTTTCACTATCCACCCATCCGCACTTGGTCGGGCCCTGGCATTCGTTTTCAGCCAACTGCGTTTCCTCCTGTCACGGGATTGATGAGCACCTTTCCAGATGAGCGAATAACGATATGCCCTGCCGACCCGTCCATTATCACTTTGCTGCCTGATCTGTCCTTGAGCCTGATCTGTTCCTTGCCCGAAGCGGAAATGATCCGGATTTCCTGCGTGCCGCCAAGACCCCAGATGCTGATGCTCTCTCGGCCCTTGGTGGTGTCGATTAGAATCTTCTGCCAACGTGAGCGTGTCTTGTCGCAGGAGACGATGTGAATCTTCTCCTTATCCTGCCATGCCTCAAGGCGCAGGAACTGTCGGCACGCATCCGTTACTTGAACAAACGCTTTACGGCCTTTGATATCCCGCGCGATATCGATTTGTTGACCTGTCGCACCAGCACCCGCTTGGCTGTTGCCTTCGCTTGACGCAAAATCGTGCGTCCCGCGCCTCCGAGTATTTTCACTTTGAACCTCCGCCTTCACCGGGCAGTGCATATGCAGGATCTGTCCGGCCCTGTCGATTATCTTCAGAAACTCCTCTTCGTCCCGGTCGTCCATCACGATTGTGTGGCCGGTCTCGGTCTTAACGAGCACCTTTCTGCGGGGGCAATAGTACTCCGGGTGAGAGTGGAACTTGCCGTGTTCCCGATCATCCGCCGCATCGGCCGCATGCTCGCACTTGTCTTCGCAGTCTTGGCAAGTAGTGCTGTCGCAAAGCCGCTTCGATTCCTCGGGCTGCTCACCCGGATTGGATTTCGCGAGCCAGACACCGCTCCAGATCGGATACTGCGGGTCGCCACCCTCGAACTCCGCCCAGACCGACGCTTCCTCCTCGGGGATTAGGAACATACCGACATCGTCATTGCCGCCGTAAGGAAAGCAGGGCCATGCCCAGTCCGACCAGTTTTCCTTGCCGACTCCGAGGACTGCAGGCACTTCCAAACGGCATCTGCCCAATCGCTCCGGGTCGTTATTATCGCGCACGAAAGCGCGGTACTTACCGTACCATTTATCTTTGTAGCGCTCTTCGTGCTGCTGGTCTTGAAACTCAAGCATGGCCCAACCCGCCTACAGCCCGCGAAAGACTTCGCGAAGGACACGCAGGATAACGGTCTTCGGCGTCTTCTTCACGTCGACCTTGGCAACGGAGTCACGGATGGCGTCCTTTGCCGCATCGGGAAGTTTCTTCTCCGTCCCTGCGACGCCGCTCTTGACTTCACCGGCCCCCACGCGCTCGATGACACCTATCACCGTATCAAGGGCGAGCGCCTGCGCTCGTCCCCAGGCTGTCAGCTTGATGATGGTGAGCAACGAGACAAGAAACGTCGCTAAGAGCTCCTTGTGGCCGAGAATGAACGTTACAACCTGATCGATCTGCATGTGCGATTGCCTCCTTGTTACTTGCTGAGAATGCGCCCTGTATTGGCGTCGATTCGGACCATCTGCGGCTTAGGCTTCACCGGCCTTGCCGGTTGGGACTGTTTGACCTGTGCGGTGTGTCCCGCTTTGGTCGCTGCCTGCTTCTTGGGATGTCGCGGCGCTTCGTGATCGTTGCGTTTGCCCTTGGCTTCCACGGACTTGCTGCCAGCGCCCTTGCCCAGCGCATTGCGCTTGAGCTTGAGTTCACATGAGTACCCGTCGCCGAAGATGTGCCGCACAGAGGTGCAGTAGTATGTGCCGGAGAACTTCCGGCCTACCCCGCGCACTTCGATGTTCTGTTTAGCCACGAGAGTCGGTATGCCGATGGTGACGGCGGCCGCTTCTACCTGCCGAAGCTCGGCTTCTTTGAAATGCCCCTCGGCTTTATCCTGAGCAGGCTCCTGGCGTGGCTCTTCGTGAAAGGTCTCTGACCGCTCGAAGCTCTGCGCGATCTTGCCAGACTCTTGTTTGCGGAACTTGCCTTCGCCGGTGTTGCCGTCGACCAGGTATGTCTTTTTGCCAAGCGAAGTCCGATCTGTCGTGGTCGCGTTGTTGGCTTTGTGTTCGACGTGGCGCTTCTTGCGTGGATCGACGCCAACAGCCTTGGTCTCCGTGCCAGCCCCTTTCACGCCCTGCGACTGAGTCGACGGAGTGAATGAGCGCAGCACTCCCTCGCGGTCGGTGAAGTACTCCAGCGCCATCCCCGGACGCGATTCGAGCTTCCTCGGGTGGAAGTGCAGCTCATCGTCCTGGACGTAGAACACAAACCCGGTCACTCCCTTGCCATCCTTATCACGGCTCTTGGCCGCCAGGGTTTTCAGAAACTGGGCGTCGGAAAGATTGCCCTGGGCCACCCTGAGATGCCTGCCGACGGTCTTTGTCACCACAGGGGTCAACCCATGCTCTGCCGCGATCCTCTCCGCGATCTCCGAGTAGAGAATGCCGGGGACGGACTTCTGCCACACGCGCTGAATCTGCTTGCCCGCAAGCTTGTGACCCTTGTCGTAAGCCTTGATCTTGATGGTCGGCTCGCCGGTCTCTGGGAAGTCATAGTCTATCTCCTTGATGACCGCGACTTTCCTGGGCGAGAGATCGTCGACATAGCCGAACCGGGCCGCAATCTCGTTGCCCTCCTGAAAGAGCGGATCATCCACGAACTGCAGATACCTGTCCGTGACGGCGATCTCCATCACGTCCATCTCCTCCTCGTTGTCCTCGAATGTGAACGAGGTTATCTCGTGGGTGATGTCCTTGGAGAGCCGCTTGCCCTCGATCTCTATCAGGAATGTTGGCTGGTACACGTCCAGTTGCATCGCGTCGTTCACCGACCTCTAGTAAGTTAAATGCCGTGGCGTTCACTGGAGTGTTCGGTTTCTAAGGGAGACCACAGGTCCGGGGGGCATCGTCTGAGCTGATGTGGATGCTCAGATCACTGGAGTATTCTCATCTCAACATGCTCCGCCGACGGCAACCTGAGCACTCTTCCAATCTCGATCTCCAGCGGGAAGAACACGTCGTTGTAATCACAGATGATCCACCACAGTTCCGCGCGGCCGAGGTACCGGTAGGCAATCAGGTCGATCCGGTCGCCTTCGATTACGGTGTGAAACACATCGTCCGGCCGGGGCGTGGTATCTATTCGCTGCCTGGTGCCGATGAACTCCTGGCTTCCGTCGACGTACAGCACGCACGTTGCGTATCTTGAATCCGGCCCTATCATCGTCTCACCGCCGTGTAGTCCACCGACTTGGCCACTATCTCTTCGAGCGTCAGGTCGACCTCAGCGTGCTGCGGGAGCAGACTGTCCTTATCAAACATGTGGAAGTAGCGCGCTCGGACCTGCCGCACAACGCACATGACACCCGGGTATAAGTCACCGAGGAAGAAGAGCACCTTGTGAGGCGCATTCCTGAGCATCGTCTTCTCGTGCTGCGGATAAAGCAGCGATTGCAGCCAGGCCGCTTTCTCTCGAACCGGACCCTTGAAGAGCGAGAGCTTGAACGATATCTTCCGGGCCTCCCCTGACACATACTGGTAGCGCGGGTGGCTCATGCCGGGCACTTTGATGGTTGCGAAATCCGTGCTCTTTTCGTCGGTGATCTCGTCCGGGTTGTACTGGAACTCAAGCGACTCACGGGTGACCACATCCACGATGTAGCCGGTGGTCTTTTTCAGATCAGGACGCACGGCCGCACCTCCCGAAGTATGACTACGGGCCTGTAAAGGCTCTGCGCATGCTCTACCTCACGGCGCATACCATTTGAGACGCCTTCCCCGACATAGACCCAGACCACGTCGCAAGTTTCCATGAATCGCAGGCCCATCGATATGCCGAGATTCCGCTGAGCCGGATCTGAGTCGTCCAGGAACTGCGTGTAGAGCAGGTGTGGCGCAAACGGCGCGAATCCGGCTTCTAAGGCCATACGACAGAGAGCCTGCGCAACGCTCACGTTGTGCTCGATGTCACCTGCGTACTTACTGCAGATGAAGACTCTCTGGGCCTCAGGCTGAATCATAGTTCCGAACCTTTCTCTCCCGCATATCCTTGTAAACAGCTTGAGCGATCTTGCGACCGTCCAGATTGGTGGTAACCGTTACATCGATTGGCCGTTCCGCGATCCCATCGAGCTTTGCCAGAACCGCCTCAAGTATCGGGCGTAAGTCCTGTGATTGCGTGCTGGCCTCCCTGCCCGGGCCGTTGCCAAGCGCGCCGCGCGTGACTGACAGCAGTCTGGTTTGCTCGGTCTGCCTCGAATCCGTGGCACTGACTGCCGCCCTCTGACCAGTAACCATCGGCATGACCGGCTCCGGCATCGGCCCGGCAATAGACGGAGTAAGCGCCAGTGTGCCCGCAACCGCAGTCGGAAGCATCGCAGACTTTGCGAATCCGAAAGCCTGCTTCAGTGCCTGTGATGGCAGTTTCGAAGCTCCGGCTATCCCCGAACTGAACGCCTCCAGCATTGCCGCGCCGCTTCTTGCGAGAGTCGAGAGCGGTCCCTCTTTGGCGTCTGAGAATGGGAGCAGTCGTCTGAGCCGGGAGAACACTGACTTCGCCGCTTCATAGGGCACGGACATTGCCGAGCGGATGCCGGATGCTACTGTGGTCATCATCGACCTGCCGCTTTGGAACGCACTCGCCACGAGGCTGCTGGCCCCTGAAAGCATCGAGGAGAATGCGCTTGACGCCGCGCTGCGCACGGTTGACCATGCTGACGAAGCAAAGCTAACTAGGCTCGCAAACGGTGATCTCAGCCAGCCTATGGCGGATGACGCCATCGAGCGAATGCCTGACCAAGCTGATGACGCAAACCCAGTGACCTGCGACCAAGCGGCCCCGGCGACTCCGGCCACCCAACGAAACGGAGCAGACACAAACGAATATGCTGACGAGCCGATGGACGCGACCGCGTTCCAGCCTGCCGACACGATGCCCGTGATTCCGCTCCAAGCCGAACTCGCGATCTGCGCGCCTGCCGAAAGAGCGTTGGATAGGGTCGATATGACCTGCAAGCCTATCGACTTCAGACCATCCCATATCCACCGGACGCCATCCAGCATTCGCTGAAAAACGTAGCTCAGCACCTGAGCCGGAAGACCTATGACCGACAGCATTCCCTGTGCAAGCGTCCGCAGTAACGCCGCGCCTGATTCCATCAGGCTGGAAAGCGGACCCTCGGGAGCATCCGAAAATGGCAGAAGCCTGCGGAGCCAACCCAGCGCGCGTTTCAGCATCTCGAATGGGTAAGTTGCCGCCGACCAGATACCTTGAGCAAGTGTAATGAGTATCTTCTTGCCCGCCTCGGCAAAGCTCAGTTGGCCCGACAGGAACGCCTTGATTGTCCCGAACACTCGGGAGAGCGTGCTCACGACCGGCAGGTTTGTGAAAACCGATAGCAGCGCCGATCCCGCCGATCTGAAGAACCCGCCTAAGCCTGAGAACAGCCCTCGCAAATACCCCCACGTCGCCGATGCCACATCTCGCACCCACACAAACGGAGTCGAGAGATATTGATAGATCGCGCCGCCTATGGATTTCAGACCATCCATCACTGACACTTGACCGGTGATCATCTGCCAGACGGTGTATGCAACCCGGCCTACCGTGAGCAAGCCCTGAACGAGCATCCGCAGCGGCAGGAAGAACTTGTAGACGTAGGGGGCCGCCGCGACGAAGGCCCCAATGATGACCCCGCCAAGCCAGACCACAGCCCTCACAACCAGCGCCACAACGCGGATAACGAACACAAGTGGGTAGATCACGAACTTCAGCACGTACGCCCCGATCTGCAGGATCACGCCGAGTACCTTGCCCAGAGTCTGCCCCAGGCTCTTGAAAGATGACGAATCCACCGATGTCGCGGTCTTGCCGAAGATCCCGAATACCGAAAGCAGCGCTCCTCCCAGTTCGGAGAACGCGCCCATCACCGCACGGATAGCGGGCTCAAGGATTCTGCGGATGCTTCCGAACACCGAGGAGAACGCCTCCCAAAGCCCGGTGAGGAACTGCCGCACGCGGTAGTAGACCTGGAACACCGTGGTGACGAACTTCATAAGCCCCGCCGCCTCAAGCTTCTTTGCAAGCTCCGCAGACATCTGGCCGCCGCCGCCCGTGAGCGAACTAAAGAGTGCGCGTATGCCCTGGAATGCAAGGCTCACCTTGTTCCACACGCCAAGAACCACATCGCGAATTCCGCCGAAGTTGGTTTCCCATGCTTTCTTGAGAAGAACAACCGCAATGACTAAGGCCGCGATGATGGCAACCACGGGCCAGAAGTACGCTGAAACTGCCGCGCCGACTCCCGCCAGCATCGGCCCCAGCGCCGCGATTCCCGCCTGAACTGCGGGCATTACAATACCAATCGTTCCTATAGCGGCGGTCACGCTGCCGACCACAACAAGCGCAGCACCAAATGCGACACAGAGTGTGAGAATAAATCTCGTGACACCGGGCGTGGACCTCGCCATGTCCTGCAAGCGCAGGATGAACCGAGATATCCCCTGGAAGACCGGGATCACGACCGGCAGAAGGGTTCGACCGAGGATCTCTGCCAGGTTTTGAATCTGCTGCTTCACAAGAGTAAACTGCGAACCTATATCCATGTTCATGGCGCTCGCCATCTCCAGGGTGATCGCGGTGCCGCCTTTCATTGCCTGGCCGACGCTCTTGATGTTACCCTCAAGCTGGTCCATGCCCATCGACATCTGCAGAAGGAACCGCACAGCCTCGTCCGAGCCGAATGCCTTCTTGAGCTTCACCTGAGCAGCGGCCTGCGAGAGATCCGGGAATCCGCGCTTCACTTCCTGTAGGATCGGCACGATGCCTTTGAGCCTGCCGCTCGCACCCACAAATGACAGCCCAAGCTCGTCTCCTGCCTCGGCTACTTTCATCATGAACGCCTTGTAGAGCGTGCCCGCCTCGGAACCCGGCATCGTTGTCTGTAGCTGTCCGAGGATCGCCATCTGTTCTTGAAGCGGAACATTGGACGCGGCGGCGATTGCGCCGATGTTCTTTATGGCTTCAGCCATCTGCGGACCTGTGGTCTTGAACACCCCAACTGTCTGGGAGAGCGCGCCGGAAAACATCTTCGCCCATTCGACATCGGACATGTCTTTGGCGAGCGGCTTGAATATGCCGTAGGCCGTGGTGAACGTCTCCACCATTTCCTGAGTTGTGGCTTTGGTGGCTTTGCCGGTAAGCGCCGCCATTGCGGCGAATGTGCCGACTGCCGTGTCCGAAAGACTCGCCAGCGCCGACTTCACATCGTAGGCCGCCCCTATGAACTCGGCCTTGCTCGCGCCAGCCCACTGGTTGGTAAAGGACTCCGCAGCGTCTTCCATTGCGCGGAAGTCTTTCACGCCGACGGATGCAAGCTCACCCAGAGCCTTTTGTGTTGCGGCAGTAGACGCCACCAGCGCCGTTGGCACAGCAAGAAGCGCAAGACCCGCGCCGACCATCATCGTGCCTTTTTGGATAAGGCCAAGATTGCGAGTCATGTTCTCGCCCGCCTTCGCGACCGATGAATCCAGGGATTCCATCGAGGACTGGATACGCGACGCGTTCTGAGTGAAGGCATCTTTGAGGCTCACTATTATGCCGAGGCCGAGATCACTCATCATCGCTTGCTTTTCTCCAGTTCCTGCCGCTCATAGTCAAGCTGGTTCTCAAGCGCCTCGACAAACTGCTGTCGGGCGCGAAGGGGCAGCTTCGCGACCTCCGCGTATTCCCAGTGCAGTCCGCCGTAGGCGAGGAAGAAGGCGTCCCTTACAACCGAACTCCGGGGAATAAAAAAGAGGGCTCGGCCTCCAGTCGGGTGCGTATCCGAGCGCCGCAGGAGTCGCAGTCGATCTCGATGGTCGTGTCTATACCCGCCTCCACTCTAAGCATCTCCTGCCTGAGCGCGCTCCGGTCCCGCATCGACATCTCATTGAGCGTCTTCTTTGTTGGCGCGTTGCCGTCGATGTTCAGGATGCGGATCATCATTGCTGCGGAGAGGGACGGCTCCTCCATCTGGGCCAGCCGCTTCTCCTTGTGGCCGTCGAGATAGACGAATCGCACCTTGGATCCTGATGTGGGAAGGGTGAACATGAACTCGCGCTCTTCGCCATAGGGCGTCACCAGCAGGTCGTCGAGATTCACCGTCACCCGGTTCTTCGCTCTGCACGCCGCACTTGGACAAACCAGATCGAGTTCCACTTCGTCGCCAAGCGACACTTGGCGAAGCTTCACCAGAGTGAAGAGCCTGTCCCCCGAGAGCATGTCCATGACAACCTTAGGGCCGATCTCTTCATCCTCACCGATCCGCAATGTGCAGTTGGCCAGAACCTGGTTCACCGCGTCGCCAGTTCGGATGAGGCGCTGGTTCGTAAGCAGTTCCTCTTCCGCGCCGGTCATCTCACGAAGCTCTATCTCGTCACCGCTCGGCAGTTGAAATATGTACACTATGTCTCCCCCTTACTCCCACCACTGATAGCAGATCGATATCTTCTCAATGG
>SCLI03000022.1_pt1 | contig 58568 bp, 63 predicted proteins | sample 7268041 | NCBI WGS metagenome assembly SCLI03 (sample SAMN10721081, study PRJNA514188) | viral metagenome | isolation source: depth-stratified mine tailings core A | place: China: Fankou Pb/Zn Mine tailings | collected 2017-10 | reverse complement strand
ACGTCGCCGCGCTCGCCGTTGCCCTTCTCCTCGGCAGGAACGTTCTTCTCCTTGCAGCCGACGAAGGACCAAATCTCGTCGCACTGAACGCGCTGGCAGGACAGGTCCCGCAGGACGCGATCCTGATACTCGGCGCAGGCATAGCCCAATTCGAGGGCCAGCTTAGCGACGGTGTTCTTGGCCGCGCCGGTGATACGGACGGTGGCGCGGATTGAGTTTCCCTCAACGAGGCAGCGGATAACTGCGGCGCGGCGTTCGGGTGTTAGCCTGTTCATTATGTGACCAGTATACACGACCGCTCACGTTTTGTCAATGCCTTTAATCACTTTCGGCGATCTTTTTCTTCGGCCCCTATGCGGCAGCCATGAGCGCGTTGAAACGGAATGGTCCGGCACCTATGGCCTCGGCTCTCTCTGCGACCGAAGACCCAGAGCCAACGAAGGCCTCGATCATTTGCGATAGGAGAATGGGCTGCTCATTGGGGACCGGGAATGGCTCTACAGGTCTCCACCCATGTGAGTACATTTGTTTGTGGATCGAGGTTAGATGGTCCTTGCTAATTATCCCAAGAGAAAGGGCACGTTGAGCCGCCGCCTGAATTGACATGCGGTAAGTGATCTTGGCACCCCTAAGCGTGCGGAGCGTCACGGGAGATGTCAGTGTTTCGCGGGCCGCCTCTAAGGGCAGGAGAAGCGCACCGGCAAAGCGATTGGCCTCGGCCTCGGCTTGTTTATGTTCAGTGCGCCGCCGGACATGTTGGAGAACCAGATGGCCCAACTCGTGCCCGACGCTGAATCTGTCCCGCTCGCCGGGATGTCCACTCGTCAATACTATTAGGGGCCTTCCACCCATCCCGCAGTTCGGCCAAAATGCGTCACCGTCATGGCCGTCCAATGTTATCGGAAGCCTCGCTACAACTACGCCGGCCCGCTCGACCGCTCGGATCATATTGCCAATCGGCTCAAGGCGACCAACCTGAAGCCAATCGCGGACGGACGGAATGATGTCCTCAATGTCGTCCAAATCTGTAATGCCCACCACCGGCTCTATTGCCACAGCCGGTAGCCTCGGTCCGAGCCTCGCCTCTGCCCTGTTAACAAACCACATGATCCAGCGCGCCCAACCACGGACCTGCTTACTTGCCGTCACACGCAGGCTACTTTGTCTCCGGTGACTCCCCTCCGGCATGTCGGGCAGGGGTTCTGGGTAGTAGAAGAAGGCTGGGTCGAAGCCAGTCGCAAATGCTATGGCTTCGAGGTTCTCTGCGGACGGATTCACGACTAGGCCTGCCTCGATCTGGCTGACGGCACTCTGGGTAATGCCCGCTTTCTCTGCCAGATCTTCCTGGGTGAATCCGCACATTTCACGTGCCAAATTCACGCGCTCTCCGATCATTTGTCACCACCTGCGGCGTGCCAATCATCTCTGTCTATCACGTCTTTGACCAATAACTCATGTTCCATCTCCCCTCTATACTTGACGACACCATCCTCGAACGAGAGCGCTGACCGCCACTCCAGCCTGCGGCTCTGCCAGAAGCGCCAGCCTCCGCTCGGCTTGGACAATGCCAATACGGGGAAGCCGTCGCCTATCTGCCAATCAAGGATATAGTTGGCCGCACCTGGCATGTCCAAAGGTAAGCACAACTGGCTGTAGTATTTCAACAGCGTCGCGCTTCTAGGTGGAGGCGGGCCATCACCCGATGCCTTGTATACTCGGACGACGCAGGGCACTTTGATGAGGTCAATTCCCGACATTCTACGGGCGCACACATCAAAGCCGTCGCAGAGGATACCAGATAGGTAGTCGAGCGCACTACAGCGGAGGGTATGGGACCAATACCAGGGGTCGGGACACTTGTTCGGGAACCAGGTCTCAAGTCGCTGCGGACCGGCCAGCGAATCAGCCACACCCATTCCATGTTCAATCGCATCGTGGGCCACCTGCAAAACGGGCTGTAGGTAGGCCAGAACTTCAGGTGGACTATGTGGATCAGGAGGGGTGGTAATCATGCTTATATTATAAGCAAGATTACCACCCCCTGTCAAGAGCCGAATTCACTTCTTTTTCCACCGAGCCTCAACGGCCTTCTTAGCCGCCGCACTTCGCTCTTCCGGCGTCATCTTCGCGGCCCTCGCCTTTCCGCCCTTGAGGCCGCCAAGTCGCCCCAGGGCTACAGCCGCCGGATTCTTTTCGTCGGGAGACTCTGGTTCGGCTTGACCCGTCGCCTGTTGAACGACGCGGAAGGCGATTTCGTTAAAGTCCTCGGGTCCTTGCTTGTGCCTACGTGAGCGGTTACGCATAGCCATAGGATAACACAAACAGCCGTCGGGTTCAAGTAGCTTCTTTCAGATTTTTAGCCTGCCCCGAACATATTCCGGGGACAACTCAGATAGCCGGACGACCCTGGCCCTACACGTGTCTTTTCTGTGAAGCCCCCCGGCTCAAACTGACCCACTACCCCATTTCAAACTGACCCACTACCTTCCCCCTTATACCCTTGACAAGTTGTCTGCACTAGTATATTATCTATTCGATTCGAGTACTTTTGTCACGTCTACTAGTTGGAGAGATCCCAGTGTAAGCGGTAAGACCCTTTTCCATTGGCAATAATACGCTTTACTCACCAAGTAACACGACCAGCAGATCGACCTTCTCCGAGCGCGACCGCGTGACCTCTGCCGCGCGACGCCCTGAAAAAACTTGTAGAATTAACGTATTTACGCTTGACACACCACAGATTTTGTGGTAGTATACAGCTACCATGAAGACGACAGAGCCGCAAACGATGACAGAAGCGATCCGGTACTTCAGCAATCCCGACGTGTGCCGAGAGTTCGTCGCGGCCCTGCGTTGGCCGGAGGGCGTCGTCTGCCCCAAGTGTGGCACGGAGAATCCCTACTTTCTGGAAACCCGGAAGGTCTGGAAGTGTCGAAACAAGGAGTGCCACAAGCAATTCTCCGTCAAGGTCGGGACCATCTTTGAGGACAGCCCCCTCGGGCTGGAGACTTGGCTCCCGGCTATGTGGATTCTCGTCAACGCGAAGAACGGCGCTTCCAGTCACGAGATAGGTCGCGCCCTCGGCGTTCGGCAGGCGACGGCATGGCATATGGCGCACCGGATTCGGGAGGCCCTGCGGACGGGTTCTATCGAGAAGTTGGAGGGCGAGGTAGAGGCGGACGAAACTTACATCGGAGGCAAGTTGAGCAACAAGACGGGCGCACGGCGGGCCGGTCGCCCCAAGGGTCGAGGGACGGTCGGGAAGGCAATCGTCATGGGGCTACTTGAGCGCAAAGGCGAGGTCCGCACGAAGGTCGTTCCGAACGCGAAGCGCGGGACCCTCCAGGCGGAGGTTCGGGCGAACGTAGCGCCGGGGTCCGAGTTATTCACCGACTACCTCTCCTCCTACACCGGGCTTGACCGGGAATACATTCACGAAACGATCAATCATGCTGAGTCCTACGTCCGGGGGAAGGTACACACCAACTGCCTGGAGAACTACTGGTCTCTCCTGAAGCGGTGCGTGAACGGGACCTACGTCAGCGTTGACCCGGCGCACCTCTTCCGCTACTTGGACGAGGAGAACTTCCGCTTCAACAATCGCGAGTACACCGACCGCCTCCGCTTCCTCTCCGCAATACAGGGGATAGTCGGCAAGCGGCTGACCTACAAGCAACTGATAGGGGCTAAGGTGCCGGCGGGCTCATGCGCCAACGCCGGGGCCAGCAGCCTCTAATCGCCAACGAAGCACCCGCAAAGAACGGAGGTGCGACGATGCAAGCCGAACCTGAAGGGGATGCATGGGCACTTGGTGCCGACGAGTTGGCCTTTGAGATAGAGGGTTCCGAGGAAGAATCTGGCGAGGTGCGGATGCAGACCTTCCGGGACATCCTGGGGGATCTCTATGACTGCCTGCGGGCAGTAGAGGGGGAACCGGACGGTGCTGATGATCGCCTGGAATTCCGCATCGTGCGACTGGAGGCCGGCAGTGCCAGATTTGCGATACGGGTTGTTGGGCGCAATCCTTCTCGCGCACGGGATTTTGCACGGCGCTTTCCACGCAAAGTCCGTCAAGTTGAGGCTGGTCAAAAGGACCCCGACGTTGATTGGGAGGCGATTGAAAGGTTCAAGAAGTTGGGGAGGCGGGTAGGTCGGCGAACGCCAGCTATTCGCGTTAGGTCTGCTGAAGAGGTCGTACCGGTAACAGCAGCTATGGTCGTGGCTGCCGATCAGATGCTCGCAACGGGGATAGTAGCCACAGGGAGCGTTTCCGGGCGATTACAGCGGATCAATACCCATAATCAAGCTGAATTCTACATCTATCCGCTAGTCGGTCCACGCAAGGTTCGCTGTACGTTCCCGCCCAAGATGACCTCTGAGGTTGGGGGCGCCATAGATGCTTATGTAACAGTCAACGGCCTCTTACGCTACAGGCCAGATGCACCGTTTCCCTACATGGTAAGAGTAGACGCAATGGAGGTTCATCCTCCCTCTGAATCCCTACCGACGCTTGGGATGCTCATAGGTGCTGCCCCAGACATAACTCGTGGTCAGGACGAAATCACTTTTCTCCATGAACTGAGGGGAACGGCATGAGCCGTATCTACTGTTGGGACGCTTCAGTGTTCTTGGCATGGCTCAATGGCGGAGAGAACCGCCCGTCGGAGAAACTCGCTAACCTCAGGGCTGCGGTTGATGATATAGATAAAGGGAGGGCCATGCTGATTACGCCCAGTACGGTTTCTACGGAGGTATGGGAATCTCGTATCCCAGACGAGGAAAAGCGGAATTGGTATATCAACGTCTTCAAACGCGAGAACGTTCAGAAGATTCAGGTCAGCGACCCAATCGCGAAGATAGCAGGACAACTGCGGGAGGAGTGCAAGGTGGCCGGTGTCAGCCTAACAACCGAGGACGCCCTCTATCTAGCGACCGGAATCGTCTATAAGGCCGATGAAATCCATTCTTTCGACGCCGACTTCCTGCGCGTGAACGGACTTTTGCAGTCGGTTAGCGTTCCGATAGTTGAACCTCGGGGAATGGAATTGCAACTTCCACTGACCGGGGGCGGCCAAGTGATAAAGGCGGACCAAGAGGGGGCCGTAAATGACAGCGCCTAAAATGTCGGTTCCGCCGGTAGCGGGAGACACCGAGTTTGAGCGTTTTGAGAACGCCCTGAAGACCGTCCTGCGGGCACCGAAGCCCGCGAAGAAGACGCGCCAGCCGAAACCGGCTGGCAAATAGGACCCTTCTCAAATCACCAACGAAGGCCAGCGAGAGATCGCTGGCCTTTTTCGTGAATCTTGACACAAAATTAGTCTTGGTGAGTCAAGCGTATTCTTACCTTTCCATTTATGGCCCTCGCCTACTCGCGAGGGCCTTTTGTTTTCCGGCCTTACTCGCCGGACGCATGATCCTCTCCTTCCGCCGGGGCGCTTTTCTCCTTTCTCGCCCCGGACGACAATCCGCGCCGTTGAACTATCCGGAAATTCCAGATAGTTCAATGGCGCTTTTGTTTGGCGGGGCCGGGCGCACGATACGAGGCGATCTCCTAGTGATAAGTTGGGCTACCTGACAGTTCCGGCCCGACCCCGCTTTCTGACCGCGAGGGAGTTGAGCGATATTCTCTGCTCTGACTGCCGATGGCATGAACACAAGGGGGGCTGTCTTGCCGAGCGCTATTGTCACTGGTCTGGCGCGCAGGTAGGCCCGTTTTTGACGGGGCGCGGGCAAGCCGCACCTGGCGAAGCTCCAACCGCCAGTGACGACGATCCCGACACGGCGGCCTGCCCGCTCACGCTCTTCAAATTGTACCGGTGCGCCTCCGACCAGGTATACGGCGTCCTGCATCAGATTGACCAGCGCGGGTTGCTACTCGATCTGTTATTGGAGTACCCATTAGGAGAAAATCTGGCGCTGGGGCAGTTCTATCGGGAGCGCGCTGAGCAAGAATTAGAAGAGGCGCGAGGGAAAGGACGAAATTTGTAGATGAGACAGGCGGGAAAAGAGCACACTGTCAAAGTGGCGGATTTGGTAGCGCATCCCGATAATTATCGGGGCCACCCGGAGGCGCAAGTTAGCCGCCTTTCCGAATCTCTTTCGCGCTATGGTCAATATCGCCCCGTCGTGGTGCAGGCGGGGACAAATCGGATTCTGGCGGGACACGGCGTAGTACAGGCGGCGCAGGCGGCGGGGGAAACGACTATCCGGGCTACCGTCATTGAGTGCGATGACGCTACGGCGTTGGCGATCTTAGTTGAGGACAATGAAAGCACCTATGGGGCCGAAGACGACCGCACCAAACTGGCGGAACTACTGGCGGATTTAGGCGAGGCGAGACCGCCCAGTTTCCCGGACGAGCGGGTGGAGGATTTATTGCGGGAAGTTACGATGCCGAGAAGGGGCGAGGTAGAGGAAGACGAACTGCCGGAGGCGCAAGCCGAGGCGGTAAACCAGACCGGGGATCTGTGGATACTCGGAGAGGATCTGGCACGAGCGCACAAGGTGCTGTGTGGCGACTGCGCGGTAGCGGCGGAGGTGGAGAAACTTGTAGGGGAGCATAAGTTTGGGACTACGACATGATGGTATGCCGCTGGTAACAGGCGATAGACCGCGCTAGCCGGAAGGTGCGGGGTGAAGAACTATGGCAAGCAAACGAGTCCGCTTACAAGTCGCCGCGGCAATTCCCGAATCGCGGAATAGCCTCGAATCCGACCCAGAGGCGGCCGCGTGGCCCTCTTGGGTAGAACCCGCTTGGCATCTATATATGCGCGGAATTGCGGTTTGGTCGCAACTCGCACGCAGATATGGCGTTTCTGACCATACGGTCAAATCCCAAGTCCTTAAGTTCCACGAGGCGATAAGGGGTAGTCTGGAGATTCCTCCCGGCGAGGCGCTAGAGCGGTATCTAGGCGGCTTGCAGGAGGTGCAGGAACAGGCCTGGATAGACCATGCGGAGGCTGGCAAAAACATCAATATGCGCACGGGTTGTTTGCGAACGGTTCTAGATGCCCTAGAAAAACAGGCAGCGGCGCTAGGCGTGGTGACGAAACGGAATGCCGAGGAACTTACTGGGAAGAACGGCAGTTCCTTGGGATTTTCTCTCGCTGACCTGGTGAAGGACGATGATAGCCGAAGCCTCCTTATCAGATATGCCGCTAGGGTTTGTCCCGTCAACGGTGACGCCGCTGACCTTGGGAACGACGCTGACTAAGGGGCGCATTAAACGGCCGCCTCACCTCGCGTATTTGGAGACGATCCTGCTGGAGATGGTGGCTGGTCTGCACCAGCGGGTTATCGTCACTATGCCGCCGCGTCACGGAAAAAGCGACCTGTGCAGCCATTGGTTTCCGACATGGTTACTAGGGCATTTCCCCGACGAGCGCATTATCCTTGCTTCCTACGAGGCCAATTTCGCCGCTTCCTGGGGCCGCAAGGTCCGGGATTCACTCGATGCGGCGAAGGAAGCGGGCCTTTTTCATCACGGAGTGCGCCGCGACGTATCGTCGGCCTCAGAGTGGCAAGTGGAGGGGCGGGGCGGAGGTATGCTTACCGCCGGGGTGGGGGGAGGCGTCACCGGCAAGGGCGGTAACATCATCCTGGATGATCCCGTGAAAAACGCCGAGGAAGCGGCTTCGCGGGTTTATCGGGAGAAGACCTGGGAATGGTGGAACTCCACCATGTATACTCGGCTGGAGCCGGGGGCTTGGGCGCTCGTCATACAGACGCGCTGGCACGGCGACGATCTTACCGGGCGGTTGCTTGAGCGCAGCTCTGAACCGTGGCTCGTGGTAAACTTTCCGGCGTTGGCTGAAACGCAAGACGTGCTAGGCAGACAGGTCAATGAGGCCTTGTGGCCGCAACGTTATCCGGTGGTGGCCCTGGAGAATATCAAGAGGCAGTTAGGCTCGTATTGGTGGAGTGCTCTCTACCAGCAGCATCCGTCGCCCCGCGAGGGTGGCTTTTTCCAGCGGTCTTGGTTTGGTATTCTCCCCGTTCCCCCCGCCGAGGTAAAGCGGCGCGTTCGCTTTTGGGACAAGGCGGCGACGGAAGGCGGAGGCGACTGGACGCGGGGCGTGTTGATGTCGGCCACTCCCGAGGGGCTTTATGTGGTGGAGGACGTACAAAGCATTCAGGGTAGTAGCGGACGGGTCAAGGAACTGATCAAGGCGACTGCCCTGCGCGATGGTCCGGGGGTGCATATCCGCATGGAGCAAGAGCCGGGAAGTTCCGGCAAAGATGTCATTGCTGACTACACCCGCACTCTGGCCGGTTATAACTTCAAGGGCGTACCCGCCACTGGCAATAAAGAGGTCCGCGCTGATCCGGTAAGCAGTCAGGCGGAGGCGGGGAACGTGAAATTAGTGGTGGGACCTTGGAATGAGGCGTATTTGGAGGAAATGGCGGCGTTTCCGCATGGTATGTACGACGATCAGGTAGACGCAACTAGCGGAGCCTTTTCGGAACTGGCGTCGGCTCCTGTCACTTTTCGTGCTCGTCTAGTAACCGCTCGCACCTCTGCCGGTGAGGCGGTGCCCTCTATATCCGTTGCTGAAAGACCTCCGATTTGTGATGCCTTAGGCAATGTAATCGAGGAAACTGATCTCCACAGGCTAATGCAGCAGGCCCACCGCCGCGCGGCAACGCGCGGACGCTAACTAAGGGAAGTTCGTTATGGCCGACAAGCGCGATAAAACCGAGCGCCGCATAGTGCGGGTCGGGCCAGCGACGACGCCGGAGAAGGAGATCAAATCCTGGCTGTGGCAGGGTATGATGCGGGGCCTCAAAGAGCGGGAGCAGACCGCCAGCGCCGTATCGTTTCGCCTGCTGCGGGCAATGGGCCAACACTATGTTCCCGGCATGTATTTCTGCCGCATGGGAAACATGGCGATGGGCTATGCTCATGCGCCGCGTTACGTGGGGGACGTGGGCTGGGATTTGGTGGCGCGAGAACGTGACAAACACCTGACTCCGGTAGAAGAGGCGCGCCGCGAGGAACTCAAGCAGTTTATCCAAGAGGGAGGCTTTCCTTGGCCGCACCCCGTGACTGGCGAGATGGGCTGCTGGATGGGCAATGGCGCGCCGACTTACAGTTTCCCGGAGTTCGTGCGCGCGGTGTTTATGAACACCAACATTTTTGACGCGGCGCCCGTGCGGATGGAGGCGGGCTGGGGTTATGACTCGGAATGGTCGGAGGTAATTTCCAAAGCGATCAAGCGCCCGGAACCGATAGCTGCGTATATTCCGGTAGCGGGCGACCGGGTGCGGCTTACGGAGCGCGAGACCTATTCCCCCACTTATCGCAAGAAGCCTGCCGACCAGATTCAGTATGTGGTGGTGGGCGATGCGGATAACCAGGTACGTTTTGAGTTGACCTGGCGCGAGATGGCCTACTGGGTACGCAACCGCGACGACCGGGAGGAAATGACGCACTATGGTCATTCGGAGTTAGAGGATTTGATCGACGTGCTTACTGGCGCGATCACGAGTTTCCGGTGGAATGTCACTCAATTTACCGAGAACCATGTGCCCCAGGCCGTAATCAGTGTGCCGGCCGCTGATGAGCAAGTCATCGAGCAATGGTTGACTAACATCGAGATAAGCAGTGGGCCGTGGGGCGGCTGGCACCAGTGGCCGATAGTGGCCTCGGGCGAGGACGGGAAACCGCAGGTCTCGGTGACGCCATTGCGCGAGCAACCTGCCGACATGCAGCAGGAGCGCCTTATCACCTTCTGCATTAACGTAGTGGGCGCGGTCATCGGCATGAACCCGGAGGAGATCGGTTTCCCCGGTTTCAATCCACGACAGGGAGCGCCCCTGCAAGACGCAGACCCTGAGACTAAGATTATTGCTGGGCAGAATACGGGCTTTTTGACCCGCATGTCCTGGTTTGAGTCGAAGTATAACCGCTCGATCATTTCCCGGTTTGACGATGGGGCCTGGCGTTTTATCTGGAAGGGCCTCGGCAAATCCTCAGAAGAGCGCAATCTCAAACTGGCGCAGCAGCGTCTGGCGATGGGCCTCACCTCCCAAGACCAGGAGCAGGCCTTTGCCGACTACAATCCTCGACGGATGCCCGGAGACCTGGAGTTGTGGGGCAAGATTATGGCGGATTTGTATCAGGAGTTCCCTAATGGCGACGACGACCCGGAGACCCTCCTGGCCGTCGCGCAGAAGAAATACGTTCGGGCTGGAGGTACTTGGTCGGTGGCAACGAGTATCCCGATGGGACAAGCCGCGCTGGCTCTGTATATGCAGGAGCAACAAGGCAAACAGGGCGCGGCCGGGACTGGCCTGGATGACTCGGGCGCGTTAGAAGGCGCAAAGGTAGGGGAAGGCCAGGGAAAGGGCGAGGAGGAGGCCTTGGAAGATGTTCCGGACACCTCCAACTTAACCGCGCCGAGTGCAGAAAAGGAAGAAGAGGAGCGGGGGGACCATGAACTAGGCAAGGGGATTGACGCTCGCGGCGCGCGGGTGTTGGAAATTACGATAGGCGAGTAATAGAAAGGGGAGATTGACCATGCCAAGGGGCATACCTAACAACCAGAAAACCGTGGAGGATAGCCGCGCCGAGGGCAAATCATGCGAGAGGCAACCGGCGCAGGATCAAGCATCGCCGGCAGAAGGCTGGTTTGCTGCGACGCTTAACGCGGTGCGGTATGAGGTGCTTGCCGTCCATGTTCCGGCCTCTGCGGGTATGACGCTGAATGCACTCAAGGTGTTGTATGCGGACGGCTGGCGTTTGATAACCGTAGACGAGGGGACGGCCTATCTGGAGCGCCCGGTCAACGAGTAAAACGATGCCCCCCACCACCGTCCGCGTCCACTACCGCAACGAGGCTGATCTGGAAACGGCACGGCAGGCCCTGGGTATGTTTGGTAGCCCGAGTGATCGGCACTTGGCAGGTGTCGAGGCAGCGCGGACTACCGCCGAGTTGACGGGGCGCATGGAGCGCGTCTTTGTTGATTACAAAGATCACTGGGACGCTCTGACGGAGTTGAAGGGTTTGTTGCCCAAGAAACGAGGGGCCGAGATCGCGGAGCGCCGCCGACAACTTCATGCCCGAACCGCATGGCGTTTGCGGGCCGACTTCACCCGGCTGTATCGCGATCAGTTCCGCAATGGTAAGGGCATGGGTGGCAACCTGCGGCCCTTGCAGCACAATGAGCAAGAAATTGTGCGCCGCATGGTCAATCAGGAAATGGAGTTCGCCCTCAACGCCCTGCTCGATTGCGAAACGGGCGAGTTCAAGATGGACCTGGTAGCGCGAGGCAGGTTATATGGTAACGCTCTAGGCGAGGCCGCGCAAGCGGGGTTTGTGTACGCGAATCTAGCGCCGGACCGTTATATACGCTGGCGGCTGGGCCACCCGCGCACCGAGGACTGCCCGGACTGTTTGTGGCTAGCGGGGAGCATGAATCGGCAGCAAGGGGAGCGCGACTTCGGTGAATCGGCGCTGCGCGGGATGGGTGGGCGTTGGGGCAACGGCGTATATCGCGCTCAGGAATTGGCCCGGATGGGGATATTCCCGCAGAGCGGGCGGCTGATTTGTACCACGGCCTGCCAGTGCCGATTAGAGGAAGTCTCGCGCCCTGCCGGAACGCCTCACGGGGCCGAGGCGCGCGGTTGGACGAGCTTGCGCGAGAAGGTGCCGACGATGTTGCGGCGTGAGACGGAGCAGGGCAAGCGCAAGACCCTGGCGCGTCTGGCCGAGGCCTGGGAACACCGGCATATAGGGCGACGGGAGAAAACGGAGCAGCCGGAGCATTTGCACAGATAGCAGCAAGGAGAGGGGATGTACTAACTGATGCTCACCGACCTTTCTACAACCGCCATTCACGCTAAGCGGGGCGCCTTACTCTTCCTCGTCCGCCACGGCGAGGCCGGTCCCCACGCGGGGCTTGCCGATGATCCCACGCGCCCCCTCACCGAGAAGGGCAAGCGGCAGGCGCAGCGTGTAGCGCAGTGGTTCAAGAGTCAGGCCGAGAACGGCGTGGCTGTGAGTGTTCGCGCAGTCTTCGCCTCGCCGTTGACTCGCACTCAGGAGACGGCTAAGCCGATTGCAGCGGCGCTCGGACTTAAGGTACAAACCGACGACGCACTCAAGCCCGGCAAGTTGACTATCGGCACAATTCGGCGACTGGTGGACAGCGTAAAGGGCTATGGCAGCGTCGTTATCGTCAGCCATGAGCCGGACCTGAGCAGCCTACTCGGGCAGATGACAGGCGACGTAGAGAAGCTGAGCCGGGGTGAGGTTGTATGGATGACGTGGAATGACTTGCGGGCGGGGAGGGGCAGGGTGGCGGGGCGCGTGAAGAACCGGGCTATGGCGCCGTTGGAGAAGTCCTTGCTGGCCCGTCTCTTGCGGGCAGCGCAAGCCATCCGTTAGCGAGTGATTATGACCAATACCACGCCTCATTTCACGAGCCAAGAACTCAAGCGCCGGGGCCTGCGTTGGGTCACGGCGCATCCCCACGGCCCCGGCAACGAGGGCACACCTATCCTCGTCCGCGACCTCGGCGATGAGATGCAGGTGGTTGGTGGCGCGGGCGGTAAGTTGAATTTTACGCGCTTTTCCAAGCGCGACCCGAGCGACGGCGAGCAGCCGAAGGCGAAGAAACCGAAGAAGCCGGAAGTTACCGCCCTCACGCCGGAGCAAACCCAGCAGTTTGAGACGCAGAAGCAGCAGACCCGCGCCAAGGTCAAAGACATCCGCGAGGGGCGGCGCGAGTACATCCGGGGCCTGCTAGGGCAGAGCGGCGAGGTCACGCCCGAGGAAGAAGTTCGTGTCGAGAAGTTGGCCCGGAAACTGGCGCAGAAGTTAGGGGTCAGCGAGGGGGGTACGGCGCAGTTCATTCAGCGGGCACAGAAACAGTACGCGGCGGCCAAGCAGGCGACCCTTGACGATGCGGCCAAGGCGATCGAGCGCAAGGCCTTGGAGATGCAGGCGCACGCGGCGCTGGGAGCAGCCGATCCCGAAGGCGGCAAGGCGGTAGTGGAACCCTCCGCCGAGGCGAAGCAGGCGGGGGTGCAGCCCATTCGCATGACGCTTTCCCCCGAGGACGCCCTGAATCTTGCCCGGTCAGTGCTGGAGCAACGTGAAGTCGAGGCGGACCTGCGGGCGACCAACAAAGTCCTGCATTCCGGCGACGAGCAGGCTATCCGCGCCGCCGAGATGACTTATGAGCCTCTCTCTGACGAGCGTGTACAAGAATTGGCGTTGGGTGAGCATATCGCCCGCGCCGAGGTCGAGATCAACAACGCCTTAGTGGAGGCCACCAAGGACCCGACGCGGCGCATGAGCCGCGATCTCCACGCGGGGGCGGCAGACGCAGCGGCAGCGCTGGCCTCGGAGATCGCGGGCACAACTATCCTTTCCGACGAGGTCTGTAATGAGTTAGGGATCGCCGGGTCTTCGCGGGTGATCGCGGACTACCTCGCCGAGAAGCTGGGCAACCGGGAGGCTGCGGCCCAAGCCCTCCGGGAGTATATCGGCCTGCATAGTAGCGCGGTTGCTGCGGTCGCTGTCAAGCAATCCGAGAGACTGCGGGAGCGGGCTGAAGACATGCGCGGTTTTGCTGACGCGGACGAGGGTGCGCTGTGCAGCAAGGCGCAGGCGAATGGGAAGGCCCTGGAATACCTCAACGAAGCGCAGCGGTTGGTCTCGCGGGCAATGGGCGGCCTGGAGACGGCGGCGCAAGTGGCGCTCAACTTGGAACGGAGAGAGCAGGGGCCGCTCACGGTGCCGGGTCGTTCCACTGAGGTGGGGACCCGCGAGAAGGCGGCGTCGCTGGGGCTGTCGCGGGGCGAGTATGCGGTCGAGCATCGGAAGGGCGGCGGCTGGGACCTGATTATAGACGAGAAGACCTTCCCGAAGTTGTACAACGAACGCACCTTTAAGCAGTACAGTCAGGACGCGGCGATACGCGACATCCGCCGGCGACAGCAGGGCGACGGGTGGCCTGACTGGAAGCCGGAGGGCACAAGCGATACGGTACTACTTGCGCCTCACCAACAGGCTGACATCAAGTTTTGGGAACGGCAGAAGAACGTCCTGATAGCGGACGAAGCGGGTTCCGGCAAAACGGCGACGATTCTTTGCGGGATTGCCGATCTCCACAAGCAGGGGAAGGTCAAGCGGGCCATCGTTGTCGTACCGAAATCGGTAGCCCTGCAATTCGGCGCGGAGATCAAGAAATTCCTCGGGCCGGAGTATGCGCATCAATTCGTGATCGCATCGGGCAAGTCCAAAGCACAGCGCCTCAGGGCCTATAATGGCGATCAACTTTTTACTATCATCACACACGATACCCTCCGCAATGATGCTGATGACATCAGGGAGGCCGCGCCGGACGCTCTGGCGATAGACGAAGCTCACTATTTCAGCGTGCGCGGCGAGGGCGAGGGCGAGGGCGAGGGTAGTCAGCGGTCGCGGGCGGCGCGGGATATTGACGCACCATACAAGGCCCTCCTGACCGGTACCCCGATTAAGAACGACCTGTCGGAGTTGTACAGCCTTGTGGATTGGATGCAGCCCGGCGTACTGGGTACTAAGAAGGAATTTATCCACCGCTACGGGGCCCTGGCGACCGGCACGGGGATGTTCGACGCCTCGCTGCTGAAGAATCTCAGCGACCGTCTCTCCGGTGTCATGTTGGGGGTTAAATTGTCGGTGCAGAAGGGTGACGGCGGTGACATTCATTTTGAGTTGACACCAGAGCCGAGGAAAGCCCCCATAGAAATGCGGGAGCATACCGAGTATCTGGACCTGTCGCCGAAGCAGCGCCGGCAGTACCAACGACAGGAGGCGGCATATCGGGAATACCGCGACACGCAGAAAGCCGCCGGGTTTGTGCGCGACTCCCAGCTGAGGCGCGTGGTGAACAACGTCGAGACAATGAATCATCCCAAGGTGCAACGCCTGCGGCAGATACTTGATGAACACAGGGGCGAGAAGGCTGTTATCTTCGCCAGTAACTCCTACGCCTGGGATACGATCATCAAGGGACTGGGCCTGAAGCGGGGCGAGTATGAGTTGCTCACGGGCAACGATACCGATGCCGAACGCAAGCGCAAGCAGGAGAAACTCAACGACCCGCACAGCAAAGTGCGGATTCTGGTGGCCTCTGACGCCGCAAATTTCGGCCTCAACCTACAAGGGGCGTCGGTCCTCGTCAATTTCGATGCCACCGACACTTCCGCCACCCACGAGCAGCGGATTGCCCGTGAATTTCGGCGAGGGCAACAGCGCAACGTCGCGGTATACAATCTGCGGACTAAGACGCCGCTGGAGACCAAGGCGCAGGACCGGATCGAGCGCAAAGCGAAGACGGCGGGATTGCCGCACGCGCTACAGCATACCGACGAGAGCGGACTGGCCCCGTTGCTAGCGGAGGCGCTCAAAGGAAGCAATTATGAATCTCACCTTCGCCAAAACCCGCTTTATTCAAGAGACAGCGCTTCTTTCCGTACTCCGGGAAAAGGTGCTCGTCTCCCTGCGTAGTCTACAAGCACAGGCGCAGGCGAAGGTGGCGGCCTGTAGCGAATATCTGGAGCAGGCGCGGCCCTTCCTGGAGAAGTGGCGCGACGCGGGCTTCCCGGATGACGCGGATATGAATAAGTTGGCACGGCGCTACCTCAAGGTGCTGGGCAAGCGGCAAGATGCGGCTATGGCGGCGGCGCGGTGCGGGCAAGTGCTCGCGGATAATGAGGTCGAGGACAGAGCGACCTAAACAGGGACGCCTAGGAATAAGTTCATGGATACTCAGTTCGCGGTACAATTCCCTATCGTCAAGGCCTTGCAGCGCCCTGATGGCACAATGGAGTTTGAGGCCCTGGCCTCGGATGATGGCTTGGACATCGAGCGCGAAACGGTAGCCGCCTCCGGGTGGGAGGACAGCCTGAAATATCTCAAACAGAAGGGGCGCGTCGGTTGGTATCACCGTAAGATTAATATCGGCGGTGTTTCCCACTCTATCCCCCTGGGCGACATAGAAGAGGCTCGTGTAGTGAGCAACGTCTGGGCTAGAGACCATTTCGGCGATGTGCTCAGGACGGCCCCTATCGGTAAGTCCATTTACCTGCGCGGATATCTGTATAAGCCGAATGAGGAGATGCACCCGGACCAAATGGCGGCGCTCAAACTGGCGCGCGGCACCCTGGATGGGCAAGGTACTTTGGGAGTCAGTTTGGAGGGCACCCGCGTCAAATCTGCGCCCATACAGACGGCGGATGGGCATATCCTGCGGACCTCGCAGGCGGTGTGCATGACGGCTGAACTTACGCCGTGGCCGGTAAATCCGCGCACTATTGCGGTGTCCACGCGGATAGCCAAAAGCCTGGGCGCGGCGCTGGGGACCGAGGACGAGGAGGGGGCGGAATCGGGGACCGAGGAACTCAACGTGTTTGTGTGCAAGGGCGTCTTGACGACGGGGATGACACCGGGCCCCGAGAGTAGCCCCGCCGATGCGCAGGTGATTCAGAATTGTCTTCGGGACGAGGAAGAGGCGGCACAAAATTATGATGGACGCCGGATAGGTTTAGTTGATCCCCTCGCCCGCGAGGTTCTGGCAAGAATCGCCGACGAGGAGCGCGTCCATGCGGGCGAATTACAAGAACTGCTTAGAACGCTCCTGCCTGAGGGGGCGGCCAGACACGTTGGGGAAACGCAAGAGGTGAAGGACATGACCGAAAAGTTGACAGGCGCTCAGATTGCTAAGGGTCTGCGGGAGATGATACAGGAGGCGCGGGAAGTGGTGGTGGAGGATCCGCCGGAGGAGTTATCGGAAGCGGGGAGCAAGGGGCCAGAAGAAGGCGGTCTGGGGCTGCTGGCGAAGGCTGTGGTGGCGCTCGCGGAGTTAAGCAAGGCCGTAGTCAAAGCGCACACGCGGCGGCTCAAGAGCGGGAAGGTCGTACAGGTGAGGGAGTATGCCGACAGACGTGTTCCCACAAAGCCCGATGTTTCCTCTGCCGTGCGCACCATCGGCCACTACGATGAAAAGGGAGCATTCCGGCGCTGGTCCGAGGAACATGCTTTACAGCGCCTTAGCGGTCCCCACCCCGAACCTGTCATTGTCCAGGTCGAGGATCCTGCCGATGTCGCGGACGAAAAGTACCACTACGGCAATGCCTTTGAGGTGCGGCGCGGCGGGGACAACGGCCCCTTCCTGGTGCGTCAGCATAGTCGCCCTATTCCCCCCGAGGGCCGCATTTGGCGGGAGTTCCCGACTGCGCGAGAAGCATTTGACCACGCCGTGAAGTTGGCCCATGAGAGCCATGCTTCTATGAGGAAGTCCCTCTCCGCCGATTCCGGCACCCGACTCCTCAAAGCCCTCCATAAGGCCCTCGCCACGGGCGACCAGATCGTTACCGGCGGGGCGACCGGCGGCCAGGTTCTCCGCACCCAGAACCTTGACCGGGGTGTACAGTCCACTACGTGGAGCGGCAGGAAGATAGCCCGCCAGTGCCGCAAACTGCTCAAGGCAGTCAAAGAGGGCAATTGGGAGAAGGCTCGCAAGCACCATGCCAAACTGGGCAGCGGGGCGCGATTCGCGGCGCTAGAGGCCGATGCGAAGGATAGCGGAGCCGAGGACCCGGCGGCGGTCGCAGCAGCGGCGGGACGCAAGAAATACGGCAAGGAACACATGGCGCGGCTGGCGGCAGCGGCCCGCAAGCACACCGCATAATCTCAACAGCGTCCTACAAGCGACTATCCCCGACTTGGCCCACTAGCGCTTCCGGTGGGCCTTTTACATATATTAGGTGGCCTTTCAGGTCACGGGGGCCGAAGAGGTCCCTCACTAAGAGGAGGTCTCACGAACATGGCAGAGACGCTAGAGCAGTTGGAAAGCGACCTTGCCACGGCCCTCGATATCCTGGAGGGCCAAGACAAGCCGGACCCGCAGTTGCAAGTGGAGGCACTGCGACTGACCAAGGCCGTATGTAGCAAGATCGCCAAGCGGGCCAGTAAAGGGACGGCGGGCGAGGAGGACGCAGAAGAGCAGTCCAAGCCTAAGTCCCAGCAGGACGATAAGATGGGCCTGCGCGAGTTGCTAGGAGAACTGGAAAACGAAGACAAGGAAGACAGTGAAGACGAAGACGAAGACGAAGACGAAGACGAAGAGGAGGCCCCCGCCCCTCAGCGGGGCAAACCCGTAAAGAAGGGCATTACGCCCCAGGAGGATAGCATGAATACTGAGATTGAGAACGAGACGCGGGAGATCGAGGACGCAGAGGCCCGGGCGGGGAATGATCCGGAGGCCGAAGCCATGCTCAAGGGTATTGTGAAGGCCGCGACCAAGGCCGCGACCAAGGCCGCGACCGAGCGCGTCCTGAAGACTCTAGGACTGGACGAGAACGAGGTTAAGGTCCTCAAGAAGGGTCTTGACACCAGCGGCGCGGCTGGCGCGAAGTTGGAAACGCTGGAGAGGACTGTCGAGGAGCAGGGCCAGATCATCAAGGGCCTGAGCATGGTGCTGGAGGCCGCTGGGAGGATACCGGCCAGCGGCATTAATCTGAGGTTGCTGGAAAAGGGCGCCTCGGCGGAGCCGAAGTTCAACCGCCAGATAGCCGGGACCATCATGCAGAAGGGCCTGGAGGCCGGTTATTGCACGACCTCGGAGGCCATGCGGGTGGATAGTCTCTATCGGGAGGGTGCTACCGAGGCGGCGGACGCTGCGGTCGAGCGCGTCAAAACCCTGATTGGGTAACCGGGCGCGCGGTCGTCCGCATAAATTGAATAGCAGAGTTGTACGGAAATCAAGAAGCTGCTCTCTTAGCGGCTTCTTCTCGTTAAGGAGGAACAGAAATGGCCGGTATCTTTGGCAACGGCAATGTTGACCAGGGCATGAAGAATTTGAGTGTCTTCGGTCAGGACATAAATCAGATGATGAAAGCTCTCTACGCGGGAGATGATATTGTCGTAGGAGGCACCACTGGTGGTCCTGCGCTGCGCTTGCAGAACATTGATCGCGTGTTACAACTCACCACGTGGGACGACACAGATCTGAAGGTTCAGAAGGTCATCAGCAATGAACAGAGTAAGGGGCCAGTCGAGGAGTGGAGCGTGCTGTCCGAGTATGGCTCTCCCTACGGCGTGGCAGTGAATGAGGGCGTCAATCCGACCTTCACCGACCCGAACCTGACCCGCCTGTACGGACAGGCCAAGTATTACGAGAGCGCGCGGGAGATCACGCTTCAGGAATACCTCTCGCCGAACATGATGGACGCCCGCGAGTTGCAGGAAATGGCGGGGGCGCGGCAGATTGCAGGAGCGCGGGAGCGCGACTTGTTCTTCGGCGATCCCACGAAATGCCCGGCGGAGTTTATTGGCCTGCGTCCGTGGATCGAGAGTGTCGGCGACCCGGCGCAGATTGTGGACATGCACGGCGGGTATTTCAGCGACCAGGGTGCCTTACAGGCGGCAGCTTCGGTCATCATTAACCGCGCCGGCAAGGCCACGCATATGTTCTATGATCCGCAGTCACAAGCGGACATCAACAACCTCTACGCCTCCGCCTTCCGGTTCCAGCCGGCGGCCGTATCCGCCAATGGACGGGTGCGCGTGGGCGGCGTGCCTAATGAGTTGGAGGTCGCCGGCGGCCCGATGATGCTGGACTATGATCTTTTCCTGGGGCCTAACCGTGGTTTCATCAACCCGGCGACGCCTAACGATGTCATCAATATCGCTCCGACGGCGGCGCGCGGCGGCGACTCCGACAATCCGGCGCCAGCGGCGCCGACGAGCGTAACGGCGGGCACCATCACCGGCAGCGATGCCAATGGAACCAACCTTCCGACTGGTGAATACTACTACGGTGTCGCGTCCTACAACGGTATGGGCGAGAGCGCCGCGGTCTTTGTAGGGCCATTGACCGTAACAGCGGGACAACACGTACCGCTTACCATCGAAGCCACCGATCCCTCGATCACCTCCTATCGCATTTACCGTTCTGCGGTGAACGCGGCGGACAATACCAACTGTCGGTATCAGAATCGCGTCGCGGCCACGACTGGCGCTACGCTGTTAGCCCCTGGTACTTTTACGGGGACTATTACCTGGACTGATTATGGCGCGGACATTCCGGGTACGACTTGCGCTTTCATGGGTGAGTTTTCCCCGCGAGGAGTGCAGCCTGCGCTCGGTTGGCGGCAGTGGGGACCAATGGCAAAGTTCGAGTTGGCCTACGTAAAGACCTCATATCGCTGGATACAGATGCTCTGGGGCTATCTGCGGGTCAGCAAGCCGCGCCGGTTCGTGATGTTCAAGAACATCTTGCCGTCGGGCCTGTTCGCCGAGGGCTGGAACCCCCTGGGGGTAGTCGCTCAGTAGAAGGACACCGGGGCGCGGGCCGAGGGGTCAGCGCCCCGTCTCTGTCCCGCTAAGGAGAACATTATTATGAGTCTAGCTCTAACGAAAGAACAAGCCACGACCCTCAATACGATGTGCCCTGCGGCCAATAGCACTAAACTGGGCAGTGTGGTGAGTCAGTTACTGGAGAGTGCCCCTGTAGCTAATGTGGGGGCGCTGATCGATCTGACAACCACTGCCAAGAGCGATGTTGTCTCCGCTATCAATGAGGTTAACGCGATTGCTCTCGCGGCGGACCCGGCAACCGCTGTCGGTAATTTGACCAACCTGACTACGACCGCGAAGAGCAACGTAGTTGCAGCCGTCAATGAGGTAGATGCCCTAGCGGTGGCGGCCTATGTCCGGCCGGGTACTGGGATTCCGGCTACGGACATGGCGAGTGCCGTTCAAACGGACCTGACGGCGGCCGGGACGGCGGTTCAGCCGGGCGCCCTGGCGGCGACGGCCCTAAAGGCTAATGTCGGCCATGTTGGCGTTACCGTTATCGGCGGTACGGCTATCGTCACGCTCCCCACCTATGGGACTGCCTATGAATGCTTTGCGCAACTGCAGACGGGCGGTCCCGCGTCGGCGGTGGCCGTACTGGTCACGCCCGCAAGCGGGTCTGTTACTCTGACGGTAGTAAATAGCACGGGCGCAGCGGTGGATTGCTCCACGACCCCTGCGACAGTGAGTTATTGGGTCGTCGCTACAGCGTAGACTAATTGCGCGCCGAGAGTTTCCCCTTTTCTCTCGCGCGCCTCGGCAGGGTTCTCGTCCCGCTATGGGAACCCTGCCTCCTCGTTTCGCTAGTTCTTATTGCCATGATAAGCGACACCGACAGAATCCAGCGGAACTTGGGCGGCGTCATGCCCTATCTCAACCTGCAGGGCTTGGATGTGGCAACAGCTACACTTGCCGACGCCGCTGCGGCGGCTCAGGCGGAGTTTGAGCGCATAACGACCGTATTACTGGAAACCACGCGAATAGTGATGAATCCACCCTCCGACTATGTGCTAGGGACTGACTATGATCTGGAGGACCAGCCGCATGTATACCATCACTTGTCAGGCAAGCAGCCCTTGCGGTTGACTACTCACTGGCGTCCGATTCAGTCTATTCAGAGTTTCCGCTTGGAATTTCAGCGCGGTGCGGAACTATTCTCCGTTCCTAGTCAGTGGGAGCGAATGGACAAACGCATGGGCGTCATTACCATTATCCCATATATGTTCTCAGCGGCAATGGCAAGTTCCGCAGCAGCAGCGGTGGGATTGAGTGTGCTGGGCGGCATAAACTGGGTCGCTGACGCGGTGCCAGATCTGATTGCCTTTGATTACACCGCCGGGTATACCGATACGGCGACCAATCCACGCAAGGCAGACATCCTCAACTGTTTGGCATGGATGGCGGCGGCTAATGTACTGCGAGATATACGCCGCTTGATTCCAAACAGCGGTACTTTGCCGGGATTTACGGAGTCATATGACTCCGTACAGCAGCAAATAGACGATTTGGACAAGCGAGCGGCGATGTATATGGCCGCTTTCAAGAAACTGGAGCGCCCCATTGTGGCGGGGATGTTGTAGATGATCAACCCCGCCTTTTTTCAGCAGATGCTCCAGTTGCAGGGGTCATTTCTGCGCGTGTGGCGGAGCAACCCGCCCACGGTGATCGGTGGGATCCCGACCTGGCAGGAGTTGATCCTGGCACCTGATGCGCAGGGACTGGTCGGGCAGGCGAAACGCCGAGTAGAGCACTCGCAATTGGGTTGGGTGACAGTGAGCGAGCTAACACTGACGGTCATGCCGGACGAGATTCCCCTGGGGCACCTAGACCGCGTATTGCTAACCACCTGGGAGTTGCAGGCGCGGGAGACGGTAGAGTGCGGCGTAGACGTACTCAATATGGGTGACGGGTACGGCGGCGTCATTCCGTCGCTGGTCTCCCGCGTGACGCAGATCGGCCAAGGCGCCACCGTATATGTTCCGACGACAGACTACACGGTGGACCTGACTACGGGCACTGTGGAGTGGGTCGGAGGGCGCGGGCCGATGGCGGCCACCAACTATACCGTTGAGTATTACTACCATCCGCTATATCAGTTTAGGCTAGGCGAGCAGGATATTCCTCGGCCCTCGGGCTTTGACAGCAGCGTACCGGGCTTGACCAACATGGCCATGCCTATGACTGGCGTTTTGCAGTTGGAACAGCCAGGTCAGTTCTAATACATTAGGAGGTCTTCACTATGGCGGCACTCGGTGCGGTTGCAACTACGCTTCTGGGTATTTTCGATAAGTTTGCCTATTCGCAAGGAGCGGTCAGCACTCTCCTGTCGGGGGGAACCAGTTTCTACGCACGAGGTGATAGTACGGGCGACGAGACCTTTGAGTTGCGCGTAGACCGCTACGATGCGCAATCTATGGACCAGGCTTTTGCGTCCATCCACCTGGAGCAACTGGCGGCGTTCGGCCCTTACCTCGCGGACATTAACACCTATTGCACGACGGACTTGAATCTGGCGGGCTTGAGTGCCTATTTAACGGCGCAGCGCGTGCGCGTGGATCAGCGGTTTGCGGCTATGTATAACGCGAAGTTTCCGGCTCCGGGCCTCGTCTTGGCGAATATCGCCGCCGGGGGCGACGAGGGTGCGACGTGTCCCGCTCTTCCCTTCGGCACCTTAACTCAAGCCGGTTCGCTCGTCGCGGGTACGGCTCTGAATCTGACGGCAACGGGACCGGCTCCGGTGCTTGTTCGGGTACTTGCCAAGGGCCTGACCGACTGGGACGTGAGCGTTACAGCTTCGCTCGTGGGCGGCGGCACTAAGGTCTTGCCGGTTGTGATTGCGAGTGGCGCCGCCGTAGGCAGCACCCAGATTGCGGGCGCGCAAGTCCTGGGTGGCGCGGCGGCCTCCGGGCAGGCGGTAGTTCCCGTAGCGGCTACTACGCAGTTCGCGGTAGGGCAACAGGTGCTTATCACCATGTGGACCGGGACCGCCCCTAACGAGGTGTGGGTCGCGCAGGAGATAGCGACCATTCTCTCGATTCAGAGCAATACGAGCCTGACGATGACGGCTAATCTGCTCTACGATTACGACATCAGCGCTTATGTTTACCCACTCTACGGCGGCGTTACTGCCGCTAGCGGCACCGGCGGCAGCGCCGGCGACGAGGTAGTATTCGCTCCGGCCCCGGACCGGCGACTGGCGCTCTAGAAATCCTATGTCCACCTCGCGTTTTGACCTGTGGTCGTATGCCTTCGATTCGCCGGTATATGAACGCCCCTTGGACGTAACGCGTTGGCCGGTGCCGCTATCCGGCACGCAGGCGGCGGGTTATGTGCCGTGGATGGTCCCGGTGAAGGTTCCACAGCGCGAACCGCTGGGTTTGACGGTTGTAGGGCATCCCTCGGTGACGATCCGGCGGGAGGGCGCCGACGGTCCGACGGCGCAGGAGATAACCCTCCAAACCTCGCACCCGGAGAGGCTTAGTCAAGCGGACCTGCGTGCCCTGGTGCCGATTGTGGAGCAGTGGGTGGCTTTTTGTCGGAATATGAGTCAAGGCTCTTTAGGACGAACGGAATTGCGCCGCTTGGGGCACCCCTACGGCTATCGCGCCGGGCCGACGGCGTGGCAGCGGCTCGGGCCCCCTAGAGGCAGCGGACAGTTGTTCCGCAGCGGGTGGCATCGGAAGGGGGTCCAAGGAGCCGTCCCTCCCTTGTCGGTTATCAACCGTGACTCCGGCTGGCTGGCGGAGAATTGGTTCGGTGAGGTACGAATGACCTCTACCGGAGCGCAGGTGCGGGTGGTGAATCTGGCCTCCTATAGTTGGTTTTTGGCTCACGGTACGTACAAGATGGCCGCGCACGGACCGTGGACGGAGGCCGTCAACCGCTATCTGGCGGATTTGCAGCAGGCGTGGCGGAACTTGGTACGGCGCGCGTGGCCGCCAGGGGGTGCCGCCGTTGGAATCTGGGGCCAGTCCGATCCTGACCGCAATGGCCCCCTGGCGCGGTTCGGTGGCGCTACGGAGGCGGTTTAGGTGAGTTGGGTCACGGTCGAACAGGCGCAAGTTAACTTGCAAATTTACTTGGGTCGTCCTCGGGCGGCTTACGACAAACTGCTGGAGATACTTGGGTCCGACTTGAACCCGCTCTTGACGGCGCTATCCCTGCCGACCATCAACCGCTTCTTCTACGAGAACGAGGATCTTCCGGCCACAACAAAATGGCCGGTGATGATGATAGGAGGGCGCTGGGGCTACACTGAGTTGGGCATGGGGCCGTTTGTAGCGTTAGTGGGCGAGGTAGTGCTGGTAGCGGCTACAAAACCGCAGGCGACGCGACAGGAATTGCAACTAGTCCAAGACATCGTACACGCGGCTCCGGCGCTCCTATGGGATAATACCTTGCGTGTATATACCGAGAGCGCCAGTGATGGGTTAGGAAGTTTCACGCGCACCTACTGGAATCCGTTGGTGCCGGGCGACATCGAGCCTTCGCCGGTGGAATGGAAGAATTTTGTCGGCTACGCGCTGCACCTCACCATGACCCAGACGCCCGGCAACAATCTATGGAGGTAAACCATGCACTTCGTCAAAGACCCGCCGCCGGGTTACCGGCCCGGCGGCCCGCTAGTTGTCCCCGACGCCGACATAATGACCGAGGAGGTCCCTCCGGTACACCACTCGGCGCACAAATTACGCGCAACTGTCGCTCCGCCCCCCGAGAGGGTCGCCGAAGGCAGTACTGATTCGGTTGAGTCGTCGGAAAATCAAGCCCCCACTTTAGCGGAAGAGGAGAGTTAATATGCCCAGCACGCTTTACCCCCCGTTGTTTATACCCGGCACCGCCGGATATTGGGCTTATGAATTGCAAGGCACCGGCCCTGCCGTTGCCATAGATGCAACAGTTGACCCGACGGCTATCGTCTGTTCTTCGGTAGCCGGGTTGGGGCCGATTCCCGGTCAGGAACAAGTAGACTCCCTGCGGGCCGTTGAATCCGCCGGGGCCTATCAGGACTTGGGGGAAATCGGCGGCCTGCGTACATACACCATCCCCGTAAATATGATGTTGCTTGATGGCACCTTTTTGGGCCTGGCGATTCGGGGAACCATAGGCACCGGCAACGTTCTGGGGTTGCCCCTATTTGCCCTGGAATATGGAGCCTTGAGCGGCGTCCCCCGTGCAGCGGCCTACAATGCTCTAGACTGCCTAATCAATACGGCTCGCCTGAGTTTCCGGCCTAACGCCTTTGTAAGCGTAGATATTGAAGCATGGCCCAGCGTGGTGGTGCCGGCTCTGCCGCAAAACCTGGCTTATTCTAGCCTGGGTGATCCCCTGCGCTGGGAAAACAGTGCAATGGTCAACGGCAGTTATGACTACCGGGCACAGATAACAAGTGTAGATTTGATGATCAGCAACAACCTGGAGCGTTCGCCGGGTCGCAACCGAGTGCCTCTCACGGGGCCTGAGGTGGCTATCAGTCGCACGGCGTATAGCATCTATCCCAAGATGCAGAAACTCCAGTTGACCGTATCCGGGCAGTGGGATACGGACAGTTCATTGGACAGTCCGGCGGACTGGGGAACGACCATCATCAGTGCCACCAACGGTTCCGGTACGCTGGCGCTAATGATTGATCATGCCGTTATTGACCGCAAGACCATCCGGCCCACCAGCACCAACGAGACGCGGCAATTCTCTGCCCAGGTCAATGCCTTCGGTATCACCTCTACGTGGACGCCTGCCGTATAGCGCAGTATGAGGCGTGGTGGTCGTCTACCGCGCCGGAAGGGATATCATGCTAGAAACTCGTCTCTCGAATCAGGAAGGCTACTATGCTGAACCTATGAAGGTGCGGGGCGTGACCTATTTTCTACGGGAACTTTCCGATGAGGCTTACGCCACCTATCTGCGCGACCGCAAGGCCTTGGGAGTGGTGGGCGGCTTGGACGCCCTGCAAAACGGAGAGCACCGCGAGGAGGCCATGCAGTTGTTGACCGGGTTGATTCCGGTCAGCGAGCAGCAGGCGACGGCTGCGCCCGAAATGGCCGCCCAGATCAATTTGCAGAACTCTCGCAACCAGGCGCGGCTGGTCGAACTCTTGCGGGAGGCGGGTATTGACGCGCAGGACCCGGCACTGGGTGTGGCAATGCGGAGCGCTAGGCGCACCCTACTTGACGGCATAGTCGTGAATGGCGTTGCTGATTGGGACCTGGCGGACAAAGGCAAAAAGATTGACTGCTCCGCAGAAAACAAGCAGAGTCTTCCCGGCACTATCAAGGCCATTCTCGCCGCCCGCATTATCACCCTGACCGAATTGCAGGCGGAGGAGGGGGGTTTTTTTTAGAACTACCGGGGGCGTTGCGGGACGCCGGGACAAACTCCGGTAGCGGGCTTTATGCGGCTTTGCTTAGTTCTCACCCTGACCTCGTGCTCTATTGGGAGGCCTATCTGGTCTACATCGAGACCGGGCTGGCTCCCTGGCGGGTAGGCCTAGACCTGCCTCGCCGTCGCTTTCTCCAAGCGGTACGGTTACTGGCGCCCGCCTTCGCTCTGGCGCGGCTGACCGCTCCCGCGATTATGCACCATTGTCCTCTATTAGGAGAATGATATGGCCCCTCGCCTCCAGGCCCTTCAAGAACTTATAGCGGCCCTGGAGGGTGAGGGGTATCATGTCTGGCAAGACGTGCACGGAGTCTGGTGGCGGCAAGAAGAGGAAGGCCCCGGCGCGGTGGCTCTGTCTGAACAAGACAGCCGTCGTTTGAACGACTGGGTAGAGTACAGGACGGAGGAACTGACACCGCTAAAGCCGGGGGAACGGCGTTTAGAGAATCCTTCCCCCTTTGGCGGCTCAACGGTAATAGGGCCGCGCGGCTTTGTCTCTGGTCATGCCTCTCACCCTCCCTCGGGACCGCCTCCTTCGCTGGCGACCCCGCCGCAGGCCGAGTCGCCGCTAGCCGGCGAGGCGCTGACAGCCGAGGCCTCTCTACCCCCGGAATTTTCCAACGCCCCTGCGCCTCATACTCCCTTTTTTCTTCCGGCTGCGCCCCCTCCCGGCTGGCAACCCTCCCGGCAATATGCGCCAGAGGATCTAGCGGCGGTGGGGCTAGCGGAGCAGCCTGGAAACCCTCAAGAAGAAGACGCGCTTCGCCAATATGTTTTCGGGGCAAAACTTCGCGGCGAACCCGCCGCAGGCCGAGCGCCGCTAGCCGGCGAGGGCCTTCCCTCTGCCCCTCCTGAGTATAGCGAGCAACTCCTGCGTCGCGCAGGACTAGAGCATCAACCCGTTACCGTCGCGGAGCGGCGTCGCGTAGAACGCGCTCAGCAACAAGAGGAGGAAAATGCTGCTAGGGTTCGGGCTGCTATAGAAGAGGCGGCAGACCGGGACTACCGAGAACAACAGGTTAGAGAGGAACGCGAAAGACAGCAAGAGGCCGAACGGTCGGCGGCCCTGTCACCGCGAGGCGCTTTAGCGGTGCGGGAGGCCCAGCGGGGCATGACACGCCCCTTTGAGTATCGCGGTGGGGAATGGTATGGTGGGGTCAGCCCAGAATCAGGCCAGTGGACGACGCGGACCTTAACCGAGCGTCGCACCGCCGCACAACTCGAGGAACGCCGTCGAACCGCCGAGCGCCGTTATGCCGGAATGAGCGAAGAGGAAGTGGCGGCGCGAACGCAGCGCCAGGAGGAGGCGGAGGGTGGGAGGCGAGCGGCAGGCGGCGGCGGTCGGCAAGGCTGGCGGGGGTGGTCTACCTGGGGCGTGGGTACTATGTCCGGGGCCTTGGGCGGCTTGGTCGGCGCGGGTATCGGCGGCGCAACTTCGCTGCTGGGCGTGGGTTCGGCGGCGGCCGGCTTGGCCCTTAGCCCCTTTGGGCAGGCGGGGCAGGGCGTAGCTCATATCGGGCAAGCCCTTTCCGAGTTACTTGTTACCAGCATCAAGACCATCGGGGTAGGGGGCGCGGCGGTTATCGGCTTTGCCCTCGGAGGTCTCCTTCCCGGACCTATCGGTATGGGCATCGGCATTGCGGCCGGGGTGATTGCCACGGCGACGGCGGACGCCTTCGGGGCGGTAGGCAAGGCGTTGACAGACTCGCTCAACGGCGTAGTACAGGCCTTCCAGGGCTTGATTCAGATGGGGCGAAAACTATCAGAAACGGTAATGGGCATATCCTATCGCACCGGACAGTCACCGCTAGTCGGAGCGCAACTGGCCGGAATCGAGCAGGCCTTTCAACTGCCGCAGGGCAGCATGGCGACGACGTTCGGCCAGTGGCAGAATCGCCCGGAGATTGAACGCCCCCGCCTGGAATCACAGGGTCTTATCCCGCGCGGCAACGGCGATATTGATTGGATACGCGAGGGTATTCCGGGAATCCGGGCCGGGTTTCGGCGTCAGCCCAGCGAAATGCAGATTCCCTGGTTGCGCGCGATGACGGGCCAGCAGCCTTCTACGCAGTTGCTTGCTATGATGAACATGCCGCAGGGCCAGTTTGAGGCCTCCATGCGTCAGGCCGAGGTCTATGAGCGTAACGCGAGAGCCATGCAGAAGTTTCAGGAGGTACTCGACCCGGTTATCGGAGGGTTGCAAGCGGCGGCGGGGGCGCTCAAAATGGACGCGCTTCAAGCGTTCCTCCCCTTGATAACCGGAGCGCTCCGGGGCATTACCAACGTTTTAAATGCGGCCCGCGCACCCTGGCAGCACTGGTTAGTTGACCGACTGCCGCATTACTTGAGCATCATAGGAATCGGCCTGCTGAACTTCGCCGAGAAAGCGATAGATGCCTATCCGAAGATAATCACCTTCTTGGAGAGTTTCCTACATGCCCTGGAGCAGGCCTATACCTGGATTCAACAGCATTTTACCTTCCTGCACTTGCCGACGCTGTCGAGCCTGGGAGGTGGCGGGGCGACGGGGGGAACGGCATCGGGGGGGATAGGGCCGCTCCGAGCCGCCTTGGGAGGATCGGGAACAACGGGCAGCGCGGGGGGGCTGGGAGGCTCGGGGGGGCCGGGGAATGCTGCTGCGCCGGGTTACTTCGGCATACCGGGCTTCACTCCGATGGGGATGATCCACGGAGCCGAGCATTTGTTCGGGGAATTGCCCACCTGGGCGAAGGCGGGGATCGGTCTTGCCGTGGGCCTAAAAGCATATCATGTTGGTCAGAACATATACGGGAGGGGCGGTGCCGCCTATCGAGGAGGCCAGGCCGTTTACCGGGCAAGCCGCTGGGCGGCGCGGGGGTTGCGTCGGCGAATAGCCGGTCCTCCGGGCGAAACCGAAGGGGAAGGGGACGCCGCCGCAGAAGGCCTTGGCGCTCCCGAGGAGACAGGAGGGGCGTCGTGGTTGACTTCCGTCCCTTGGTTATTACCCGCGCTGGCTACGGCAGTAGTAGGAGGAACAGGAGGCTATCTGTTGGGCCGTCACTTTTTGTCGCCCCTGGCGGATAGAATGAATCAGGGTGGCGCAGGGTCCAGGGTGGCGCAGGCCGGGGGTACGATGGGGTTGTTCGGAACTGTAGCTGCCGGCGCGGGTTTAGGGGCGCTTGCCGGCAGTATTTTTCCGGGGCTAGGCACGCTGGCAGGTACAATTATTGGTGGCAGTGCCGCGCTCCTCGGCGCGGGCTACGGCATGGTAAAGCAGCCTTGGGCGCAGGAGAAAGCATCAGCGGCTAGTTTCCATGATTTGCAAACGGCGGCACGCGGCTACGGGTTTATTTCTCCCGAGGACATAGCGAAGCGCGAGGGATGGTGGAAAGAGGGCGAGGGTATGTCCGGGGCCACCTCCGCGCAACAGCGGTGGGCAGTGCAAGAGGCGCATAAGGAGACGCAGGCTAATCTTCAACCGCCGCAACCGGCCCGCACTCCGGGACAACAGGCCGCACACGACCAGATAGAGCAGTGGAAACAAGTCTTTGCCGAGGGCAATTTGCGGGCGCTGATGGCCTACGGGGCGGCGACCAGAGAGGGACAGCAACAGCAGATCATGCAGACTCGCGACGTGCTTTCCCGCGCCTTGGAGATACCGCTGGCGCAACAGATAGAACGGCGCGTCGAGTTGGGGCTGGCGTAGGAGGCAGAGGTGCCAAGTAGCCCGGGGGAGAGTAACTGGCAGGATACGAATAGCCAGGGCGTGATTCAAGGCACACCCGCGCCAGCCTTCCAGTATAGTTATACGTTCTTACTGCCTATCAACGACGCGAGTTGGGGCCTAGGCGAACAGCAGGTTAATGGCGAATGGCATTTCCAATTGCAGGACGGCAGTGGAAATGTGCTCTTCGAGCAGGATGTAAAAGTCAAGGGTCTAGCCCTAAGTATGTATGGGGGCATCGGCGGCTATACTTTCCTACTGGAATCTATTGTTCAGACGACGACGCTGCCGGGACAAACTCCCATAATTATAACGGGAGGGGCGGATAGTAGTCCAGTGGGACTGGGTATCATTTGGGACGCGCCGCCCATGACGGAAACGCCTACATGGGGCTTGGGCGCTTATGGCATGTGGGGTCTGTGGTACTCGCCGAACTATCAAGTATCCCTGCCGGCGGGTGCGCGCGTCGTCACCGTCCCCTACAACACCCTGGACATTTTCGGGGTTAAGTACGAGGCCTTTCAGTTTGCGGTCAAATCAGGAAGTGCCTGGGCTGTCGCCCGCTCCGCCGAGCACGGCTATCTGTTCACGGCGCAGTGCGTAAGCGATGGGATTCAGATACGGGCCGGAGGCGACCGGCGCTGTTTTGATGTGATGACGACCGGCCCGCAGGCCTTCCCCTGGGCACCGACGGCCTCCATATTGGCCGCGCCGATCCAGGCCAAGATCCCGGCGAGTAGTCCCGCCTCGCCGATACTGCTGCGCCTACCGCATCATCGAGTCGGTTGGGTGGCGCTCTGGCAGGAGGGAGGCCACACGAAAATTTCGACCTCCTATGAGAACACGCAAGACACCAGTTGGAGCATACCGATGAACGTACTAAGCGGTTATACTCCGGTGGCGGCAGCGGTGACGCCGGAGGGCAGCGGGATATTGGTGATTGCCGGCGGCACAACCGGGATGGCGGGGGTGGTCCTCCCCCTGTCCTTTCGGGACACCAGCCTGGGCGTACAGGACGCAACGCCGTGGTCGTTGAGTCTGACGGACGGAACGGCCCTCCCGACAGTCAGCGGACAAGCATGGCTGCATTTTGCCGGGGCGCAGGTGATGCTTTCCACGACCGCAGGCACGGGCAACGGTCTGACTATCTATACCAGCAGTGATGGCGGAAGGACGTGGGCGCAGTAGGGCCTTGACAAGTTATGAACTATTCTCCTTGCTTCCGTCTATTGATGTACCCGCTAGTGGCGCAGTCGGTAACGGTTGCAGAGCCGTTCGCGCTGACCGATGATCTGCGGACGATGCTGCGCGCTGATAATGTTCCGCAGTATGGCCCGCTGCCTACCACGACTATTGAGGGCGTTACCTTGTCCGACCCTCCGCAGGTAGCGGTGCCGGGATCGGTAGAGTCACACCCCGGCTTATATTGGTGGAACCTACACGATCCCACCGATGGGACGGTATTGCAAGGGTTTTCCCTGGATGCTCTGCCGGTGCTTACTAACAGCCTGATTGACCGGAGCGTAGCTCCGCTGGCGGCGGCGCATTGTCTGGAATGGGGGGTAGGGGCGGGCAATTCCGATTTGTGGTCCTCCGTGATTCCCGATTATGACCCGCAGGGCATTTCCGGGATCGCCTGGCATAGCGCCGATCCCGCGCAATGGTTCCAGGCGGGCACGCTGAAGTATCTACCGCGCAACCAGAGTTTTACGTGCCAATTGAATCTCCTGGGCACCGGCCCGCAGGCGGTTAATCCTACGACTATGCCCCTGCTGCGCTTAACCTGGGGGAGAGAGTGGGGCCTGCTATTGACGACCGGTCAATCGCCGCAATTGCAGCGCTATAGTACCGCGCCCGACCAGAGCGCTCCCACTTGGAATACGGTACGCACCGCCGACTCCTGGGGCAAAATGGACATGACCGAGGGGCCGCTAGATTTGGGAGTATACAGCCTGGGGGGGCGGTTGGTAGTGACGCTGGCCGGAGGCGGCCGGCAGGCGCAGATGGTGCATACCTTGCGGGCGATGAATAAATACACCGGCACGCCGGACCCGCTCAACTGGCAAGCCGCGCCCTTAACCGTGGAGGGACGAGGCGCGCCGCATACTCTACGGGTATCCGAGGTGCAGTGGGGATTACTTGATAGTCAAGTGGCAGCGGGGTCCGGCACCGGCTACTTCACGCGGGTCTACCCGATGGGTCGGTACAATCCGTATGGCCCGACCGCCTGCGCCTTCGGCTATTACGCCGATGGCTCGGCGACGCGGCAGCCGGGTCAAAGAGGACCGTCGCCTATGGACCTGGCGCAAATCTCCGATGCGCCGATTGCAGGAAAGTCCGGGCTGCGTCGTTATACTTGTACTCTCTCCGGGTCGAACCCCGGGCTGGCGGCGGAACAAAAAGCAAATGCGAGCGGATCGTCCGGTTACGGCGGCGACACCGATAATTTTTATCAGTTGACCGACTCTGACGGAAAGCCTTGGGAGGGCTACTACGGCCTCAACAAACAGGGCATGTGGGGTAGCACTACCTCGCTGGTGTATGCCGTATCACTGCGTCACGCTGGCGCTCAGACCACGCAGAGCGCGACCCCGATTGATTTGCGACCGGCGGTGATTTCGGCGCAGGAGCGAGTAGCCGATCCCAGCCTGCAGGCCGGACCGGATTGGACGGTGCTGCTAGATCGAATGAACCTCCCTTATTGCCCATACACTGATGACGAGGGCAACCCTACGGGAGGCGTCGTCGGCAATAACTGGCCGGATTACGTCAACAAATACCATGCCTGCCGGGTGTTGTGCGGCTGGTATGACGAGACCGGCGCGCTAGGTCCGGTCTACAACCGCTTGATCGGCTTCTGCATGGGCCACGCGCCTGCCGTCAAGTGTTATGGCGAATGGACCGATACGCTGACCCTCCGCGATTGGACGGCGCGGCTCCAAAAACCGGCGGCGGTGATTGAGGGCAGCTATGCCCCGTTGGATTTGCTGGCGGCGGAGGTACAGGATCAGGGTCGTACTACGCTGCTCAATCAGGGCTTGCAGGATACGTTTTACGGCGTAGACGCGATTCAGTACATTCTCGCCGTCGCCCTGGGCCAGGATATTGCCGATTCCCTGTGGGCCTACTTTGACTGGGCCAATTATGCTCAACGGCCTCTTTACGGGGTCAAGGCTTTTTTCAACCCGCCTAACAACGGCGGCTTTATGTGGCCTCCCAAGTTTAGCGCCTCGGCCTGGGAGTGGATGCAGGAGATTTGCAAGCAGGATTTTGCCGTCTTCTGCGCCGGGCAGGCTACTAACCCTAACGGCAACGGGCAAATTGTCTTTGTGCCGATCTACGGCAACTACTATTCCATTGTCAACGCGATGCCCGCCATATCGCTGCCGGATACGGTATATGAACCGACAGACACCAGCGTCATGACCTCCGCCGACCTGCGTCAGGACCCAGAGGTGGACTACAACGACTTTATTGTCTACGCGCAACCGCCGGGGGCGAATGTAGACCTGGGCGGCTTGATGCCCGCGCTTCCCGGCTTTAGCGCCGAGGCCCGAATTCAGACCTCTGCGGCGCTACCGGAGCAAGGCATAGACAAAACCTGGCGGCGCACGCTGATAGAGCAAAACCCCTATATATTCACGCCGCAAATGACCTCCTACCTCGCTTTTCAGTCGGCCCGGTGGCGGCAGGACATAGATGCGCAACATATTACTCTCAGGACGGCTACTAATGGCGGAATTCCGGCCCTGTGGTGGGGGTGGAAGGTCATACCTAAGATGATAAGCGCCTGGTCGGATACGGCCCTGAACTTGAATAACAAGACCTTGCGGGTTATGCGGCTAACGAACGACTGGAACTTCCGCGAGCGGGCGAACGAATGGGTCACGACGATGGGCGTGATTCAAGCGCCCGTCACCTTGGGATGATCTTATGGCCTCTGATTCCCGTGATCGTGTTTTTGGCATTCGTGACGCGGCGGTGGCGCGAGCACAGGTGAACAACCTGCGCCAGGCCGCGACCTTCCGCTCCATGCAGCAGGGTGGTGGCGTACAAGCCCAGCCTAGTGGTCATTTCGACGAAGAGGGCAACTGGCAAGCCGCGCCTGCTACCGGCGTTATCTTTTTTGGTCCTCCGGGGTTTGCGTAATGGCCTACGATCAACTTAACGATACCTACATAGACGGCTCCGGTCAGCAGGTGCCCGCCGCTGAATACGATGCCCTGGTAGAACTTCTCAATATGCAGTTACAGGGAGCGTTGGTGGCGGCGGGAACGGGCGTCATCAACGGTGGAGGCATCAGTGTCGGCACCGGCCTCTCAGTTTTAATCGAGGCCTTGGCCCTCGTGGTCAACACCTCGGCGGGATACTGCTATCTCACCGCTCCCGGCAGTACCACGCTGACCGGATTGCCCGATAATTCCACGCTGTATATCACCGCCGCCGCCGTCATTCAGGCGGGCGGCGGAAGTAGTGATAGCCGTCAGTTCGGCACGATCGTCTACGACTATCAATCAAGCGCAACGGCGCCGCTGGGAAGCATGGTACTGGCGAAGGTCATCACCGTCGGCGGGGCCGTTACGTCCATAACCGATCTGCGAACCTACCTGCCCGCCTCGGCCCTCGCGCCGATACAGGCGGCGCTTACGGCGGTGGAGGCGGCGCTGGGAACGGATTATTTCCCGATTCCCGCCAGCGCCGCGGCGACCATCACGGACAGACTGACGGCCCTGGAGACAGCCGGTTCCGGCGGCTCCGGCCCTCTCTATGCCAATGGTCTCCAACTCAGCGCCGCTGACGCGGAGACCTTAGGTCAGAAGTTAGGTTCCTTGAATCAAGCGATTACCGCCCTGCAAACCCCCTCTAGCGGTGGCGGAAGCGGCGGCGGTACGGTTATCACCCTGGACCCGGCCTGGGACGTGGATGCCGACAACCAGGCGACGGCGCTCCTGGCCCGGCTCAAGAGCAGTCCGGTAGATGAGGCGCTGGCCGAGTTCAACTCGCAGACCGACGCGATCATCATTGTAACCGGAGTCTGCGGCGACGGGTCCAACGGAACGGCTAACTATAAGGACCCTGCCTCCACCTGGTAAAGACACGCGGAGGAGGAACTGATGGCAAGCATACTCACTAGCGGCGCGAACGGCGGGGCGCCTTATATTATGAGTCGCATTTTCGGCCCGACGGCCGCCGCGCAGATTACCGCCTATTACCTGCTCCTGTTCACCGGCGTGCCGCCTCGCCTGCAATTGCCGCGCAAATTGACGCTGGCGACGCTGGCGAGTCTGCCGGGAAATTGATACCGCCATGACCTATCCTATCCTGCGGGCTATAGCGCGAGCGGCGGATGGGACGGTATTCGTGGGGGCGGAGCAGGCGACTGTCGGGGCGGACATTCTCTATGTTGCCAGTGGAGGCGTGTTGACGGCGACGGCGCTGCCGGACAGTAGCGCCTTTATAACCGTTTGCGATTTTACACAGGACGCAGACTATCTGTATTGCCTTGCCGTCGGTCCCGGCGGCTGGCGTGTCTATCGTTATGCCGGGAGCGCCTGGGCGACCTATGCAGAGGGCGATATTGACCAGGGTCACGCCACGACCCTCTGTTTGTTTCAGGGGGCGCTCTATGTGGGGACGGAACAGGGCCTGTTGGTGTGGCAGCGGTACGCCTGGCGTTTAGTGCAAACCTGGATGGCCCCGACCTCTCGCCTACGTGCCTACGGCGATACGTTGCTGGCAGACGCCTGGAGGATCAGCGCGACGGGAGCCGAGCAACCTATAAACTGGGGCGCACCCAGTGATGCCCTGTTCGGGGTGAATACCGTTATTGGCTATGGGGGCGCTGTGTATGCCCTGATGGTGACGGATATATTCCAGGGACCGGCGCGTCAATCTCTGCTCCGTCTCGGCGCGAGCGGAATCGTGGAGACGGTGGCCTCGTGGGATTGCGCCACCTCGGGCTTTTACTGGTCAACCGCCGTGATGCAGGGGCAGTTAGTGATGTGCGGGGGGTTACCGGTAGTCACCAACCGGGGCGGGGCGGAGACCTCTACGGTGACTGTCACAGGGTGCCTTGGGTACTGGAACGGGACCGGGCTGTTGCTGGCGCAACCGTCGCTATTGATGGCGACCTTTGCGACCAGTCCGGGCGCGCCAATAGCCCTAAGTGCGCCCGGCTCCGTCTCCATGATAATGAGTTGGATAAGCAATGTAGGGGCGCCCTCGGACCCCCTGAGTATTGCGGGGGCTTGCCAGGAGATGATAGCGTGGGGAGGCAACCGAGCCTTTGGAATGCATGGGGGGGGCCTTAACACCAATGGTATCCCGCCGACGGAGGTGTTTTTCACGCCGCCGAGTGCGGGTGTGGATTGGATTCAGGTCGAATGGAGCGATGGTAGCGGCGCGGCGACCGCGGCAGTGGACTGGCTTGAGGTGGAATGGGCAAACGGGGCATTCCCTCCTATCGCCAGCGTGGATTGGATGCAGGTAGAGTGGAGTGATGGTAGCGGCGCGGCGACCGCGGCAGTAGATTTTCTGCAGGTAGAATGGGATGATGGAGGCGGCCAAAACACGGCAGGCATAGATTGGGTGCTGGTGTCGTGGGGGGGGCAGACAGCGGCGGCAGAGGTGGATTGGCTACAGGTCGAATGGTCGGACGGGTCGGGAGCGGCGACGGCGGCGGTGGATTGGGTGCAGGTCGAATGGCATGACGGCAGTGGGACTAACAAGGCTACGGTGGATTGGATAGAGATCGCATGGGCGAATGGACCGCCTCCTCCGTCGGGCTTTGTCGCGGCGGTGGATTGGGTGCAGGTGGGTTGGGCGACTGGGCCTCCGGTGCCGACCGGAGGGGTGCGTTACCTCCATTATTTGGGGGAGGCTCTTCAGGCCGCCATACGGATCGTGCCGGACTTGGAACTGGGACCGGCTGCGCTCATGCGGGTCTTCGTGCGGGCGGAGGCCGGACAACCGCTTGACGACTGGGAAAGTTACCAGGAAATAGGCTTCTGGTTAGACTATACGTTGGAAACTCCGGCTTCGGACTTGACGATTGCTCTAGTCCCCTATACGGGACAAACCCCAGACCTCTCACTCGTGGCACAATTTCGACCGGAAAACTAGGAGACGACAATGGGCGCACAGAGATTTGACACGCAAACTGATTTCAGCAGTTGGACAAACGTGAACTGCGACATTACCACGACGCCCGGCTGGGTGACGCCAGCGGCAGGCTACCAGGAGGGAACGCTCACCTCGCCGGTCATGCACGCGACGCCGTTTGTGGGCGGCTATGGCTTGCTCAGTATGGGCGGGAACATCGGACAGGGTTGCGTGGCCCGGGTAACTTTCCGTAGTGCCACCACCTCCGTGGGGGCGGCCTCGGCGACGTGGTTGCCGTGGATGGACACTTGGACGAATGGGACCAGCGCGGCGGCGGACCTAGACACCGCCTACACCAATGCGGGGCTGACCCCCGGCGAATATTACCAGGTACAGTTGTACGTGAGAAATGAATAGGGACTTGACTTTCTCTCTCAATCGGAGTAGTATCCGTTTCGCGCAGGGATAAGTTGCGCGAATCCGGCGGATACCACTTTCGACCCTGGCTGTGAGCTTATCCCTCATGGCCGGGGTCGTGCAGTTTGAGAGGGGCGAGACGGATGTCAGGGAAAGAATTAGTCACTTTTCCGCTGGAGACATTCACTCTTGAGGGGTTGGTCCTCAAGAACGGATGCCTTCACATCGGAGTCTAGAACAGAAGAACCCCCGGCAGTGCGCTAACACTCCGGGGGATGGGTAAGCACTAGGAGGTGCTCGCCGTGAGAGAGTCTACCATAATTGAGCAGAAAGGTGTAGAATCGCCCCTGACGAGGGAGGCGGTTCGGATGCCAAGCGCAGGGCAGAAGGAGAACGCGGAGAGGGAGGCGAGGCAAGCGTCTCGCCCGTATTGGCACCAACTCCTCCCGGCGCTGGCGGTAGGGCTGGTGGTACTGGGGCTGGGGTGGGGTCCGCAGGTCTACCGAGGGGCGCAGGAGAGGTTGTGGGGCGGCGTAGAGAAGGGTTGGTGGCAGAGCGGGTGGCAGAGCGGGTGGGCGGCAGGGGAGGCGGCGGGGCGCAGGGCGGCGACGAGTACAGGAGGAAAGCACATGGCAAGTTATCTCGTGAGTGGGGCCGGAGATAGTAGTTTCAATGGCGTATATGTCCTTGTCGGCAATGATTCGGCAGGCAATGCGTATTATGTGTTTCATGGGGGAAGCGGCGATAGATGGTTAGGATGTACTTCTACTAACCCTGCCTATGGTTATTCTCTAACCACCAGCAACAATAGTGCTACGGGGATGTGGGGCAGTGCGGATAGTTACTCCAATGACGCTGGGCCGCTCCCCGGTACATGGAATGTTACGAGCGGTACTCCTCCGGCCCCCACCGTGATCACCACCCGCGTGATCTCCGGCACCGTCCTGGACCGCGTGAATCACCCCGCCGCCGGTGCCCTCATCACCGCTACCGCCACCGGCCAGACCACCGTTACGGCCACCTCCGCCGCCGACGGCACCTATACCCTTTCCGGCCTCGCTGACTCCACGGTCTGGACGCTGACCGCCACGCACGCCGGTTGGACCTTTGACGTTCCCGCCAAGGCCGTCACCCTCGCCGGGGCCGACGTGACCGGCGAGAACTTCCTGGCGAACCTGGGAACGGTCAACGGGAAAGTAACGGACTTTATACCCCAAGGACCGGGAACGGCCGGGGTTACGTGCAGCCTGGGCGGGACCTTGACGGCCACCTCCGACGCTACCGGCGCTTTTCAGATTTGGTCGGTACCGGCGGGGGCCTATACTCTGGTCTTCACCAAGAGCGGAGGCCAATTCACCTTGCAGTCAGTGCCCGTCGTGGTCGGAGCCTAAGCACGGGGGTCCCCCTGGGCCCCCTGCAACTTCGTTGGAGTCCGGGCCGGTTTGCCCTCGCGCAGACCGGCCCTTTTGCTTGACCGCCTGAGGAACCTTTTATGTCTTGGACCGTCACCGTCAACACCGTCTGGCAGCCCTCCCAGACCATCACCGGCACGGCTGTGGATACGCTCTCCAACCCCATTGTAGGCGCGGTCATCACGGTGGGGCTAGGAGCGCAGGTTAGCGCCTATAATGGTGTCGGCTATCTGATTCCGCTGACGCAAATGACAGAAGTTTTGGGCACCGTTACCACGGACGCTACCGGGGCTTACAGTATCACCTTCGGCTTGACCGCGTTGCCCGAAGCACTACAGGTAAGCGCCGCTAAACCAGGCGTGAGTTTTACTCCGGCGATAATTGGGAGGTCTTTCAACGGAACTCCCGCGGTGCAGGCTTTCGTCGGAACGATCTTGTACCTGGTCAGCGGCACGGTCGTTTCTACCGATACGCCTCCGGTTCCTCTGGCATCAGCGACGGTCATGGGCAACACCACCATGACCGCGGACGCGAACGGGGCTTGGTCCGAGTGGGTGCTACCGGGAACCTATACTTATTATTCCGAAGTCGGCGGGGTATATAGCACTCCGGTGACGGTTACGGTCACTAACGCCGATATTTCCGGCATAACCCTCGTGAGCGCGGCCGGGACGACTTGGACCGGGCGCGTGGTAGACCAGACGGGGGCCGCGCTAAGCGGCGCGACGGTTGTACTGAGTTTTTACTCCTCTACCCAAAGTCCCGTCCAAACCGATGCGACCGGAACCTATCTAATACGTCAGGCATATGCTATGCCTCCGGCGGGAGGCACCCTATCTGGCATTTCTATTACCGCTACGCTCAGCGGTTATATCGCACCTGCGACGCCGGTAGCGGCATCGGCAGGGGGAGGCGTGTGTCCCACCATTGTGATGACTAAACAAGCTTTTCGGCAGGTGAGCGGACATGCTCTATGGGCCGATACGCACCTGCCTGCCGGAGATTTGCAAGTAGGGGGCTCCTGGGGGGCGGGCCCGTATACCGGCTCGGATGGGTTTTTCACCCTAACTATTGGTGATACCGCCGAGACTATTCAGATCGGCAGTTCCTCGCTTAATGACTATTACTCGTGGCCTGGTGGGGAGACCACCGTCGCCGCCGGAATCGCCGACATAACTGACTTAATCATCTACATCTACGCGTCCGCCGTCGCCCCGGCAAGCGTGCAGGCCGTGGACACCAGCGGAACGCCCATAGCGGGGGTGCTCATGTTGGCGATTCCGGCGGAAATCACCGACATCGGCGGCGCGGCGCAGATACCTATTCCTTGGTCTGATATGGGGGCGGGGACAGTAGCAGTTACGCCGACTCTGGCCGGTTGGACCTTCGCGCCTACCACCGCCTATCTAGCCTCGGGCAACTTTCAGCAGTTCGTCGGCACCCGCGTCACTGGTCAATATGCCCTCAGCGGCCATATCTCCGGCGCGGTCCTGGCAAACGTCCGGCTGACCGTCACCAGCGGCGCAAGCACTTGGACGACGTATAGCAATGTTGACGGCAGTTGGTCTCTGGGCGGTCTAGCGGACGGGACCTACTCGATCGCGGCCTCGCTCTCCGGCTATACTTTCAACGGCCCTCTGACCGGCGTGATCATCACCGGCGCGGACGTGACAGGACAAGACTTCACGGCGACGGCGGTGACTCCCAGCAGTTTCATTATAGGGGGAGCCGTGAGCGGCGCGGTACAGGCCGAAGTGCTGATTACGCTTACCGGAACGGGCTACCGCACTTACACCGCTTCGGACGGCACCTACGTCATCAGCGGTTTGCCGGCCGGTACATATTACCCGGTAGCCTCCAGGCCGGGCTTCACTTTTTCGACGGTCGCGGCGCAAGTTATGACTACCAGTAACGTGACCGGCGTAAACTTCACGGCAACGGCGGTAGCGACCAGCTTGACGATCTCTGGGGCCGTCACTCTCAGCGGTACGGGACTGCCCGGCGTGACTTTCCTGGTGAACGGCGTACCTTTTACCACCGATGCTTCCGGTAACTATGCCGTGACGGGAATCAATTCCGGCGATTACGTCACGCTCACTCCCTATGCGCAGGGCTATACCTTCACGCCGCCCTCGCTGACGCTTCAGGTCTATGCCAACATGAGCGGGCAGGATTTTACCGCCGCCGCCGCGCTGACTATTTCCGGGCAGGTGGTAGCCGAGGGAACGCGGGGCGGCCTCCCGGGGGCGCAGATTAGCGCCGGCGGCCTGTTGACGGTCACTGATAGTCAGGGGAACTTCCTGTTCAGCGGCCTGCTGGCGAATACCACTTATACCCTCAGTGCAAGTCTCGCCGGATATACCTTCAGCCCCACCTCGCAGGCCGAGGTGTTGGGGACGACCAGCGTACAGAATGTCGCCTTCACCGGAACGCCGGTAGGGGACACGACGCCGCCGGTGGTGACGATTCTGACGCCTCTAGCCGGGGCGACACTCACCACCGATACGCCGCTAACCTGGTCGGCCACCGATAACGTAGGAGTTGTCTCCTGCGCGGTCCTGATTGACGGGAACACGCAGGTGACGTTAGCGGGGACCACCTCCTCCTCCTATGCCTGGACTTGGCCCCTTTCCGGCTGGAGCAACGGGACGCACACCCTGGAGGTCACGGCCACCGACGCCGCCGGAAATATAGGCACCGCGACGATCACCCTCACCGTCAATCGCTCGCTGGCGACCGAGACCAAATACCTGTTTACCAAAGTCGTTTCCACGCCGGGCGGCCCGAACGAGACGCAATTTTCGGGGCAGAATTTTGGGCTAGGAATACTTGCGCCCGCGCCCGAGGTTCTCCCTGCCGACCCTAATGAGATTTACAACGTGACGGCAGGTATCTATATCGCCGACCAGGGCGACGTGAACTTCGGCGATGGCTCTCCGACGGCGCTCGCTGCTGCTTTCAGCAAGTTTCAGGCCGTCTCGCCCTACAAGTCCTTTCAGCCCACACTGACGGGTCATTCCTGGCGCGCTGCTCTCTGCGCGCAGCCGCAGATGGTGCTCTCGTGGTGGACGGATACCGCGCATGTGGCGGCCACGCGGATTGTGCCGCTCCCCTCGGGCGACCTGGCGATTCTGGCGACCCCGGCGGCGGTGCTCAAACTCACCACCGGCAGCGGCAACCCGGCCCTCTCCACCTGGGAGAGCGTAGTCGCGCCGGTAGCTCAGGCGGGTTCAATTAGCTTCGAGAGCCTCTGGCAGGAGCCGGTGTTTTACGCGGCAGGTTCCGTGCCGACCGTCACCGACGCCTGTTATTACAGCGGTAAACTGGCGCTAGCCGCCGGGCCGTATTTGATACTCAAGGATTTGGGCACCGGAATCCTCACCGACGCGATTACCTTGCCTAACTGGGCGGCGGTGGACGCGGTAACCGCCGACAACAGCGGCCCGGCTTATGTGGCAGTCTGGGATGGAACGACGGCCAAACTGTATACCTACGACCTGCCGACCGACGCAATAGTCTACGTTACCGACCTCCCGGCACGGGCCCAAACCATATTGCCCTGGGGAACCGGCATCGTATTAATCGGTACACAGACGGGGGTAATAGTCTCGGTTTCGGTCACCGCAGCCAGCGCGACGACCCTTTACGATACGACGCAGCCGCATGTCAATCGCTTGGTAGCGGATGGCACGGTGCCGTGGGCGCTGACGGGCAGCGCAGGCGAGTTGTATCAAGGCCTACCGGCTTGGGCGCTCAACAATGCCTTCGGCACCATGACGGAGTTATATGGCGCGGCTACCTTCGGAAACGCGCTTTACCTCGGCGGCAACAGCGGCGACCTCTGGCGACTGGTAGACCAGACGTGGAGCAACTGGAAGAGCTTCGCCGGGGTGACGGCTATAAATGACGCCTATGCCCCGGCGGACGGAAGCGCCCTGTATCTGGCCGTGACGCAGACGGCCTCCGGCGTCATTCCGGCAGGGGCGACGGTCTACCGACTGGAAATGAGCGCGGCTAGCGGATTTCAGACGGGGCCGACGTACCCGGATTTTATCGTGGACGAATTGCGACATTTGGTCAGCAGCTAAAGGAGCCCGCTATGGCCGAAATACATATCCGACACGCCCGTCTTCATGCCGTAAACAGTACTGCCGACCACAGCGCCTCCGGCCTGACGGCGGGCAACGCGCTAGTGGCGACCGGGCCGACCACCTTCGCCTGGGGCCAAGTAGACCACCTCAACCTGGCGAACATCGGTACCAACACCCACGCGCAGATTGACACGGCCCTCACGCGGCTGGCGAATACCAGCGGCACCAACACCGGCGATCAGACCTTGAGCGGCCTGGGAGGAGTACCGACCACCCGAAACGTGAACACTACGGCGCCCTTGACGGGGGGAGGGGCCTTGTCGGCAGACCTCACCCTCGTTTTGGCTACGACGGCGAATCTGGCCGTTACCACCGGTAACCTTGATACGGCGCAGGGGATTCAGACCAACAGTAGTCCGACCTTTGCGGGTCTCACGGTCGGCAGCCTGGGCGGAATCCTCAAGGGCACGGCGGGAGTCCTGGGCGTTGCCCTCGCCGCCGACTTCCCGACGCTCAACCAGGATACGACCGGCTCTTCCGGCTCCTGTACCGGCAACGCAGCCACGGTGACTAATGCTACCCTAACGACCTCACTTACTAATAACGGTGGCGCAGGCATACTCACCTGGCCTGCGACAGGAGCGACATTGACTATTCCCTCCGGGGGAGGAACACTGGGCAGTGCGGCCTTCACAGCCGCGACCGCTTACGATGTCTCAGGCGCGGCCTCGACTGTGCAGGCCAACCTCAATACGCACACGGCTATAACGGCGGACGCGCACGGTTCCTCCGAGACCATTTCGGCGCATTTGGGCCTGGGCACGGTTGTCGCCTATACGGATAAGTTATCAGTGGTGGGAGGAGTTATGGGATTGTACCAGTTCTCCAGTGACGCCAGCACCGCCGCTCAATCGCAGAACAAAGCGCGGGGGACGGAGGCTAGTCCCACTATCGTCTTACTCGGCGATACACTCGGCAACCTCAATTTTCGCGGCTGGGACGGTGCGGCCTGGCGCAACGCCGTGCAGGTCGTCGCTTCGGTGGACGCTACCCCGGGGAACGCGATCATGCCGGGGCGACTGGAAATCTATGTTTCTCCCCCCGGCACCAGTACCGGCTATCAAGCTCTTACGGTGTTCTCAAGTCGGAACACCGTCCTGGGAGCTACCGCGGACGGCATGACCGCCGGTGGCTCCCTCGCCATCGCGCAGGACCTGGCCCACCGGGGCACCAAGGTCGGGTTCTATAACGTCACGCCGGTCACCAAACCTGCTGCACTCACGGCGCAGTTGACGACCGTCACCTACACGGCACCCGTCACGCCTAATTATGCGCTGACGGGGACTGCCGTCACCAACACGACGCCCTGGGGTTTGGCTACCAGCGACGACGTGAACACGCTGCTCTCAGTCGTCGCCAACCTGCAGGCGCGCTTGGCGGCTATGGAGACGAACCTGAAGAACTTCGGTCTGTTCAGCTAAAGTAAAGGAGTAAATATGGCAACCAAATCTCTCCCTGCGGAACTGGACGCGGCCACAGCGACCGCCGTCCTCGAAGCGCAGGCCAAGCAGCGCCTAGAGACCTGTACCGCCGAGATCGCGGCTTGTCTAGACAAACACCAATGCGTGTTGTTCGGATATGCGGTGATCGCCTCCGGCTCCGTAGACGTGCGAATCGAAATCCGGCCCCGAGGTTAACCGTTATGAACACCGCCCTCCCCGGCTCTACCATTCCGCTGATCCTGCGGGTGATTGACGAGAACACTCCGGCGAATAACCCCGTTACCGGTTTGACCGCGACCGTGGCGATCCGGCGGCTCGCTGATAACAACTGGTATGATTTTGTTACTCCCGGCTGGGCAACCGCTGCTAACTATGCCGCCCTTACCACTGACTATTTACAGGCCCTGACAGACGAGGGGGATGGCAGTTATTCGGCGGCTTGGGACCAGGCCACCGCCGACGCTTCCTCCACCAACGACTACGAAATGGTATACCACGTGACGGCGGGCACCGGGTACGTCGGTACGATGGCGGGAGAGGCATGGCGCTTCCTGCCGGGGGCCGCCGGAATGACCGATTATCTGGACACAACGGAGCGCCGGGCGCTTATGTTGGTGGAGGCCGCGACGGCGGGAGAGGTCGAATCGGCGAAGGACGTTACTAACCCTAATACCGAGGTAGATTTCACCCTCACGCCCAGTGAGGGTACGCCGCGCGTCCTGAACGACACGATTGATCCGACGACCGGCCACCAGCACCGCACCATTACTACGCCGTAAGAGGAGTTATTTTCATGACCTCAAGTCGTCGCCGAATACTGGTCTATCTCCGCACCGCCATACTGGGCATGTTTTTTCTCGGGTTGACTGTGACCATCTATGCCGCCGGCAATGCCACCTCACTAGTCGGGATGACAGACAGCGCCGCCACGAGCGCCCTGCCGGGGTGGATCGTCGCAGGCTGCACATTGCTGACGGGCGTAACCGGGATCATGGCGACCTGGCTATACATGCGCTGGCAGATAGGACAACTAAAAACCTCTGTGGGCACCCTAGAGCAGACTGTTTACGGTACACCAGGCACCGACGGCGGCCTGGAAAAAAAGGTGGATCGCGTCGCGATCAATTCCGTTCCTGCTGATTTCTGCCGCAGCGAGCACGATAAAGCCCGTGTTTTTGAGCAGGATTTGCTCCGCATGGTACAGGAGGGCAATCGGGACCTGATGGTGGCCGTCGTCCGCGAGATGCAAAACGGAAATCGAGAGATCACTCAAGTTCTAGCGGGGCTGGAGAGCAAGTAAACCGAATTCGTTCTTTTGTTTATTACTCCTCGCAATAGTTAACTGATCGTTATAAACGCGGCGCGGCTCTCCAGGCCAGCGCCGTTTTGCTATGCAGAGAGGAGACATATCCTATGGTTCTAAACGAGACACAACCAGGATTCGGCTTGGCCTGCTGGACGCTGGCGGCCCTTTTCGTCTGCCCTTATATCTGGGCCTACCTCGGTCAGCGCCGAGGTTGTCATTATGACTATTACGAATCTAGTACTTGGACGCGTATGATCATGCTGGTACTGGCAGGCGCCGCAGGCGTTGAGGCTTGTCCGCCCTTGTGGCCCGTGTTCGTGCTACTGGCCGGGGGCGGTCTAGTCGCCCTAGCGCTACATCTGCGGGCGCGGCCCTGGGAGAAACTTCCCTAGGCGCAGAGACAGGTATTCCATCGCTACAAAGAGGGGAGGTGTAATCTATGACTATTTCGATTTCTGCCACAAACTGGGCTGATGTAGTACTGGTAATTTCCTGGGCGACGAAGGCCCTGGCGTTAGTAGCTGTTGTCGGTACAGGTGCAGCCACGGCATGGCAGGTAGTCAAAACGCTGCTGGCGCTATTACATATAGCGCCTAGCGGGGTGGCCTCTACTATCGTCACGGGCATATTTAGTGCCTTGAGTGTCGCCTACCTGCTGGTAACGCAGCAAGGGTGCCCCTGGTGGGCAGCGATTTTCGGCGCGGGTCTGGCGGTATTCGCCCCCGGTCTAGCCCACGACCTCGGTCAAATCGTAGCCCTATTCGCTCAGACCAGGATGCAAGCACTACGAGTAAAAAAAGCAGAGTTGAAGGTAAAACTGGCCGCAGCCGCACCTAAGCAACGCAAGGCCTAAACCAACCGCGCCGGACGGAATCCGGCAGAAAGCGTGACTAATATGCGACTCATAAAACCCCTGGTAATGATCCTGGTACTGTTGGTGCTGGGATCGGTAACGGCGCTGGCCGACGTAACGATCAGTTCTCCGCTAGCGCCTCCGCCACCGAACCACAATCTCACCCTGACTACGCCCGTCGTGCCTGCGCCCGGCCTTATCCTCGGCTGGGCCGGAGGTAGCGGGGCCGATGTATCCGGTTCTGTGGAGTTCAACTTCGGGCCCAAAAATTGGCAACCGCTGAGCTTCGATTTGCTCAGTATGAATGGCCTCAAGACGGAAGCGCTTGGTATTTTTGTTCCGGCCTCCAAGGTGCTGGCGGCGGTAGGCATTGCCCTACCGGCAGGCAGCATCTGGGCAACTTTGGCCGCCGCCGTCGGCGGAGGACCGTTCGTGGGCTATGATACCGATACCCATAAAATAGCCTATGGCGGGTATTACCGCGCCGACGTACTCCAGGTGAATTTCTAGAAAAGTTCACGGGCGAGCCGGTATGCCCGGAAATACCGGCTTATAATTATGTCTGAAGAAATGGAGTTGCTCAGCAACTATTCGGAAATTCCGAATAGTTCGCCGGGAGGGTGTTCGGGATGTTTCCCGCGAGGTAGAGCACTATAACCTGGACGCGATCCTCGCTGTCGGCTACCGCCGATGAATTAAAGGAAGGAGATGAATATGCCGGTCAAAATCAATGATAACGAAACGGATTTTTGGACACCCGGTGAGGCTAAAGACGCGCAGGACGCGCTCTTGTCTCTGATACAGGGCGCGACGACCGAACTCTATACCAGTGACTATGCCTTCTGCTGGGTGCCACTATGGGAGGCCCTCCAAGTTGCCGACAAGCGCGGGGTGAAGGTACATGTCTTGGTCGATCTTTCCCAGTCGGCTCGTATTTGGAGTCAACTGCAGGCGTTCCGCGCCTCACTGACGCAGGGTGATGTAACGGTGACCACGGCCGGACCGACATCGCCGCGACCTTCCCAAATCAATCATACTAAGGCCATGTGGACGCCGGAGGGAGTATGCTGGGAGGGCTCCGTCAATTTTTCGATGAGTGGCTGGGAGGAGTCTAATACCTGCCGTCTATTCACCTCGGTGGCCTGGGCGCAGATGGCTACCGCGTTGTTTATTTCTCTGCGGGAGTGGGCGTTGACCCATGTCAAACAGTTAGATACCGCCGGACCGACGCGGGAGGAACTGTTGGCGCTACCGCCGGAGAGTGAAATATAAGGCAACCGAGGTGCTGAAAGGACTAGAGTGAATTATGCTTGACTTTCGGACTCTCAAACTGGGCCGCAGTCCCTCGCCGCCGGATGATCGCACTTTGCGCCTGGCGCGCTACCTAATCCCTGCGTTGCCCGCGCCGCCCGTAACCGTGGATTGGAGTATGAAACTGACGACCCTGGGCATGATGCTGAACGATCAACTGGGCGACTGCACCTGCGCGGCGATGGGACATGCGGAACAAGTCTGGACCTCACAGAATGGCCCCGAAATCACAGTTCCTGATAGTGCGGTATTGGCCGCCTATGAGGGTGCCTGCGGCTACGTCCCTGGCGATCCTTCTACCGACCAGGGCGGTAATATGCTAACGATGGTGAAATACTGGCGCAAGACTGGTATTGCCGGCCACAAAATCAGCGCATTTGTCCAGGCGCAGCCCTCCTCTCTGGCTGAGGTTAAAACTGGACTCTGGCTCTTTGGAGGTCTTTATACCGGCGTTGCCCTACCGCTCTCCGCTCAGGCACAGATTCAAGCGGGACAGCCTTGGGCAATTCCCCTCACCGGCACACAATGGGGCGACGGCGTTCCGGGGTCGTGGGGAGGTCATTGTATCTGGGTTTGCGCCTATGACCCTCAGGGTCTGACCTGCCTCACCTGGGGCATGAAGCAGCGGATGACCTGGGACTTTTGGAGGGCCTATTGCGACGAATGTATGCCAATCCTTGCGCCGGAGTGGGATGCGAAGGGCAAGTGCCCGGTGGGATTCGATGCCGTCCAGTTGGAGGCAGATCTTGAGGAGTTATAGATAAAGGGGAGGATATAGTACTTATGTTGACTGGAAAAGGTCTCTGGCTTTGGCAACTCTCCGCCTGCGGCGACGAGGACGATCCCTGGCCGCTGATGTCGCGGCTACTCCCGCTAGGGCTATCGCATCTGGTGGTCAAGGTGACGGACGGCGCTAAGCCCTACAACGATACGGCGACCCTCCAACGTCTTGTCCGGGCCTGCCATATGGAGCATATTGCCGTGTGGGGGTTTGGCTATACTTACGGCGCGTCGGAGGAACATGCGGCGCTGGAGGGCAATGAGTTAGGGGCGCGCTGTAAGGGTCTGGAGTTAGACGGGGCGGTGATTGACGCCGAGAGTGAGTATGAGACTGCCAATTCCTCCGCTTGGGCCCAGAGTTACTGCCAGGCAGTTAAAAGTGCCTTTGCCGGTCCGCTGGCATTAAGTAGCTTTTGGAAACCCTCTGTCCATGCGGCCTTCCCCTGGGATGCCTTCTGCGCTAGCGTGGATGTACTCATGCCGCAGGTTTACTGGGGTGACCGTGACGCGGCGTTTACCCTGCGCGAATCGGCGGCGGAGTTTGCGCCCTATCTCAAGGTCTATCCCCATCTCCAGTTTTTTCCGACCGGCGCGATTGACCAGGAGGAGGGCGGGGGCAATCCGCTGAAGGTCACGCACTTTTGCGCGGAGGTAGACGCCGAGGGTTGGGCTGGGGCGAATATGTGGGATTTGCAGGAGGAGGTGCCGTCTATGCTAGCGGCGTTTGCGGCGTGGAAACCAGGTAGCGGGTCAGTTTGATCGCCTGGGAGTTCGGGCGGGGGGCTTGAAAGAGGCGGCCCCATGTCCTATCCCGCCAGTAGCGGGCACGCCTCCATACGGAGACAGTTCGGAACACGGGGCCTCGGTAACTGTAGTATACCCATTCTGCGCTCCTTATTCAAGTTTCGACGCTACGTCAGAAAAGGATTGACCAATATGGCTGCAGGCTATGACTCGGTAGACATGATTACAGCTAACGCCCTCCGATTACTCGGCGTGACGGACGACCAGATTATGCAGGGCTGGGGAAGCGCCTCCGCCAGTGCCGGGACACACAACGCCGTGGGCGAGAACCCCCAGGGGCATACATTCGGTCTCTGTACCGATCTGTCTCATGACCTACTCGCCGCGCCCTGCTATGACCGCCTAATCGCCCTGGGGATCATTCCGTTTGAGCGCGTCCCCGGCGCGAACGGTTGGCCCTCCGACGCCGCCCTCCACGTACATTGCGTCAGCGGTATCGGCCGTGTGAATTACGAGGGCGCCCGCTGCGACCTGCCCGGTGGGGATGATACCGAGGCCGAGGTAGAACGCCAGATTGAGGACTGGCTCTCTGCGCCTCCTCGCAACGGCCTGGTCAGTCACCTGCCGTTGCCCGATCCCTACCGCCCCGATGCCGCGCAACAGACGTTTGTCCGCGCCCAGTACCACGCTTGGCAGCCGGTCATCCCCGTTCATGTTTATGCCCCCGGTGGTGCGGAGATTCCCTGCTACGCGTCCTGCGCCCAGGATATTACGCGCTGCGAGGTCGCCGCCTTCTGCGGATTTTTCTCGGTACCTCTGGCATGGACGAACGGGCGACTACTGGCCCAGTACCAAAGTGCCGCAGTTGACCTCACATCTATCGTCCGCATCGAGGGTCAGCACGCTCGCGCCGGACTAACGGAGTTGGCCGGAAAACTGGGGATGGCGATCAAATCCTATTCGTCCGGCGACGGAGGTTTCTGCGCGCATGTGGGATTGGAGTATGCCTGAGACACGCCCTCCTCTCCTGATAGGGACACGGAGGCTTGACAAATGATGTCAAGAATGATACATTACGGACGCATCGAATGGTGGAGATAGAGGGAATCGAACCCTCGGGGTGTTGGCTGCAAAGGCGTACCCCGCACCAAGCTACCCCCACACCAGATTGGCGGCGCGGGCGGGATTCGAACCCGCGAAACCCCGAGGGGTCTACCCGGTCCTAAGCCGGGCTCTTTCAGCCACTCGGACACCGCGCCAAAACACGTCAGCGCAAAGGCCCCGTTGTCAGCGGGGTCTTTGCACTACTGCCGATCCTGCTCCTCCGATCCCTCAATAGGACACTCATCCGCGAGGAAACTGTCGTGGTCCGTCAAGTATATTGTTGCCTTCTGGAACGGAAATATGCACTTGACAAATCCAGACCAATCTCCTATTATCATTCGGGATGGCGGTGATTCGCCATGCCTTCCAACCATAGGCAAGTGTGCGCCAAGGTCAACGCCTTTGTGGACGAGGGCGCAGTAGAAACCGTAGAGGCCCTGGCCGCTTTCCAAGGTATCAGGACGCACGAAAGTTGCCAGGGCGTTCCGGGCCGTAGGCCGATTCAAGTCTGGTTCACCTGCGGGTACGACGGCTATGAGTATCCGTTGATGTTCGCGGAATGGTTTGGGCCGGCCCTTATGGAGGCCGTTGGCGACTCCGCTCATTTCAGCGTCTATTGGGATACTCTCGGTGGACGCCCCCGGTGTTTGTTGGAGGTTCGGCAGGAAGGCGCAGGGCGCGTGGTAGACGCCCTGCGCAATCTGGCAACCAAATGGGTGCCCCCTACCGAGTCGCGCCTACGCCGTAACTCGCGGTCTGCTTGCGACACGCATCACAGAGAGCCTGGCAGTTAGACTCTGTGTACTCTCCGTTGGCATTGACCTTATGCCTGAGACACGCCCTCCTCTCCTGATAGGGGACGAAATTCGGTAGTGGGTCAGTTTGGTAGTGGGTCAGTTTGATTTGGCCGGGACTTGACCCCGACTATCTCCTCGTGGTATTCTCCGGCTATGCGTAAACGCTCAAGCAGACACAAGCAGGGACCAGAGGACACCAACGAGATCGCATTCCGCGTCATGCAGGAGGCGGTGGGAGAGAAGGAGAAATTCCTGCACCCGGAGAAGAACCCCGCGGCAGTAGCCTTGGCAGACTAGGGGGCAAGTCGGTGGCAGGCGCCGAGCGGAAATCCTCTCTCCAGTGCGGAGATCAGAAATAGCACGTGCTGCGGCATTGGCGCGGTGGCGCACTAAGCAGACCTATAAGCGTTAATGAGCTTAGCGAGTTGCCCACGGGAGAAGAGGAACAACCATGCGCGATGACCGACCAACGGGGAGAGACACAGGATGTGCAGCCGCCGGAGCCGGAACAACAATAAAGCCGATGCCGCTGCGCCCAGAGATTGTTCGTATGCCTATAGCGCCGCTTGTGACTTTGAGGGAGGCCACGTCACCCTGGGATCGTGAACCCAAGTCGGAACGAGAGCGACGCAAATAGACCCATTGGACGATTCTGAGTGGGTGAGGAAACATGCTTCAGGTTACAGATCAAGAACGCTTGAAAAGAAACCCCTGTGTTGACCCGGAGGCTTTGGAAAAAGCACGTGATCTACAACGCCGAATGGCCGAGGTCACCATGAGAACGCGGGGGCCGTTCGCATTTCCGCCAACTGACCCCTACTCGACCCAAGAGATAGCACGGCTCTTTCCTCAACAAAAATAAAGTGACCAAAATGCTTGATAAAGCCCGAGCGGTAGAGGGAATCGAACCCTCGGGGTGTTGGCTGCAAAGGCGTACCCCGCACCAAGCTACCCCCACACCAGATTGGCGGCGCGGGCGGGATTCGAACCCGCGAAACCCCGAGGGGTCTATCCGGTCCTAAGCCGGGCTCTTTCAGCCACTCGGACACCGCGCCAAAACACGTCAGCGCAAAGGCCCCGTTGTCAGCGGGGTCTTTGCGTTAGTCTGTGTGATCCGTCTTCTCCTCCTTTCCTGGTTTCTCGCCTTCGGCATCGCCTTTCGCCGACGCCCATACCTCAGGGGACCACTCAACAAGTCCGACCCATCGGTCCCCGCGTTTGCGCCACTTCACCGAGGTCCTATTCTTCTCTACGCGGGGACCGGCCACTAACCTGCGACCCATCGGGTAGCGGGAACCATCCTACCTCTCGCCTTTTCTCCCAGCGTGGCGGCAGCATCATCGTCCATTCCGACAGGCCATAGCGCGAGAGGAAGCGCAACGCGTTTCCGTTGACCTCTATATACTCAAAAAGTTGCCCCAGAAATGCTATTTGTATCTCCATCGGCTGCCTTCGTAGTCCGGTAACATAGGTCTCCGGGGTGATCCGGCGCAGGTAGGCGGCGGTAGTTTTGGCGTCAGTAGGGACCGTCGCCCGCTCCAAGCGGCGTAACAGGCGATCATGTTCTTCGGTGAGCGGCTGAACCTCCCGCAGATACAACTCCTCCGGGATATTCCCTAGAGAATATCCCCGCAAGGCGCGGGCAAGTTGCATCTCCACCTCCCGCAGCCGTTTCCTCTGCGCTGCGAGTTGCCCTGAGGCATTTTCAGCGGCGATCCGTACCAGGTATTTCTCCAACCCCTCCTGAAACTCTCCGCTGGTCAGCAAGTATTGGACATAAATCCAGATGCCTGCCTCGGCTTTATCGGCGGCTACGCTATTGGGGGCATGACGGTCGGCGGTGCCATACGCATGACGCGTGGCACAGGAATAGCGAGGGCCATTACCACGAGCGTGATCCCATTGCCCCTTGGTCATGTGACCAGAACAGAGACTGCAACGCAGGAGCGGGGAGAGTGTATGGCAACCGCCGTGAGGTGCAATCGTAGCACGAGTCGCTAAACGCCGAGCGCAGCGCCGATAAAGATCAGAGGTGACTAGGGCAACATGCTTGCCGGGCACCCATTCGCCGCCAGATTTAACCTCACCCAAATAGGTACGAGAATGGAGGATGCGGTGAATATGGTTGGCCGACCAGAGCAGGCCGCCCTGGGCGCAAGGGATGCGCTGGCGGTTGAGGTCCCGGGCTAGGGAGATGAGGGACGCGCCGGCGGCGTAGCGGCGGAAGAGGTTCAATATGACGGGGGCCTGGTCGGGGTGAGGCTCCATTGGCTCGCCATGAGTAGTCAGGCGATAACCATAGGGCGGCTTACCGTGATGCAGCCCCAGTGTTTTCACTCGGTGGGCGAGAGCATCACGAACGCGCTCGCGCAGAGTCTCCACCTCTACCTCCGCGAATACTCCCATCATCTGCACCATCGCGCGGCCCATAATGGTATCGAGATCAACGCGCTCAGTGGTGGAATGGACGCTGACCCCGACGCTTATGCAGGCATCCAGGACGGCCAGGCGGTCTCGCAGAGGGCGCGCCAGGCGATCCATGCGATAGACAAAGAGGGCATCGAGGTCCGGGAGGCGACGGAGAAGTTCTTGGAGGGCCGGGCGCTTGAGGGACATCCCCGACGCGCCGGGGTCACAGAAGACCTCCAGGGAGGAGGCACCAGCGGCCAGCGCCACCCGGCGACAGGTTTCCTCCTGCATGGGGAGGGAGAGACCGTCGCGGGCGGCGTCCTCCAGGCTCACGCGGGTATAGACGGCGGCGCGCATGGGCTTAACCATCCTAATCACCTTCTGCCGATCTTCCGTGTCACCCCACGCGCCACGCCGATGATACGAGTTCCCTCCGGCAAGAGCAAGGGCGGGTAAGCCGGGTTCGCGGCCAGCAGAATGGGGGTGCGGTCAGGACCGGCGAAGCTCACATATTTGCAGGTAGCCTCACCTCCATTGGTGACGATGACTATTTCGCCTTCCTGATAGTCCGGTGTTGGCTGGACCAGTATAAGGTCGCCGTTCATAATCCCCGCGTTGATCATGCTGTCGCCGGAGATACGGAGGAGGAAGGCGGCGTCCCGCGCCATATCCGGCGGGAACTCGGAGGCGGGGTAATCGTAGGTTTCCCCGGCATGGGTGACAGCCTCCTGCCAATTTCCGGCGGCGACGGAGCCGAGGACGGGAAGGGTGACGGTGGCGGCGGGGAGGCCGGTGGCGGCCTCGCGGGCGCGGTACTCCTCCAAGAGGCGGGCGGTGCGGTCCAAGGCGGCGGCGAGGGAAGCGTCGGGTTCGTTTTCATCTTGGAGGAACCAGGGCACTGGCCTCTTTGTGATCTCGGCTATGCGCCTCAGCACCTCCAAGGAAGGACGCGACCTGCCCCCTTCCCAGTTTCCCACCGTTTGTATTGTTTTCACTCCGGCGGCTGCGGCCAGTTCTGCTTGTGTCAAGTCCGCCTCGATCCTCGCTCCTGCAATGCGCCTACCCAGGCGATCTGTATGTGCAGAACTGTCCATGTAGTGATCATACCACGATCTTGAAAAGACGTGGATTAGATTTGCGATTGTCCTCAAAAAATCTTTTGCTGACCCCTTGACACCGCAAAAGATTTTTGCTATTATCTCCACCAGTGAAAGGCGCGTTTGCTACAAATACAAAAATGAACGGAACAGACATTAAGCAACTGAGAAGGGATGCGCTAATTCCTCAGGGCAAACTTGCCGAGAAGGCGGGAATCTCCCAGTGGCTACTCAGCCGTATTGAGACGGGACACCGGGCGCTCGATCAGGAGACCGAGGCGAAGATCGTGTCGGCTTTTCATGCTCTTCAATCCGAGCGAGCGCTGGTGGGAGTGGGGGGCACATCCTGATGCCCGATACCCTCGCCGACCTCGTGGCCGACTTTGCTCCCTACGCCGCCCCCTTCCGCCCCGGAGAAATCTCCGATCCCAGGCCGCTTACCCTCGCCTTATATCCGGCGCCCGTATCAAGTGCGGTAGGTGATGTCGAGAATAGAGAGGAGAGGATAGCCGTAATACAAGCATAGATCATGCAAACTCTCGCCGAAACAATCCGTGCCTGGTTCCCGCCGGTCGGCCCGGCAGAATTAGCCTATCTGCCGCGTTCGACCAGTGCAGTCATGTTGCCCCTAGCCTGGCGCTTGACTCTAGAGCAGGTGTGCTTCGCGGCAGGCGACAACTGTGGGGGGATCGTGGTGACTATCAACGGAACGCTGGAGGGCTTTGTAGAAGAGCGGCAGGAGGAGACGGTTTACTATTCGCGCTTTTCGACCCATCCTGTGTCCCTGCGCCTGGACCTCGCCAACGAGAACGACCTCTGGGACCTCCACATCTTCGCCTCGGCTCTGCGCGCTCGGCTGTTGGCCGAGGAGGGCATAGTTGCCACACCCCAGGCCGCGCCGGGACTGGCGGTGCTGGGAAACTTTGAGCGGCTGGAGGTGGCGTCGTGATCCTCTTCTGTGTGGCGCTGGCCCTCGCGTGGCTTTTTGCCATCCTCGTTCCCTGTCTGCTCCCTATTCCGCCGGTCGGGAGGTCCTCCGATGTGGGTAACTGTACTCGCCGTCGCGCTCGTTGTGGTCAAGGCGCTGCTGGCGCTGGCCGTCGCTTTCGCCGCCCTGTGCGGGTATGCGTGTCTGGTCATCAGCGGGTCCTGTTCACGAGCCGAGGAAAAGCGCGGCCCCTTGCCGCCGAATCGTCCCGTGCCTGGTTCACGGCGCTTGTCCGAGAGGGAGGCGCTGAGGATAGCTCGACGCATCAGGCATCATGCCGAACTGCGCTCACTCTGGGGGACCCCGACGCAACGGAGGCGTTGAGGACGCTGGCGCAGAGCCTAAGAGCAAAGCGACCGACATTAGAGGGGTATACGGCAAGGCCGGTCAAGCGCCCCGCTAAACAAAGCACCATGAGAGAGAGGTAGGCGGCTAAGACATGGTCATTCCCCGCGACGATCTTCAACGGCTCGCCCGTGCCCTTGATACCTACGCGGCAGGCGAGGAAAATACTCGGCCCCTGCGCGCCCTGGCGCGCTACCTGGGAATGAATGAGCGGTATTTACAGCGGGTGGGGCAGGCGCTTACGAGACTAGGCTATCCGCTCGGCACCAGTTGTTCTCCGACTCGCCCCGGCTGGTTCAGGGCGACAGACCGTGATAAGTGGGCAGAAAATATCGCCAGGCGCAAGCACCGGCGCGATCAGGAGAGTATCACAATTGCAGCGGCAGAGAGGGCCTACCGGTTCGTAGGGACGGGGTGCCTCTTTGATTTGGACGAGGCAGAAGCGTTGGAGATATTCCCGGATTATGCCACTACCTTTACATTATTGAATCCTCGGATTCGGGAGTGAGTGATATAGCCTGACCGGGAGATAGCCAGGGGGAAGAGGGGGTGGAGCTTTGACTAAGCGCGATTTCAAGCGACATGTGCGGCAGGTAGATCTAGAGAACGGCGAAATGGCCGGATTGAAGCGGTGGAAGGCGGCGCGTGAAATCGCAGCTATGACTCCTGTAACGTATGAAGACCGAATTCGCAAGGCGGCAGCACTCGCAGCACTGACTGATCAGGAATATTACATCGGAGAGATAACGCACACGGCTTGCGCCCTCTTAGGGCATAGTGGCATGGAGAGAATTGTACGCGGGCGGGAATCAGAACAGATGGCGTTCGGATTCTGAGGCAAAGGAGGGCGCATGATGAGAACGGCTGGCCTTCGCTACGATCAATTCATTTTTGAGAGACGGCATCGCTATGGCGAGGTCAGCCCCGCAATTATCGGCAAATTATCCTTGACAAACGCGGCGCTTTGCGGTAATATTAGGGTGTTCGGCGAGAACACGGGAGGCTCTTCGTATTTAAGAGCCACCATTGCGGTACAATCTCTTCGTGATGTGTTTGCCCCGTTGCTGGGGCCTCCCAATGTTCTCGCCGAACAGAGGTGGCCTGGTGACGGGGCATTTTCGTTTTTAGGGAGTCAGGCATGGTAAGGGGAGATACAACAACTAGCAGTATACGGCAGGCCGTAGCGGTAGGACTCGCTACCCCTGACGAAACCAACCTGGAGGAAAACTCCTCCTTCCTGGTCACGGGGGTACGCGTGGATACTAGGCCCGGTGCCTGGACGGTGCAGGTTCTGGGTCGTCAACAAACGTGGGTTTGGGGCGGCGTGGTAGAACTGGAAAACGGCTACTACCTCGGCGACCACCACTGTTTCCGTGAGTGCCCTCCCGAAGTAGTGACGATAGAATTCGGCGACGACTTCCAGCCTGATAATTCTGATTGGTACGATAGCATACAAGAGGAGATCAAGCGGCAATGCTTCGTAGACCGCCTAGATTTGGCTGTAGGCTGGCGGTTGTGGCAGGACGGCCAGGAGATATTTCCAGGAGAGGAGTGAGCGAAGGTGGCACAAGTTAAAATGACCATATTTATCAAACCCACAGGAGCATGTTACGAGGAGATCATTGAGGTGCCTGATCGCAAACTGGAGGGACTGAGCGAGGGCGATAGGCGGGAAGTTTTCGAGCGGTATTGGGAGGAATGGGCCGAAGACCATACCGATGGCGGCCCCACAGAAGTGGTGATATAACTGTCAACCACCCCCGGCTGAAGCCGGGGGCTTGCAGCTAGGCCGGAAGGCCTGCCGCGTAAGGGCCGCTGACTAGGCCCCGGCGAGAGATTTCCCTCGCCGCGCAGTGATCGGCCAGGCCAGAGAACC
>SCLI03000008.1_pt1 | contig 62809 bp, 96 predicted proteins | sample 7268041 | NCBI WGS metagenome assembly SCLI03 (sample SAMN10721081, study PRJNA514188) | viral metagenome | isolation source: depth-stratified mine tailings core A | place: China: Fankou Pb/Zn Mine tailings | collected 2017-10 | reverse complement strand
CAGCATCCGTGAGAGAGGCTGATACCAGCGGGTTTGTGGGCTGAGATGCGAGTATGTCATAGCCAGTGAACAGCCCGGTCGCGGCATGACGTTTTGCAACTACTCTCCAGGACAGCGAAGTACCCGTTGCCGTTTTCATCCGTCCCTTTGCAGCCAGACGGTTGAAGAGCGGCATCTTGTTGTAGATGTTGTCCTTCAGGGTGGGCAGAAAATGGTCCCTCGTAGTCGCATTCAAGAATGTGAGGTCTAGGCCCGCCATTTGTTAATTATCCTTTCTGGAACTCGCCGAGATGAGTCAGGATGTACGACGCGGCGTCCTCAGAACTTTTATGTTTCTGAGTACCTTGGCTGAAGCCTGCACCGGAGCCGCCTCCGGCACCAGCATCCTTCAGTTGCCTGTTCTTCTCAGCGATTTCCCGTTCTAGTCGTTCTCTGTCAGATTTGGTGACGTGTTCGCGCATCGCCACGGAAACCATTCGTGTAATCACGCCTGGTCGAAGTACGCCGCCCTTGTAGTTCTTATCGTTCTCAACGACCTGCCCGATGATCTTGGTATAGGTCGGTGCGAACTCCTTGGGGTCAACGTTGTACTCCTTCAGAAGCTCATTGACTTCGACGGTCTCTTCATCAATCACGTTTTCGTTGATCGACACGAGTTCCACCGCGTCCTGAGCCTGAGCTACCTGTTGATGCGCTGCCTGTTTGATCGCTTCCGTCTTCTGCATGAGGTTCCACGTACCAGCGGCACTATGGTCGCGCTCATACTCGTTCCACTGTTCCTCGGTGAAGCTGAGGAACTTCGGATCGATACCGTTCCTCCCAGCGAGGTCGAGCCGAAGCTTTTGCTCGTCGGGAACCGCGATATCAACGTCGTCATCGTCATCACCCGCACCATCTATCTGGCTGTAGAGCTCGGAAACCTTCCGGTCTGCTTCGCTCTTACCTTTTGCCAGATTCGCGAGCACTTCGTTGATGTCCTTGCCAGTGTAAACGGCGGAATGCGGATCATCAGGCGTAACCGTCAGACGAAGCGTTCCGTCCGACGCCTTCTCCAGTTTCGCTCCACCTTCAAGCGTCTGGATGTCACCCTGAACCTGACAGCATCCGTGAGAGAGGCTGATACCAGCGGGTTTGTGGGCTGAGATGCGAGTATGTCATAGCCAGTGAACAGCCCGGTCGCGGCATGACGTTTTGCAACTACTCTCCAGGACAGCGAAGTACCCGTTGCCGTTTTCATCCGTCCCTTTGCAGCCAGACGGTTGAAGAGCGGCATCTTGTTGTAGATGTTGTCCTTCAGGGTGGGCAGAAAATGGTCCCTCGTAGTCGCATTCAAGAATGTGAGGTCTAGGCCCGCCATTTGTTAATTATCCTTTCTGGAACTCGCCGAGATGAGTCAGGATGTACGACGCGGCGTCCTCAGAACTTTTATGTTTCTGAGTACCTTGGCTGAAGCCTGCACCGGAGCCGCCTCCGGCACCAGCATCCTTCAGTTGCCTGTTCTTCTCAGCGATTTCCCGTTCTAGTCGTTCTCTGTCAGATTTGGTGACGTGTTCGCGCATCGCCACGGAAACCATTCGTGTAATCACGCCTGGTCGAAGTACGCCGCCCTTGTAGTTCTTATCGTTCTCAACGACCTGCCCGATGATCTTGGTATAGGTCGGTGCGAACTCCTTGGGGTCAACGTTGTACTCCTTCAGAAGCTCATTGACTTCGACGGTCTCTTCATCAATCACGTTTTCGTTGATCGACACGAGTTCCACCGCGTCCTGAGCCTGAGCTACCTGTTGATGCGCTGCCTGTTTGATCGCTTCCGTCTTCTGCATGAGGTTCCACGTACCAGCGGCACTATGGTCGCGCTCATACTCGTTCCACTGTTCCTCGGTGAAGCTGAGGAACTTCGGATCGATACCGTTCCTCCCAGCGAGGTCGAGCCGAAGCTTTTGCTCGTCGGGAACCGCGATATCAACGTCGTCATCGTCATCACCCGCACCATCTATCTGGCTGTAGAGCTCGGAAACCTTCCGGTCTGCTTCGCTCTTACCTTTTGCCAGATTCGCGAGCACTTCGTTGATGTCCTTGCCAGTGTAAACGGCGGAATGCGGATCATCAGGCGTAACCGTCAGACGAAGCGTTCCGTCCGACGCCTTCTCCAGTTTCGCTCCACCTTCAAGCGTCTGGATGTCACCCTGAACCTGACTGGCTGCCGGCTGCGTTGTCCCAGCGGGCGGCTGTCCTGCACCGGGCTTTCCCTGTTGTCCAGGGTCGGCCTGACCGGGATTCGGGTTCTTCCCGGCATTTGTGTCTAAATCAATCGCCATAAATCTATTCTACCCTTTCTCCTTGGGGTTGCTGTTCCCGGACGGGAGTCGAGTATGGCATCGGCTCAATCCGGTTTCTGAAGACTTCGACGAGCCTTGTCAGCTCAGTCTGGATGAAATCGTAATCGCCGCCGGACATCTCCATCGACTCCGGTGTGCGTTGCTCGAACTTCGTGAGCGACCAAGTGTTCGCTACGAGCTTGCCGGATTCCATCACTCCGTCAGCCCTTAGCCTGTGCGCCCATTGGTGAGTCACTACAACTATCATAACGCTTCCTCTCTTGTTTCTTCGACGTGACCTTCCGGACACGTCAGTATGTTGACAATCGTTCCCGCGTCAAACCGACTCTTTATCCGAAAGGCTCTGTGACCGCAATCCATCATCGGCATCGGATGGCCGAGACCACCTACGGAACGGATTTTCTCTGGAGGATAAAATTCTGGGAGGCCGGGCAAATTGAACCCTGGATTTGAATTGACGCGACGTAGGTAGTCCCGACGTTGCGCATCATTCTCAAATTCCATATTCGCGTAGTTTCTCGCGGCAACGGCTTCCGCCTTCTTCTGGTCGGGTAATCGCGAAGGATGGTCTATCCGAGGACCTGACCCTTGTTTAACTATTATCTCCATCTACCACCTTTCTCTCCATGCCGTCAATGTATGTCCTGACTTTGAGCGACGGAACCCGAAAGAGCAGGTATCCCTTCTCCTTGGCCACTGAAGTATCAAGCGCGTCCTCCCACCCGATGAAGATGCTTGCCCTTTTTCTTGATGCCGAACCTTTTGGCAAGGATACCGTAGACAAACCTATTCTTGGCTTCCTTACCGGTCTCGCCGGGCTTCGTCTTCAGCTTATGCTCTCTGTAGGCTTTCTGAGCCGCTTCCTTGAGAGCCGATTCGGTTTTCTGTATCGTTGCCATGTTACTTCTTGTGCATCCTTCTTCGCATGAGCGTCTTACCGAGTTCCGCCGCTCGCTTCAGACTTGGGTCGTTCGTCTTTGCCGCGACCTCTTCCGCCATGTGCGGAGTCATCGGGCCGCTGCCCTTTTTGATTCCCATCCTCTTTGCCGCCGCCTTCAGACGCCCTTTGTGTTTAATAGCGCCCTGGATCCAATGCTTCGCCATGCTAATCCTCCTGCCGTTGCTTGAATTCTTTCTTCTCTCTCTTCGTCAGAGGCCGACCGAGCCTTGCTTCGAGTTCCTCAATCGTCGCGGGCATTGCCTGCATCGCCTCGTCATCGATTGGACCGCCTTCGTCAGCGACACCACGAGGTTCTTCCGGTTCCTCGGGAGTTGCCAGTTCCTCAACGCTGTAGTCGAGGGTTCGTATCGGAGTAATAAGCCCTGACCGGACGCTCGCGACTTCAGCCCAGAAGGCTTCAACCTGTGCGGGGTCTTCGATGCCGAAGATTTTGGCGATACGGTATGTGCCGCCTCTGCCATGATACATATTCACCATGCCGCGCTGGAGATTCGAGAAGAGTTCATAGAGCATCTTCATGTCGATAGCCCTTACCGTCTTCTCGTGTTCCCTTGATTTTACACCTTTGGCGTAGGCGCTTTCTTCATCTGCCATTACTGCCTCCTATGAGTTGTGTTATCGCCTTGTTCTGAAGTCTGCTCTGCACCTTGCCGGCCAGTTGAGCCTCCTTCATCTGCTCTTCCTTCTGCTTCGCCATCACCTGTAGCCCAATCTGTGTTGCCTGAGATAGCTGATATCCGGGACTGCCGGGACCGAGGTCGGGATACCTCTTGGCGAGTTGGGTAAGTACCTGATCCCTCGTAACGAGCGGTCCTTCCATTCCTGGTGTCTGGTACAGTTGGAGGAAGAGCTGAACGTCCCTTTCCCATTGGAAGGGGAAGTTCGAGTCGGGCTTTATGTAAACTCTGAGCCGCTTTATCGGAACCTTCGTCGGTTGCCCCTGCGAGTCGAGTACCGTCTGCGAGGAGAGCGCATCCGAGACATTGACGAGGCGGATCGTCCCGTTGATTTCGTACTCTCTCGGCTCTTTGTAGAACTGCTTCATAAGCTTGAGCCGCGTGGATACCATCTGGGTTAGGCTGACCGTCATGCGAGTATTCGCTTCGCCGGAGGTCAGTAGCCTATTCGCACCCGTGAGCGTCTCAACGGCTTTTCCCGGAGCGTTCGCTGACGGCATCTTCCCGTAACTGATATCCGTGACACCCTGTTGCTTCTCGGCATTATCGTGCATGAGCTTCGCAAGGTCGAGAAGCTCGGGAGTCGATTGGCCGCGCCGGAACGTTGGTGCTTCCTTCGTGTAGAAGCCGGGTTCAGTCGGGTCATTCGTAAATCCATCTTTCGTGAGGTTCTTCCTCTCGGCCTCATTGAACCACTGCTTTGGGATGCCGCTTACAACGGCGACATCGTGGAACCTTGAGACTGCGGTATCCTCGGCTTTGTTCGTATTGTAGAGAGCTTCCGCTACGCCGCGCCCGAAGAAACTGTTCGGCAACTTCTCGCAGTAGGTTACGGTAAATCTTTCTCTCCACCCGCAATTATAGGGATTCTGTCCATCCTTCGCAAGTTGCCGACCGATGATAACCGTGCGCCTGCCGTTCGGATACTTGAGTTGCTCATCCGGTTGCAGTCCCAACATCTCGAGCTTTTTGTTCGCCATATCGAGATGTTCCTGCATGTGCATCATCATCAGCGATGCGACATCCCCCCGGTTCTTTCTCGCTTCAGGGGTGTCGTTGTCGGGAATCCTGTCCAGCATATCAACGAATTCCCTGTGCGCTTCAATATGCTTGACGTGATTATCGTAGGGTTCGGCGTGGAACTCCTGCCCATTGAGGGCCGCCTGATGCTCTATGTTCGTCTCATCGGAATCAAAAGGAACCTTCTCCGTTGTGTCGTCGTCCCACCAGAGTTCCATCTTATCGACGAGCATCGTCTTCATGTAGGACATCTGCCCGCGCTGACTGTCATCGGCGGAAGTCTGTTTCCTCTGGAGTCCCTGTAGGTAGTTCGTCATCTTCTCAGGGTCGAGGTTCGGGAACTCTTTCATCGCCGCGTCTATATCAACCATCGAGAGAATGAGTAAATACCAGCAACCATCCTCCTTGGCGAGACTGCGCGAGAACGGGGTTGGAAATACCGCCTCATTATCAAGTACCCTATCATCAACTACGCCATCGGGATCTACCGCGGTGTTGATGTAGGTCTCGGCATAGGACTGTCCTTCGGTGAGAATATTGTGTACCCATTGGACGAGGAAGCCGTCCCATCCGCAAGCCTGTCTGTCCTGACGAATGATTTCGTTGATGTGTGAGATGTTCGGAGTAATCTGAATCTCGTGCCAGTTGGAGGTCAGGTTGACGGTCCTCACGCGAATGGCATTCTGAATGTCATCGACTACGAGTTCGCCCTTCCAGTCATCGTCCGGCTCGTCGTTGCGTCTTCCCCATACAGCCCAATGCTGACCGGCCTCGAGTTTCCTCGCCGCGAGCCACATCTCCGCTGGATCGGAAGTCTTCGCCCTCCACGGCCCGAGCGCGGTCTTTCTCCACTGCTCGGCATCCTTGAATAAATCCGTTACGAAACCTGGGAGCTCGTCCGTCTTTGGCTTGCGGCTCTTCAGGCCGTCCTTCACAACCTGATATTGGAAGTCAGCCATTACGTGTAGCTCCAATCTCTCTTGCCGTGTAAGGCGCGGTTACGCACCTTCTCAAAGACTCTACTCATGTAGCTTGCCTCTGTTACCGGTTCCTCTGAAACTTCATCCATCGGTTTAATTTCCATTTCGGGAATATATGCGAGCGCATCAGCCAAATCATCGTGCGTCGGCATCGAAGTCGGAGACACCGCTATAAGCTGTCCCTCAAGTTCATCCATGCCAGCAAGGTGGTACACCATTCTCCGCTCGTACTTCGGCTGGAGCCTCATGATGCGACGGCGTTTATCTTTATCAGGTTTCAGCTCCTGAAGGATGAAGAAATAATTCCGGTTCTTCATTTCCTCTTCGATGAAAAACTTGAGCGACTTCTGGTAGGAAACAGACTCGAATCCGGTAAGGAGCGGGTCCCACTTCTTATGCAGTTCGAAGATTCTCTTGATAAGCGCGAGGGGGGTGAGCCTCTCGTTCACGTATGCAAGAATGTACATCTTCCCGTCGGCCGCAACACCCGCCACAACAATCGCTGAGTAATCCGCCGTGTCTCTCTCTGATATGGCCGGATCAACCGACATGAAGATGTTGAGGGTAGACTGAAGTTGAGGAGTCAACGTGTAGGTCTGGAAATATTCTGGTCTGAACGACTGATCTTCCGTTACAACTCTGTTGTGGTACTCAAGGTAGTACCGCGACTCTTCACCCATGCTTCGGTACATTTCTTTCGTCTCGGCGAGGTCGTCCAAGCTCATTCTCTCCGGCCAGATGGGTTTCCCGTCAACTATCGAGTCGCTGTACATGACTTCAAACTTGATTCCGCGCTTCGTCCTTCGTCTCGCTTCGTTGGCTGGCACTTCCGTCTCCTTGAGAGACTTCTTTCCAGTTGTCACATCATAGCCCGCACTCCTCGCTACACGAGCTAAGAACGAATCATACGCGAGAATCGTCCCGACGAAAATAACCTTACCACCAGGAGGCGAAGCTGGGAGTACGTCTCCAAATACCCACGCCCTTATCTGTCTCCGCTGCTCCGATGTAGCCGCGGTTTCCTTTGATTCTATATCGTCCCCGATAAAAAGCTGTGGCCTGTGCTGCCGGAACTTGAGTCCGCGGATCTGCTGGCCTACTCCACGTGCCATGACCATGATGCCGGTCGAAGTAATAAAATACTTCGACCCCCACGTTTCCCCTTGAAGGTTTCCGAAGAGATCATGGATAACGTCGTTCGTTTCAAGCTCATATCTTACGTTATCGACATTCAGCATCGCCGATGTTTCGGTATCGGACGCGAGAACAATGAAGTTCGCTTCCTCAAACAGTATTTGTCTCAAGGCGAAGGCAAGCGAGATGATTGTAGTCTTGGCGGATTCACGGGGAAGGATGAAGCACTGCCTCAGAGAATCGGAGACAAGTTTGCGGGTGAGTTCAAAATGGATTTGAGCGGGATTATCTTCAAAGTGATGGGGGAGAACCGTTTTACAGAAAAGCATCGGGTCTCGGTAGAGTTCGAGCTTTATCTTCTCGTTCGTACCGAGTTTCATCTCGACCCTCCGACAAAGAAGAGGTCGGGACAGTAACTGCCGCGTCGGCGGCTCTTAGTCAAGTCAGTTCGTACCAACCTCCAACTCTTTGAGCTCCTTCGCCTTCTTCTTAACATCCTGAAGGCGCTTTTTCTGGTCGGCTACTTCTTTCTCTTTAATAGCCTTCGTTGTCGGCATATACAGATTCAGGACTCTTAGCGCGAGCTCCCTCAGTTGAAACGGAGCACCCTTCTTTGAAGCGTCCTCTGCGAGTTGCACGATGATAGGTATCCCAAAGCGATGCCTGACCTTCATAATCCCCTCGTACAACCAGTCCGCAAAGTCCGGATCGCCAAACCATTCGTCGATGTCTCCCTGGGTGATGCTAAGTTCTGCAGGAATGGCTTCTTGAGGGAATCTATTGAAGAGGAGGTCGCGGTAACGGTCTTGAATCTTGGTCGGTTTATACATCACAGCGTTCCTGTGACTGTGCAAGCGAAGGTATCTTGGTCACTTATCACGGCATATTGTACAACATGCCGGAAGTAATGTCAAGAAAAATCTTTGGGAAAATAGCAATCCGCGCCGCGACGGAGGGCAACGGCGCGGATGCCGGGGTACCGCTTACCGCAGTGGAACGGTCAGCGGGGTATGCAGATCAGACCCTTGAACGTTGCGATGTACTTCTCTGCCTCTTCTCGGGATGAGGCGTAGTTGATCGAACCGTAACATTGCGGCGTTGGGTTGGTATCGACGAAGACTGTCGCATTAATTACCGCGAAGCCTCCCTCGTTCTGGTGGTAAACATTCGTGATGACACCTGGGTGCTCGTCATGGCCGTTGACCATAAGCCCCTTCAGTAATATACTGTCACCTATTTTAGGTTCCACGTTTCCTCCTTTTGGTTTTCTACTTCTTGAATTGCTTTAAAGATTTCGAGCGCAACTTGTGGCACGATTGCATTGCCGAGAGCTTTGAGTCTGGCAACTCTGTCCAATTCTCTGGAAAGCCCATGAGGAATTCTACAAAGCTCGGACGCAACCTCAAGCCAGCTTGCGTTCCAGTCCGGTTTTCCTTCGTGATTCCAGAAGCGGCTGAGAGACTGTTCTGTAATCCGTCTCTCGGTGCTTCCGGCCCCCGCTGGGTCTCGCCCTTCCAGTCCCGGGATTTCGGCGTCGGTAACATCGCTTCCGAGTATTTCGGTCGCTTCGAGCTGTGAAACTTCGCTTGAACAAAGTCCTGCATCGTCACCATTGAATCTGTTGGTGTCGGCAACATCGTCACATGACCCATGAGGGAAAGGCGCGGTCTCGTCTTGTCGCCCTGGTCGTAGGTATAGTTCCCGCGCTTCGAGTCGTCTGCCCGTGGTGTCGGGAGCATGGCTATCTGTTGATGAAGTCCGACCTGTGCCAACCTTCCTGTGTGCTTGTCGTATGCTCGTTCTCCTATCTTCGCTGGTTCGCCCTCTTTTGTCTGCAATCTCTCCGCACTCACCCCCGGCTCCTGTACTGAGGGTGTGTGCAACAATCCAGACTCTGTCCCTACGGTGCGGGGCGTTGACGGCGCAAGCTGGAATAATAAACGTTTGGACTTCGTAGCTTTCGTTTTCCAGGTCAGAAATAACTTGGTCGAGTGCCATGTTGACGATTCCAGCAACGTTTTCACCAACAACCCAAGCGGGCCGGATCTCCCGAATGACCCTAAGATATTCCGGCCAGAGGTAACGGTCATCTTTCTTGCCTCTTCGCTTCCCGGCTGTACTGAAGGGTTGGCAGGGGAATCCTCCGGTAAGAACGTCAACTGCTCCCCTGTATTCTGTTCCACTGAACTCATGAATATCTCCGTAACGTCTCGTTTTTGGAAAGTTCTTTGCGAGCACCCTCTGGCAAAATTCGTCTTTCTCCACTTGGAAGATATTCTCCCAGCCCATCCATTTTGCCGCAAGGTCGAACCCGCCGATTCCACTGAACAGTGAGCCATGCCTGAATCCTCCGTTATTCATAGTTGAATATATCAACCTCATTCCATGAAGTCAAGAACTATTTCGTTCATATCTGCGGTTCGGTTGAAGTAAGGTCGGGAGGATAGCTCAGGAAGCCAGTTTCCTTGTTCCGGTGTGATTCACGCTCAAGCGCCCGCTCCTTCATCTGCGGTTGCGGCTTGTCTTCCCTTGCCATCTCCGCATGCTTGCTGCAAAGGCTCCAGTAGCCCGTTTCCCGCCAGTAACTCCCTCCACAAGCAATACCTTCGAAGCATCCCGCCACATCACAGCATGAGCCATCAACGTCCTCAATGACGTGCGGATCATCCCAGCCAAGCGCCCTGAAAGCACCCTCAAGAGCCGAGAGTCCCCCAGTATGCAAAACCGGCTGACCGTTCTTCTCTCCGTGGTAAGCAAACTGCCATATCAAATCCTCAAGCGCGTCTCGCAAATCTTCCTCTTTCACTTCCCTCACTCCCTTCCTTGTTGTGTTGAAGAATAAACGGTATGTCCGTGCCTCATAAAACCCATTCCTTGCCCCCCTCCAGCCCCGTAGAGGCGCAATCTCCCTCTATCCCTATCAGAACTACGTCCCGATGGTACCATCCCATAAAAAGCCCCTTCCTTCATTCCATAAATTCCCATCTCAGTTCGTGAACAGCGCCGCATACGTCACCGCATGAGTTACCAGCGTTCCCTTCGCCATCTTCAGGCCCAATCCCGGATTCAACTTCATCATCTCCATCCCCTTCTCTATTCCGTCCCTACTCCATCTCAGTCTTATCTCCCATGCCTCCACAATCCTAATCTCGCAAAGCTTTCCGCTTCTACGCATACCGCTTCCTCCGTTCGGCTTCAATTCTGTGTCTCTTGACGTGTTCATCGAATTGCTCTGGCTCGGACGAACCCTTGTCTCTGTTGCATCGCGCACATGACAGCCTCAGGTTCTCGTAGTCGTTCGTCCCGCCCTTCGACAGCGGCACTACATGATCTACTGTTGCCGTCTGAGGGTACAGATCTCGCCCACAGTACGAACACTTCCATCTGTACTGTTTTGACAGTCTCCGTACGGCCTCCTTCCGCCTCCTCCCACTTACCCCATGTTTAACTACTCGAAATCCCTGATACGCAAGCTTCTTCATCCTACTTTCTGTAACTCCTATTCGTGTTTCTAAAGTTCATGATTAGATCAAGAGCGGGAACCCATCGAGCAAAAGGGTTGCCACCCCCCAGCCAGAAAATCCGAAATGACCAATCGCCCGACGATACCCGGGAATGAGTCCTCCAATCCCCCGCCCGTCCCGTCAATGTCCGCCCGATGCCGAACCGATCCCGATGAACCGAATATCCCACCGAAGCCCAGAAGCCGAAGGGGTGAAGCTGAACCAATACCGGATGGTTAATCGAATAGGTCATGCCGCCGCCGATGTAGGTAACGCGCGACGCTCAAGAGGTCCCGGAGGTCAACCGCACCCACCGCAACGTCACGAGAGACCGTGTTCCGATGCACGCCCAGCAGATCAGCCAGCTCAATCACCCGCACGCGTTTCCGATCCCGAGCCCGCACATATTTCCGATGACCGCCAAATTTCAGCGCATTTACCATGCACCAATATACGATTGTGCAAACGCTCACGCAAATGCACCATGACCACCAGAACCGCACTCCATACAGCCCCCACAACGAACGATCAATGCCCCACCCATACAAATACACCACCCGCCCCGAGATCGCCCCACTACGGGCCTATACGACCCCTCAAAATTGATTAAAATCGCATACAAAGCCATCAATATCAGCGAAAACGCTTAAATCGGAGTAAATTCGGGTATCGCTGAAATTCGATGGATTTTACAGAGTCCTTCATTCTCACAGTACACAACGAAACACGCCCGACAGATCGAGCCAATCCCACAGACATCATACACAGTAAGCAGTAACCCTGTACAGTATCAGGTAATGAATAACGCTCCTTTTCGCCGCCGGAACCCTCTATATTCGCCGCTAATTCGTGAGAAATTCGCAGATTCCATTTTGCCGTTTCTGCGAAAATAGACTGTTTTCGCTATTGACATTAGACTCACGTTAGACTATATTTAGGATGCTAAAACCAACAACCAAACAATGGAGGATTTTATGAAACTCACAGAGATTAAAGCAATGGCGGATGAAGTGCAAATCATCCATAGCCTTGACCAAGTTGAAACCCTTCCACGTCAACAGGCATGGAGAAAACTCGGCAATCCGTCGCTTGCCCGATTCATTCCCGACCGCCTCCGAGCATTCGGATATTTCGGTTATACCGAAGACGGCAAAAACGTTTTAATCATCCTCGAATAACAAGACACAACTAAGCGAAAAGGAAAAATCCAATGACACGCGAAGAAATCGATAATTTAGAAATCGGTGATCGCATCGTATTCCCGAACGACATCATAGCAAGTTTACGGAAACCAACTTCCATTACAGACATCTTCGCCCGAGGAACGGATAGATCGGGAAATCGCTTCGTTTGTTTCTACCTATATTTAGACAAATCCGCATCAATCAGCCATAGCACGAATGAAAGCTTAAATCTTCAGGATACCGAATATTGCCAATTCTACGGAAGTCTAGTCAAAAAACTGCAATATTACCGCGACTCATTCGACGCCCGCATTCCCCAACCCGAACGCACAGCGGAAGCCCGCATAATCCTAAACAAAGGAGCATACCGATGAGATTATTAGAAGCCTACGCAAAGGGCCGCGCCGATGTCAATGCTATCATCGACGGCGAAATTAAAACGCTGGAGATGCTCGACAGTGAAGATGACATCCGCGCAGAAATCGAAAAGACCGCGGAATTTATGGCCGTATGCGGGGACAATGCCGATTTTGAAAACCAACTCGACGCAATCGCCGCGGAAAACTTCAAATTCTACGAGGAACTACAGGAAGCGTATGCGATCGGCGCTCAATCCGCAATCCGGCACTATCTTCAAACAAGACAAATGCAGGAGGCATAAACCATGAAACAATTCACCGAAGAGGAACGCGCCGCATATCGGCAGCAGAAGAAGGACAAACTGCAAACGATCCGCGAAGCCCTTGCAAGCCTATCGGAAGAGGAAAAAGCCCGCATCCAGGCCAATTGCAGCATCGTGACCGTGGAAGGGCACACACTCAGCCCCGTCAACACCGTGCTAACCTACCTTCAATATCCCGACGCGTCAGTCGTGGCAGGATTCCGCCAATGGAAGAAAGCCCGGAGATCCGTAAAGAAAGGTGAACATGGTTTTTCGATTTGGGCACCAAAAATACAGAAAACGGACGGCGAAGAAACCGGAGAAATCGACGGATTTTTAGCCGTGACGCTCTTTGACATATCCCAAACTCAACCAATAGGAGCAGAATAACCATGAAAAACGATCCGAAACTCATGAAAGCAAAGTATTCTGGCAAGTGCAAAAAGTGCGGGAAACCCATCCCACCTGGGGAACCCATAATTTACTGGCCGGCCACCCACGAAGCTTTCCATAAGGCCTGCGGTGAAGACGATTACAGGCAGTCAACCCTTGCAATCCAGGACGAGGACACTTTCGGCAATTCCTGTTTATAGGCGAGGACAGCCCGCAAGGGCTGTAAACCACTAAAAGCCGGTTCCAAGTCCGGCGGAAAGGAACAAAAACGATGCAACCAACGCTTTTAGACCTTTACTGCAAGTTTGCTCACTGGCAAGGCGGCACAATCCACGAAGCGGTGGAAGACTTTATGAGACGCCCCCGCAACGAACAGGACGCTTTTTGTAGCGAAGTCTTCAATCACGGAACCGACAAGCTTAGCCTGTACGACCTACAGCAGTTCCAACGCTTTACACGCGCAAGATTAGGAGACTGAGACCATGAACCCCGACGAAATCAACTATAAGACAGCCCTGGAACAAATTTCCAAAATCACCGGCGACGCGATCAAGCCCCATCCGTTAGGTTGCGCCTGCGAACTCTGCAAGGTCCACGAAATCGCCCGATCAGCTATAACCCCCTGGACGCAACCGGACCTGTTTTCATTCAACGGAGCTGCGGATTTTATTCAGAAAATGAGCGAAACGCGCTCTAATTCTTAACTGTGTGACACAACTAAACGGAGGATATATGACCATTTACGAAATCAAGGAGCGAACCCTTCAGACTTCGCCCCACTTTTTCGACCATAAGACACTTAGGTTTTTCGGTCAGACCATGAAAAGCTTTCACGTCTACAAACTCAACAATGGGACGTTTCTTCTTACAGCCCCGATCTATCATGAGGGAAAGTATATCGGCGAGACGCGCCGCATATTCAACCCCCAGACAAACAAACTTGAACGCGAATAACAAAACGACCGGAGCCAGGTCGGTAAAGTTGGCAAAATAGCCATGACAGACATCAAAGGAAACTACAGAACCCCCGACGGGAAAGCTCAAATTGATTTTGAACTAACCCACACCGAGGACAAGCCTAGATTTTCAGCAACGGGAAACTACAACGGATCCCTCGGCCAATGCCTAGCCAAAATTGCGACCGCCTACCCCAACGATGCGACCGTCCAAAGGCTGCACGCCATATGGAAACTTTACCACCGGAACGATATGCGCCCCGGCTGCGAACACCAACGGGCCGAAAACTGGGGAACCAAAAAAATCACGGTTGTCACCGTAGAAGTTGCTACCTGGCAGATCCACCACCAAGGCGAGGCCGTGAGACAGATAAACGCCCTCCTCAGAGACGGCCGACCCGTTCCACTAGCCAGCAGTTGGCCATTAAGCCGCATGGTTGAAGAGATCGTAAAGGACGCAAAGCGCGGAATCGTCTACCAGCCAAAGACAGAAGCAGAAGCCTCGTGGATAAAGTCTAGGATCATCCAGATCAAGCAGGAAGCCAAATATTCCGGCCATGTCTACCCGCAGGAACACCCGGAAGGCGTATTAACGAAGCCGTGCCCGGTATGTGGCTATAAGTACGGCTCCGCCTGGCTCTATATGCCGATACCCGCGACAGTAATCGAGGAGGTCAACCAACTCGCCGCAGCACCAGCACTCGCGCCCCTCTACGAGGATCAAGCCAAAAACTTTTTATCCTCGCACGGTTTAACGATGCGAATATCACTTAGTGACTCGAAGCCAGCTCCCTGGGAGCCGTCCGGTCATCACTACCGAGTAACCGTAAGCCGCGACAGAACCCCTGGCAGCCGCCTTGCTTTCGACTTCTGGGGAAGCGCCAGCGACGCGGAAAAAGGCGTAGACCCCACGCCCTACGACATTCTAAGCTGTATCAGTAGCGATGCAACGATGCCTGGCACCTTCCCCGAGTATTGCAGGGACTTCGGAGAGGAAGAGGACTCACGGCGAGCCCTCCAAACCTTCCGACGAGCCGACCGCTTTGCTCAACGTCTTCGGGCTTTCTTTCAACCTGAGGAAATTGAGGTCATGCAGGAAATTCGCTAGTCATACTGACGAGCTGTAAAGCAGCGAAACGGCGGAGCAATCCGCCGTATATGACAAAACTACTAGCGCCCGGAGATCGTTCAACCACGGGCACGCTAGAGGCCTTAGAATTGATTCTAAACCAATAGAAGGAGAAACAATCATGTCAAACGAAACGCAACACACACCGGGACCGTGGAACGCGAGACCAACGGCAAGCCTGGGCCCGCAATGGGTAGTTTACCCGGAAGCAGACGGCCCGGATATCGCCATCATCTACGACCACGGCAACACAGAAGCCAACGCTCACCTTATCGCCGCCGCGCCGGAACTACTGGAAGCCTGTAGACGCATTGCAGTATACGCGCAAAGTGGCACACACCCACACCTTGCCAACTCCCTACAGACCTTCGCCGGACAGCAACTGATTAACGCCATCGCCAAAGCGGAGGGAAGATGATCCCCATAACATCCACCGAACAGGCCATCGAAATCGGCAAATCCATCACCGCCGCCGATCTCGGTGAACTCAGGCGCGAAGCCGATAACATCCGCGCCAAGCTTGACCTTGCAATGGCCCAGGCAACCATCGCTCACGATAAGGAAGTAAAGAAAGCCTTTCATCAGGTCGCCGGTATCTATTCGACCCGGCTGCAATTCCTCAAGGAAGCCCTTATAACCGCGGTCGACACCCTCAGACCGAGAACCGACAATCCCGAGGATAAGGCATTTCTTGCCCAACTTCAGGCAGAACTTGAAAGGCTTACCGAATGAAAGCCACCCACTACGCGCTCGAGGCCTTGCAAATCGCCGTTTGGCTGCATGAACATCAGCCAACCTGGACAATGTCCGTGAGCGCAAACGACAGGACTCAGCTCCGCGAGAACTCGCGCCTCATCATCGCCGATGAAACTCCGAAAGTCTTAGAATACCTTCAAAAACTACCCACAATCAAACTCACATCACACAAATAGAAAGGGAAAGACAATGCACAAGGCAGTAATGCTAATCGTCAAAGCACACGACCGGCAAGAAGCGGTCAACAACGCAAAAGAATTCATGGAAGAGTACAAAGAAGACGTTTGGGACTGGTATGTAATCGGAGGTCGCTGGACTTGTCAATTACTCCCAATGACGAAAGACTTCTTCGAGAAGAGCAAGGCAATCCTTCACGAGGACAACGGTTTTCTGAGCCAAAATGAGGTTGACAACAAACAGTCCGAACTTCAAAGGCTTTGGGAGTCACTGGAAGGCCCCGGAAAGAATCCCTGCTCAAACCACTACAAACTTCCGGAGGATGGTCAAAACGGAGACGTTCTGCCACTCTCAAAATGCCTCAAGATCGTTCAGGAATGGCATCAAGACCCCGTCGAGGCCGGACAGAAGGAGGAGGCACGCGCAAAAGAATGGCTGGAAATCGGAGGCCGCAGAGACGCGGACGGCAATCCTTATGACGATTGGAGGATGTATGGCTACGTCCTCGAATGTGCCGCCCAGCTCTATCAGCAAAACTTTAGCTTTGAGTGCAACGTGTTCAACGTTGAGAGCCATGACTTCTCAATCCCGAAAGAGATCGACGATTATTTCGTCGTAATGATCGATATGCATAACTAGGAGGCGAAACAGACAATGTAATTCACTACGACGGATCATAAACCGCCAATTCAACCTAAAACCGCTAACTGTGCGACACAGTTAAGAAAGGAAACCCATGAGCCACGTCATTAAGCTCAAACAGGAGACCGTCTACTCCGTCATCCTCGACGGCGTCAACTACAAGGTCCACCAGTACTGGAGCCAAACCCAGATGGAAAGCCTTACCGCCGAACATGACGGCGAGGAAGTCACTGACCCTAAAATCATCCAGCAGATCGAGGAGGCGATAAATGCCAAGCGACCGTGAATTTTACCGCATGGGCGACGCTAACCCTCTTCTCGGTTGCCAGGTTAGAGTAACTTGGCTCAAGAGATGGGGCCGGAAGGACCCGGGCCATACCGTCGAAGGAACGCTTGAGAAGACCTTTGTAGTGGCCGGGAGGGTTCTCGTCGGGCAAATCAAGACGCAATCGGGCGAGCAAGTAACCGCGCCTTGGAGCAAGAATTTCGTTGAAGTGGAGGCAATATGAAACTACAACATAACCAGCCGCCACCTGACCCTAAAGTAACTTCTGAGAAATACGAGTTCAGAAAGCTCAAAATCAGAAGCCAACTGAAGTTTAGTTGCGACGAGACGAAGCATAAGCAGATCGTGAACGCCGCGAGACAGTATGCTTGGTATCACGATTGGAAATTCATCATCACCCGGAAGGGCGATATAACCATCGTTTATAGGGAGAAATGAGATGCAGTGCCCCAAATGCGCCGCCGCGATTGACGATCAAGAGATTATCGAAGACCTCGTGAACCGCCGGGTAATCTCTCTCCCGATGGAGACCGGCCCGGAAATCGGCCTCGTGCAATGGTGCGAGAGCATGCAGTACGAGCTCATCGATCTCGACGAGAGAAATCTCGAGATCCTCGTCGAAGCCCCCTGGACCCGAAAACCATTCTGGATTCCGCTACCGAAGAGGGTAAAAATTCATCCATTCACGCATAAAAAGCCAAAGGAGTTCCGATGAAACGAAAGAAGCCCGCAGCGATCGCCGCGCTGATCCTGGTAGTTATCGACATCCTACTGAGTAATTTCCCGAGCGCGACGTTCCTGCAAATTGTGATTCTGAGCCTCCAAATCGGCTGGGTCCTACTAATCTACGAGGGATCAAACAGCCCGATGGGTTGCCAGCAGAATAACACCTTCTACCGCTGCGACTCTTGCGATCATCCCCAGCGTGAAGACTGCTATATTTACCGCCGCAATCACCCCTGAATACAAAGAAGGGGAAGTTTCGGCTTCCCCTTCTCTCCTTAAATTCAATTCTTTGCCCCCTACGAGGTCACTGGCGCGTCGATCTCTTCTTGGGTGGTATCTTTTTTTACCCTCCTCGTCCCGCTTGACGATGCTGGCGTAATCATCGGCGAATCGCTCAAAGTGCTTTGAGCCATACTGGAGAACCCTCCAGCCTTGACAGACCGCCGCGTTGAGCTTCTCGTAGTCTCCGAGCGTGCCAGCGCCAAGAGTGTGGCGACCTCCTGTGAACACAGCTCCATTTAGTTCGATCCCCACCTTTCGCTCAATATCCGCGAAGTCGAATCTCCACTTCCTTCCGTTCTCGTCGAAGACGTACTCCCGGACGAAGTTGCGATCCAATCCCTGTGCGACCAGGTGAAGAAAGAAACTCCTTTCAAGCTCGGACATCCCTTGCAGTTCTGAAGCGTCAATCGTTCTCACCGATTCTCCTCTCTATGCAAGATTTGCGTGTGTCGTTATTCTGCCAGTTAGTTGTAAGGCGCGGAATACGGTGCGGCCCCCTCCGTGGGGCCGCGTGGCTTCGGTTAGTCATTCTGCCTTCGTGAAGTCCAGGTAGTATTCTTCACCGAGCTTGAACTGGCCGAGCAGAGCCGGATTTTGGATCGTGATGTTCAGATCTGCACTCGGTGTGTACTTCGCGTAGGTATTATTCTCATCGTTTCCATCGTCCGGGTAGCCGTCGTTCCGACCGACCGCGCGGAATTTGAGATTTTCCGCTCCGTCAAATTGATGCACTTCGGATACGCGCATCTTTGCTCTCATGGTTGGCATTATTTTCTCCTTTCGTTTTCGAGTATGTCCTTGTTGCGTTCTATGTATTCCAGGACTCGCTTTTGTTCCGGTGTGCTTGGCGGTTTTTCTTCCCATTGCTCAAAGAGCCACATCAGATAATCGCCGGGAACGTTCGCCATTTCCGTGCCTCGGTGTTTCCCGAAGGGCATTAAAGAACGGTCTGTAAACTCTGACATTTCTCTGCCTTCGTTTCACTTTCTTCCATTGTCGCCGGCCGGCATCCGTGCCGGTCGTCGCCATGCGCCCTACAACTAACAGGCGCAATCAACGACGGAAACCTCCATGCTTCGCACGGCGTGATTGCGCTTCACGTTATGCGTCATCGCGCTGAGTCTCCGTGCAATCTTCAAAATAATCCTCATCGTCGGCTGTGTATTCATCGTAAAAGATGTGCCCGCAGTTCGCGCATCGCTCCATGCCGCTGTCTCCGTTATCCATATCCCAGTCATCGGAATAGTAGTGTGTAACCCTGCAATTACATTTAGGACAAGCCATTATTTTTCCTCTCTATGGCGCGACGAACGCATAACAGACAAAGGGCATTCCAACAATAAGGCAAATAATCGCTATGACAATACAGAAAGCATAGAGAAATTTCATTTCTGTATCCTGTAGCTTGCAAAGGTATGTTTCCTGTTTCGAGGATTTACCACAAACTCTGTCTTGATCGCATATTTCTTCCTCAGTCTGTGAATCACGCTTCCGAGTCGGTAGCAACCCCAGCGGGATAGCGCCTCAAGCGGTGTTACGCTGTGGCCCGTGAGCAAATGATGTTCAATTGCTTTGGTCGTGTTCATCCTATTCTTTCTCCTTTTCTTGATACTTGGCGCAGGCGGCCCAGCAGGGTTGAAAAAATCCCTTCCGTGCGCCCGTTGGAGTATCGCATAACCAGCGTCGGTCACTATCGTAAAGACCAGTTACATCTACCAACAACCTGCAACTTTTACAGGTTTTGTCGATTGGCCCGCGACCGTAGGCGCGGATGCAGGGATTTTCCTTCTTGTGGTGCACTTCAATTCTCCCTTACCTTCAGGGCATCGGCCCCGCCAACGGGCGGGGCTTCAGCATCTATTTGGAAAGTAGGAAGAATTTCGCTGTATCTTTCTTCGACGCGGGTCAACATGTCCTGTGTCTGAAGTGCTGCGCGAATCAAATCTTGTCGTTCGCGTTCCGATCTATCGCCGAAGATGCCGTCAGGAATGCAGAGATCGTTGATGCAAATCCAAAGACGCATTCTCGGATTGGCTTCGTGTGGATACAGCGCATCGGCAATGGTTAGCACCTCCCGCGCGAGCTCCCTTTCATGCAACCAGTCAAGGGTGACAGCAGCCCATGAGGCGAGCATGATCCCGATGATTATTGCCAGCAACCCGATTAATACGTAGATCATTTCAGTTCTCCGTTTTTGAGTTTGAGAAGGTCGTCTTCCGTTTGGATGACATACAACATGATCCCGTGCTTGGCAAGCTCTGCCTGGAATTTTAATTGAGATTTCGTCAGGCCCTTCTTGCCATAGCCCGTGTCTGACTTGATCTCGCACCAGAGCGTGCAACCACGGTTCAAGTAGATGCGGTCGGGCAAGCCATCCACATTCGTTTGGGAGAGCTTGACGATGCCCATGCCGAGCTCTGCGGCCCGCTTGTCGATTCGCACCTGGTTCTCATCGTTTCTATGTTGTCGGTGTCGAGGCAATTACGTTATCTCCTTCAGAGAAATTCTAATGGATTCGTTATTATCTCTGTCATCTGCAAGCCGTTGATTATTCGGCGGCGCGACAAATTTAAGTTCGGTGGCTCCGATAAAGCCATGTGCCATTTCCAAAATACAGCACTGCGTCCTTATTCGAGGGAATGCCTTGCGCGGCAATCTCGTGACTGAGCGCAACCCCCATTTAGTCAGCCTTTCGGTTCGACGGTCCGCGTTGATTATTGTGTTCCACGGCATAAGAGCAATGAGGTTCTCACTGAATGTCATCACACGGTCCAGGATCCGATATTCGATTCCTTTGTCAAACGGCGGATTCATGACAACGCAGTCAACTCGGCAATCTTCTGGGATATCCCAAAACTCTTCTGGCGCTACGACAGTAAAGCCCTTTCGCTTGAGCGCCGCCACGAGATTGCCTTTGCCTGGAGTTGGCTCAAGAATCAGTCGTGAATTTGAAGGTACAAGGGATGCCATATAGTCGCAGACCCACGGTGGGGTCTGATAATCTTCATCGCCATCGCGCCGCCGATCAATACGGCCGGCAGATAACAAGCGGGAAGCCGACGCAGGGCTTAACGCTTGTAGATCAGTGGTCATATTTAAATTGTCTTTGGTCATTGCGCTACGGCTTCCCGCCATCCGTTGGGCAGCCATTCGCGAAGCGATGGAATCGGCACGTCAATCAAGGGCATCGACATTTTCTTGCGCCTCATCCCATGCGTCCACCTTGTTCTTGAAAGCTTCGAGGTAATCGCAACCGTCAAAAAACTTCCGCGCTCTTTCAGACATGATCTCAACGCAGTTGTCTACCACCTCTTTGTGGTACGCTTTGTATTCTTCACTTTGGAAAATTTCGTCGTCTGTCATCTATGCTTCCTTTCGATTATGCCGATTTCAAAACTCGCTTCGCTCATAAACGGTCGCTGAACGTCGCGGGCGGAACTCGCTCTGTTCGGAGAGCCGACCGTCCGCTTCGCAAACGTCGCCGAACATCGCATTAGCGGTCATTGCCGCTCTTCGAGTTTGGCTATCAGTGTGTCGACGGTGCATTTATACACCACATACGAGTCATCAATGACATCGTAGTTGTCTGAGATTTCTCTCAACGTCTCAATTACGTCTGATGGCACAGGCGGCAACGAACCACTAACAGGCGAAACAGCGTTCGCCTTCGGCAAATCGGTTTTGACTCTTAACGGTGCCTCGATTTGCGAAACGCGGCTATTGAGTATGTCGATTATGTCTAATATTCGGTCTGTGTCTCCGGCTTGGGTGTTTGCAATCATGTCGTGGATTTCGTTACCTGTTATCATACTTCGCGTTCCTTTCTGTCGGACAAAACCGACTTCGCTGTTTCGCTGCTACGTTAGACCTCATCGCCCTGCTTTCACAAACAGCACAATAAAACCAGCGCTAAGCAAGAGAAATAGTGCCGCAAGTCCAAAGTAAAAGTCCTGAGCCACCCAGGAAGTGAATCGCTGCGCGAGGGTGATGCTGCCGAGAGCACCAAAAAGGCAGACAGCCACCGTAAGGACGAGTCCCAACAAGGAAAGAAGGTGGCTCATTTGGCCTCCACGAATTTCCCGTCCCTCAGTTCGTAAAATGTGTCCGCCTTGATTTTCTTACCATCGACTTTGATGGACTGAACAGACCGTACAGCCCATGCCCCGTCCTGCTTTTGCATCCATTCCGCCAGAACGATCCATGACCCTTTTGCGGCGCGTGCCCAGTTCTGCCTTCCTAAACCCGCCGCAATGGATTCTTTTCCCTGAGTCGTGGAATGCGCATGGTATCCCTGAGTCGTGGAATGCGCGGAGTCTCCCTGAGTCGTGGAATGCGCGGAGTATCCCTGAGTCGTGGAATGCGCGTAGTCTCCCTGAGTCGTGGAATGCGCGTAGTCTCCCTGAGTCGTGGAATGCGCGGAGTCTCCCTGAGTCGTGGAATGCGCGAAGTCTCCCTGAGTCGTGGAATGCGCGGAGTCTCCCTGAGTCGTGCAATGCGCATGGTATCCCTGGGTCGTAGAATGCGCGGAGTATCCCTGAGTCGTGGAATGCGCGTAGTCTCCCTGAGTCGTGGAATGCGCGGAGTATCCCTGAGTCGTGCAAGAGGCTGCAGAGCGTTTTGTTAGGTCAAGGGCGTATCTCACGCCCGCATTGATCAGGTCGCGGAACGTGAGCTCCGTCCGAACGGTTAGCACTTTGCTGACTCTTTTACTGTCGTGATGGGTCTCATCACTCACCGTCTCAGCGGCGACCTCTGCGAATCTCCCGCCGTTTGCAGGATGGTAATACGTGAGCACGTCGAGGGGATGGAGGCAGAAATGAAGTCCTGCAGTGCAGAGCTTTATGTCTCCAGTGTGCTCAACCCTCGTTCCTACCTCGTACTGAAATCCTCGGCACTTCAAATCACTGTCGAAACCCTTGTAGCCGCGGATCGTATCGGCTTTCGGTCTGTCCATTACTTTCTCCTTTCGTTTTCGAGTGTGTCTTTGTTGCGTTCTATGTATTCCAGAACTTGCCTTTGTTCTGGTGTGTTGGGCGGTTTTTCTTCCCATTGCTCAAAGAGCCACATCAGATAATCACCGGGAACATTCGCCATTTCCGTGCCTCGATGTTTCCCGAACGGCATTAAAGAATGGTCTGTAAGCTCTGACATTTCTCTGCCTTCGTTTAAGTTTCTTTTATTGTCCGCCGCCCGGCGTCCGTGCCGGTCGTCGTCATGCGCCCTACAACTAACAGCAAAACAATGACGCCAGGTTTCATGCTTCGCACGACATTGTTTTCAGCGCGTTGGGCCGCCATTCGCGAAAGAAGTCAAGCGACCTTCCTGCTCGATTTCTTCGGCTTCCACTGTTCCACTTTCGGATTATTCTTCAGCCGCCGAATCTTCGCCGAGTAGTAGTAGTCTACAAGATGCCCGAATGCGCCGTATCGCCGCAAAATCTCCGACTCCGGCTTATCCAAAGGTTGCCAATCGGGTATCCCGGTTTCCTTGTCCAGCCGAAGTATCGCCACTCGCTCAATCTTAATCGCGGGATAGTCTAATTCGTACTGCCCGGTCGGACCTTCAATCAGGTATGAACCCTTCATCGACTCCCGGGCGAACTTGTAGGCTATCACCTGATCGAAGTACTCAGGATAGACCGCTTTCGCGTTCTTGAAGTCGATGCAGGTTACTATCCCGTCGACCTCCGCAATCGCATCGAGTGTTCCAGCGTAGCCCATCTTTTCATTCACTACCGGCATCTCAGAAGCGATCCACTTGACCTTATGTTCCTTTTCCCAGTCCCAAAAGGCAATGAGGGCCGCGCCGACCTGATCCCGGACTACACCGAGCTTGTCCGCGCCGTACTTGATATACTTCTCGATCGCATCGTGAACTTCCGAGCCGACATCAAGAGCCTCACCCGAGACCTCTTGATAAGCATACTTCGAATTGAGAAGTAACTGCTCGAGATCGTCGCGGGAAATTGATTCCTTCTCGTTCACCCCTGCGCGAATAGCTTTGAGAGCTGACTCAACGGCCCAGGGCATCAATGCTGAGGACTTATCAAGAAGTCCCAGCACGGTCGTAACCGATGGAAATTCTACGTTATTGAAGGAATAGGGTTTAGCCACGAGTCTTCTCCCACTCTATTGAGGTGCATACATTGCGACGAAGAGCATCAAGGTCAACGAAATCATCTTCTGGCTTCGGACCGAAAGCGGCACCCACAAGAGTAAACGGTGATCGCTTGGGGTCATCAACTCCGATCCCTTTTTCTTTTTCCACCGTCGAGAGATTCAGTTCCCGGAAGAGCAGAATCGACTCCGTTATAGGCACCAAGTACCCGTGAAGTTCTCGCCAGTCGGTGAACTCCATCGCCCTGTATCCGTCAGGCAACGGCTTGACCGCCTGAAAGCGAGAGGATGATTCAATCCTGTCCTGTAGTTCCCTCAATATAGGATCAAGATTATCGGGAAAGAAAGGACTTTGCCGAATCGTCCACATCGCCACATATCCGAGGATATCTTTCTTTGTCACGTATAGCATCACTTCCCTCCTATCTCGTCAAGCCACGCCTTATGTACCTGATCGACACTGTTCAACTCATCGGAATTGAGTTCCCGCGTTTCCGTCCGCTTGAGAACCTCTTTGATGCAGGGAACGAAATAGGCGTCGGTGAATTTCTCGCCCATCTTGTCCAGCCATCCGGGCTTATCTGGACTGCCGAACATCTCGTCGTCGGAGAGAAGCCCCTTCTTGACCTGGGTAATAAAGAAGTCGATATGGGTTTTTGTCGGCTTACCCGCATGAGGGGTGAGGTCAATCTCTTTGGTAGTATGCGCCTCTTTGGCTGTAGCCTTTCCCTTGTTTGGCTTCGCACTCTCCTGAGGCTTCTCCTCATGCACATCAGAGAACTCCGCATATTCCCCATGCGGCACAGACTCACTCACCTGTCCCGTCGATTCCGGAGCCATGTCGTCAAGGTCCTGCGTGAACCGTTCCGAGGTATTGGTTGCAATTAAGACCGGCGCAATCAGAGCTCTTTTCTGAGCCATTTTTTGAATTGTATTCACAAGATCGGCCACGTCAGGATTTTTTATCTGGTAAACTAACGAATCCATCTCGTAGGCTTCCATCTCTTTGCCGGTCTTCGATTTGCGGGTAATCTCCGTGGTTCTGCCGTCCGCAATCGCTTTCTTCCATTCGTCCCAGTACGCCTTTGGTTTCCCGTACTTTCCACTGGTCTCGGCTCGCTCAATCGCAAACTTCAATTCGGAAGTCTTGCCGCCCTTCGTCTTGAGCGTGTCGATGTTTACGCCCACGGGGATCTGGTCTTTCGATACCCAGCGGTAGCGATACTTCGACTCTCTTGAGTTGCATGAGCCCTCGCCCTCCGCGATGAGCCTATCGCCGGAGTAAAGGGAGCACTTATACTTGAAGTAGAAGAACGGTTCTCCCTGGTGGCCTTCGCCAGTCCAGTCCTCAACGACTTCCGTCGCCTCAAACCGCGGCGATAATCCGAAGAAGCTGCAAAGCTTCTCTGCTCCTGGCTTCAGGAGCGTCGGCTTATCGGAACCCGGAACGGCTCCGAAGTCAATACCCTCTTTCAGATTCTGTTCAATCAGGCCCTTGATTGCATCGTAACGTTGCTGGACGCGCTCAAGAGTAGCGGCTGGCATCAGGAAGTTATCCTGCTTAACAACTGCAATCGCTTGCTCACTCATCTTTCCCTCCTTGTTTTGGTGGTTTCAGCCTTTTTGTATATCGCTTTGACAATCACTTCCAGCGGTTTGGGGACAGGTTTATCCGCGCCGTCCCGCTCTATGTGACAGATAGCAGACTTCGTGTATCCCGTTTGATGCGCGAAGTTTACCTGGCTTACCTTCTGCTTCTCCCGCAGTTTCTTCAGGTCTTTACCTAACATTGATTCCTCTTGGTTAAAATGGTCCCGGACTCCAGGCTATCGCCTACGCCCCGGGCACGCTGCCGCATAGGAAGCGGCAAGAGAAATACTGGCAACCGTGTAGTCGAGCGGATGGGAATTCCTACCGACATACAACAGATATTTCCCGTCATCCGACTTTCTCACTTCAAACTCACCTAGCATAACAAACCTCCACTTTTACCTGTGTGACACAATTAACTTTTCTTCTCTGCCGGAAGAATCTTCCTCCGGGCTATGAACAATCTATGCTTCGACGGATTCGATGTAGCCTTAACCGGGGCATGAACGCCTATCTGCAATCCGCTCCCGGCGCATTTCTCATCACTGTCCGGCGAGTGATGGAAGCCGATTGTGCCGTCTTTCTGTAAGTGTGTCCATCTTCCGCAGGTCGGGCATCCTACTCGGCTCATCTTTTCCTCCTCAGCTTTGTCCAGAAGTTCTCAAGGTTGTTCCATCCTCTCGCTATCGCCAGAAGGATGCCATCAACTCTTTTATCGACCTTTGTCTCATGCGCGGTGAAGTACCTGGAACCGAGCCGGACAAGTCTTTGATACTCTTCAAAGCAGACCGCCCTACCGTCATAGGAGAACCCGTCGGTGTTCGGATGCCAGTGACATCTCCGAGGGTCGCGGTGGATACAGTAGAACCATTCCTTCTCCCGGTGCTCGTCGCAGATCCACATGAATCCGGAAGCAATACGTACACGCTCAGGAGGATTGAAGCAGTTCTCCTTGTAACATTGAGGCTCTTTCACGCTACGTCTCCTGTACTGGTGCGTAATCGTTGGGCTTCTTATCCATTGTCCATGCGACTGCTTCTTTAGCCGTTTGAACCGATGGTGGCACGCGGAGAAAGTAGGTCTTGGAGGAACCATCGGGTTCAGGCGTGGAGTTCAACACTTCGACCATAACCAAATCCTCGTCATTTGGAATTTGTTTCCTCCAAAGCTTGCCAAACTCATCCCTATGCTGAAGTTCGGCGTGCGATTCGCGGAGATACTTGTCCTGACCGAACCTCTCCATCTTCACCCGCCGAATCTCGGCATTCGATTCCTGTTCAATGTCTTTAACGGTAATCTGGCCCGGGTGCCGAATTACATACTCGGCCACACGAACCCCATGCCATGCGAAGATTTCCCATCCGTCAGGATAAGCGATAGCGGCATCGTTCTCAGAATGTAACCGCCCGCGCTCATCACGGTTCAGTTTGTTAGGCCGCTCGCTGATCCAGCATATCTTTTCATGTGGCAAAAACCATCCGGCATTCTTAGCTATCTTCCACAAGCCGCGTAGGTTTTGTGTCTCTGCATCTAGCGAACATACCTCTCGGAAGTATTCATAGAATGCGAGCCAATTTGCGTCATGCTGTCCATATCCGGAAGCCCCGACGGAAGCCCTGACGGAAGCCCCGACGGAATCCCTGACGGAAGCCCCGACGGAAGCCAAGACGGAAGCCCCGACGGAATCCCTGACGGAAGCCCCGACGGAAGCCCTGACGGAATCCCAGACGGAATCCCAGACGGAAGCCCCGACGGAATCCCTGACGGAAGCCCCGACGGAAGCCCTGACGGAAGCCCTGACGGAATCCCTGACGGAAGCCCAGACGGAAGCCCCGACGGAAGCCCTGACGGAATCCCTGACGGAAGCCCCGACGGAAGCCCTGACGGAAGCCCAGACGGAAGCCCAGACGGAATCCCTGACGGAAGCCCCAATCTTAACTTCGGGATTTTTAAGTTCCGCAACTAAAGCGCGTGCAAGTCCCTGCGAAAGCGGAGAGCCACACCAAACAATACGAGGCTTTTTTATTCCGGCTATTCGGTACGCTTCGCAGACTCCGTCCTCCGCTTCCTTCCGGTTTGCTGGTTGGGTAGACAGACCAATCTCCGTCCACTTTTTTACAAATTCTGGGAACCGTGCGATTTGCGCTGCTGTCAGACTTTCAATCTTGGACACGACGTATCTCCTGCGGGCTATATTCCCTCTGATGCACCACTTTGTAAATCCCTGGCGGTAAGGTAATAGTGGCGTGCTCCTCGTGAATCACTTCGGTTTCGGTTTCCACTTGCAAAAACAAGCTGCCTTCCGCATCAATGAATGAAACCACGGATTCATCAGCAATAGCGTGCGCATGTCCTGTGACCTCACCTTCCGCGAGGATAATTCGCCCATTCTTACGGGGAAACTTCTGTACACCCTTTGGCAACGAGCCGATTTTTTCGATAAACACATCTCCCTGTCTCGCCTGAAACTTCTTCATAAGACAACCCTTTCCATATTTAGTTTGTTGCATTGATGTCTCTTAGGTAATTCTCACACGCGGCTTTCAGTTTGTCTCGCGGCTCAAGGATGCTCTGATAGTCCGCGGTATCGTCGAGTGCCTTATGCACTTCGGCGTAGAGCTTCTGAATCGCTTCCTGGATTTTCAGCGCCTGTTCCTTCGGGACGCCGAACGCCTTCTCCTGATCCTGTTGCGCGGCTTCGTTATCGTATTCCATCTTCAACTCCTTTCCGTTGGAGGTTTTCAACAGTATTGTTATAATCGTTCCAGTCAACACCGAGCAGGACGGCAACGATGCGCTCAATTCCAGTAGCCGCCTGATGTTCCGCGTAGTAAGGAGCGTCCTTATTGTCACCTGGTTCGGCAAGCGACCGCTCGTCACGGGACGCCTCATACACCTTATCGTAAGCCGCAATGGAAGGTTCGGGGATGTTATGCTTCGCCGCGAGACGCTGCTCAACCAGCTCGTGAATCAGCACCAAGAACTCATAGTCCTCGTTACCCATGTCGGAGACCCGGAACTCCCAACCATCCTTCTCAAACCAGTAATCACCAACGGTTGGATAACGCTGTTGCCCGTGCGGGATTGTTCGATAGTGCAAATTCATTTAACCTCCGAGTTGAATATATCAACCGCATCCCGAGAAGTCAAGAGGTTGAACAGAAATATTTTCGACATCAAAAAGGTAGCTCGGAAAGGTCTTCGGGTACTTCCTGAATTTCCGTATCATCACTCACCCCAAAAGCTTTCTTCACGTTCGCTTCGTCCTGTTTCGCCAGGTCGTAAACTCTCATCTTGCCGCCGTCGAAGCCCAGCAAGACGCTTTTTCCTTCTCCGTTTCGGTTCTTGGCAATCCGGGCCTCCATCTTGCCAGCGGAGCTTTCTCCGTTGAATACCTTGTCCCTGTTGTAGAGTTCTGGACGATGAAGGAGTATCACGACATCCGATGCTTTTTCCAAGATAGAGCTCTCTCCGAGGTCGGAGAGTTGAGGGGCTTTATCGCCCGTCCGAGCTTCAGACATCCTGTTTAACTGAGCGAGCATCATAATGCAAACATCGGCTTCTTTTGCGAGCGCAGCAATCCCGCTTACGACTTCCACCACTTCACCCTCCCGCTTGTCGTGCCGCTTGCATGAGCCAATAAGTTGGGCGTAGTCTATGACAACGAGCGCGAGATCGGGCCGGACCATCTTGTGATTAAGCACCGCAAATCTGACTTGCTGAATGTTCATCGCGCCTTGGAAGATAAATTGGAGCCTCGACCCTCTTCCGGCGTAATGATTGTTCGCCGCGTGAGCAACCTTATCCCAGTCGATTCCCTCGTTCGTTAAGAGTTTGAACGCAGAGTAGCCGCTGACCTTCGATAGTGTTCGGACATTCATTGCGACCGACCCCATCTCAAGTGACAAGAATAATACCGGACGGTCTTTCGCAACGTTATCCGCAACGGTGAGGCCGAAGATGGACTTACCGACTCTGGGACGTGCTCCGACGGTTACAATCGTCTGAGGGAAGAGCCGCATCACCTTGTCCATATCAAGAAAGCCAGTCTTGAAGTTTCTCAAACCCTTGACTTGCTCGATTAGGGCATCCACGTTCTCCATCGGGTTGACAGTCTTATTCATCCCCATAGCGTCAGTGAGTTTGAGCGCACTCGCTCCCATCTCGTTTACTATATCGAAAGTATCCCGCGATTCATCGTAGGCCGCTTCGAGCGTCGAGGACAGGGTAGTGATCGTCACCCGCCGGACGTACTTCTCCGCAACTATCTGGCAGTGAGCCTCAATGTTTGCCGACGATACCACAGATGAGACGAGCTCATTGAGATAGGGCGACCCGCCTACTTTTTCGAGATCCTTGGACTTCTTCAGTTCGTGCCGGAGGCTTACTGCATCAACATCTTTACCGTCTTGGTGGAGCCTGAGCATTGCGGCGAATATCTTTTCGTGCGCGGTCGAGTAGAAGTAATCCGGTTTCAGTGTCTCGAGCGCGACGGGTAAGGCGCTTCGGTCGAGTAGTATCGCTCCGAGAACAGCCTTTTCCGCTTCAATATCTTGTGGTGCAATCCGATCTTCCTTCATCTCGCCTCCGTGAATAGCGGGTCAACCATTTCCAACCTCGGTTCTATGAGTTCCTTCACGTACTTCTCGTTGAGTTCGATTCCGATAAAATCCCTGAATAACTCCTTTGCAACGATTAACGTTGTTCCGCTTCCCGCAAATGGGTCGAGAACCGTATCGCCGACTTTGCTTCCGGCCTTGATGCACAGTTCGGGAATCTCTGGCGGGAACGTTGCGAAGTGAGCGCCAGAATAGGGTTTTGTGGTTATTGTCCAGACGGAACGCTTGTTGCGGGTTCCGTTATCAGTGAAAGTGTTTCCGATGTCTTGTCGAAACGTGCCATCCTGCCGAGTAGCCCCGAATTGGCGCGGTCGGATGCCGTTTTTCCTTCCGTCGGGGGCGCTTTTATTATCCCAATTTTGCCTCGCATAGCGTCCGTTATCACCTTCGACAGCGGTTTCCTTTATCGCCTCGGCGTCGTAGTAATACTTTGCCGATTTCGACAGTAGAAAAATATACTCATGTGATTTCGTCGGGCGGTCGGTAACTGATTCCGGCGTCGGGTTCGGTTTGTGCCAGATGATGTCGGAACGGAGATACCAACCGTCCGCTTGGAGCGCGAAGGCTACGCGCCAGGGGATGCCGACGAGGTTTTTAGTAGGCAATTCCTTCCATTGCGCTTTCGCCGACTGGTCGAATGTGCGCCCCGGTTGGCTTCCGAGGTTCGCATTTCCACCGTTGTTCGTGTTGTTCGCGCCCACGTAACTATCCCCCAAATTCAACCATAGCGTCCCGTCATCCGGCAAAACCCGTTTCACTTCTCGAAACACTTCAACGAGTTTCGCAACGTATTCCTCCGGCGTTTTCTCAAGTCCAATTTGGCCATCGTGGCCATAGTCCCTCAGTCCCCAATATGGCGGCGAGGTTACACACGTTTGAACCGTTCCGCCGGGGATTTCTTTGAGTTTGTCGAGAACGTCGCCCATAAGCACCTTACTCACATTCCGCCCCGCTCAATGAAGGCAATATTCTCTGGTGAGAAGGGATCGTCCTCCGCTTCGATACCAGCGATGAAGTCAGCGATTGACGGGCGCGGATAGTGGCAGTTATCAATAACCTTTTGGACGGCGGATACGAGTTGCTCGCTCGTGAACCCGTGGGCCTTTACTCTTGTGAGGAGGAGCTTGAAAAATTCCTCGTCCAGTGAGGGGAAAGCCGTGTGTAGATCCTTCTCACAGTTCTTCACCACCACCGGCGAGATCACCGTAGACCTCTCTGTAACCGCGTGCGAGCTTTTCTGGATCGAGTTGCTTTTTGCCGTTTCCATTGATTGCACTCCTAATCTCGTTGAATTTAGTGGAAAGAAGACTTGGCGACATGTTCGCCCGCAGCCACCTGTCGGGGACTTTCATCGCCGACGCAAAGAAAGACGCCATCTCTGTAAGCATTTCGTCGCTGCCCAAGGTCGGATTTTTCGCTTTGGCGACCCTGAGAACAGCGGCTATCATTTGTCGATCACGACCAGGATTCACCACGATATAGGGATGCCCGAACTCGTGCTCGTACGCGTCTTGAAAAAGGGCAAGTAGCTGATTAAGAAAGTCTGGATGCCCTGATTTTATCTTTTGTTCTTCTAGGCGAGCAGCTTTCGGTGTATCCTCTTTAACAGAATTTGCGCTACGGGTACTGTTATTCTTTGTTGTAATCTCTGCTGTAATCTCTGTTAAAGAATCGTGGGTTTTACACTCTTCCAAAGGTGTCTTTCCCACGTTACCACCCGTGTCTTTCCCACTTATCGTGATTTCAAGCTGTTTTAGGCACTTATAATGAAGGGTTGGCGACCCGTTCGCCTTCACTACTTTCGTTTCAAGCCAGCCCAGGGATTCGAGTTTCTTCCGAATGCGGTCCTGCTGCTCCCTTGATAGTGTTGTTTCTTCGGTAATTTCTGCCTTTGATTTGTAGATGAACCCATCGTTCCTAGCCCCCTTGTCTTGCCAGTAGTAGAGCTGTTGATAATAAATCGCAGCGACTTGGTCGTTGCCGAGCGCCTCGGCGATCTCGGGGTGAAAAGCGATTACCCGCCTCATGAATGGTTCCTCTAGAAATGCTGAAGGCTTCTTACTGGGGCCACGGACAGCCGAGGGGACGAACCTCGTCGGAGTAATCTCCAACCCAGTAAGAAGCCTTCAATATTTTAAAAGCACTCGTCCCATTCCGTGCTACGACAAAGTTAAGGCGGGGATTCCGTGAAGTCAAGTAGAAAATAAAAGCGCCGCCGACCTTTGCTAAAACCACCAGACAAGGAGACTGGAAGGTAGATCGGCGGCACATAGGAGAAGCATGATTGCCGACTGCAATATAATGAGGTTGATTAACGCAACCAAATAAATTCTTAATTTTTCCTCTTGACATTCACAAACAGGGTTGATATATTCAACCGAAACACGACTAGACAAGGAGAATCTAATGCAGGTGAGCCCGTTTGTTTGGCGCGAGATGATAGATACCGGGTACGTCTCCGAGTGCGATAACTGTCACCAGCTATTCGAGAACTCGGATATGACAGAAACGCCGTCCGGCTGGTTCTGCGATGAATGCCTCGCAGAGATAAACGAGAATACGGAGGAAGAGGTTGAGCGAGAAGCGTAATCTCATTGATCGGCTCGACAATCTCACTCGCGAGATAGCGAAGAGGCGGTATCCCGACTGCGTATTCTGCCATAGAGAGACGACCGATACTGCCCATATCATCTCGCGGAAAGCCCATTCGGTTCGCTGGAACCCCGACAACATCGTGAGAGCCTGCCACTGGTGTCACATAGAATGGGGGCATAGACATCCCCGCGATTTCATGAACTGGGCGCGAGACTTCCTGGGCGAAGAAAGGTTCGATAGATTGAACCGCTCGGCGCGTAAGCCGGAGAAATGGTCAGTGTCTATGCTGAGAGAGATAGAACAGAAACTGATGCTTGAGGCATCGGAGAAAGGATGGATATTTTGATTCTCTTCTGGTTCGTCTCTATCGTACTCGCGGCATGCCTCATCTCTCTCTTCACGCCGATACCCTGTCTACTGGGTCTCCATTATTGGAAGAGGGAGCGTACTACCGCCGCCGAGGATGATGGAGTAGTTTACTCTCACTGGGAACACTGTTTATTGTGTCACACAGTACGCTTGGAGGCGGAAGTAGAATTAAGACACAGAAAGCCCCGCATAGTCGTAGGGGGTAGAAATGTACCCTCGAAGGCAGATCGTCGCTCTACGGGCCTCGCAGGGGGCAAAAACAGGCATTCAAATCGAGGAGAGGGATAATGGACTTCGTTCCGATTGATCTTGAAACAACGGCACCGATTCAGTATCTCTGTTGCGAGAGATGTCTGAGTGCTTATACCAGCGATACGGTTATAGCTGTTCTCAGATGCCCCAAGTGCGGCCTAGGGCTATGGAGAGGAAGTGATAGGGACGCCGTTGAAAAACACATAAAATTATTGGAGGAGGTAAGGAAATGAAATTTCTTGTAATCACCCAAGCCGCGGACGGGGGCGTAATCGGACAGAAGCTTCAGCGCGAAGGCAACGATGTCCAGCTCTACATCGAATCCCCGGAGCACTTCCGGCTTCAGGAAGGGATGGGCATGGAAATCATAACATCGAAGAATAAAACCGTCCGGGAGGCAATCGAAGAGAACCCCGAAGCGGATATCATCTTCGACGGCTATGAACATTACGATCTTCAGGACAAGCTCCGAAAGAAGGGTCGGAACGTATTTGGCTCGGGCATCATCGGCGGTCAGATAGAAGAGTCAAGAATCAAAGGTGTTGACTTTGCAAAGGATCTCGGAGTCCTTACCCCTCCATCTCGGAACATCGACTCCATCGACGATGCCATCCGGTACATCCGGCTCCATCCGAAGAAGTACATTGTCAAGCAGACGGGCGATCTCCCAAAGACTCTGAATTGGGCCGCATCCAGAGACGATTCGGAAGACCTGATAAAGCATTTGATGCTCATTCAGGAGCGGCATCCGAAACTGGAAGGCCAACTTGTGTTGCAGGAGTTCATCCAGGGTCAGGAAGTCGCCGTCACCGCTCACATGGGAGCCGAAGGTTGGGCTCGACAGGATGGAGAAATAATTCAGCAGATCAACTTCGAGAACAAGCATTTGCTCGAAGGAGCCAGAGGTCCGGTTACAGGAGAACTTGGGACGGTGGTCTTTACTGTGTTCGGTGAAACCCCGATGTTCAAACAGATGCTGAACCCTCTCACGGATTTCCTTCTTGAGACGAATCATTGCGGCGAGATTGATGCGAACTGCATTACCACGCCGGGAGGGAAGATATACCTGACAGAATGGACAATGAGACCCGGCTTTCCAATTATCTCTTCCGTGCTGTCATTGCTTGATATGCCGGCGGCAGACTTCATTCACGGACTCTGCGTTGGTCAGCAGGAGTTCAGATTCAAGGAGGATGTGATAGCGGTTGTGCTTGTACTGGCCTTCCCGAATTTCCCTTACGAGGAAACGTCCAGCCGCGAAGACAGCTATCTCGAAGAAGTCATCGATACGTCAAACCTCACGGGAGATGAAATCAACAGCAGTATCTTCTTCGTCCAGGCAAGAAGGAAGCCCGTCGATGGGAAGATGGAAGCCGTTGTCGCCGCGCACTACGGTTATGCTCTCTACGCGGTCGGACTCGGCAGAACGGTTGATGAAGCAAACAATCAGGCTGTGTCGCTGGTAGAACGAGTGATCCCAGCAAAGAAGGGTTTTTACAGAACCGATCTGGCGATGAGGGCCAGAGAGCGTTGGACTCGGCCAGAGGTGATGAAGGCAATCTACAATGCCTACGGTCCAATAGGGCCGGACGGTAATCCGATACAACCGATGGAGGGACCGAGATGAACAACCCCGGTGATTTCGCGGTCTGTAATAGCTACCCCAAAGATTGGGGAGGCAAATTCCTCTCATGGGCTATTCGGTTCTTCGGCGGGGCGAACCTTACCCATACCCTCGCCTTTCTCGGCAGGGAAACCAACGGGACTCACACCGATGAACTCGTATTCGAAGCCGACCTACTGGTAAAGCGTACTGCGGTCGGGAATACGTCTGTCGTGACGTGGTTCCATTGGAGGGACGAGATCCAAGCCGCTGCAGCCGAAGCCGTTTGGCAGATAAAGCAGGAACACGATGGAGAACTTTACGGTATGGCTCAACTACCGTGGTTCATCTGGCTATGGCTGGTTGAGAAGCTTCATCTCCCGAAACGATGGGCGATACACAACGTGTTCCATTCCGGCGACATCTGTACGGGAATAGTCTACCTGATACTGGAGCGGACGGTATCTGTTCTCTCAATCACGAATCCCGGATTGGCGAATCTCATTCATCCGCTCATCCAGAGAGACGGTAGGGACTACCGCTCGCAGAGGCCGGTTGACATTCGGAACATCGGATACATTCTGGAAGCCGCAGGATACGTCACGAGTGAGAACACCCAACTGGTACAGGTGAAACTATGACATTCGAGGAAGCATTAAAACTACTGGCAGAGAAAGAGCCAAAAAGGTTCTACTGGGGCGAAGGGCGTCGCTTCAAATGGCATTTCGGAATCGTGGATGCTGCGACCGGATTGAGAGTCCACACGATAACGCAGTATCACGACGGCGGCACTTCCGAGATTACCCAAGACGACATCGACGCTATCCTTGCGCAGATTGGGTGGGAGTATGAGCTTACGCGGTGGATTAATTTGGATGACTTTCTAAAGGATGTTCCAGATGGGTGGTTTATGATCGCTGGTAAGTTGCCGTTAACTCCGATGAAACAATACCAGTCAGTTGTCTCAACGGAGATGGAAAAAACCTTTCCCACCAAACTCGAAGCCGCTAAAGCTGCGCTTATCGCGGTAGTAGAAAAGGAATACGGGGGACAGCCGTGATATACTCTCTTTCCAGTATCCTGACGTTCGGCGTTCACGAGGGTAAGACTATTCAGGAATTACTCGATCAGCCGCAGGGGTATGACTACATCGTAGAACTAATCCGCGATATGAAGAACTTCTCGCTGGACAAGGAAGCGATGGCATACGCCCGGCAGAAACTCCGCCAGCATGTAGCAACGGTTCTCAAGTCGGGCGAAGGCTCAGACTACGATACGTGGAAAATCAAACAGGAACTTCGTCAATTCGATGACAAATTAACCGTGTCGCACAGTAAAGGAGAGTAAAGGTGGCTTACTTTTCAAACGGTAGCGAGGGCATGGTATTCGATGAGCAATGTGCAATCTGTAAGTATGGAGATAAACCGTGCCCGATAGCCTTCGTACAGATGGAGTACAACTATGAAGCCTGTAACGACAAGGTGGCGCGGGGGATACTTAATAGCCTCGTGAAGGATGACGGCACCTGCACTATGTTCGAAACCTTCAAAGAGGATTTTAAGAAATGATTCACGATAACATTGTCAACATTAGGGACATCAGTGAAATGGGCGATATAGCCAAAGCCCGGAATAAATTCATCGCGCTGGACAAGAAGATGAAGGCCAACGATGCCGAGAGCTTCGAACTCCGCTACAAACAGGCCGAAATCTGTCACGACTTCCGCATGAATCACATCTGGAAGGAATGGGAAGAGTTCTGTAAAGGCTCAGGGTACTCTGTCGAGCACCTTACCCGTATGTCGGTCTGGGCCAGTAAGATGACCTGGGAACAGGCAAAGAAGATGTATGATGACGGCGTTCCAATGTTCGCCCAGATGAGGCTACTCGAAACCCACAGTGAACGGTCGGAGAGGCTCAAGCGGGACATTGAACGCAAGACCAACGAACTTCAGGACATTGACGCAAAGACCGGAGAGGATAACCGGACAATGTACTCTGTCGTTGCAGACGGCCTAAATGGACACTGGAAACAGCAACTCGTTGGCATCCTCTACGATCTCACGCAGAGAAAAGAATGGAAGCCTGCCGAGCAGAAGAAGGTCTTCGAGGAATTGAGAAGGATAGCGATAGGGATATTGAAAGGAGGAAAAGGAGAATGAAACGGGTGCTCGTCCGCGAAGCGTGCGAATGGCTGCCCAACGTGAAGCGAGAAAAAGTCGTGGCGCCTCAGCGCCATGAAGCTTCCGTCTTTTTTCTGTTTGTTATACGCAGGACGCTTTTCGATGCTTGTCCACGGACGGCAAGCATCGAAACAATAACCAGTCCGTAGAAAAAGGAAATATTATGGTCACAATGAGAGCAAAGATGGTGGTACGCGAAGTCCACCAATTTCAAGGTAGCGAAAATCTACGTCTCGTAGCAGTCGGGCCAAAAGAAGCATACCCAGCGGACGGAACCGACGAGAACAATACTTTTGCAAAATGGACGCCGACTGCCGAACTGACAATAACGATCAACAATCCCAATCTACTTGGTCAGTTCAAACCCGATCAGGAGTTCTATCTTGACTTCACCGAAGCGACGGGCAAGTAGATTGCTGTCACGAAGGCACGCCGCGCCATGGAAGGCGCGGCCCCATATTCCGCGTCTTGCGTATAACGTCGCGGCAGAATATCGCCGTTAATTTTATCAAAGGAAGGAGACATAATGGAAACTGATTTTGAAGGAAGAGAGAAGGTTTACATAAGATGGTACAAGGGAGAAATCGCAACTTTCGATTTTGAACAACAAGATGGTGAACTCGAATATATCCGAGCCGATTTTATAAATGCTAAAATTAATGGAGCCGAAGGCGGCGATATTCTGCATGTTAGGCGTTCGTCCGAGCGACCTACCGTTGTGTGCCTGTGCGGGTCGACTCGGTTCATGGAGCAATTCTTCAATTCAGGATGGGACGAAACCATGAAGGGAAAGATAGTCCTATCGGTTGGAGTGAATCTTAAAATGGAAACACCTGACGGCGGCCACGTTGGTGAGGCGATGGGCAATGAGGTCAAAGAGATGCTTGACGAGCTGCACAAACGAAAGATTGATATGGCCGACGAGGTTTTGGTGCTCAATGTCGGTGGATATATAGGCGACTCGACCCGCTCTGAAATAGAATATGCGAAGGCTCACGGTAAGCCCGTCCGTTACTTGGAAGGGTCGCCGGATGACGTCTAACGAGGGAGGAAATAACGCACCGCGCTTCGCGGTGAGCGATTAGAAAAGGAGACTTACATGAATAACAGAGATTTAGTTTTCGAGACGCTCGTTCTGGGTAACCCAACCCTCAATGAAGGACACGGCTCGACACACTTCATGTCCTGCGTGAACCCGAATTGTGAGCTAAACAGGCGGGGGGGCGAGAAACACAGAAAGCCGATAGAGAAACGAATGGATGAGATTGGTGCAGCCTATCGTCGAATAACCGGAAACGAAAGTGACGACTGAAGGCAAGCGTCGTTATTTCCCTTGTTATGCGTTCGGCCTCGCTTCGAGGCTGACGTATAACAGTTGTAATTAAGTAACACGCAAAGTTTGCGCGGTCAGCCGTTCATCTTCGTTATTACTTCGGAGGCGTAGTTAGGGTTGGAGCCGCCGTTCCAAAGTTGGAGAGCTTTGGTTAAATCTCCGCCAGCGGCATCGAATTTCCTCTTGAACCATCTCGTACCCCATTCTACCATGATATCCAGATGTACGCAGTAGTAATCAATGGCGTTCGGGATAGCTAACTGACTTCTTGGATGGTCGAGCACGTTCTGCATCTCCTGCGGTAATTGTCCAAAGTACCACTCGAAGTATCCGAGCTCCATCAGGCTCTCCCCCATCATCTGCATCACCCCATAACTAGCCGATAAGAGTATCTCCGACGTGGTGGCGTAGTTCATTGGCTCTACATACCGGCGGTAGAATCCCTGCTCCAGTCTTGCGATAGACGGGTCCCAATTTACTCCGTCTCTTGCCCCTTCCTGCTGGCAGATAGCGAATATGAGTTTCGGGTCAAGGCTGTATTTCGGAGCTACAGTCTGACAGGCGGCCAGGACCTGAGTTTTAGTGAAGGTCGCCATTTTCCTCCTTTATTTGAGCTTCTCTAATTACAAGTATGGTGTGAAGGTGCCGAACGGTTCTCTCGTCTGTTGCCTCATGGAGTTGCTTTCTGGCGGCATTATAGGTTGGGTCGTGATGAAGCCGGTCGGGCTTTTCTATCTCTCTCTGCGCGAGATCCTGCTGGGCCTCAAGACTCATAGTACTCTCCATTTTATTTCCAACTGTAACGGATACTGAGATGTGGTCAGCCGGAGAGATAGGTCAACCTTCCGGAAGAACAGCAACCCCGTCTGAACAACGGCATACGCCTGTCCGCTGTAGCCAGGGCCGAGAGATAAACCGTCCCATTCCGCCCATTGATTGTGTCGCACAACCCACACGCTTGAACTATTCGTCCCGACATCGAACGTTGACTCTCCAACATCAAACGTCTGTTCTCTCACAGCCCTAGTAGGCAGATTCACTGCACTCACGACGAGACTGCTCCCGTCATACCGGAGTCCGGTTATAAGCCAGAAGCGGCTGAAAATAGTCGAGTCGACGCTGTTCATCGGTAAATATGTCACGTCCGTCATAGGAGCGAGGGTAATCTTAGTGAGACCGCTCCAGAAGTTTTGGGTAGGCTTGGTGGTGTCATGGAGCATCTCCCTGACGCGCTCAACGGTCTTTGTGGAATCATGAATCACTACCGGAGCGGCGTAGTTTTGTTTTGGGACTACAATGGCCTTCGCTTTCCAGAACATCATTCCACCAACGAATGAGACGATGATGACAACCGCGAGCCAGGTAGCCTTCGAGGCATGAGAGATCGTCAGCTTGCTGAGGAAGGCCTTAATCCTGTCAGGGATTGTTTGGAGGCGGGGGATTGCCATTGGAGTTCCCTTCGTTCGTCACGCCGAACATCTTCCCGATTAAGCCTCCGAACGCCGTTGAGAAGTTCTTTATCACCTGATGAAAGAACGTCGCGGCAACCCATGCAAGGGGAACGCTCAGGTAATTCAAGTGCCCCTTCGGTAATAATGCGAAGAGCCCGCTGTCCAGCCACATTGCGATGAAAAACACGTAAGCGAACATATTGAAGATTGCGATGCGTGGGTAGGTTTTGATGTACTCAATCACCGCGCTCGGTTTTGGGTTGCCTGGAAGAGCCATGTAGAACGACAGCACCAGACCCAGAAGCCCGAATCCGAACCACAATAGATTTGTAAGCGTAAACATTTAACTCACTCCTTTTCGTTGTGTTCTTGCAGTTTGGCTATAGCCACCTTGATGTCGCTCAGTTCGGTCAGCAGTTTTTCCTTGAGGCTGAATACGTTCCTGTTTACTTCGGCGAATCTATCAACGTAGTTGCCGCGGATGCCAGCCATCTCGCTGTCAATCCGCGTCATACTCTTAGCTTGGTCATCCTCGTGCGCTCGTAACTGTCGCTCCATCCCTCCCATCCTCCTTAGCAGACTGTTCAACATAAGAATATTAAGGCCGAAGAATGCCGTCAGCAGCACTTCGAGCACCGTTCTCCACGGTTCTGGCATTGCGGGTTCCCTCTCTGTTTAATTGGTTGACGATTCGCTCTCCAGTCGCATTCCTCATCGTACAGTCCTCTCTATCTCTATGAAGAGCTGATTCAGTTTCGTCGGAGTATCAGAGCCGTCGAAGCGGACGCTCAATTTCGACTTCGTTGCCTTTGACACCTGCTGTACCATGACATTCAAATAATCCGGCTCTATAGCCGTTTCCTTAGTAAACTTGATGCTTGTCTTATATCCTGCCCGCGCAAGGTTCTGAAGTTCCATATTCAGTTTCGCGTGGTCGGCATTCCCGTTGAAAATGGCGATTCTTCTGTATTTCATTGTGTCACACAGGTAACGGACGAAGGGCACTCCCCGATCACCGAAGGGTACGACGAACCTGACGCGGAACGGGATTCACCCGCGACGGTAATCGTTATAGGAAGTGCCCTCTTTGTCTCGCCGTTAAAGTTCATCAATATCTCGCACTCTGCCTTCTTCTTGCGGCTCTTCGGAGGGGATTCTCCGATCCTACGGGGATAGGTAGATGGAAGAAGTTCGATGCAATCCGCTCCCGTTCCGCTGTGGCCCTCTTGTAGACCTTCTTATCGGATTCAGAGAGGCTTGCGTAGAAATCCCTCTCGTTCTCCTTTGAGCCCGCAAAGGGCCTCTCCGTGTAGCCCTTGAAGTACGCGGCGATTTGCGCTGGCGTTTTCGGAGCCGAGAACTCCGTACCCTGTAGGAGTTGGTTGTAGGCTGCGGCGGCGGCGGACATACGCCCGTTGTCGAGCGCCTGCCTCAGAGCTGTGTAGGGACCTGGCGCCGCGATCTTACCGTACTCTGGTATGAACTTACCTGTCTTTTTTCCCCATTCATGCGCCATTTGATACACCATTGAGATGCTGGTCTTGGGATAGGCTGGTAATCCGACCGCAGATGCAACCTGAGATGCTACCGGCTGGTTTGGGTCGAATATCTGAACGCCGGAAATCGGGACGCCGATATTCTGTATGGCATTTGTGACCGCTCTTACCGTAGGAGTACCGGCTCTGATATCCGTATAAAGGTCGGCGCTTGTCCGCACCCAAGGGCTGACCTTGTTTATGATCTTGCCGAGTGGGTCAGAGAGGAATTCTGGAACCTCAAATATACTCTTGAGTGGATGGATATAGACGGGCTGACCCCCTGCGGTATTCCAAGGAGCGCGTACCGTGAAGGCACTCGGATTGTCAATCATGAGTTTACCTTCCCCGTCCATCTGCTTGGTCATAACCCAGTTGTAGAGGTTTGAGATGCCATAGATTGAGAGAGCTCCATACAGATAGCGGCGATAGAGGTAGGCCTCCGGTTTCTTCGCGTCAATGGAAATTGACTTAATAACGTCCTTTAACATTCCCAGGTGCTCTTTTTGCCAAGTGGGGGAAAGCAGGGTAGACTGCCAGACTTTCTTGGCTTCGGGTGAGTACCAGTTCTTCGCCATCCACTCATTGCCCTGTAGAACCTGGGTCCGGTAGTCCTCTCCGCTGAAGAGCCTATCGGTGTAATTAACCGCCTGCTTTGCGATAGCATTTTTCTCTGGTTCGGTTAGTTCCCTGCCCAGCCTCGCGGATTCTCTGCTTGTGAGGTCTCCATATGCCGTGTAGGCGGTGAAAGCCTTTATTCCGGGATGAACCACGTTGAACGTAAACTCCGAGGTGGCATTCAGAACCTTGCCGACGACTCTTACGGGTATGTGCTCGCTATGAGCCATGCGACTCAGGGCGCCCTGAAAATCTCCCGTATCCTCGAATCCGTGAAGAGCCAAGCCATTGCGATAGAGAATCCGCATCTCGTCACCGAGCCCCTTTATGAGCCCTAATCCCTTTATGACGTTAAAGACGGGTATTCGCGCCATCTCTGGAGCTCCCGCAAGAGCCTGAAAGTTCAAAGACCAGATGTGGAAGCCGCCCATTAGCTTTACCGTCTTAAAGGCGAACATCAACCTGCCAGTGCTACCGTAGTGGGGGGATTCAAAGTATGCCCGCACATACGGGAGAAGTTCATCCTTCACGCCGATGGGGCCTTTCAACATCAACATTGAGCCGTCTTTTCTCTGAACCATTATCGCCTTATCGAGTATCGGGCTATCGTATCTCGTGTAGCCGTCCGTCATAGCCTCGTTCTTTAGTCTTGACCAACTTTCAATCATTCGGAGAGGTTTGGCCTCGGAACTTCTGCGCGTCCTAAGCATAGTCAAGTCGCCATCCGCCTCAATTCCGTAAAGGGATTTGAACATATTACGGCTTTCGGCTGCCCTTGTGATACCTTCTATGCCGTACCCCACGAGAGTACCAAGGTTGTCGGTGGCCGGAATCTTGCCTGCGCGTATGCCCTCTTCGTAATTTTCGAAAACTCTTTCGTGTAACTGCGGAGCTCCCTTGGAGAACTGCCCGTAAATGGGAGAGTAGGGTTCACCAGTTTTCTCGTTCGTCCACCACTGAAAAAGGTAATCTGGGTGCGCCTTAAGCGTTGCCGCGTCAATAATGCCACTTTTCTCGGCATAACGCTCGCCCTCGTCTCTGGCTTTCTTGAAGAAATCAAGGACTGCCTTCTCGTAGGGAGTGAGGACTGATTCGTATTTGTCCGGTTGCTGAAATGCGTGAATCAGGAGCATCCTTCTGTCAGGCGGGATGCTGCCTTCTTTGAATCCAACCTTCTTAGCCGCAGAACCGTCCGCAAGTGCTTCAAACTCAGCGCCGAATCGACGGCGCATGAAGGCAGCATCTCTAATTATCTCGTGATGCGTAGACATAGCTGCGAGTGCCTGCTTGAGTGCGCCAGTCGCTCGTTGGAACGGGCGCTTGAGCTTACCGAATAAGTCCCGCGTCGCCTCTGTTGGCTTGAATTCCTTGATCGAAGCCGCACCAACACCTTGCGGAATACCGGTTTGTCCTGGCAGGGGAGAAGGTGGCAGGTTTTCGACCGGAGGGGCGAGTTGCTCTAAAGGAGGTTGAGCGGTGGGGGTTGCTTCTCCCGCTCCGGTTACACTTGTCGGAGGCTCCGCAGGCTTTTCGGTAATAGGTTCTCCAACATTCGCTCCAAATGGGAATTCGGTCTGCTTGGCTTTGTACTCATTGAAGGCATCGGTGAGTTCCTTCGGCGTAACCTTCTTGTTGCCGAGCAGATCTATGAGGCCGGCGATGTCTTCATCCGGCGGCTCATGTATTGCACCCTGAGAGATGATTTCGGAACCCCTCTGAACCTTGTCACCCTCGTAGACCCGTCCCTTCGAAAGATGTTCAACCATTACGGCCTTAACCTTTGCCAGAAGGCTCTTTCTGCCCTCTGGTGTGTCTGGGACTTTATCCTTACCCTCATCGTCAAGCACCTTCTGGACCTGCCTGAGAACCGCCTCCTTGTTCGCTCCCAGATCAGTGAACCACTGAGGGAAGGACGAGACGGTGAAGGGTCTGCCGACCACCGTGCGATGCTCCCAACCCTTTCCAACGTTCTCCGTGACACCATGTGAACCCTGCTGCACTCTTGATGCTGACTCCAGTTCACCCTTCATTCCCTGGGCCACATCGACTAACTTTTGGGATATGTCCGTAGGAAGCTCAGAGCGGGGCGTAGTAATCAGATGCTCCTCAGCCGTCTTAGTATCGGCTCCTGCTACGTTCGCCTCACCACGGGCCTCCTGGGGGCCTTTACGTCGATTCTGGAGAGCTTCCTCGATTGCTTTGACCGTGCCATCGCGGATAGCCTTTGTCCTGATGCCCTTTGCCTCCTCAAGCTTGGTCTTCAGTTCATCTTCGGACATGAGATCGAGAGGGTTTTTGCCTGCCGTTTGGCGTTCCAACGGGGTCATCTGGTCGGGATTTCGAGCCGCTTCTCCTGCTTCACCGAGAAGAGATATCTTAGCACCCAGTGCCATCGCGTCTTTTATCCTACCCTCCGTTACCGCCTCCCTGTGCAGGTCCCAAAGGCGTTGCCATTCAGCGTCAAGTGCGTAGAGCCTGTCGGGATGTTTCCTGCCGAAGTCCGCGGCTTCCTCGGGAGTTTTTAGGTCTGGAACGAAGGACGGATCGTCCTTCATTATCGAGGTCTCGAGATTCTCCTTCTCTGCCTGAAGCTTTGCAAGCCCTCTCGTCGGCTGACTGAGTTCGCGTGCCTCATTGAGACGGTCGTTCACTGCTGAGAGTCTTGCCTTGTATCCGTTCAGCCGGTCCGCAAGATCCTGCTGAGTTTGCTCGAAGTCCGCGAAGTCCTTCGGGCTTATGGGTTCCCCTTTTTCATTCACGATAGCACGTTCAGGCGAAGTCAGAACCTCCCGGAGTATGCCCTGCTCTTCAGGTGAGAGAGGTTCGCGGGCTATAATCTTTCTCAGGACATTATGCGCTTCCGGGCTAAGTTTACCGCCCATTTTCTCTGCCATATCCGCGGCTCGGACAACTGGCGCGGCTTCGCCCATTATCGAAGACGAGACTGTATGGAGCATAGCAAACAAGGCTGTCTGCCAGGCGAGATTCGGTATCGCAAGGATGTCCTGCTGGAGCTGGGTAAGGTCCTTACCGGTTATAGCCTGAACTGCGGTTGAGGGGCCACTGAGAACCTTATCAAGAATTTCTGCGCTTTTTGGGGACGCCGCCTGAAGAGCTTGGAAACCCTGATTAACGAGAGGCTGAGTAATCATTGCGGCACTCAGACCCTCCTGACCGAGTTCCATGAGTTTATGGAACCTTTCGGCGCCTGGCGTTGACCTCAGGAACCCCATGCCGGACTTGACGATAGCTTGACCAACGTCCTTCGTCTGCATGACCGGGGCAGCGAAAGCGCGTAGCATGTCGGCGTACATCGGCCAGGCTTCCTCAATGGACTGAAACGGGGTAAGTTTTGTACCAAGATTCTGTCTCCAGGCAGGAGGAGCGCCAGCAGAGATTGATGGACCTTGCGGCATTGCCGCGAGAAAATCGGCGCCCGTTACTTGAGCTGGTCTTTGAGCGGTTACAGTCACCTCTGGCGCAACAAATGAGCCTTCTGGGACACCAATCTTGGTAAGTTCCATAGCTATCTCCTTCGGCGGTTGGTTCGCGGGAGGAGGCGGAGTAAAAGATTTCGCTATGCCCGAAATGTCTGGCGAGTACGGGTTGAATCCGGGTATTGGAGTAACAGGCTTCTCAGTCTGGAGATATTGAGATAGGGCTTCTTTGTAGATGGGATACTTCCTGACAAGCCCAGCAGCAAGGGCAGAGTCGCTCAGGCTTTTGTACTGCGGGTATTTTGTTCTGACTCTATCGAGGATTGAAGGGTCGCTCATTGCGAGAGGATTCCTAATGGGTCAGCGGTATTGGTACTGTCGGTGCCCCCAGCGGTTTGGGGCGATGCGTTGCCAGCAAGCCTACTCTGAATGTCTTTTCGTCTGGTGTTTATCCAGTCTTCCGCTGGGTATCCGGCGTCCTTCGCGTATCCTTGAATTTGGTCAAGATAGTTCAGTTGCCGATTGAGGTTAGACTTATAGACATTCGGGCTGGTCGGGTCTGTCCAATCAAGGGAACTGTTGATTGCATCAAGTCTGCCAAGTTTATCTACTGTACTATGGTAATACGATTTCGCTTTATCTGCATCCGTGTTCGCCTGCTTCTGCAACATGAGATCATGATACCTTTCTTGCTCCTTCTGTCCCGCAAGTCGGAGCTGAAGGCCAAGTTGCCTGTCAGCTTCCATCGCCCTTCTTGATTCCTCGGTAGACTGGATTTCCGATTTTCTCAGTCCAAGGTTCTCCGACTGGACCATTCTGCCCGTTTGTTCGTTCATCGACTGTGCAAGCTGAGGGTTGATTCTCGAAGTCAGTCCAAGGATAGGACCGACCTGATTGAGCTTTGTCTCGGCTGGTTCGTTAGAGGCCATGATGCGCTGATAGGCGTTTAATAGTCTCGAAGTCTGCTCGTTCTCTACGAGTTTGAGGTTGAGTTGAGCCTTTTCGATATCGGCCTGATTCTGCGCCCTGTCGACGGCCATCTTGTTCTGGACCGCCTCGTTGACTATCTGGCGCATCCGGTCGAGCCTGCTGTAATCTACTTGTCCAAATCCTCGTGCCATAGCGCCCTCAGTAGTTTGCCATCCATGAATTTGACGGGTTGCCGAACGTTAACCTCCGTCCGTAGGTTCTGAGTGAGGGGTAGTAAGTGCCGTCGGAGCCCTGGTTCATCGGAATCTCTCCGGTCGGCGCGGAGGGCTGAACATCCGTCGGATTCTCGAGCGACTTCGTGTAGGCGTTTATGTAGTCCTGATATGACTTCACCCTGCCTGCCTCTATATCCCGCATTTTGTTCGCGTTCTGCATCCCGGAATAAGCCTGCCCTGCCGCCAGAAGAGTATCGCCAAGTGAAGGCTGAATCGGCCTGTTTGCATATTCTCCAGCCGCGTTCATTATCGCGTTACCCGTCTGGCGGTTCACGTCCATTGTGTACCGACGAAGGTTCTGCGAGCCGACATCCTCGATTCTTCCAACTTCAGGTGCCGAGAAGGAGGTCGCGTCCCCGTACCGTCCGGACGCTGCCGCACGCCTCGCGCCTGCAGCGCGGGCCATCGCCGTCTGGTCGGAAGTCTGCTGATTGATGATTCCAGTCCCTTCCTGCAAAGCCTGTTTCCGATACTGCTGGATTTCGGAAAGAAGCTGGGCGTACCTTTTACGCCGCTGGGCGTCGGGAGAGTTAAACAGGCTCTCAAGGCCGCCCGCTATTCCACCTATGACAGTCCCGATCCCCGGAGCTATCATCGTTCCGGCGGCAGCGCCCTGCGCGGCTCCCTGGAGTCCGCTTGAAAAGTCTTCGGTTGTCAGTGACATGATAGCTCCTTACTCGTGTGACACAAGTTAATCAATCTGCCCTCACTTGTGGAATGAGTCCGATCTCAATTCGTGAAATATCTACATTCGTCGCCGCCGAGGATGACAAACCGACCTGAATTGATTGGCATTGCCCGGGCGACGGCACCCTAACCCTGAACGGGTAGCCATTGAGGGCGACGTTAAACGGGCCTGCGAACGCTTCCGATTCCATGTCTTTGTAGAGTGAGACGGCGATTGTCCCCTGTTGACCGCTCGCATCAAGCAGGAAGTCGAACGGGACGGAATTCCTGTGCAGTCCGTAGACCTGTCCGAGGTTCACTTTTATTTCATCGGTGAAAGAGCTCCCCGAATCAGTCGTTGAGCCCGCGTAGTTGATGTGCTGGTTATCCGCGTAGAGCCCGGGAACGGGGTATTTGAGGGGTCCATATTCATCCCCAAGGACAAGGGAAACGTCTTCGCGCTTTGAAAGATACGCAAGCGAAGCCCATGTGAGCCTGCGGAAAAACCATCTTCCATGCTCAAAGTTGTATCTAAGCAAGGTCGGTACGACCGAACTCGGATCGTTCTCGTCTCTCATTTGAGCGTAGAAAGCGGCCTCTTTGTATAACCTGTCGTAGCCGCCGATTATCGTTGAGGGGTCTGCGATGTACGGGTATCCATCCGCGGTTAAAAGTGTCCCGTCGTACTTATTCGAAATGGGGAGGCTGATTCTGACCGGGCCGGAGCCGTCTATGGGAAGGAGGTAGAAGCCGAATCTTCCCGCCCAGATAACGCCATATTCGGTTTGAACGATAGAGAGAGGTGCAACGGCATCACACGGAATCACGTCCTGCGAGCCAGAGAAGAGGTCGATGATTTCAAGTTCTGTCGGCTTAAGGCAGATAAGAGCCTGATTTCTGAACGCGAGACCAAGCAGCGGCCCTCGTGAGTCGAGGTAACCAATCAGCCTATTGCCATTCACATCCTTCGAGATTTGCGGGAAGTTCTCGTCCTCCACTGTTCCATAGCCGTCCTCAGAGCATATCCTCACCGTGTTGTCGTCCTGATCGACTGCAACAAGCGAAACCTGCGAACGTCCGACGCGGGCGGTGTATCGCGGAATTAAGCCGTCCCTCTGGGAGTTCCCTTCCGCTGGAACAACGGGCGTATGGCCTAATGCGGCATCTATTGCAAGGCCTCCAAGAGACGGAATCATGTTCGCATCCATCAGAAGCTGTAACGACCAGACGATGTTATTATCTCCACTGGTACTCGTGAATGGATTTGTCCCATCGAATACCGGAAAGGTTGATAGGTAGTACTTCCCTTCTGTCACGACGGGCGGAGAGACGGTATTATTCGGAGAAATAAACGAGAACACCTGTTGCGCGTAGTCCGCGTAGTTCTGTCTCAGTTGGACCGAGGCAACGAGCCTGTGTTGCGCCGGGGAGGGCTGGAACAAATCAGCCGATGTGTTGTTTGCGAAGTTTTGGCCCGCAAGATAGACGTTTGCTGCCGTTGCTCTCCCGGACATGTAGCCCTGGTGAACCAAAAGCGTGAGCCAGAGCCTGTCGAAGACGTACCGCGAGTCAATCATCCCAAGCCCAGATGCGCCAGATACCGTAGTGGAGTCCAGGATAAACCTGCCCTTTGCTATTGGGTCGCTCTCCTGATAACCGTCCATTACGAGTGTAATAAAGAAACTGAGGGCGTTCGGTCGGGTCTCCGTGGTACCTACCGCTATTCCGTAGAGGGGCTGTCCCACAAGTTCAATCCAGTCATTAGCGCCTACGGAATCCTTCGTGAGTACGCTGAAGACACTGCCGGTTTGGAGCTGGGATCCGCTGATAACGGTTCCGTCGAAGGAGATGAGCCCGACATCTATACAGTAGCGCGGCATGTTCCCGTACTCCAGCCTCCATCCCTCCGGTTCCGGGATCGAGAGGGATTGTAAATCCAGAGACGCTACCGGGGTAAAATTGATGGTGTCAACATTCCACTGCATAATGCCGCCCACCGAATATCCGGACGGCATCGCCGAGAGTGTCATCGAATTAGTTGCCGACGTCGCGGTCCAGACGTAAGACCCTCCGTAGCCGGGAGTCCCGGAGGGAACGTAAACCGCTGCTGTCACGATATAACTCGTCGCGCCCGTAACAGCATCCCAGGTCAATGCAATATTTCCCGGAGACGCAAGCGTCGCGGTCGCAGATGCCGATTGCAGGGACGTTCCTCCGCTTGTCACGGCAGATACCCGAAATACGTAATCAGTAGCAATGAGGGTACCCGTAGAGGTGTCGGCAGTCGCGGCTAGATTGACGGGTTGATGAGTGCATTCGGGGTCGAGGCCAAGTTGCGCCCCAAAAGATGCCTCTGGCTTATACTGGGCCCTGAAGATACCACTGCCAGTATTCAGGATGACCTTTCTTTGTTGGTCAACCGGTCTAATCGATGTAGGGATGTCTATGGCGAGGCCGGCCGCAACATCTTTACTTAGTGAGATAATAACGCTGTCCGAGGCGGATATAATGGACGCCGATGCTACAACAATGTATCCACCGGACGCAGAGCCAGCCACGATTGATGCCGTCTGCCCCGCATCGCCAAGAAAGTACCCCTGCAATAACCTCGTATCGGAGGGCAGCGGCGTACTGAGTCCTGTGAGTGTAATCTTGTAAAGGTCGCCGCCAACCGAGGAGACCGTATCAACGGTGCCTGTTACTGCGTTCCCAAGGTCGATCCACTTCTCGAGACCTGTCCACGGGTCGGTGTCGTAGACGTAGAGGTGATAGGCGTTTGATGAGTCCTTGCCGACGACCACATCGATGCTTTTTGCCCGGATGGAGTCGTAGATACTTGTCCCTTTGACTATCGTAACGGGAGCAAACGAAATAATGCCGCTGGAGCCGTCCCAGGAGCTTAAAGCGCTCATAGCTATGGTAAAGGTGGCTGAACCCGTGATCGTCGCTGTATAAGCCCCGTTGTAGCCATTGTACGCACCTGAGTAGAGTACCTCGTCAATCCAAACGGGATATTGCTGCCCAACGGTTTTTCCGTGAGGGGCGCTCAGAATGACGGTGAGAACGCCAGCGACAAAGGAGAATCCTGTCGAAGCAACGGGCGTGAAGCAAGCGTTCGGCCTCAAGGGCGGTACGACATGGATGTGCCTTGTCCCGAAGTCCCTTTGGCCTATCGAAGAGATTTTATCCGCCCTGTATCCATCTAAAACGGTAGCGAAGTCCTGAGATAGGTCTTGGAGGTTGGTGTTAGTTACCAGGCCTTTGATGCTTCGTATTTCAATGGATTCAAGTCCCTTCGGTTTCACGCTGCGCGGACTCCTTAGTGGCGACCTGATTCGCCGCAAGCTCGTTCTGTGTTTCCTGTTGTGGATTCGGTACTTCCTTGCTCAGAAAATCGGCTATCTTCGCGGTCAGCCTGTCGACGACGTTCGGCATGTACTGATCCGGCACGTAGGGCGCATCTGTCATCGCGGTAGCCTTTATCGGGGGCCTTACTGCAAGTAAAGTCAGGGTTCCGACGGTGGGAGCGGATGAGCCAGCCACGATTGCGATAGAGTTCGTCCCGAGATTTGCGAGCCTCGCATCCGCGTAAAGACTGGTATTGGCAAGGACGTATCGGTAAAAGCGGTCACTCACAAAGGGAATTTCTCCATTCGTGCTGTCTTGTAGTGCAAGATTGACGGGGATGCCGTTCTTCTCAATGGGATCGCCCAGGGCAAGGCTTGATGTATCAATTTTGCCGCTGACTATGGTCACACCTATTTCGTCACGGTAGAACGCCTCTATGTTCGGTAGGGCCTCCTGAAACCATTGCAAAATACAGGCGTGAAGCCAGTCGATGAGAAGTAGCTGTGTTAGCCCGTATCGGTCAATGTCCGGGATCCGGAGTGATTCGACCGCCTGGCCTATCGCCGAGCCTACCGTGTAAGTCTGGCTCTGAATCATACAATCCCCGCAATCTGAAGCTCAACGACTCTGTTGAGTTCCTGTCTGTTCGTCTCGTTTGAAATGGCCTCCGCAATCTCAAGGAGCGCCATGAAGAAAATATCGTCAACTGTTTCCGTCGTCGTGCCTCCGGTAACATCGGAGAGCGTGAACGCCGCGGCAGACCAATACGTGAGAACGATTGGAAACGTGTCCTTGAGAAAGCCGCCACCGGAAAGTGCGAATAGGGTCTTGCCGGAAGGAAGCAGGAAGACCTGGTCGGCGCTGTCCTTTCGGTAGGGATTCCACTGATTGAGCTGGCTGGCAAAGTTGCCCGGGACAGGGTAGAGCTCGATGTTAGGGCACGCAATAGTCCCCATCGCATAGTAATCCGTTGGCAACGTAATAACGCCGCTTGCTGGGTGAATCGTGGGAGCCTCTTTTAGTGTCCCCTTCGCCATTATCGAAAGCTTATCCTTCGGCATCTTGAACTGGAGCGCCGAAAGAAGCTCGTACCTCGCGTCGTTGTAGATATCGAGTTGTCTCTGTTTCGGGAATCTTGTACCGTCGTAGACTCCGACGTGAGCGGCATCGTAAGCTACCGGCGATCCTCCACCCCCGGGATTGTAGTACGGGTCGATCCGCTGAACAAGCTTTAACATCATAGCCTGGACGGTCGCGCTCATATCTGAGCCTCCTTCATCGCCACAACCTTATCCTCCTTCACTCTGATTGCTCCCTGTTGAACCCCGAGGGTGCCCAAGAGCCTATTTAACTCAGCAGAGAAGTCTCTTGCCGGCATCTCCATCCGCTCAAGAATGATTTCTTTCAGCTTTATCAGAGCGAGTTCTATCGGAGCACCGTCGGGTAGGTCAAGGTAGTCACTATCAGAGGCGACCTGTATCGGCATCCTCGGATAACGGAATGTCAGCGTCCCGTAGGATGAGAGTCCTGAGCCGCGGTTCGCAAACAGTGAATCTCCCTTGATCGAGTAGACGATACTGTTTTTCGAAAGCGAACTTCCGGTTCTGAACCCGACGAAATGGTCATAGGGCAGATAACGGAGGTTCTTCGTTATCAAGGAACTTGTGAGGTAATAAGGCACGGTCCTCGCAAGCCTCCCGAGCATCACGCTCGAAAGGTCAACCTCTGCAGGCTGATCGGATGGAGCGGGCTCGAACATGATACTCGTGTAGTATTGCTCAACCACCAAAGGGAAATAGTACGTCACGAATGCCTCTACCGCCCTGTTTATCATGTCGAATCTCTCGCTGTAGAACGGGCTCCCCGCGGGAAGATTCAGGTCTCTCACGGCCTGCCGGAAGAATCTTGCAACCGTCCAGTTCCTCGAAAGGGCTGAGGTCGCGGCAACCACGGGTATGGTCGGAGTGAGATGTGCTTCGCCAGCTATAATCTCAAAGTCAGCAGAGTAGGTATCGAGAGCGTTCGTCGCATCCCGTTCAATTCCGACGCCAATGAGATAACCGGACGACACTGGAGACAGCGACGAGAAGAGTGAGAAGGGGATAGTAATACTCGCAGGATTCCCGTCAGTGCCGGATCCGGCAAATAGAGCGTAAGAGCTTGTGACACTTGAGACCGCCGTTCCACCCCCCGACGGAATCACCGAGACAGTGAATCTCAGGTAAAGGTTTCCAGTCGATAACCGCCGATAGTAGATAGTCAGCGAGTCGAGGACGGGATTACCAGAGGGCACGCTGATGGTATCGCTTGCATAGGCGTAGTTCGAGTCTTGGAGCGTGGTGACAGGGAGAGCCTTATCGACTACGGTGGGGTCGTAACCCACTCCACCCAGGACAAGGAACGGGACAGTCGAGGCCGCGACCGCTGCCGGAATACTTACTTCGGCGAAATCCACCTGGACACTGATAAGCTGGAAGTCCGCGGAGTAGGTGTCGGAGGCTGCCGAGGCATCACGTTCTATCGCTATGCCGAGAAGATAGCCCGCAGTGAGCGGAGTAAGAGAACTAAATACCGAACTCGGAATCGTTATCGAAGAGGGATTGCCGTCCGTTCCGCTTCCAGCGTAGGTCGCATAAGAGCCCGTGACCTGCTGAACGGCACCCGAGCCTCCAAGAGGGATAAGGGATGCCGTGAATCGGAGGTAAAGATTCCCAGCCGAGAGCCTGCGATAGAAGACCGTCACAGAGGAGATGTTCGCCACACTCGAGGGAATCGCGCCAGCGTTTCCCCAGTAGGCGTAGCTCCCATCTGGGAGTGTCGCAACCACAAGCGCCTTATCAACTACCGTCGGGTCGTATCCGACACCGCCTTGGCTCAAGAGGTCAAGAATCATATTTTCCTCTAGGTCTTGAGAGTTCGGTCAGTTGCATTATTTCACCGCCATGTTGACAGCTATCGTATCGACAGGAAACACAAGGGCCGCATCGCAAACACGATTTGATGCCGTCGCACCATAGACAAGAACCGTATCAGCGACACTGCTTGAGTAAATAGACTTGTTGTTTATGTCGGCAACGTATATCACTGTGCCGGATAGAATAACCGAACCCGCCGCGCTCATTGTGATACCGTGGTTATTCGAAGCGTTCTTTGTAGCGCTAATTTGGGAGCCAGTGAACCGAACGACGGCGCTTGCACTTGCCACATTCACCGGAACGTAGAGTGTTGAAATTATTTGTGCACTCCTAAACCATGTCGTGCCCGCGCCCGATGCCCATAGGCCGTTGTAAGGTGCGGTCGCAGTCCCGCTGAAATTAATTGTGCCGCCGTTGTTTCGGATTGCGTTACAGTAGTTTTGGTTTGAGCCAGCGTGTCCGTTTATAGCAGTGCCGCTAAAATTGATTGTGCCGCCCGTTGAATAGATAACCGCCGTTACCGTGTCGTATGCGGTTCCAGTGAAATTGATTGTCGAGTTCATATCGCACTCAAGTACATAGGATGAATTCGTCGCACCCCAGTTATAGGCGTTTCCAAATATCGTTGCGGTGCCTCCCGTTACTGCCTGAACACACCTGTCGGCTCCCGCACTTCCGTAGGATGAAGTTGGATTTGAAGTTATATCGCCGTGAACCGTTATCTTACCAGCCGTCGGATAAACGACTGGCCCCCGGTAAGTGCTCGACACTGGCCCATGAACATTGATAGTCGAAAGAGCATTCGTGGTATAAAGAGCGCTACAAACCGTGGACTTGACCGAACCGTTGATTATTGCGGTTCCTGAGTCCGCTCGGATTCCGTAGTACCGTCCAATCACCGCACCGCTGAAAGTGACTGTGCCACCGCTGACAATAATCGCGTTTGAATAATTGTTGGTAAGCGTCGAGCCGTTTGTGACGGTTCCCTTTCCAACAAACGTCCCCGACTTCGTAACGATGCAAGCGGCAGATGTATCGTAGATATCACCAACCACGAGAGCATTCGAATTTAGGTCAACCTCGACCGCATAAGACGAATTGTAGGACGCCCAACAGGTCACATTACCGTAAACATGAACCGTTCCGCCGCTTGTCGCCTGTATGCCGCGTTCCGAACCAGCGCTTCCGAGGCCACTCGTCGGTTTCTCGGTTACGTCACCGTGAACTTCAACAAAACTATTCGTGCCGCCAGCGAGTGCGCCGACCGCGTTGGCTACCGTCGTTGCGTTGCCGACGTGATATATCTTAGCCCCCGCGAGTGCGTAATCTCCGGGGCCTGCATTCGAATAACTCGAACCGTAATTCCAAACTTTTGTATTTGCATCGGAGGCGTATATCCCGGCATTACCTGCAAGCGTCGAGTAACTAAGAGTACGACCCCAATGATAAACTTCGGCTCCCCCGATGGCGAATACTCCTTGATGCCCATAGCTGACGATTTCACCGACAATCGTGAGCATTCCGCCGTTTGCATACAAGCCCGCGTTGTTATAAGAAATTGCTCGCTTGCCGTAGCCGTATATCGTGCCACCGATTACACCAATCGCATCAGAACCAGTCGTCGCGCTGTCCAGCACTTCGTCGTAGTCGATACGAATAACGGACGCCGCGTTCTTTGCGAGAACCGTCATTCCGCCATTGTATGCCGTCGGAGTTCCGTATCGAACAAACTTTCCCGAACCGCCTATTACAACTGTATCAGCTACACCGTTATCGCCGATAGTGTTTGCGGAGTCCGAACCACCCCACCGAACAATTGCACCGGGATAGAAATACAGATTCACGCGGTTCTTGAGCACGACCGATTCGGTATATGTACCGGGATAGACTTCAACAGTCTGACCGGCGCTTGCGGCGGTGACAGCCGCTTGCACGCTTGTGTATTGCTGATGTGTTCCAACCATCAGAACATTCGGCCGTCTGAAGTTCGATATACCGCTCGTGTCCACGCCAAGACTGTCCGAGTGGTCCCAGTTATACATCTGTATGAAATACGGTTGCCCTACGCTGTAAATGTTGAGCTTGCCGGTTCCGGTTGTGTCGCCAGCAAAGCCACGTAGGGATAGTTTCTGCGTGAGGTTGGTGTTGTACGCACCTCCGGTAAGCGTGAAGTAGCTAAAACCGCCAGCACCGCCAGTGACTCCGAGTGGGATAGCAAGCCAAGAAGAGCCGTTGTAGAAGTTGAGTTGACCGCTGCTAATCCTCATCGCTCCAAGACTATTAGGTGCATAGGTGGGCACGATCACCGAATGAGGATTGAATTGGCCGAAAGCAGTCGCGGACAAAACGAGCAATAATAGCAGAACTTTCTTCATTGCGAATCGCTCCTTATTTCACAGGGAAATCAATCGTCGCCTGCTGAATCTGAATCTTATTGCCTGAGTTTCCTGATGCCAAACTTGCCGTCAGGTACGTATTGGCCGTAGTCGTATTGATTGTCTTGGTGACTGCCGCAACGACCTGAGTAGCCGTGCCCGATATTCCAGTCGTTCCCTGATTCACTATCGTCCCATAACCGGATGCTGTCGCCGCCGATCCTGCGGTTCTTATCGTCACGTAGGCCGTCATCACAAACGGGATTCCATTCCCAGAGTCAGCCGAGGCTCCCCACGTTACCCTTGCTAAAGTGTCTGCCGATGTAGTCGCCACGGTTCCGTATCTCAATACCAAGACAGGGGCTCCAGCATTCCGAGAGGTGTCGGTGCCGATTATCGTAACGCGGATTACAGATCCCGCTACCAGCCTGTTTGCCGGCATTACGGGAGTCGACACCACTTTAGCGTCGGTCGCGGCTATCTGAGCACTGGCGGCTGTTATAGAACCCGCCATCTGACTTGAGCCAAGAATGAGTCTGGAACTCGCGCCCATCGGATAGTAGAAGAAGTAGCTCGTCGGGTCAACCCAAACGGAGCCGCCCGAGATGACCGTCTGCGCCTTACTCGTGTTGCACAACATAGCGAGTGCAATCAAGGTGAACAGCGCGAAAAGTATGCGTTTCATTGTCTCTCCTTTACCTGAATGTGACTGTTTGCCTGACTTTGCCCGGGAGCACACGTTCGCGCAACTGCGAGAAGCCCTCAAACAGGGCGTAGTGCCGGGCGGCCTCTTTATCGTCTTTGTTCTGTTTGTAGTACCTGAAGAAGCAGTATTCCTTCACTGCATCTTCGTAGCCTCTCCCTATCTTGATTATATGGTTCAACGGCAGGTAGTTGTAAAGGGAGCCTGAATAAATCGTCGTGCAGAATATCTCCGCGATAGAATCTGAAATCGGACAGGGATAGAATCTCACGTACCTCTGACCGCCTTCATTTCCCGTTGCCATCATTTGTGGAGTGGTATAGTCGGTGTAAACCTTGAACTGCCGCGTGTCGATGTATTCAGACTCAATAAGGTTGTCCATCGGAACCGGATCGATCTTGTTGACGATGTTGCTCCAGACCCTCCGGCTTTTCTTGAGCTCAGACATATACGAAGGCATCTGATCGCCTCGCCACAACCTTCCACCGCCCACCGAAGCGTAAGCGGTAAGACTATCCTTGCGGCAGGCGAAAATTCTGCCCGTGGTGAAGTCGAATGACGCGATTCCGTCGATCTGATAATCCGTCGAGTCGACTACATTCGCTATCGGATAAATTCCATACACATTCACGTCATCGAAGGCGATAGCGACATAGTCTCCGGTCGAGAGGCCGAGGCTCGTATCCATCGTGATAACTATGTTTCCACCAGAGAATGCGACGGCGGTCACGGTCGAGAACGGGTACTCAAGAAGCGCAATCTTGCCCGCTGGAGCATTACTGTCGTTCATCGCGTACTGGAAACCGTCGATCACATTGGTATCCTCAACCCAAACCGGAGTGTACATTGTCCCGATAACATCGCTTGCGAGTGTTGCGCGAACGTAAGGTAGCCCGGGATCAGAAGTGGTGAGCGCGGTAATCTCTACCCCGTCTGTGACAGGGTAGGTATCAAGATTAGCTTTCAGCGCGATTGCGAAGTGGCCTTCGATAACCGACAACTCTCCGAGCCTTTGGACGGCTTCGTTAATCCACGACTGGATGACCTCTTCAGGGATAGAGGACATGCCGTGCATATCCTCCCACATTTCATCAATCATCTGCGTGAAGGTAGAACCCTGTTGCCCGTTCAAGACAGGTTCAAGGTCGCCTTGGTCGCCATTCCAGCCGTCTGCGGTTATCAATTCATCTCCATATCGTCAGTGCAATAGTTGTGACAGCCAACGCTGGCAACCTCATAAGCACATCCTTGATGCTCCAGCCGTGCGGATCAACAAACAATTCGTAAACTACGCTGATAAGATTGAACCCGATGAGCGTGGTGATGATCGAGCCTCCCGAAATCCACATGAAGAGAGCGCCGCCAACGAAACCCGCAAAGGATTCGTTCACCCAACCGTTGTCTCGGAACCACGCCGGTTCTATCGAGTAAATCCATGTCATAAAGTTCTTCATGTTAGTTCGTCGTTACCGTTACGGATTTATTCGTTGTCAAATCTGTTCGTGCCGCAGATGATGCGGCAGTCGGAGCACCGATTCCCGCGCCCGTTAGTTGTAGCACCCTACCACCTCCACCCCACGGTACGGTATCGAGGTCGATGCAAAGGCTGTCTACCATAGCTGACGTTAAGCCACCGGAATTTGTGATGAGGTAGAAATAATTCATCGCGCTCGCCCACGTATGACCGGTGGTATAGGCGTTTATTGTGTTGGAACCGGTGCAAAGGAAGTATGTCATCACACTCGGCAGAGACGATAGGTTGCCGGTGATTGTGTTGGAACCGGTGCAAAGGAAGTACGTCATCACACTCGGTAGAGACGATAGGTTGCCGGTGATTGTGTTGGAACCGGTGCAAGCGAAGTATGTCATCACGCTTCGCGGCACACTCGACAAATCAAACGCCCAAGCACAATTGCTTGCCGTGTAGAACCTCGTCAGATTCGCCGCATTGTAAATCGTAATCGTGTACGCACCGGCGGGAGAGTATGTGTGAGACACATTTGTGTCGGAGCCGGTAGTAAGCGCCTGAATTACTGGCGTCGTTCCATCTCCCCAATCAATAACCACTGGTCCGGTGCCACGGAGCGTTATGGTCGGACTGGCGGAAGCCGTGTTGATTCCGATTTGCCAGGGCTGGTTCGAGGCCGCGTATAGAAGAGGCGCCTTCATTATTCGTAGAACCCGAATACGTTGACGCTCGACTTAATCGTTCCGCCGGGCACGAAGACGATAGTCATGTTCTTGCCCACAGTAGCTCCCTTGAGAGGCGGCTTGAAGTCGAAGTCGACGACCTGAATCGGCCAGTCGGTGTCGAAGATGATATTCGGCGTCCCCGAAGGGTCTTCCGTAACCGTCAGCGTCGCAGCTGCGGTCATTGCGGAGTCAGCCGATGCCACAATCTTCGTTATGCAAATAGTCTGACCAGTTGAAGCGGCGAGCGTCACGGTGAGCGTACCAGCACCAACCGCATCTCGAGCTTTCCCGAGGAGCCTTGTGCGGTTCACGTCGGCATTGAGAGCCTGCTGACCTGTTTGGGGGTTGCGGTCGGTTCCCATGCCCTGCGACTGGATTACGTTTCTGATAGAATCTGCCACGTTAGTCTCCTAAAGTTTAAGTTCGGGGAGCCCGAAGGCTCCCCTTGCGAGTCCCTCAAGGGACTAAGCTATGGTAATCTCGCGACCGAACAGGAACGCGTCAGTATCGCCAGCCGTTGAAGCATGGCCGGTGATGACAACTGCGAACGTGGTATCGGCATAGGATGCCGCGTCCGTTGCAGTGTTGACGCCATTCGCAGCAACGAGGTAATGGTTCGCGGTTGTGGCTGCAGTCCCGTGAACCGTGGGGCAGTAACCGAACAGCCGGACCCACCCCGTGTCGCCATTCTTGATGCCCGCGTAGAAGCCGGTCCCGTCATTCGGGTTGTCAGTATTCTCGATAACACCAACTTTGACGTGGACACCGGCGCTTGAAGCAGGAGTCGCGATGACCGGGCCGATTCCGCTCGTCCCATCGGGCTGCCACGAAATTTGGACAACCGACCCGTTCGTGAGGTCGCTGCCAGTGCCGTTGTAGAGCTGGATCTTTTCGATGGTATCGCCCATCGTGTCAACGCCAGTCCATCCACCACTGTAATTCTGAACATCTCTGTTAGGCATAGTCAGTCACCTCCTTACGTGGTCGGCAGGCCAGAGAAGCCCGCATTTGCCCGCGGCTCGTCGCAGCGGAGTTGTCCCTGAAACAGTATGTGCGAAATCTTCGCATCCTGATTGACCGGCTTCAGCCATCCCTCTTCCTGAAGGTCGAGGTTCGCGCCAGGGTACGCGAAGAACTGGAAGCTGTCAACCCGGAGCATGTACAGATACCCAGCCGGGCAGTAATCGTCGAACATCATCGGGACGTTCTGGAACTTCACGTTCTCAAAACCGAGATCCGACAACTCGTTGTCGGTTCGGAGATGCTGGGCCTCCGCGATGTCCTGATAGTACCCGTAGATGAGCTTCGTGGTCATTATCAGGTCGGGAGAGGTCTTGTGCGACGCATTGAGGTACTGCTTCCTCAAGAGCGAACCGAAGTATTCGGTCGATGCGGGGTTCTCAAGGTTTGCCACCGTGTGAGCCGTCGCATCAAGGTTGGAACGCCAGAAAGCGTTTGCAGCCGCAGTCCGATCAATTCCGGCGTAGCTACCAGTCGATCCGGTAACAACAGCCTGCAATCCGAAGATTGTCTGCCTTCCGCCGATGAGGGCACCGCTCGAATACATGCCGTTCGTGAGGTCTTCACGCAGGGTTTCCTCTGCGTTATCCATCTCAACACGCACCATGTCGAGCAGTTTTTCCATGTTGCCAGTGTTCCGGCGCTCTTCAGTACCGGAGATGGCAACGGTCGCATAGTATTCAGCATCCGTGAGAGAGGCTGATACCAGCGGGTTTGTGGGCTGAGATGCGAGTATGTCATAGCCAGTGAACAGCCCGGTCGCGGCATGACGTTTTGCAACTACTCTCCAGGACAGCGAAGTACCCGTTGCCGTTTTCATCCGTCCCTTTGCAGCCAGACGGTTGAAGAGCGGCATCTTGTTGTAGATGTTGTCCTTCAGGGTGGGCAGAAAATGGTCCCTCGTAGTCGCATTCAAGAATGTGAGGTCTAGGCCCGCCATTTGTTAATTATCCTTTCTGGAACTCGCCGAGATGAGTCAGGATGTACGACGCGGCGTCCTCAGAACTTTTATGTTTCTGAGTACCTTGGCTGAAGCCTGCACCGGAGCCGCCTCCGGCACCAGCATCCTTCAGTTGCCTGTTCTTCTCAGCGATTTCCCGTTCTAGTCGTTCTCTGTCAGATTTGGTGACGTGTTCGCGCATCGCCACGGAAACCATTCGTGTAATCACGCCTGGTCGAAGTACGCCGCCCTTGTAGTTCTTATCGTTCTCAACGACCTGCCCGATGATCTTGGTATAGGTCGGTGCGAACTCCTTGGGGTCAACGTTGTACTCCTTCAGAAGCTCATTGACTTCGACGGTCTCTTCATCAATCACGTTTTCGTTGATCGACACGAGTTCCACCGCGTCCTGAGCCTGAGCTACCTGTTGATGCGCTGCCTGTTTGATCGCTTCCGTCTTCTGCATGAGGTTCCACGTACCAGCGGCACTATGGTCGCGCTCATACTCGTTCCACTGTTCCTCGGTGAAGCTGAGGAACTTCGGATCGATACCGTTCCTCCCAGCGAGGTCGAGCCGAAGCTTTTGCTCGTCGGGAACCGCGATATCAACGTCGTCATCGTCATCACCCGCACCATCTATCTGGCTGTAGAGCTCGGAAACCTTCCGGTCTGCTTCGCTCTTACCTTTTGCCAGATTCGCGAGCACTTCGTTGATGTCCTTGCCAGTGTAAACGGCGGAATGCGGATCATCAGGCGTAACCGTCAGACGAAGCGTTCCGTCCGACGCCTTCTCCAGTTTCGCTCCACCTTCAAGCGTCTGGATGTCACCCTGAACCTGACAGCATCCGTGAGAGAGGCTGATACCAGCGGGTTTGTGGGCTGAGATGCGAGTATGTCATAGCCAGTGAACAGCCCGGTCGCGGCATGACGTTTTGCAACTACTCTCCAGGACAGCGAAGTACCCGTTGCCGTTTTCATCCGTCCCTTTGCAGCCAGACGGTTGAAGAGCGGCATCTTGTTGTAGATGTTGTCCTTCAGGGTGGGCAGAAAATGGTCCCTCGTAGTCGCATTCAAGAATGTGAGGTCTAGGCCCGCCATTTGTTAATTATCCTTTCTGGAACTCGCCGAGATGAGTCAGGATGTACGACGCGGCGTCCTCAGAACTTTTATGTTTCTGAGTACCTTGGCTGAAGCCTGCACCGGAGCCGCCTCCGGCACCAGCATCCTTCAGTTGCCTGTTCTTCTCAGCGATTTCCCGTTCTAGTCGTTCTCTGTCAGATTTGGTGACGTGTTCGCGCATCGCCACGGAAACCATTCGTGTAATCACGCCTGGTCGAAGTACGCCGCCCTTGTAGTTCTTATCGTTCTCAACGACCTGCCCGATGATCTTGGTATAGGTCGGTGCGAACTCCTTGGGGTCAACGTTGTACTCCTTCAGAAGCTCATTGACTTCGACGGTCTCTTCATCAATCACGTTTTCGTTGATCGACACGAGTTCCACCGCGTCCTGAGCCTGAGCTACCTGTTGATGCGCTGCCTGTTTGATCGCTTCCGTCTTCTGCATGAGGTTCCACGTACCAGCGGCACTATGGTCGCGCTCATACTCGTTCCACTGTTCCTCGGTGAAGCTGAGGAACTTCGGATCGATACCGTTCCTCCCAGCGAGGTCGAGCCGAAGCTTTTGCTCGTCGGGAACCGCGATATCAACGTCGTCATCGTCATCACCCGCACCATCTATCTGGCTGTAGAGCTCGGAAACCTTCCGGTCTGCTTCGCTCTTACCTTTTGCCAGATTCGCGAGCACTTCGTTGATGTCCTTGCCAGTGTAAACGGCGGAATGCGGATCATCAGGCGTAACCGTCAGACGAAGCGTTCCGTCCGACGCCTTCTCCAGTTTCGCTCCACCTTCAAGCGTCTGGATGTCACCCTGAACCTGAC
>SCLI03000007.1_pt1 | contig 63293 bp, 67 predicted proteins | sample 7268041 | NCBI WGS metagenome assembly SCLI03 (sample SAMN10721081, study PRJNA514188) | viral metagenome | isolation source: depth-stratified mine tailings core A | place: China: Fankou Pb/Zn Mine tailings | collected 2017-10 | reverse complement strand
CAGGTCGTCGATCTTGACCTTGCCCGAGCCCACGTCGCGCCGGAGGGCGTCCGTCTCCATCTGCTTGTAGCGGGCGTCCATCCCCTCCTTCATGTCGGAGAACTCTTTGTAGATAATCGCGCCCGCTCCGATGATCCCGCCCGCCAACAGGAAAGCCGGATTGACGGCCATCGCAAGGTTGAGCGCCGCCTGCGCGAGGGCCCACGCCTTGGTCGCCGCCGTGATCGTAGCGATGATGCCGACCAGAACCAGCGCGCCCTTGCCGAACTTTTCGATGGCGTCGGTGTGGTCCCCGAAGAACTTGACCATGCCCTTCAGGATCGTGACGGCAGCCTGCAACTCGCCCTGGAACGCCTTGCCCACGTCCTCCTTGAGATCCTTCATGTCGCGGGAGAGCTTCGCCATTTGCCCGTCGAACGTGCCTGCCGCCGCAGTTGCGGACCCCTGGATCTCCTTCGCCGCCTCCACGATGGCGTTGTACCGAACCTGCTTGACCTCCAGATCGGTGAGGGTCTGGCCGTGCAGTTCGGCCTCCAACCGCGCGACCTGCTCTGCTTTGGCGAGGTCGGGAAAAAGGCTGAGGGTCCGGAGGCCGCGGGACTGGCCGGTCTCGATGGCCAGCATGATCTTCTCGAACGCCTCCGCTGCGCTGACGCCTTCGGTGCTCACTGCGGCGGCGTCCTTGGCAATCTTGGCGAGGCTCTGCGCCTTGTCCAGACCGATGTCCGCGATGATGAGCTTCTGCACGCTGGTCGTGGCATCGGAGGCGGCGTACCCAACTTCGCGGATCGCATCGATGGCTTTCTGCGCCGCACCCGCACCGTCGCCGTGTGCCTTGGCCAGCGTGCGCGCAATCGCAACGGCGCGGTCGGCGTGCGCCGCTTCCTTCGCCGCCTCGACGGTCCACTCTTTGGCGAAGTCGATGGCCTTTTTGATTGCGTCCGCGAACAGATTGCCAGCCGTCGCGCCCTTCACCATCGAAGCCGTCATGCCGTCGATGCCGGATGAAGCCGCGCGCGCGGACTTGGTGGCGGCGGCCTCGATGCCAGACAGGTTCGCGTTGACGCTCTTGATGGACTGGTTCGCCTTGTCCACCTCGACGGTGACGACCAGTTCGATCTGGTTACCGTTTGCCATGCGGGTTCGTGCGCTCGCGGTCCAGCTGGTCCCGTTCTTCGTCCAGGATGAGCATCGTGTAGAATTCGTCGGCCCGGATCTCGTCCAGCCCGATGTGGATTCCCAGGTTCAGTGCCGCGCGAAGGTCGAGGGCGCGCCGGATGAGCAAGCCGGCTTCGGAGGTCTGCGCGGCGTCGAGTTGGTCCTGGGGGCAGTGGTCGCAACGGCCGCCATCGGGCGCGTCCGGACACAGGCCGGGATCGCACAGCTCGTCGCGCCGGAGCGCCCAGTGGACGAGGTAGCGCAGGGAGGGCCGTTCGGGCCACTCCCCAGCTAGAAATTTGCGTCCCGATCCTCCTGGAAGGACGCGTCGAGAGCATCGATGGCGGCTTTGACAGCGACGGCCTGGTGGATGATCGGCGCGTCTCCGGCGTAACCTTCGGTCGCGTCGATGAGCTTCTTGTAGAGGTCGCCCGCCGCGCGCATGTTGATGGTGAGTTCCTGGCGGTTGAACGGCAGGTCCAGCACGCGGGCAAAGCCGCGGCGGTACTGGTTCACGTCCTTTGCGGACGGCATCTTCAGCAGGTGCGTGACGGCGCCGCCCAGCACGCGGAGCGTGACCAGGAATGCGTCACCGGCCAGCACTACGTCGTCCACGTCGCAGGTGGCCAACTGCTCGATGACCTTCTGCGCCTCGAACGCATCGACATCGGGCGCCTCATCCGTGCGGATCTTCGCCAGCATCGCGGCGTCGATCTCTTCGCCGTTCGGAATTGTCGTCTCAGAGATCCCGCGTCCGAGCTGTTTGACGATCACCTTGCGGCGGCGCTGGCGTTCGGCCCACTCGTCGTCGGAGGGGAAACGGACCCGGACGGTTTTCACACCATCCGGGCCCCGGAGTTGAATCGCGACCGGACGGGCCGCGTCGAAAACAGGAGCGTTGGTTTCCATGGTTGTCCTTTACTGGCAGATCTGGTCCATGGTGGTTTTGCCGACCGCCGTCAGGATGCCGTTGGTGGTGTCGTACATCGGCACGCACTCGACCGCGACGGTGAGGATCTGGTCCGTCTCCGCAATCTCGACCACGGAGTAGGTGATCTTCTGCCACGTCAACTGGAGCGAGTTGTTCGTGTCGTACGCGAGCGTGACGACAGCCGTGCCCGAGGTCTGCGCCTTGAGCTTCGTGTACTCGTCCGATCCGTTCATGAACCGCGCGACGAACTTCAGGTTGCCGGCACGGTTGCCGAACTCGAGCCTGCCGCGGATCGCGCCCGTGGACCCGTCGCCCGCCGTCTGGAAACCGGAGCCGGGGAAGAAGCCCGCGTCCATGCGGATGTTGTTCTTCCAGCCCGTCTCCAGGGACACGATGTTTTTGTTGGTCACATAGTCGACACCGTTGATCGAGAGGGTCAACGACGCGGAGGGCAGGAGCTTCTCCGTGGTCGCAGCGGGCATCGTGATGCCGGTCGCCGAGTCGATGACCTTGCCGGACCCGACCAGTTCGACGCTGATCTTGCTATTGGCGCGGCCGGGGCCGGAGCCAACGCTGATCTGGAACGACTCGACCGCCATCCCGACCGCCTGCCGGTCGACCACAACCCCGCCGCCAGGACGGATCTGCTCGACGTAGGAAAGGTACGGCAACTCCGCGGCATCGCCGGCGGAGGGAATCAACGGCGTGCAGGTGTAGACGTAGGGTCCCGCCCCGCTCTTGACGACCTTGCCCAGACCGAAACAGACGGCCCACGCGCCGATCTCCGCGCCGAGGTATTTCTCCAGCGCGACGCTCACGTCCCACGCGGTTTTGTACGTGGCGGTCGGGAACTCGTGGCCCTTGCCGTACTCCTCAGCGTCGTTTTCGGTTGCCAGTTTCGGGTTCGCGAGCGCGGCGTTCAACTTGCTGAACCGCCACATGTCGGCGGCAACCTGCGCCGTCGCGATATCGGCCTGCTTCTTCTTCCCGAAGCAGACCAGGACCTCCTGCAGTCTAGTCGTGGACATCGGTCGTTACCTCCTCGTCGTTGGCCGGCGGGTCGCACTGACTCCACCCGGCGACCATGAGCGGCCCGATCAGTTCGGGTCTCGCTTCGACCTTCCGGACCTCCGTGCCGCCCCACGGCGCGCGCATGTAAACGAACTCAGTCATCGCCAATCTCCGTGAACGTGATAGGAACTTCGAAATAGTCCAGACTCTCCGCATCGGTCTGGCGTTGGATCGACGGCAGATCCATGGGGTGGCAGTTGGGGTGGACCTGGACGTTCAACATCGGCTGCCCGCTGTGCGCCGGGACGCCCTTCGTGATGATCCGGAACAAGCGGGGGTAGGGATTCGGCGGCTCGCCATCGAACGTCTCCCGCGCACGCAGGAACAGCGTGACCTGATGCTTCCACACGTCGAAGCCGCCAAACGTGCCGGGACCGGTGCCCTGCCAGACCGCCATGATCGACGGTGCGGGCATCTGGTGGAGCGCGTGCGCGAGGCTGACTTTCTTCGGGTACTGATCGTGGTACGCGAAGATCCGCTCCGGATCGCCGCCCATCTCCTCGACCAGATCGGGAATGTCGCGCAGCGTGGCGACCAGGTTGTCTACCAGAACAGAGTCGTCAAACATCACTTACCGCCAAGCGTCCGCTCCAGGATGAGTTTTGGGGCCATCTCCCTGAGTACCCGGCGCGCCGACTCCGCCACCGCTACCCTGTTTTTCGGGGAGAACACCGCCCACGGTTCGATCTTCTGGTTGAGCCACGCCTTCAGGCGGTCCTTCCGCGTGGAGTTGCTGGCCTTCGCCTTGTTGTCGGAAACCGTGCGCACCTGGAAGTTCCGCAGCATATCGCCGGTCAACATCAGGTTGCGGCGATTGCCCCTGCCGAGTTTCGTCTTCTGGATCGCATACCGCCTGGTGAGTGGCTTCGCGGCGGAGTCGGTCGGACCCTGCGCCGCCGCCAGGCGGTTCTTGACGGCTGCCACGCCAACCGTCCCGATCTTGAACATCGACTGCTGGCGGAAGCTCATCTGGTCGATGCGGACCTGCTTTTTGTAAAACACCCGCACCGAAGCCATCAGATCTTCTCTCGAATGGAAAGCCAGCAGCCGTCGGCGGGATCGTTCAGTACTTCGAAAACGGTGTAAGCCGCGCCGTCGACCGTGACCTCGTCACCGCGATCGGGCGGCGCCACAAAACCGGATAGTGCCACGAACAGCCGTGCGTAAACAGCGTCTGGCTGTTGCTGCTCATCGGTCCTTTTGTCCAGGATTGCGATGACCGTGAACGGATCACCGGCGCCCTGCTGGTAGGAAACCGGCTGGCCGAACGCGGCCAGAATCGCCGCGTTCGCCAGACCGGATTGTTGAGCCCACGCCGACATGGGACTACGCCGCGGCGGTGGTGTAGAACACCCAGACTTCGATGACGCCCGCGGTCAAGGGGCCGGTGGCGATCGTGACGTTGATCTTGCCGGCCGCGCTCATCTTGAAGGGCGTGGCAACGGCGGTGGGTACGACCATTGCGTTGGTCCCGAGCGACGCCTTGGCGGTGGCGGCCAGAATGCTGGCGGCGCCGGAGCCCGCCACAGTGCCGACCGACACGGTCGCCGCGCCGCCTGCCGCGACAGCGGTGGTGGAACAGATGATCCCACCGAACACGACAGCGAGATTCGGGATGGTGTCGCTGACCGTGGGCGTGCAGGAGGCGCCGCCATCCACACTGAAGTCGTATTTGGCATACGCCACCTTGAGGCCGTGCGCCTGCCCCGAGAAGCCGGGCACGCCGAACAGGTTGACCCGCACGACGGTGGCACCCGTCGCGGCGGCCACCTCGACCGCTCCGATCAGCAGGTTGCTGCCGACCGTGGACGTCACCTTCTTCGCCGAGTCGTCCCAGTAGGCCAAGTCGCCCTGGGCGAACGTGCTCGCGTCCTTGGCGAGGTCGTAGACGCCCTCGACCTCGCACTCGACGTTGTTGCCTGAGAGGGTGTCGTTGGCGGCCACACCGAAGACGTTGCCCACCTTGAAGCCGCCGCCGGACAGCACGTCGTAGGGCGCCACGAGAGTGAGATTGTCGCCGCTTTTCACGTAATTGATCATGGTTCCGTTCTCCTTTTCGTTGGAATGGTGATTCAACCGCCCTACGCGGCGGTGTTCTTCTGCAGGCCGCGGAAGTCGATCGCTGCCGCCGCGAAATCCAGACGGGCCTTGATCTCGACGCCGTCCACCTCGAAGCCCTGCCGGGTTTCGATATACACTCCCTGCTGCCCCTCGAGGTAGCAGTATTCGATGGTGTCAATCGAGCTCGGGTCCGCCGCCGTGTACCAGTTGGTATCGCCGACGCTGGCCACCGCATCGAGGCGGGGCTCGACGATCGGCACCATGGCGCGCACGAAGGCGGGCACATCGGCCGAGGATGCGGTTGCCGCCAGGTTGATGGGGTTGGTGATCTGAACAGCGATGCCTTCGAGCGCCGCCGGGATGATCAGGAATTTGGGGATCAGGTTCAGGATCGTGCCCTTGGGCGCAGTCTGCTTACGCATCGCCTTGCGCGCCGCGGTGATATTGGCCACCGCCGCGAGGGCATTGGTGGCCGTCAGGTTCTTGTGCGTCGCGTGGAACAGCGGCAGGCCGTCGGCCATGTTCGCATTCGCTGTGATCACGGCCCACACGGTGTCGCTTTCGAGCGTGGCGGCCGCGATGCCCAAGCCTGCAGGAATCCGGGTCAACGCCTGGAGGTCGTCGTTGAGGACCACCTTGCGGGTGATCGGCACGATGCCGCCCCAGGTCGTGAGCGTGTAGGACTCCTTCGAATCGCCCAGATAGATGCGGACGAACTCGCCGTTCTCGCTGGTCTTCTGCAGCGCGGCGATGTCGCTCAACTGAATGCGGTTCACCGGCTTGAAGTCGACGGCCGTGACCTGGCGGCAGAACGGCACGAAGGTGCGGGGCGCCGCATCATACGCCTGACGCAGGGTCTTGTTGGCGACGTTCGCCAGGATGTTGGGAAAGTCGCTCGTGGTCATGGCTCCGTCGAAATACTCGGCGGCTCCGTTCCGTCCCTGGAGCGCAACACGAGCGATCTCGTGCCGGTCCATTCCGCGCGTCTTCACGCCGGCGGCATTCAGGCACTCGCGCGCCATGTCCACCAGCGTGAGCCCGGCGTAGTCGCGACCCTTTTCGATCATCTCGCGGGACGCGCGCGGGTTGCCCCTCAGGACCAGTGCCGCCTCCATTCCCTCGCGCCGCTTGTCCGCCTCGTCTTTGCCTCCGCCCGTGACTTGGGGATTGAGCGGATCGCTGCGATGCTGGTCGGACTCGGCCGTGAGCTTCGTCCAGATGCGCTCGCGAGCGGTCTCGACGGACACGCCTTCGTCGATCAACGATATGAGGAAGCGCTCCTCCACCTTGAAGGGTCCGGTGGAGAGGGCGCGAATGGCGCTCGCGCGCAACCGCTCGGCCTTCACCGCCTCGTCGCGCGCGGCGGCGAGGGCAGCTTCGTTCTGTCGGGCCTCTACGCCCGGGTCCTGCGTGGTCGTTTCCATGTCAGGTTTCTCCTTTGTGTGGGCTGATGCCCGTTGCGTTTCAACTACACTCGGTAGCGCCGGCAGCGTTCCCGCCGCCGACATGAAATTCGTAGCCGCGTCGGCGGCCACTGACACCAGAGAGATCTCGAACGGTTCCCAATCCGTCGCCGTGAACTCCCGGCGTTCCTGGCCCTTCGGCGTAGTGTCGACCTTCTTGTAGATCCACATGCCGGGGCTGAGGTTCTGAATGATGCCGCCCTTGACGTCGTTCCAGATCGGCGTCACCGCATCCCGCTTGCTGAACTGGATAGTGGCCAGGCCCGTGGATTTCTTTGCCCATGCTTTCCGCACCACGCCGAGTTGGCTCTCTACTCCGTAGGCGCTGTGCGAATCCAACACCGGACCGCCGTTATTCAGGCGATCCATACGGCAGCCCTTCATGTCGAGGATGAGGTCGTATTCCTCGCCGGTGCGCCAGTCGAACCGCGGCACCTTGGCGCCCGTGTACCAGACCGCGTCAATGGTGCGGGCGTCGTCATTGGCTGACGGCGGAGCGAAGGTCGCCTCGACCGTGAAGCGTTCGACCTGACATTCCGTGCCTTCCTGCTGGCTCTCGGGCTGCACCGGGGCGATGACCTCCACCGGCGCGGTCTCCGACGCTGTCCCCGCGATTTCTTCGGGCATAAAAGACTCCTTCCTGTACTGCTTGAGTTACGAGGTGTAGATTCTCGTGGGCGAATCCCACTGCCGGACCGAATGCTTCACAGTGCCAGTTTGCTTTGCAGGTGACGCCGCCGGGCTCTCGCCGCCACTCTGTTGCTCGACGCCCTTGTCGTTCACCCGGCGCGGATCGCAGTCCAGAATGATCTGCAATTCGTCGAGCAAATCGTTCATCCGCCTGATTTCCTGCAACTGCTTCTCGGGGTCGTAACCGTTCTGCGCGATCGCCTCGGACAACGTCAACGTGCCGGTGCGGATGCGCTTCAACTCGGCCATGGCGTCCTTCAGCGGATCCACCGATTCGAACTTGGGCGCAGTCCATTGCACGCCGTAGTTCGCCTCGGGAATCTTGCCGATGAATACCAGGGTGTCAATGAACCTGCGCCACGTCGGTCGGCAATACATCGGGATCAGCGTCAACCACCGGAACGCCTCGATGGCGTTGCGAAACCCCAGCATGCCCGCGCGATACGAAGAGTAGTTGACGTTTGACAAATCCCCGGACAGCAACTCATATGGAACGTCGATGCCGGCGCCGATGCCCTGGAGTTCCGTCATCAGGTAGTCGCGATACCCTCCGGCTGGCGACGGTGCGTTGAACTTGATGTCCTCGCCCGGCTTCAAATACTCGATCATGCCGGGATACATCCGCTCCAGTGTGTTCCCGGTTTTCGGGTCCGTGGACTTTGCGCCCAGCGGCAGACCGCCCGAACCTTCGGGGCGCGTCACGATCCCCGCCAGGCACGCTTCGGTTTTCTTCCGCATGCGCTCAGCGTCGCGGTAGTCATCGAGGTCTCGCATCGCCAGCATCACCGGGGCCAGCCACGGCACGCCGCGCACCTGGCCGGGCCGAAGGATGCAGTAGGTGTGCATCACCTGGGCGGCCGGCACTGGCTGGCTCAGAATTCCGCCGCGCGGATTCAGCATGTAGACGCCGCCCGGGTGGTAGTTGTAAAGCCAGTAATACTCGCGCTGTCCGTAGAGGTTGAATTGAACGCCCTGGACGATGTGGCCGGTCGCAATCCCCATCGTGCGGGAGATGTCCAGGAAGTCGCCCTCCAACACCTGCAACTGGAGCGGCACCCGGAAATTGTCCTGCGGCAACCGCTGCCGGAAACGGACGATCCCGTCACCACTCTCGGCGGTGGTCCGGACGATGAGGGCCTGCATTCCATAGAAGTCCAACTGCCCGCCCGGGTCGCAGTTCTCGGCGAAGTAGAGCCACTCCCCGTCGATGATCTTGTCGAGCTCAGGCGTCCCCGTCTTCGCTTGGGGAACGATTCCGGTCCCCACCGTGTTGCCGACCAGTTCCGCAATGGCCTTGCTGGCGTAGGGATTGTTGCGCAGCAGATCGCGCGACCGGTTGCGTAGGTTGATCAGAGAGGCGCCAACCTCGGTGTTTGCGTCGCCGCCCGCCGCTACCCATCCGTCCGTGCGACGGCCCGACTTCGCCCCGTCGTACGCGAACACTTCGGCCGCGGCGCGGAACCGCGCCCGGCGATATGCCCGCTCGGGCGAGAAGTAACCGATCAGTTTGTCGAGGGCGTTCATTCAATCCCTGCTATGCATGGACAGGCTGAAAGAGGAAGGCGTCACCCCCGAACCGGTGGCGATCGCTGAGTCGATGTCGGCGAGCGCCTTCCGCATGTCGTCGACGCTGTTGTACTCAACCGCGCGGTCGGTGAACTGCACCCGGCGAGTCCCGCTGAAGATGGCGCGTTGCAACGCGTCGCGCATCGATTGCAGTTCCGTCAGTTGGATCATTTGAACCAGTCCTTGCCGCCGAACCATCCATCGGGGCGGTTGCCGAAGTAATCGTCCCGGCGCACGGCCCGCGACGGTTCCGGCGCCGTCCCCTCAAGTTGTGCCCAATCCTCTTCCGTGAACCGATCGATCCCACAGACGGCCGCAGCCGCGCGGCAGAGCACCGCGAGATCGAGAGGCTCGTTCCGGACTGACTTGTCGGGTACCCACTCGACCTTCCCGCTCGACCGGATGATCCGCTTCTCGGAGCAGAGCCCGCGATAGAAGTCCTGATCCTTGTACGCGTAGTGCTGGTATCCGGGTGGGTACGAGCTATCGTCGGGCAGCACGATCCGCAGCCAGTCGTAGAACTCCTGCTTCGCCCAGTGCGTGCCGATGTGCCAGATCCGGACGTTTTGCCGCTTGCGTGAAGCGTCGGTCGGCGACACCGACACGATCAGCTTCAAAAACTCCGGCTTGCCCTTCGTTGCCACCACGGTGCGCGGCGCAGCGATCACATCGCCTGCTGGCCCGTGGGCCGGTTGCGGGTGGCGCGCGGCAAAGTCGTAAACCATCTGCGGCCGGAAGCCCGAGTCGATCGTCATGGCCATGATGGGCACGGTACCGCCCGACTCGCGCGGCCAGTCCAGGGCCAGCAGCTCTTCCAACTCCTGCCAGACTTCCGGCGAGGACGTTTTGAGTGGCTGCCCGGCCTGGTCGGGCACCTGGATCACCCGGTAGTCAACCGACCAGGACTCCTTGCCCCGCCCATACGCCTTGACCTCCACCTCGAGCCGGTCGTCCTGCACATCGACGCCGGCCACAAGCAGCAATCCCTTCGCAGGCACGATTCCGAGATCGTAGTCCTCACGCCGCAGATACACCTTTTCCCAGTCGGGCGCCGACCCGCGCTCCGTCCAGAGTTCCGCCAGCACCGTGTTCAGGAACGCCTTCAGCGTCTCTGTCGACTCCTTGGCGATCAGGAACTCCGCGGCAATAGTCCCCCAGGACCGCTTGGGTGAGATCAACTGCGATACCCGGAATCCGGGGATCGGAGATCCGGGATTGTGCGGACGGTACTCGCCGCGTTCCACCATCCACGACTTCTGGTTGTGCGGGATGAGTTCCCGGCAGTTCTCGCAGCAGTAGGCGGCCTTCTCCGGTTCGCCGTCCGGCCACACCAGCCCGCCGTCCGTGCCGTCGCTGAATACCAGGATTTGAAAGTGGTTGCACTTTGGGCACGGCACGAAGTACTCGCGCTGGTCGCTCGTGTCCCACGCAGCCTGAATCCTGCTCTCCCCGTCGACGGTCGGCGTCGAGCACATGATGATTTTCTTGTTGTGCTCAAACTCGCCGGTGCGCTGGATCGCAAGCGATACGGGATCGCCTTCCGACCCGGCGCTCACCGGGTACCTGTCAATCTCGTCCAGCAGCAGGTACCGGATCGGACGCATGGCCAGGCCGGACGGCGAGATGGCGCCGGTGAAGGTGATGTGGCCGGACCCGTTGGCGAACACCTTATGCATCGCCGTGTTGTTCGAATCGCGCGACTTCACGGCGGCGAGTTTCCCCTTGAGCGCGGGCGAATGCCGGAACAGGGGCGCAACGCGATCCTTGGAAAGCGCCTTGGCATCTTCCGATCGCGGTTCCACGGCCAACGTGGGGCCCGGATCCACGTCCGCGATGTAGCCCAGGAAGTTGACCATGATCGAGGTCTTCAGCATCTGGGCCGCGGACATCAACACCACTTGCTTACACGGATGGCTCGGGCTGAGGACGTCCATCGGTTCCCGCTGGTACGGCCGCGTGTGCCACTGGCCCCGCTCCGCCGAGCCGGATCCGGTAAGCACCACGTTCTCGTCGGCCCACTTCGAAACGGAGATGTCCCGTGGCGGCAGCAAGGCCTCCGCTCCAACCTGGTACATCGAGAATGGCTCGCCCATCAATCCCCGTCCCGCTCGTACAGACAACCGGTCGTCGCGCTCTCCGCAACTTCGATCCGGAACAACTCCGGCAACTCCGCCTTGATCTGCTCAAAAAGCCAGGGCGCCAGGATCTCCGTTGTCGGATTCTCCAGGCCAGGAATCTGGTTCAGGACGCGATGGTCGATCCGGTCAATGACGGTGCCGGCCTTTTCCGCAATCACTGCGTAGTCGAGAATCATGCCCCGCTCGTCGATCGCGCCCCGGCACCACACCCGCACGCGATACGTGTGGCCGTGCATCCGGCCGCACTTGTGCCCCTCCGGAACGTGCGGCAGCCAGTGCGCCGCATCGAAATGGAAGTCCTTCCAGATGCTGGTCAACCGAACAACTCCTCTTGCCGCGGAATGCCGCTCCACACCGGTGCGCTCTGGCTCGTCTCGTAATACTCGACCAGCACGTGGGCGCGCGACTCTCGCGATGCTGCCTTATAGCAGCCGCCCCAGTTTGCCAGCCCGACCTTCCTGCTCACATACGCTGAATCCGCAGACGCGAACGGCACATGCTCGACGACGTGGGGGTTCAACATCCGCAAACCGTGAGTCTTCACGATGGGCTTCCCGTCCTGGCAAATTGTGTCCATGACCTGCTGCATCCGGCCCCACCAGGATGAAGTTCCAGGAGTTTTGAACCGCCCGGACGAACCCAATGCCACACGAGGCCACTCGCCGGCTAAACGGGCCAGGCGTTCAAGCGACTCGTGGAAATGCCACACCGGCACGCCCGCGAACTTCCCGAACGGCCAGTCCCCCAGGAGACGGTCGTTGGCTGCCTCGTCCCCTTCGATTACGTCGGGAATCACGGCCCAATCGAAGCCCGGGTGCCGCCACCACTGCTCTACCCATTCGTAGTAGGAGATCCAGTTGATCTCGATCCCCTGTTTCCAAACCGAGAAGGCGCCGTTGTCGAGCGCGAACGATTGCGCAACATCTGCGGCGATCACGACCTGCTGCGGATCGGCATACGAGACGAGCGCGTGGCGCCGCTTCCATATCGCCACGGCGACCTGCCACGTCGAATGCCGCCCGCCGTGGTAGTGAATCATCAGAATCCGGCGTCCGAGATGGCCTTCGCCATCTTGCGGCGCAGCGCATTCGTTTCGCCGACGAGGATCCGGTGAATCTCCGCTTCCGTTTTCGCGGCTGCTACCAGCGGCGCGACCCGATCCGGGTAAGCTGACAGGGCATCACCGACGATCGCCGACCAGTGCGCCGCATACTCGCCGGCCTTGGTCGCCTGGATTAGTTTGCCGGCGCGCTCCTCATACTCCAACTGCGCCGTCTTCGCCTTGAACGTCTCGCTCACGGCGCGGGCCCGCAGGTACGCGGCGACCGGATCGCTCGATACGTCGGGCTGACCCGGCATGCCGGAACTGACGCGCGGCGGGGGAGGCGCACTGACAGAGGCAACTTGCGGTTTGGTGGCCTGATGCAGAGTCTTGCCCGCAAACGTGTTCCGTTCCCATTCCTGGTTCGCCCGCTCCGGATCGATGGTCCCGTCGGCGTTCGGCGTGATCCGCTTTGACTTAATCGCCTTCTGCACCGCACTGAGGGCAACACCTCGCAACCGTGCGTAGGCCCGTTGGGAAACTCCGGTCATAAGGACACCCTGCGATCACTCAATCCCATGCCCGCCGCCATTGAATCTTTCTTCAGAAAAGTCGAACTTCGGCCTTGCCTTCCGCCGCCACCGAAGTGATGTATGTGTTCGATGCCACGCGCCGCCAAGACCACCAAGCAAACCGCCGCCGCCTGTTACGCGGAACGCCACGCCGAGGCCCAGGACCTGCTGAAGCGCATCGCGAGCCGCCTGGAGCAGCACAAGAAGGATCAGGGACAGGATCCCGCCAACTGGGGCTATCCCGGCGACCTCGGCCGCGTCACCGAGGAACTCGCCTACGTCCTCGCCAACCTGGGCGACCGCAGCGCGGTGGATCAGAAAGGACTGGATTACTAACCATGCAGAAGCACAACGTCAAGGTCGGATCGACCTACATCGTCAAGGTCAGCGGCACGCTGGCCAAAGTCCGCCTCACCCGCGAACACCCACGCGGCGGGTGGTACGGCACCAACCTGGCCACTGGACGCGAGATCCGCATCCGGACGGCAGCCCGCCTCCGATCGGAGGTGCAACCCGCGCAGCAGATCAGCCCCGACGAGGCCCGCCGGATCGTCGACGAAATCGAATTCTGAAACAGGAGAAAAGCCATGACTACGTTTGCCATCACCAACGACAACAACATCACTGCCTTCACCGCCGCCGAGCAGGTTCCCGAAGGCCAGCAGCGTTTTGCCACCGAGAAGGAGCTTGCCAAAGTCTCCGCCGAGTGGCCGATCAGCCGGTTCGCCGAGGTCTGGAACGGCTTCGCCGGCGTGGTGCCCTTCGACAGCCTGAAGCCGGTCAAGAAGTTCACGGACCGCAAGACGGCGGTCGGCCGGATCTGGAAGGCTATCCAAGCCCTGACGCCCACCCCCGCATCCCAGGCCGCCCCCGCCGCGCCGAAGAAGGCCAGGGCGACCAAGCAGGCCACCGCCAAGAGCGACGCCACCGGCGCGAAGGGGGCGCGCGAGGGCAGCAAGAAAGCCATCGTCCTGGAACTGATCCGCCGCACGGATGGCGCGAGTCTCAAGGAGATCATGGACGCGACTGACTGGCAGGCCCACAGCGTGCGGGGCTTCATCTCGGGCAGCCTTGGGAAGAAGATGGGGATCAACGTCGAGTCCTTCAAGCGCGCTGATGGGGAGCGCGCCTACCGCACAGCGTAAGCAGCAGCACCAGCCCGCCGCCGGCCTTACAAGCCGGCGGCGTTTCTATTCTTCAACTCCTCCGCGAGCGCGGCCAGCCGCTCATGAACCAAGTCCTCCCGCAATTTGCACTCGCCCGCCCGAACGTACGTCCCGTTCAGACGCAAGATTACTCGGTTCTCCAGCTCCGCCAGTTCTTTCCGGACTTCCGCCAGTAACGCCCGGTTCTGGAGGCTGACGTAAGTGGCGATGAGGCCGGAGATCAGGCCGGTTGCCGGGATCAGGATTTGGAATAGATGATCGTTCACGTTCCCTCTTAAGGATGCGGAGTTCAGCCGACCAGTCCGACAGGCCCAGACACAAGCCTTCAACGTCCGGATGTCCGCTCCGCAGGAGGCGCTCTATCTCGGCAATCTCGGAGCGGCACCGCGCCATCGCCCGCTCGATGTCCGGTGCTACTGCCTCGTTGTCGGCGCCGGCTGTACCTTCGGCACGCATTTGTGGCCCGTCTTCGCGAGGCATCCGATCTGGTGACCTGCCTTCCTCACGCCGTGGACGGCCTTCTGAGCTCCGATCACCAGGAGGCCGACCGCCATCGCGGCCACTACGATTCCTGGGGTTGGCATTGATCCTCCCGTTGTGTCTGACTCTGTTCGAGCCGGGCCTGCTTGCCGGTGAATTCCTGCCATCGGGCAACAATCACGTCGCAGTACTTCGGCTCGAGTTCGATCACGCGCGCCTGTCGCCCGGCCTTCTCGCAGGCGATGATCGTGGTGCCGGAACCGCCAAATGGATCGAGCACCGTGTCGCGGCCCTTGCTGCTGTTGCGGATGGCGCGCTCCACCAACTCGACCGGCTTCATCGTCGGATGGAGATCGTTCACCGCCGGCTTCTTCACGAACCAAACATCGCCCTGATCGCGGGCGCCGCACCAGAAGTGATCCGTGCCTTCCTTCCAGCCGTACAGGATCGGTTCGTACTGGCGTTGATAATCCGATCGCCCCATCGTGAAGGTGTTCTTCGCCCAGATGACGAATGTGGACCAGTGGCCGCCCGAGTCTCGAAACGCCTTCTGCAGCGTGTGCAGTTCGGAGGACGACATGCAGACATAGATGGCGCCCTTGGTCACTGCGAGTATATTCACGCAGGCGTCCTGCAGGAACTGTTCGAAGTCCTGGCCGAGGTCGTCGTTGGCAATCTTCCGCTTGTTGCCGCGGAGCTTGTCCTTCATCGTCGCGCCGTAGTTCACGTTGTACGGCGGATCGCAGAAAACCATGTCCGCCAGGCCTCCGGCGAGGACCTTTTCCACGTCGGCCATCTGCGTGGCATCGCCGCACAGCAAGCGGTGCTCCCCGAGGATCCAGACGTCACCGGGAACCGTAATCGCGGTCTCCGGAGTCTCCGGCACCGCATCATCGTCCGTGTTACCGGTGTGTACTTCCTCCGGCTCCCGAAGCAGATCTTCAATCTCTTCATCGGTAAATCCGACCACTTCGAGGTTGAAACCGTCCTCTTCGAGCGCGGCCATCTCCACGCGGAGCATCTCCTCATCCCATCCGGCGTTGAGTGCCAGCCGGTTATCGGCCAGCACCAGCGCGCGGCGCTGAGATTCGGTCAGGTGATCGAGGACGATGACCGGAACTTCGGTCATGCCCAGCTTACGAGCAGCCAGCAGGCGCGCGTGGCCGGCGATAACGATTCCATCCGCGCCGGCCAGAATCGGATTTGTCCACCCAAATTCGGCGATCGATGCCGCGACTTGGGCGACCTGCTCCGCACTATGCGTGCGCGCATTCCGGGCGTATGGAATCAACTTCTCGACCGGCCACGTCACTACCTGCAGGTTCGTCATGCGTTGTTGGGTTGAGCGGGTTTCTGGAACAGTCCCAGCGCGTTGTGCAAATCGACGATCTTCGCGATCATCGGCACGACCACCGCGACGAGTTTGTCCCAGCTGAATTGCTTCGCCAGGTCCGTGCTCCCGTCATAGGCGGACTTGAGCACGTCGAGCACGAGTTCCAGCTTCTTGTTCCCCTGGCCGGGCAGTGGAATCGCCTGCTCGACGGCCTGGACGGCTGCCAGAACCAGGGGGAAGATCTTGAGGATGATCAGCAGAGTATTCATCGGGTTCGTGTCTCCATTGAAGAGTGGGGCGGCCTGGGGACCGCCCCGGTTCGGAGGGGAGGGCTACGCCGTCTTGGGCTGCGCCTGGTTGACGGTGTTGGCGATCGCGGTGGTCGCCGTGGTCAGCGCCTGCACGATCTGCTGCAGCGTGGCCAGCACCGGGGTGATCGTGGCATCCACCTGTTTGGCAACGGCGGCGGCCACGGCCTGGGCATCCACGCCCACGCCGGCGGCGCTCACATCGGTGGCGCGGTTGGCGGGAACGGCGCCCGCGGTGAGGTTGGATCCGGCGCCACGCGACACCGGATTGAGTTCGTCGGTCCACAGGGCGTCGGCCGCGACATCGGCGTGCCGGATGGCCTGCTTGCCGACCATGTTGGCGGTCTCGACCGCGTTCTGCAGAGCCTGCGAAGCGATCTGGTTCAGCCGCGTGGTCTCGATCAGCGACTGGCGCGCGGCCTGGACGTCCAGATCCTGGTACACGTCATAGGTGCGCTTGATGTTGGCGTACGTCACCCGCTGGTTCTCGTTGTGGGCGGCGCCGCCGGTGGCGTTGGCGTTTTTGAAAGACTCGTCCGTCCCGGTTTCGAACTCGCGTTCGCCCTGGTTCGGAGTGGCTACTTCGGGCATACTGGTTTTCTCCTTGTCGATTGAATGAGTTGCAACTGCTGATTCTCAGGAAGCCTGACGGCCCCCGTAGAAGGGTGCCGGACCGTTGTGCTGAATCCGGCGTGAATCAAGAAGCCTGGGATTGTCGACTTGCTCCTGGGGCACGCCGCGCGCGGCGGCGACCTGCGAAATCGGCTGCCCTGTTTCCGCGAGGACGGCTCCTTCGCCGGCGAGGCTCGCAATGCGCCGCAGGATCACGTCGCAGTAGGCCGGCGAGATCTCGCAGCCGTAACCGGTCCGACCCAGTACGTGGGCCGCGGCCATCGTCGTACCCGATCCCATGAACGGATCGAAGACAATGTCGCCGGCGTCCGTGAACGCTTTCACGAAAAACTCCACCAGTGCGCGCGGGAATGGAGCGGAGTGCGATCCCTGGCTGCTTTCCGACTTGACTTCGATTACGTTGCTCGGGCGGGCGATGCCGGTGAACCGGCCATCGGCGTCGTCCGCGCCGGACTGTGCCGCGGCCGCACCCCGCGCGCCGGTACCGAGGAGTCCGCTACCCGATGTTGATTTCGGATTGTTGGGCGAGTAGTCAAAGCAGTCCTCGGACTCGTGCCCGACCGCCTTCGGCCGGAACTTGATCTGCTGCTGGCGGCAGAAGTGGTAAATCGGTTCGAAGGCGTTTTTGAACCGGTTTCCCCACCCGCCCGGCACGCCGTTGTCGGTCTTGCGCCAGCAGAACTCATCCACGAACCGCCAACCCCACACTCGCCGGTGCGCCAGCACCAGGTCCATCACATAGAGGTTCCGCTCACCTTCGTCGGCATGCGCCTTGATGTTCAAGAAGTAGGATCCGTCCGGCGCCAGCACCGACTCGACGCTAGCCGCCACCGAGCGGTACCACTCCACATACTCCTCGGGCGGCACTGGCTTGAACCCACTTGACGGATCGTACTCGCGCTGGGTGGCATACGGCGGCGACGTGATCGCCACGTTCGCACTGGCACCCGCCATCAACTTCCCGACGACGGCGGCGTCCCGGCAGTCGCCACAGATCAGACGGTGGCGTCCGATCAACCACACATCCCCGGGCATGGTAACCGGCTGCGTGGGAGGTTCTGGAATCGCTGCTTCCTCGACGGCGGCGGCAACGGTTTCCGGTTCGCCGGCGGGCAGTATCGCGGCGAGTTCGTCGTCGGAGAACCCCACCAGCGACAGATTGAACCCATCCGCGTTGAGCGATTCCAAGGCAACCCGCAGCAGCTCATCATTCCACCCGGCATTGAGCGCAAGTTGGTTATCCGCGATGATGTACGCCCGTCGTTGAATCTCGGTGAGATGGCCCAGCACTACCACCGGCACCTCCGCGAGGCCCAGTTTGCGGGCGGCCAGGAGACGGCCATGGCCGGCAACGACTCCGTCCGCGGAATCGACGAGGATCGGATTCACGAAGCCAAACTCGACGATGGATGCGGCGATCTGCGCTACCTGTTCCGGCGAGTGAGTCCGCGCGTTCTGCGCGAAGGGCACCAACCGGTCGATAGGCCAAAGCTCGATGTGCCGCGCCATCGCGGGCGCGATACGGGAGTCAACCACGGATGCCGTCCGCCATCTGAATTCGTCGACCGATCCACCGCATCACCGGCACCGCCATCGAATTGCCAATCGGATTGATTTCGGCCAACCAGGCAGGCCGGAAAGCCAACGACTCCCAGGCGACCGTCATCGCCTCGATGCCCGAGCAGACGCTGCCGTAGATAATGGGGAGGCCTGCGGCCAGTAACGCCGGATGCCGCCGGCCAGGCGTGGCTTGGCAAGATTCATCATTGAATCCCGAGTGGGCCCGAAACAGCACCGTACTCGAGCGCGAGTAGCGACTGGCTTGGTTTCGAGCCGTACCGCTGTTCGTATTCGGCGATCATCACCGATGCGTAGGGTTCCTGCAGCCGGGAGACCCAATCACCAAAGTCCCGATCACGCTTTGCGGAGTTACATCGATTGCAGCAGATGATCACGTTGACCGTTCCGTGCAGTCCACCCTTGCTCAGCGGAACCATGTGATCGAGGGACTTCGTGCGCCGGTTCATGTATTCCCCGCAATAGGGGCACGGTCTACCCTCAGCCTCGCCGAACATTCGACCCAGGAACTCGACGGTCAATGTCCCGTCCGACTGGTTGATCGCATGTTGGAGGCGTTTGCCGGCGTATTCCCCGCGGGCCTGCCGACGTCGAACGTCAACGCGAGGGCCGCCGGGTTGACAGAGAAGCCGTTCCCGGAGGGACTTGTTCGACGATTCAAGAATCTCAACCTTGCATTGCAGGCAAGCCCGATCCTTCGGCGTAAAGGCAGTCCGCGGCTTCTTCTGGTTGCAACGGATACATGTGACGCTGGGCTTCTCGATTTCGGCCAACCGCCTGCGGAGCGATCTGATTTCCTTATCGCGCCAGCCCAGGCCGCGTTGCCTCTGGAGCGCGACGCAAGATTTGCACGTGTTTCTCCTGAGCCGCTTTCCGTTGTAACGGAAGAAATGATAGTCAGTAAGTGTCGACCTGAGCTCTCCACAGGTATTGCACGTGGCCTCCGGGATACCTTCGAGCCAGGTGCGAGCGGCGTCCTCCCAGAGACCCTTGATGAAGACGCGAGACTGCTCCGCGAACGCAGCGTCCAAGTCGGCAATAACAGCCTCGCGCCAGGCGCGGACGTCGGATTGGGCGTTCCAATCCTCGAACACGGCGTCCATTTCCGCAAGGCCAGCCTCGGAATCCAGTCCCATAATTTATGAGCTCAGTACACTGGCCTTCCTATGCATCGCACTGATCGCAACGGAGTGACCACCCGGCCCGACCACTTGCTGTGACCACCTGAATAAGTGCAACAAACTAAAGTCGTTCGGGGACCATTCCACCCGCCGCCGAAAGTGGCCGGGGAGGACCCAGGATTTGAACCAGAGTGCCTGATTGGCGTCGGTTGCCACCCGTTCGCGCCCCGTTGGCCCGTGTTGCGGCGTCTGGCTCCCGGTTGGCTGGACGGCCCACCTGTAGCCTCGGGCGCGCCTAACCGCGCCCCGTGCGAAGCGCGTAAGAAGCCCCCGGGTTGCTATCGCATCCCTAAAATTCTTAGGGATGGGCTCGCTCCGGCCTTGGTTCGTGTGCCAGACAGTCGAGGACGACCTGCATGAACACCGGGCGAACCGCCACGGGCGCCAGATCGGTTTCAGACGGCCTGTCGCCCAGCGCCCGCAGTCTCCAACACGTATGCCCATCGCTCAACCGCTGCTTCATGGAGTAGTGCTTGCCGAGGTAATCAGCCGCGCGCATAGGCCTTCCTTCGCCCGGCACAGGGAACTGCACAGCGCGGTTGATGTGACCCTTGCGATGGCGGATGACTCGGGCGATTCTTCCGAGCGCCTGCAACCGGTTCAGCCTTTGCTCGCTGATACGGTCAATCAGTTCACCAGCGGCGTTGTAGAGCGGGATTTGATTCTGCATCGAGAGGCACACGCGTCCTGCGAAAGATGCGGGAAGGAGATTATCGAGAGTCCCGGCCCTCGTGTGTTGTATGGGGAGGAGAACTTTCGGAGGGTGCGCCTTGCGCTCGCCTGTCGAACAGCGCCTTCACTGTAAATATACGCGAAACGATCGGAAAACGTCCGGTCGTGAATCAACTTTCTTTGTGACCGACGTGCTTGATCCATGGCTGGTCCACGTTTGGGTTGTAGAATCGCTGCCGGATGTTGTTGGGCAGGATGATCTCGATGGAGTGCGACGTCACGTCGCCAATGCGATCACCGGCCTTCAGATAACAGACGAGCCCATAGTCACTCCCAAGCGGGAATCGCAGTGATCCCCGCGCGTGGTACAGGCTTTCCCATGTCCAGCCCAAGGCGAGAGCGCGATCGCGAATGGCGTTGACGAGCGCTGCGGCTTCCGGCGCCACCGGCGCGACGTTCCGATCCGTAGTGGCCGACGCGACGGGATGGTGCGGCAGATCGGGTTCGACGACTGGCGGGACATACTCGCGGGCGTCGAGGCTTCTGACCGCCGCCACCAGTTCCTGTTCGCCGAAGCGGTCGATGGCCCACTGATGGACCGCGTTGAAACGATGCCGCAAATCGTTAAACGCATCAAGCCCAAGTCGCCCGTTGCCGGCGGCGGCCTTTGCCAGCAGCATCCTGGATCGCAGCCAGGCATAGTATTCAGGATCGAGGCGCCGGTAAGCGGTGTCGTTCACCTGGACGTCGCGGCCAAACGCTGAGCCATGCTCCGTGAGCCAAGTGTCCAGCGTGGTGGAGACGAACATCTGGCTGGGTGCCGGCGCGCCGGAAAGAGGGGTCGCTGTCTGCGCGCTCACGGCCGCCTCCGCGCGGGAGTTTCCGTAAAATCGGCAAGATCCACCCGTGCCGGATTGGGCGGTTTGGGGATGTCCGGTCCGGTTGGGGATGTTGTGGGGATGTTGCCATCCAACATCCCCATGTCATCCGTGGTTTCGTTTCTATCACTTGCGGACAATTTGGGGATCTTGGGGATGTTGGGGATGTTTTCTCCCTCCTCAATACACACGTGCGCGCGTGAATCTCTTTGCGCGTCTTCTGGAGAGTGAGAGAAATTTCTCTCTACACGCGGAGGAACCCCTTCAACATCCCCAACATCCCCAAATAGTCTGGAATCCTCTGAATCATCGGCACTTGACCCGTGGGGATGTTTGAAAGCAACATCCCCACAAGATCCCCAACATCCCCAATTACCGGCTTCGGCCGCCGCCAGCGCGTACATGGTGACGCCCTTATGCTTCGTGGCAACGCCAGCCCGCTCCACGCGCAGACCGTCGAAGGAACGGTCGCGGCAGTTACCGAGGGCGTTGCCCAGCCGGATCTGCTGCGACCGAGCCGAGCCATCCCCGCGCAGCTTGAGCATCAGTTCACGCTCCTCGCAAAACTGGTTCAGTTCGCTGACCTTTTTCGGTTCAGCCTTGAATGCCTGCCACCAGGCCGCCGTGAACTCCCGCCACGCCTGGCCCTCGATGTCGGCGGCCTCGTAGAGTTGGTCAAGGTTCGCCAGGAATCCGGGGACGCCAGCGACATGGAGAATGCCGCCGATGACACTGGACCATCGCTCGAAAGAGCCCAGGCGCGCGGGGTCAAGCGCCTTGCCGGCAGCCATCCACGCGCGGATCATGGTCAGGATCGCCCGGACCAGCGCCGCTCGATTCTCCTTCGCCCAGGTTGTGATCTCGGGATGTTTGAACGAGGTGCGCTTCCAGGGGCGATCCACACGCGGGTCAATCCGGACGCGGATGCAGCGGCGTGTGAGTTCCAGATGCAGGTTCGGGTTGTTGGCCGTCATCAGCCAAACGGCGTGGTTCGGAACAGAAGCCATGGTCGACTCCCCGAGTTTCCGGTCGGTCCATCGGACGGATGTGAGCACCGAGGCGAGCGAGGACGAGTGCAGTTGCTTGCGGTCGTTGGCGTTGTCCAGGAGGATGATGGGGCGTCCCTTCATCAACTCAGCGGTGAGCATCTTCCGAAGCTCGTCCTCGTTCTCGGGCAGCGTGCGCGCGTCGCAAGCGGTACCCGTGGCGACGATGGAAATCAAGTTGGCAAGCAGACCCTTGCCCGATCCCATCGTCGGCGCCTCGATCAGGTGCATGGGAGAAGGCCCGTCGATCATGCGCCGGACGAACGGCAGTAGCATGGCCGCAATCGCGTGCGCGCGATCGGATTCATCCACGAATGGGAAGTCCACCAGCAGATCGTCGATGAGCAGTGTCCGTGCAGCGACAATGTCTTCCGCTGTCGGTTCGTCCGGAAGGGCATCCAGTGTGAGGCTGGAGTCGGACGCCAGCCACAGCCTGTCGTCCTGATGGTAACCATCGGTCATAATCAACGCTCCTTGGCGGCCGAACACAGGGGTGCTGATGACGCCCTCCAGGATCGGCAGGTGCAAATCCGGGTACGCCAGCATGTCTCGCGCCGCATCTCTTGGCGGGGATGTCTCGATGTTGGCGTCCTCGGTCTCTCGATGCCAGTCAGCCGTGCGGGCGAGCAGCCCAAAAACGGCGTCCTCATCCATCTCGTCGATTTCCGGGCCGAACTCGCCGATGACCAGGCGCACGAGACACCCGGCGCGGTGGAACAGGAAGGGTGTGTGCGGATAGATCCCGCAACCATGCTCGTTGGCTCGATGGATAGCGGACCAGGCGTCGGACACGATCTCCCGCAACTGGCGATCGTTGATTTGGATCTTCGGAAATGCGGGCCTCGTGCTGTCCCCGCTTCCGGCCGTATCTTCTCGTGGGCGGGAATGCCTGCTGCGGGTCTTGGTGTCCAGCACGACGACCTTCATCTGCTGCCGCAGCACGCTGACCGGTAACTTGGACTTTCCGCAGCGGGCCTGGATCAGACGGAGGTGGCGTTCCCGTTCGATGGGCCCCATCTGGCCGACTTCATGAAGAACCGGACCGAGGAGACTCTCCAGTTCCCCATCGGGGGTGCTGGCCTCGAGCCTTCCAATGGCTAGTTCGAGCGGGGTCGCCGCCGTGGTGAGGATGGCTTCGAAGTCCGAGGCGGTCTTGCCCGAGGCGAAAAACTCGTTGACGTCGATTTTGGCTTCGGCGAGCAGATCGTCGGAGGCTTTGGTGCCAGCCGGCAAACCGGCCAACTTCTCGCGCGCCGCCAACTGCTTCTCGCCGAGTGGAAGAACGGCGACTCGGGTGCTGATCCCGTGCCTCCCGAGCACCCGTGCCGACTTCAGTGCGCCTTGCATACCCGCGTCGGAAACCTCGTTGTCCTGGCAGATGAAGACGCTCTTCACGCCCGCGAGCTTTGGCAGCAGCCGTTCCCAATCCGCCTCGCGGATCTGTACGGTCACCGGCGACACCACCGGGAATCCGTGCTCCATGAGCGAAATGCAATCGGTGACGCCTTCGGTGATGATCACCCGTTCCGGACGCGCCAGCAGCACGTCCTCGTTGTACAGGACATCGTTGCGGATACATGGCGCGACGTGGCGGTGATCGCGGTCGTTGCGCACCGCCAGTTTCTTGTATTTCGATTTCTCCCAGTCAACCTCGGGTGTCCAGGGTGTACGGCGCCCGATCATGAAGAGCACGTGCCCGCGGCTCCAGTACGGGAACACGATCCGGTTGTCGAAGAAAGGAACGACGCCGTCCTGTGCAGTCGGCCGAAACGCGGACGTGGCAGTCAACTCGCGCGGGGTGAAGGCGCAGGATCCTTCCATCAACGCACGCGCCGCGCTGGGCCCCGTATTGTCGGCGTAGCCGATCTTGAGCCGGGCGACCGTCTCTTCACCGATCCCATACTTCGACCGGAACCAGGCGAGAACCTCTGGGTTGCCAGCGAGCCGTTCGTGGTACAGTCCAGCGAGTCCCGTGAGGGCTTCCCGGACACGAAGCGTGAGTTGATGGGCTTCCTCGGCCTGTTCCGTGCTGCCGGGGACGGCCTTCGACAAGGGCGGGAGCCGGACGCGCGTCGCCAGGAAGTCCCGTGCTTGACGGTGCGACTCGGGCATAGATCCCGATTGCCCCCGCGTGACCGCGCGGGACTGCACAAACTCGACCAATTGCAGCACGTCGCCGCCAACGCCGCAGGCGTGGCAATACCAGCCCTGCTTGTCGAGCCACACGTGCAGCGAGCGATGGGATTGACTCGCGTGGTTCGGACAGTCGCAGAACAGCGTCTGCCGCGACTCCTGAGTGATGCGGCTGCCCAGGAGATCGCGTGCGATCTCACCAATATCGACGTCGGTGATCTGCCGGTAGTAGCTATGGACATCTACCGGAGGAGCCGTCACACGCGGGCCTCCGAGTGGAGTAGGAAGGAGAGGAAGGTGTTGCGGCGGTCCACCTGCCGTTTGGATGCGCAGTTCTCGATGCCCCAACGGTCACCCAGCAGGATCACGGAATCCCTCGCGCGCGTCACGGCTGTATACAGCAGATTCCTGTGGTGCATGAAGGAGTGCGACTTGTGGGCGATGACAACCGCACATGGGAACTCCGATCCCTGCTGCTTGTGGACCGAAGTCGCATAGGCGAGTTGGATATTGCCAAGTGCATCGCTGCCGGACCCGATCTCGACCGGGAGTCCATCGAAGTCGATCGTGAGCGCTCCATTGGGTTCAGCGCCTAGCACGACCCCCATCGCGCCGTTCATCACCCCCAGTTCGTAATCATTCTTCGTCTGGATGACCTTGTCGCCCCGGTAGAAGCGGGGCCGGTGGCCTGGTTCCACATCCGGCACCTCGGACCCGAAGAGTTTCTCCTGAAGCACGCGCTGCAATTCGATGTTCAACTCGACCGTTCCCAGCGGGCCCTTGTGCGTCGGGGTGAGCACCTGAACGTCGCGGAGCAGATCGTAGCCGAGTCGTTCCTGGAGCACTTCCTGGAACAGGAGCAGCAGCATGCGCCGCACGTCGCCGGCGTCGACGAACTTGTCAATCACGTACCACGGCCGCCGCGCGCCGTTCTTCGACTCGCAAGTCGGCCGCACCTCGCCGGTCAGGATCGCCGTGGAGTTCGCCTTCAGCACGCCGGCCTGACGGATGATCTGCGTTAGGACCGTCGTCGGGACCGCTCGCGACTTTACGAGATCCCGCAGGAGGTTGCCAGGTCCGACCGGCGGCAACTGGTTGTGATCGCCGACCAGGACAACGGCGGTTTTCTTGAGATCCACCGCTTGGAACAGTCGCCAGGCCAGAGGCACATCCACCATGCTGACCTCGTCGACCACGAGAATGTCCGCTTCGATGGGATTCTCCGCCCCACGGGAATACGTGTGACCGTTGAAACCGAGCAGCCGGTGAATCGTGCTGGCCTCGTGCCTCACTACCTGTTCCAGCCGCTTGGCGGCCTTCCCGGTCGGAGCCGCGAGAACAAGGTCGAGCTCGAGGTGCGCGGCGGCGCTGGCGATTGTGGAGACGGCATACGTCTTCCCGCTACCCGCTCCGCCGGTCATCAGAGAAATGGAGTAGGTGAAGCCGTTCCTCACGGCTGCCCTCTGTTCCGGGTTGAGCTCGGGGCCCTCGGCGTCGAGCAGTCCTTCCACGTCACGGACAGAATGCGGATTGGCCCCACCGCCGCCCTTGAGGATCATCGCGAGCTCGTGCTCCATCCGGTGGATCTCGGGATCGGCCACTACCAGCCGCTCGAACGCGTGGGAGACGAGGCGGCCCTCGGCGATCATCGCTTCGAGGTGCCGCTCGATCACGTCGCGGCTATCCAGCGTATCCAGGACCAGCAGTGTGTTGGCCCGGTCGAGCAGATCCTCGTATTCAACCCAGCAATCGCCGTCGTCGAGAGCTGCGAGCACGCAGTAGTGGAGCCCGGCTTGAAGGCGGGACGGCAGATCTTTCGGCGTGCCCATCTTGCGCGCGATCTTGTCCACCTTCTTGAAGCCGAAGCCGGGAATCCCCCGCATCAGCACGTAGGGATCGGTTTCCAGCATCGGCACCACCTGGCTGCCGAACTTACCTACCAGCGTGGTGACCTGGTGATGAGTCAGCCCGAAAGCCGACAGATACGCCATCGCCGCGTTGAAATCGCTGTTGGCGACCCAGATGCGCTGCAACTCGAGCGCCGTCTCTAGGGGCACTTTGGCGACCGCGGCCACCGCGCCAGGACGGCTGCGAATCGCGGCATCGAACCCGCGCCCGAACTCGTCGGCAATCAGGCGGGCCTTCGCTGGCCCGATACCCTTGACGTCGGGATGGTTGGCCAGGAAGTTGGCGAGACCGTCCGGGTCCATCTCCAGGTCGTGGCCCATGTACTCGGCCTCGAACTGGCGTCCGTACTTCGGATGGTCCACCCAGTGGCCTTCCAGCCGAACGGCGTCATTCTCCCGGACGAACACCTTGCCGGCGAACTTGATTACACCGCCGTCTGATCGCCGCAGCCGGCCCGCGCTGAACGTGGGCCCCGAATAGAAGACCGTCTCGACTATGCCACGAACGCTGCTGCGCTCCGCTGTCATACACCCCACCTCGCATGCGCGGCGAGAAGGTACGCCTGGACGAACTGACAGGCCGCCTGCCGGTTCCCGCAGAAGAACACCGGGACGCCGAAGTCGAGGATGATCGACAACGCGCTCCCGACCACAGCGTTCGGATGCGCTTCGCCGCGATAGTGCTGGAGCAGCACATCCGCGATGCCTGCCTCGACCACGACGCAGGCCGCCCGGCATCCGGCCAACTTCCGGAGTTCTTCGCGAAACCGCTGGCGCGCGTGGATTACGGTGGACACGAAATCATCGAGCGACTTCCGCTCCACGGCCACCTGTTCCTCCAGGCCCTCGACGGAGTAATCCCCGGCCTGCAGCGCCCGCCGCACGGCGCCGGTGAGCCGGGGATCGAACGAGTACGGCTCCTGCTCTCGCGTGTCGATGACGATCGTCGCCGGTCCGCGGCTAGAACGGGACAAGCGCGTCCCCCGCCTCCTTGCGGAAGTCACCGGACGCGCGCCCGGTTTCGATGCGGCGGTTGAAGAAGATGTTCTCGTTGTCGCCCTTGGTCTTCTTGGTGACCTCGAGCTTCACGTCCAGCAGCTTCTTCAGTTGCTTCGGCAGATCCGACAACTTCTCCAGGTCGAGCCCGCAGAGGTGGAGGTCGGTCTTCACGTACTTCAGCGTGTTGTGGGTGATGACGCTGTTGCGCCACATCAGCCGGTTGACGAACTTCGGGGCGATCACGCGGAGCGTCCACTTCAGCATCGGATTGCCGGTGCTCTGCGCCTCGGTCAACTCGACTTTCTCCACGGTCACCTGGTACTTGCCGTCCGGTACGCTTTCGAAATCGCCGCGCTCCTCGGGCTGCTCGCTGCGGTAGGTGTCGTCGAACTGGGTCAGATCAATGGCGTGTTTACTCATGGTCCTGTTTCCTTTCGGTGGATTGCTTCTGCGCCTTCGCCGCCGCGGCCGTCTTCGGCTGAACAACGGCGATGTTGAACGAGTCGAGGAACTTCTGGAAATCCAGGTCGATTGTTTCCGGCAGCCGCCCGGTGCGGTCTCCGGCTTCGTAATACAGACTGGGCTTGGTGCGAATCACCCGGTGAACGCTCTTCGTGCCGTCTTCGGCGGTCTCCAGTGCGAGATCGCAGAAAAGCACCTGGTCCACCATGCCGAGGACGATCTTGCGGGCCTTGTCCGGCAGCGTGGGAACGACGCGCATGTACTTGCCCGTGCGGGTATCCACCTCGATCTCTTTCGCGTGCGAGATAAGAAAGAGGCCGTAGGGCAGGAAGGCCAGCTTCGTGAGCACGCGCTGGAATTCGTTGTTGACGAGCGCGTAGCCCTTACCGTAGCCCAGGTCTGACTCGTGCTCGATCTTGTACTTCTTGACGATGTAGTCCGTGCAGAACTTGTAGGCGTTATCGATGGTGTCGATGATGACCGTCTTGAACGGGTGCTTGCCTTCGGTGATCTCGGCGCACACGTTCAGCAGATCCTCCCAGGACTGGATCGGGGTCTGGTACACGCTGAGCGAGTTCAGCCCGGGTTCCGTGGCCAGGAACAGCGCGTCCTCTCCTTGCGCGCAGAAGGTGGTCTTGCCGATTTTCGTCTGGCCGTACACCAGCACCGTGAGTTCGGCCAGGTTCGGCTTGGGTTGCGTTTTGGCGGTTGGCAGCATAGGTCTCCTTTTCAAAAAACTGGCTCCGGCGCATCGCCGGGCAGCACGCGCAGCTCCTCGTTGGGCTCCACGCGCTGGTAGAAGTTTTCGATCACGTTGGGATTGCCGTTGGAGCGGCAGAGCGCGAAATAAGGACAAGGCCGCTGGTAGTTGAAGCAGAACGCGGTGTTCTGGTAAAAGACTCCGCGGCGGCGGGCGTCGAGAAGTGCCTGGGTGAGTTCCCACAACTCGGCGCGCAGGACTTCGAAGCGGTCGCGAGAGAGGTACAGCATCTCGCGGTGGAACATCGCGGGGTCGGCGTACTTCTCCGCGAGGCGCTGCTGGAATTCCTCGTCGGACTCGGGCAGCTTCCGCTTCGCCGTGGTCTTCCCCGTCTTCGATTTCGCGAGCAATTCGGTGCGCCGCTCCTGGTATTCCTCTTCCGTCTCGCCCTTGCCCTGCTGGAGCTTCGCCTTCACCAGCACGTTGTAGAGAATGCCGGTGATGGGGATGCCTGTTGTCTGCTCGATGTAGTGGGCGTAGATGGTGATCTGGAAGTCGGTCCAGAGCTTTTCCAGGTAGTCGCCATCGACTTGGGCGGCCGTCTTGTGCTCCAGGATGAAGTGGTCGGCGCCAATGCGGACGATGCCGTCCACCTTGCCGGCGAGGGTGAAGCTGCGCGAAGCGGCCCCGGTCACCGGGTTGACGATGGGACCCTCGAAGTTCTTCTCCAGCGCTACGATCTCGATGTTGTCGGCGGCATACCGCGTCGCGTAAGCCGACATCATCGCCGTGGCCAGGTGCCAGTCGCGGCGCTGGTCTTCGTCCTGGAGACGGCTGGAACACTGCCTGTCGATGAGCGCCCGTACCTCGGCCAGATCGCGGCGCATATGCCACGCCTCCAGACACTGGTGAATCAGCGAACCGAAGTGCAGGTTCCGGTCGCGCTGGAGCGGAACCAGGTGCTGCTGGTAGCGCCAGTCCACGGCCTTACGGCAGTTCCGGAACAGCGACCACATCGAATAGGTCGATTGCATGGCGGGTGTGGCCATAGGCGGTCCTTTACGCCTCCCTCCGGGCGCCACCCTGATAGGGATCGGGTGCAACCAGACGGCGAGTCCGCCGGCCGGAATTGATGTGATCCACGATCAGTCTTCCCAGAAGTCCATGGCTCGATCCGCTGCATGCCATCGCTCGAACATTGGGATCGTGCAGTCCGAACTGCCCGATCTTCTTCTGCATATCGCGGTCGATCTGAAGACTTTTGCCCGACCAGAAGATGGGATAGGCCGCGATCACATCCGCGAGGGCGAACAGGAAACCGCTCTTCAAGTGAGTGGCACGATCCTTGTAGAGGATGTCGCGAATGCCCCAGGTGCTGTCGAGGAACTCGAAGAAGGTCCTGACGTTTTCCATCATGGTGCGGCTGCCCACGCTGGTTATCATGGGTGGCAGGGCCTGGCAGAGGCCCGCGACCGCGACATACTTGCCGGCCCCGAACTTCGAGTGGACCCGCATGACGGATTTGAGATAAGTGAGCGCCGTCAACAACTCCTCGCGGCGCATATATTGCGACCAGCAGACCCGCTGGTACAGGGCAAACGACTTCGTCTGGCAGAGTCCGTGGAGCAACTCCAACGCGGAACACTGCGACGCGCGGTTCTTTAGAAGCACGTTGGGAGACAGCCGCGTCCTCCGCATGTTGAGGATGTCGAACCGTTCCCGCTCCCATTCCTCAGTGGTTCCGAAGTGGACCATGGCCCCGACGAGCGGGCGGCCGCCATCGTAAGCCAGCTGTTTCGCCGCACTGATGCGCTGGAGACCGTCGATGATATACACGTCGCCGGTGATCGTGTACATCCCGTCTGAGTCGGTGCATCCGTAGCGTTGCCCGCGGACGGCGAGTTCCACATCGGGAACGCGGCCCGAACCGGAACGGAGGGCCTCCACGAGTTCCTGGATCTTATCTTTTCGCAGCGTTTCACGCTGGTAGGTTGGCTTTTGCAGACTGCCGAGCGAACCGGGATCGATGACGCCACGGAGCACGATCTGACCGTCCGTCAGTTCGTCCAGTGCGGCGGATAGGATTTGTAAACGCGTAGACGAGTTCACGATCTTTTCTCCTGAATCTCCAGGCGGGAAGCGTTCAGCGGATCGGCGGAAAGCGCCTTCCGCTCGATTTCCGCGCTGGTTGTGGCGATGGCGCTGATGATGTTCCCCAGCAGCGTCTCCGCCTCTTCGAATTCGCCGGCTGTTTCACCAAGCCAACTGACGAGGTGGGCGAAATGCTTGGTGCTTTCGATGAACGTCAGGGTCAACCGCGCCAGATGGTCTATCCTTCGGGAGCGGGTAGCCCGGCTCGACGATGGAGCTTCACTCGGGTTGCCCGGTGCGGAGGTTGTATCCGCAACGGGACCTGACGCTGACGCGGCGGCTTTGGCATGTTCGCTGCGCTTCTTTCGGGGCCGGCGCGCTGCGGTGTTCTCGACCTTCTGCTGATAGCTTTTGCCGTTGCGCGTAACCGTGCGGGCATCCATCCCTAAAGTTTTTAGGGATAGCCCCAACTTCTCTCGCCACCCTGACACGGTCGGAATGCTGACCCCGCAGTGGCGCGCGACTTCGGTGTCACTGAGCGACGCGCCCCGAGGGTGCGCGAGCGCGGCCTTCACCGCACGTTGTTTGTCGTCATTGGTTCTGCGGAGCCCGTTCGTCCGGTTGGCGCTGAAGCTGAACCACTGGGCATCTTCAACCGTGCCCTGCCGGACATCACAATCGATGCTGTCGAAGTTAGCGGCGTAGGCGGCCCGGATCCGGTGGAACCCATCGGCGAGCCAGTAGGACTCGCCATCATAGAAGACCGTCACCGGCGGGAACTTCGCGCCCGCCTCCATCTCGTCGGAGTAGTCGTCAACGGCCTTGAAGTCGAGTAACGCCCGAGGCTGTGTGCCACCGTCCGTCTTGATGTCGTCTATGCGGAGGCTCACCACGCTCACTGGGTACCTCCCGAGGAGAAATAGGTTGGTCCGATTCCGACGGCAAGAAATGCCTGGCGGATCTGAGCGATGCGTTCGTACACCACCGACTTGGCCGTGCCCAGGATCTGGCTGGCCTCCGTCGGCGAGCCGCAGCGTAGGGCCAGCACGGTCTCGCGGAGCGTGGCGGGCAACCTCGTCATGACCTTGCTCACGTCCAACCAGAACTCCTGCCGCTCGATGGTGGAGGGCGCAGCCGCGTAGATCTGGTCGAGAGCGCCACCGTCGGCGAGTTCGGGACGGCCCAGGTGAAGACGTCGGCCAGCGAGGCGATACCGCAGGATGGAGGATACCTCCCGATCCATGACCCGGCTGGTGAACGTGCCGATCGAGGAGCGGCCGCTGTCGAACTTCCGTACCCGCCGGCAGAGAGTAAGCAGGAGTTGGGCCTCGATGTCCTCCCGGTCCTCCCTGGTGAGGCCGCCCTGGCCGATCACCCTTTTGGCCTTGGCCCGCGCCATGCCGCGCGCGGCCGTCACGTGATGATCGAAGTTCAGATTGGTCACGGCCGCCCTCCCCGTCCCCGGGCCGCCGCCAATTCCACTTCCATGGAAAAAGGCAGGCCGTGCCGGATTTCGAGGGTGCGGATCTCGCCGGCCTCGACGTCGCGGGTGTATTCGAAGAACTCGGCCACCTGGCGCTTCAGTTGGCAATCCGGGCGGGCGTTACGTTCGTCGGTCGCCTCCGCGCCGAACTTCACGTCGCGCACTGCAACCGGCCAGGGATCGAGAACGATCTCGCCCCCGCGGATCTGAACATATTCGAAGCGGCCGAACCCGAGTTCCCGCATGGCAGCCAGGAAGCGCTGTTCGGGCGCAGTGAGGTCACCGGTGAAGCAGGGCTTGGATTCGCTCATTGCCGCGCTCCTTCCCCGCCGCTGGGGCGAGTCTCCAGCCATGCCTGGACGTCCTCGAGGCGATAGCGAACTGCGGACCCGACCTTGATGTAGCGTGGGCCCTTCTTGAGGAGGCGCCACCGGCGAACAGCAGCATCGCTGAGTCCACAGATGGCGGCTACATCGTGTTCGCTCAGTAGCCGCTCAATCCGCTGGCCACCTCCCGCAATTTGTTGTGTGTTGTTTTGAATTGCAGCCACGAGACGAGATTGCCCGATGCCTGCGGTAAGAGGTCAAGGTTGGAAACGGGTAAGGAAAGGTAGGAAAATTCGGCCCCGAATTGGGGCTTGGGGTAAGGACGCACACCTACCGCAACCGGTAGCGGTCTATCGCTCTTCAGACCGTTTTGGGCGGCTCGATTACAGTCAGCGTGGGTTCGTTCCAGCGTGGCGCCGGATCACGTTCGGCGAGCCGGATCAGGAGCTGGGCACCGGTGTTCTCGTCGAAGAGGGTGTGGATGAAGCGGTAGGCCCGGTTGACGACGTCGATCATCAGATCCTTCATCTCATCGTCGTTCAGGCGCGACACCTCGGCCCAGGGAATCGCACCATACGGACTGGTCACCTGCACGTCGGAGAAGTCGCCGGCAGCCGAACTTGGGGAGATGCCTGCGTGGAGGTCCTCCAGTCGGGAGTTGCGGAAGCAATGCAGGACCAGGTGTTTCGCGAGCCGCTTTTGAAGGACAGGATCGGTGACGAATGCGCGGACAGCGTCGTGGGAGTTCATGGAGCCTCCGGACTCCTTCACTATCACATGAAAGAGCCGAAGCGCCGTCGATTCGGCGATAGGAAGGGGTAGGAGGCGGTCCTGCCCTATGCGGCCGGCGCTCGCTTCTCAGCGTCAATTTTCAGCGGAGTCTTTCCAGCCAGGACACTTTCAATCCTCTGCGACATGACGGAGTCTTCGCTCAGCTCCCCATGCCGCCAACGCTGCATGTCGGGCTTATGCACTAGCGCGGCGTCGCTCACGGCCGCAATCGGGGTATTGTTGGCCGTTAGAAAGGACTGGAGGCGCGCCTCGCGATCCCGCGCCAGCAGTTCAGGATCGGAAGGAGCCGTCCCGTGCGCCGGGGATTTCGCGTCCGCGATACTCGTGAGCGCCGCGGGCTCTCCGGTTTCCTCGTCGAGCCGCTGGTTGTACTGACGCCACGCTTCCAACCCGAGCCGGGCAGATTCGTCAGCGACCGCGGTGCGAACCAACTGATGGAAGTTGGCGACTGCATAATCGATCTTCGCGAGCGGCAGTGCATCGTAGGGCTGCAGCTTCGCCGCATAAGTTCGCGCGGCGACCATTCCTGCACATTCCCGCAGGAAGGCCTCGAACTTGTTCGGCAACTCCATCTCAATTAGCGCTGCGGCGCCATACGCGGCAATGAGCGCGTGGGCATACCGGACGCCGGCCCGCCAGTGCGGAGGGACGTGTCTCTCCAACTTGGACAGGTCGAACTGACTCAACTCGTCCAGCCGCTTCGTCCAATCGCGCCAGTTGGCGTCCACTTCTTCCGATCGGAATTCCAACTCTGCCTTGGCCCGTGCTTTGCGCACCGTGGCCTTCGACGCCAGAGCCCGCATTCGGGCCTCCGCCGCCTCACGAGGAGTCCTGAAAAACTCGAGCCATCCATTCTGTTCCATCTGGCCAGCCCTGCCTTTGAAGTACCGATTGTACTATGGCGAATAAATGGCGAAGACATCTCCCCGCTAACCCATTCAAAACGTGGAGAATTTTGCACTTGCCAAACTTTCGGCCCGTTGTCTGTGAAAATCAGGTTTCTTACATCATGCTGAAAAACAATGGGTTGCCCTTCCAGGAAAGCTCCCGAACACGCACCGCTGCTCGGCCCAATCAACCACAGCCGTCAGCCCCCGCAGTTGACGCTCCGTGGGTAGGATTAGGGCAGGAAACAGCAGTGCTTCCTGGATGTCGGGTGCCAGGTTTGCCAGGTTCATGATCTGGGTGACCCGGGCCCGGCTCACGTACCCGAGCCGGGCGATGTCGGCGTAGTCCCGCAGTTCGCCCGCGTCCACCATCCCCTGGTACTTGACCGCCAGAGCCATCAATCGGGTGACCCTGGGCGTCCGCGGGGCGGGGTTGGGCTTCAGCTCTTCTGCCGCCGGGCGGCGGGGAAGGTCGAGCATGACCTCCACCTCAATGCCCGGCACGTTGGACTTTCGGTTTCGCTTCATTCCACCTCCCTCCCGGAGCACAATTCCCGCATGCCCTGCGACCGGAACGCGACCGTCACCTTCCCCGTCCGGCCGTCGTACCCGACCCGTTCCACGAGCAGATTCACCATCCGGGTCTGCTGATGCGTCCGCAGGGAGTTCCACACCGGTTCGAACCGTTCAAGGGCAGACAAGACATCCGCGGCGTCCAGTGGATCGTCGGCGAGCGCTGTGAGTTCGGCACGGAACGCGGTGAGGCGGTCCTCAATGGCCTGCACTTCCTTGTGGACTTCGACCAGTCGGTCGAATCGCGCGGCCGCGCCGTCTTCCTCGCCGCTCACCGTGGCGGCGCACGCCATCTCCATGTTCAGCCGCCGGAGCTGGTCGCGGCCGGCGGTCTCGTCCTTCCGCAGTTGCTCAACTCTCGCGGCGACCTGGTTGCGCGCGTGCTCTACGGTTCGGCGCGCCAACTCCGGGTCGTTGCCCAACTTGCGTATGGCTTCGATGACCGCCGCCTCAATCGCCGGCGCTCCCACGGACTTCGTCTCACAGGTGTTCCATCCGCGCTGTTGAGCGTGGTGGCAAACGTAGTAGCGGTACCGCTTCGACCCGCGCATCGTGTACGTGTGGATCATCGGTGCGGCGCAGGGAACGCAGTGCACCAGCCCGTGCAACAACGCGCCATACTTGTTGCGGGTGCGATCACGGCGCGAGGCACCTTTGCGGCCGAGGAGTTTCTGTACACGTTCCCACGTCTTCGTGTCGATGATCGCTTCCTGTTCCCCAGCATAGATCGTGCCCTTGTGATTGACCTTCCCGGCGTAGGCCACGTTTGTCAGCAGGCCGTACAGCCGTCCCTTGGTGAAGGGCTTCCCGCCGTGTGCGCGGCCCTCGGCGGATTGCCATGCCTTCGTGGTCCAGCCGCGTCGGCGCAGTTCATCGACGACGGCAATGGCGGCTTGGTGCTCGAGGTACAGGTCGAAGATCGCCTGGACGCGCTCGGCCTCTTTCTGGTTGACGACGAGTCGCCCACCACGCGGGTCGATGTCGTAGCCGAGGATCGGATGCCCGCCGATCCACTTGCCCTTCTTGCGCGCCGCCGACTGCTTGTCGCGGGTGCGCTCCGAGATGATCTCGCGTTCGAACTGCGCAAAGGACAGGAGAATGTTCAGGGTCAGTCGGCCCAGCGAGTTGGTGGTGTTGAACTGCTGGGTGACGGACACGAAGCTGACTCCGCGCTTATCGAAGACCTCGATGATCCGCGCGAAGTCCATCAGCGACCGGCTGAGGCGATCGACCTTGTACACCACCACGCAGTCCACCTTGGCGCCCTCGATGTCCGCCAACAACTTCTTCAGTGCCGGCCGGTCCATGTTGCCGCCGGTGTACCCGCCGTCGTCGTAGTGTGCGGGCACCAACTGCCAGCCCTCGTGACGCTGGCTCAAGATGAAGGCCTCGCCCGCCTCGCGCTGCGCATCGAGCGAGTTAAATTCCTGCTGGAGTCCTTCGTCGGTGGACTTCCGGGTGTAGACGGCGCAACGGATCGGCTTGGCGGCCGCCTCCACGCCGTTGCCGGTGGCGTTACCGTTTCTCGTCGCCATTTCCGCTCCCCACGGGCAAGTGGAAGAAGAGGTATCCGTTCCACTTGGTCCCGGTGATGTCCTTCGCAATTGCGCTCAGCGACCGGTAGCGCCGCCCGTTGTAGTCGTAGCCGTCCTCGGCGACTTTGACGATGATCGTCTGGCCCTTGTACTCGCGCTCCAGCACCACGCCGGGGAGCGGCCGCCGCGGGTCCGCATCGGGCGTGATCTTGCCATGCGCGCACCGCTGACCGGCGGCGTCGAAGTCGAAGTCCTTCGGCGCGCGAATCCGGAGGTCGGCATCGTTGGCGATCTCCAGTGCGCGGCGGCGGGCACGTTCCGACAGGCCGCCCTCGGCATCCGCCTGGAGCCGCCACGCGATACGCCGGAAGAGAAACTGCTTGTGATTGGACCGCGACTCCTCACCGAAGACCTCGCGGTACCGCCCGCGCAACTGCCGCACCGTCATCCGCCGGAGCGCCTCAATCTGCGAGTGAATCTGATTCTGCAAATCCTTCTCCTTTCTCGGAGGCGTTAACCTCGTGTCCATGAGGGCTCGCTTCGGCGGTGGTATCAAGTAGATCTTGGCGGCGGTTTTTGCGGTACCTGAGGTAGCCGTCGGCCAGGATGGAGGCGATGCTATCCAGGTCCTCCAGGAACTCGTCATCGCGGATGTTCACGCGTAATCTCCCCGGCGGGGGCCGCTCGGAGTGCGGCTGTGGGAGACGGGAGGCGCGGGACCAGAAATGCTGCTGTGTCCCGGCAATCTGCCGGCGCCCACAGCGATGTCCGCCTTGCGGTAGTCCCGCTGTCTGGTGAAGTCAGGAGCGGCTGTGAACCGCCCTCATTAGGATATATACGCGAAGCGTTCGAAAAACGTCCGGTTCGCCGAGCAGTCTGAACGACGGCGTTAACCTCGCGGCCCTTCTCCGGCGCGAGGCGGAGAATTTTCGGCGAGAACGGCGAGCCGGGACGAGGCTGCGCCACTCACCGGAATTCTCCACGAGGGCGGACGCGACTCTCGCAGACGCGCAAGTCTTTGGCTATATTGCAGAAAGGACGCAGGGATCAGGCAGGCACACAAAGGGCGCCGACGTTAACAGGTGGGGAAGACAAATCCGGGTAAAAATGGTTTGGCTCCTCAGGTAGGACTCGAACCTACAACCCTTCGGTTAACAGGCAGCACGGTCTAGCCCACTTTCGCCATGAAAACACGCCACTTACAAAACTGAGATAAGCAAATTGGTGGGACTTTTGGTGGGACTTTTCCGGGCGCCGTTTTCTGGTGGGACTTTTTGGTGGGACTCAGCGAGGATGCAGCGAGGGACTACGGCGTCAAGATCAGAACCGCCCGGTCCGGATCGTTCAGGAACTCCGTCACGCGGATCGCTTGGCCACGAATGAGTCGTTCCGCAACAGCGGTCGGGTAATCGCAGCCGCGCAACCAGACGACCTTGGGCGGCGGGCCGAACGTGGTGGCGAGTTCGTAGAAGTCCGCGTCCGCGGTGACGATGGTGTAATCGCCAGCCTTCGCGTGCTCCCAGATGCTGGTATCAGGAGAATGGAGCAATCCTGCCAAGGCCACGTGCGTGGAGCCAGGGAAAAGATCGGCCAGTCTTTCAACGAGGCGCCGGGACAGGTTCTCGTCCAACAGCAACTTCACAGAGCGACTCGCCGCCCGACTCGGGCGGCGTACTCATAAACGGCCCGGAAGTCATCCCTCTCCAACTCGGGGTAGTCGGTGATGATCTGATCTTCGCTCCGGCCGGCCGCGAGCCAGCCGAGCACATCCCACACGGTGATGCGCAAGCCTCGGATGCAGGGCTGGCCGGACCTCTTGCCGGGTTCGATTGTGATGCGGTTGTCGTCCACGGTCCTCACCTTCGATCTTAACGCCTGAGAAGTCGTACGTCACAACCTCTCCGGCGCGCCCACGCCTTACTGTACCGCTTCCGTTGGCGGCGCCTCCTGGCGGGCAGCGGCCTGCTGGCGTTCGGCTTCCTGGCGATCTGCTTCTTCTTTCCGTTTCCGGTCGGCCTCACGCTGCCTCGCGGCGATGCCGTCCAGCGCACGGCGCTTCGCCTCCATTCCGATGTGCGAATAGCGCGACAACATTGCCCGCGAGACGTGGCCAGCGATACCCATGATCACCTCCTCGCCCGCGCCGGATTCCGCGAGTTCGGTCACAACCGTGTGCCGGTTGTCGTGCCAGCGACCACTGACCTTGGCATTCTCGCGGACCTTTTTCCAGGCGGTTTTCAGCGTGGACACCGGGTGCGTCGGGTCGGTGGGTTGCGGCTTACCCGCAGGAAAGATGTACCACTCCGGTTTGCACTGACCGAACTTCCGGATGTACCAGGAGGCGTGCGCCGTCAGCGCCGCGAGCGCGGTCTCGTTCAAGGGAATCGGCCTGCCCGTGCCAGCCTCGGTCTTCGAAAGCCCGACAGTCAGCGTCTTCTTGTCCACCAGATCGACCTGTTCCCACCGCAACTCGCGGAGTTCCTTGTCCCGAAGGCCGGTATGCAAGTCCAGCAGCAGCGCGGTGTAGATGTGCGGCGACCGGAGCTTCCGCGCCTCCTCGATCAGGCGCGCCTTCTCATCGGCGGTGAAAGCCCTGCCGGGAGACGGAGGCGTCGGCAACTTGAGCGCCCGCTCCCGGCGCAGTTGGCCCCGGATTACATCGGCTTGCGCGGCGGGCAACAGCCTCAGCAGGAACTGCACCTCGTCGTTGATCGTCTTCGGGCCAGCCTTTTGAGTCAAACGGTCGGTTTGAAACCGCTTTACGACGTCGGGCGTGATCTCCGCGACGAGGCGGTTGCCCAGCAGCGCCTTCACGTGGCCGAGCGCATACTCCGCAAACGAGTTCGCCGTGTGCTTCGCCTTGTAGTCCTTCAAACATTCGTCCGCAACCACGTCGATGGACTTGCGCTGACGCTGGCGGGCTTCCTCCTCAACCACCTCGGCAAAACCGGATCGCAGGCGCTTCTTCAGATCTCGCTCGACGTCGCCAGCCTTCTCTTTGCTCGTATGCCCCGTCGACGCCTTGTACCGTTTCCCGTCGAGAACGAAGTCGTAGTGGTAGACCTTCCCAATCTTGAAAATACTCACCCTCGCGTCCTCCGTTTCGCTGCCTTCTTCTGCCGCGCCCGCCATTCGCGAACGGCCTCGCGTTTCCGGCACGTTGTACATCTACCGCACGTGCAACTCGGGACACGCCCGCCCCGCTTGTTCGTGCGCCTGGCTGCGTTCCGCTTGGCCCACTCCGAACGGAGCAGGTTATCCGGAATCGTGTCCAACTCCCAACTGGGTCGGTATTGCATGGACTTCAGACGATAACTCCAGCATGTAGTTGTAGTCAAGGCGCGTAAGGCGCCAGGATCGCCGCGATTCTGTACCCGCAAAAGGGTGCTACAAAACATCCCCGCATCATAGGGTTTGGGCCAGTGGGCGAATTCTGGTAAGGTTGAGGAAGTCTCGAATCGTCCAGAACTCCGGTGATATCCGCGTGATCCCTCCCGGAACTGAACGGCAAGGTACCAATTCCGCTCACCCTCGAAGCTCCCAGTGGAGATAAGAGAAGGCGGTGGCGTAACGTCAGGCCGCGATTCGCGCACGGTGGATGTGTGCGCGGCGCGGCTTTTCCTTTTTCACCCTCCGCGCACGTCCATCGAACAAACCTGACGGAGACTGTCGATGGCCACGAGTTCCCTGCCGACCGACGCCGGAGCGTCGGTAGATAACGCGATTCACAAGGCCAGCCACCGCAAGCCGGTGGATTTGGCCACGATCCCCACCGTGCCGTTCGCGTGGGTCGATGAGCATGTGTATGCCGCGATCCGCGGCACCAGCGTCAAGACGATCCAGCGCGAGCGCCAGGAGGGGAAGGGGTGCCGTTACAAGAAGATCAACGGCACGACCGTACGCTACAAGATCGCTGACATCATGGCGTTCCTGGAAGCACAGCCGGGCGGTGGTCCTGGCGAGATTCAGAAGGCCCGGCGCGGTCGGCCGAGGAAGGCTGCGTAGCGATGCCCGCCACCCACATCACCGGGCCGGTGCCGTCGAGCGCCCCGCCCGCCGCGCCGCCGGGCGGAATCACGGCGACGACCACCACGTTGAAAATCGACCTGATCCGGACAGATGGCGGCACCCAGCCGCGCCTCGGGATTGCCGCCGACGTGGTGACGGAGTACGCAGAGGCGATGATGGCCGGCGCGGTCTTCCCGCCCGTGGTCGTCTTCTACGACGGCACGAATTACTGGCTCGCGGATGGCTTCCACAGGGTCAAGGGCGCCATCGCCGCCAGCCTGAACGAGATCGCGTGCGAGATCCATCAGGGCACCCAGGACGACGCCCGCTGGTTCTCATTCAGCGTCAACAAGGACCACGGCCTCCGGCGCACAAACGACGATAAGCAGAGGGCCGTGCGTGCGGCGTTGCAGCACCCGAAGTCGGCGGGCTTGAGTGATAACGCGATTGGCAAGCACGTCGGTGTGGACCACAAGACCGTGGCCGCGCAGCGCGCCATCTTGGGAATTTCTCAAGATACACGCACCGTTACCCGTGGCGGCACGGCGTACCGGCAGAACACGGCCAACATCGGCAAGGCGCAGTGTAGTGTCAGCGCACCGCCCATTGCAGTCCGCACCTCCATTCCAGAGCGTCAACCCGTCCTTCCGGCCACGCAGGTGCTGGTGCGTGAGAAGGCTTCCGACGAGCAGCCCAAGCCGGTGGCCGTCCAGGTGCCCGATGGTAGCGACAACGCACGCGATGACCCTCCGCAGCGCGAGCCTTATTGCCTGGTATCCACATGGACGGCCCTGTCCGAGAGCGACCGCAAAGAGATCATCGCCTGCGGGGTGGATCGGGGCGGCGTCAACTTCAACCGGCAGGACAGCGACTCAATCGAATGGGCTGGGTGGAGTTGGAACCCGGTCACGGGATGTGAGCACGCCTGCCGTTACTGTTACGCCCGCGATATCGCGGAGCGGTTCTTCCCCCAGAAATTCGAACCGGCGTTCCATCCGGCAAGGCTCGCGGCCCCGCGCGTAAGGAAGGCCAGGATGGACGTGGATGGCGGCGCGCAGCGCGTGTTCGTCTGCTCGATGGCCGACCTGTTCGGCGCTTGGGTGCCGCGGGACTGGATCGAGGCGGTACTGGAGCAGGTGCGCGCCTGCCCGCAATGGACGTTCCTGTTTCTCACGAAAAACCCGGAGCGGTTGGCAGAGTTCACGTGGCCGGATAACGCGTGGGTCGGCGCGACCGTCGATACGCAGGCGCGCGTGGCCCGGACGGAAAATGCGTTCCGGAACGTGACAGCCAGGATCAAGTGGCTCTCGTGCGAGCCGTTGACCGACGATCTGCGGTTTCGTTCGCTGGACCTCTTCAACTGGGTCGTGATCGGCGCCAAGAGCCAGACGACCCGTTGCGTGGCGGGACAGCCCCACTGGGAATGGGTCGAGAACCTCATTCGCCAGGCGCGCGCTGCCGGGTGCCGCTGCTACATCAAGCCCAACCTCACGGTCAGGCCGAAGGAGTTTCCGCTGTGACTGCGCACATGGAGATCTCCGCGCCCACGGCGCCGCCGGCCGGGTGCGCGTCGCGAGGGATCAGGCTCTCGAAGTTGCAGAAGTTCATGCTGGACAAGGCGCGCGAGAACCGCGCCAACGAGGGCCGCACCTGCGATCAGCACGGCGGCGCGGATCTGTATACCTGGGAAGTGCTCGCAGGGTTCTACGGCTTCGAAGCACGTCAACCGAAAGACGGCCAACGTCCGCTGCACGGCAACGTCCGCAGGACCAGCCATAACGCCGCGCACATCCGCTGCGCGGAAGCGGCCATTAGTCGGGCGGCGCGGCGTCTGGAGGAGCGCGGACTTATCGTACGGTGTGGCGGGACCAGTAAGTCGGCAGGCGTGCGGTTAACATCGGCAGCAGCAGTGAAAAACATGCTAACCGTTTGACGGTTTGGTCTTGTTGATCCGGCGCGCAAATGGCAAGATGCGATTAGCAGCATGGGAGATGCGGAACGCATGAGCGAGAACAGTCCAGCAGAACGTGCGCGGCGGGCGGCGAACGCGAGGTGGGCGAAGGAGGCTATCTATAAGCGGATCGAAACAATCGCCGCCGGCCTGCGCGCGGCGAATCCGAAATTGACGGAAGCGCAATCCGTGTCCCAGGCCGTCAGCCAGAACCCGCAGTTGTACAGCGAGTACGTCATGGCTGCGTCGAGCCAGCCTGCAATGACCCACGCCGAAATGCGCGAGGCTTACGAGCAGGAAATCCGCGACCTTTGCACTCTGGCCGACCAGCCTACAATGGCGAAACACTTCATCGCTCAGGGCACGCATCCCCGTGATGTCACGAAGTACCTGCTCGCGACCAAGGGCGGCAAGCGCACCAAGTAGAACCGTCGCCAGCCCGTAACCCATTCCTGGGGGCCTGAATACCGGGACACATCACGGGAGGGGTGTGCCCGATGGAGTTCTGGAGAGAAAGCCTGCGCGTGGTTCTGCGCGAGCAGGTTGAGCTTGTCGGCGTTCTCGACGCGACGGGCAAGAAGGTGCGGGAGGTGAGCGCCCTTTTTGCCGCCGAGCATTATGGCGACAACTATATCGGTGTCGGCAACCGGCGCCGCATCCGGTTTATAAAGCCTGTCAATACCGTCCGGGTGCCACCGATGACCGGCGAGCAGATCCGGGACGCCATCCTGGGCGACCCGAGGATGAAGCGGCACCGGGCACAGAAGAACATGAAGACCGTGTGGCGGGAAGGCCACACGTGGCCAACGCAGCAGTCGCGGGCGCGTACCGGACAGGGCGGTCGCCTGAAGACGATCTTCGTTGAGAGGCAGTAGAGATCAGAAAGGATTACGGCGCGTCCGGTTCCAGCCAGGCGCGCCGTGGTGGTGATTGAACTTGTCCCCTAATATCGTAATCGAAGACCATGCCCGTGTCGATGGGCACCACGGCCCCTCGCCCTCGCGCGACGCGTCCGCGCCCTCCCAGCCGGAGGACATCTACAGCGAGAACGAAAGGGCATTCTTCCGGCTGCGCTGGCTGCTCTGCACAATGTCCGGGCCGGGACCGTGCCCGACGTCCACCGAACTTCGCGCCGCACTCGAAGCCGTGGCTCGGTTGGAGCGGCACGAGACGGATGCCGTAGACGGACTGATGGCGTGGGTGCTCGATGATTATCTCGAGATTCTCCGGACTATCGAGGGCTTCCAGGAGGCGGGACTCACGTACGAGGGGCACATCTCCGACGAAGATCTCGAAATCGCGGCCTTGGTTGCGAAACTGGTTCCATGGATCGACAGCGCGCCTGCCGTTGACCATGTTGACGAGCAGGACAACTCGCGCCCCGATGCGGACCAGTGGGACGGGGTCGAGTACGTCACGACCGAGCGGGGTGTTGTTCGCCCGCTGCTCGCCAACGCGGAACTGGCTCTTCGGAAGAACTGGTCTGGCGTGCTCGCGCACGACGAGTTCCGGCTCACGGTAACCACGCTTAAGGAACCGGAGTGGCTTGATGCTTCGGGGACCGGATGGGCTGGAGCAAAGCCTGGCGCGCCCTGGACCGACAACGACGACCGGCTGGTCGCGATCTGGCTTCAGCGGGAGCACGGAATCTACGTCTCCGACGAAGTTGCGGGCAAGGCCGTCCAGACCGTCGCCCGCGACCAGCGGGTTCATCCCGTCCGGGCGTACCTGAACAGGCTGATTTGGGATGGCACGGCGCGCCTGGACACCTGGTTGACGGTGTATCTGGGTGTCGCAGCGGGGCGGTACGCTGCGGCGGTCGGTGCCCGCTGGCTCATCGCGGCGGTGGCCCGGATCTTCAGGCCGGGGTGCAAAGCGGATTGCTGCCTGATCCTGGAGGGACCGCAGGGCGGTTGGAAATCGACGGCGATCCGGACGCTGGCAGACCCCTGGTTCACCGATGAGATTGCGGAGCTTGGTTCGAAAGACGCCGCGCTCCAGACCCGCGGCGTATGGATCATCGAACTTTCGGAACTGGACGCAATGGCGGGCGCGGAGGTCGCGCGGGTGAAGGCGTTCATGAGCCGGTCCATGGATCGGTTCAGACCGCCCTATGGCCGGTTGCCGATCGAATCGCCTCGCCAGTGCGTGTTCGCCGGGACCGTGAACCACTCCGCATACCTTAAGGACGAGACGGGCGGGCGCCGCTTCTGGCCGGTAGCTTGTGGCCGCATCCACATTGACGATCTGGCGAGGGACCGCGATCAACTTTGGGCCGAAGCCGTCGCCCGGTACAGGAAGGGATGCCGCTGGTGGTTGGACTCGACCGACCTGAACAGGTTGGCTACGCAGGAGCAGGCCGACCGCTATGAGGGCGATGCGTGGGATGAAATTATCGCGGATTGGGTGAAGCACCCTTACATGCGCCCGGACGAGGTCCCGTACAACGTTCCCTTGACCTCCACACCTGAGTCGGTGTGCATTCCGGAAATCCTGTATCACGCGATCGGGAAGCGGCCGGAGCACTGGATGCAGGCCGACCGGAACCGTGTGGCCCGCACCTTGCGGTCTATGGGATATGAGCGCTACCGGGAGCGCGGCGACAGGCTGGAGTGGCGCTACCGCAAGAGAAAGGCATAGGCTGTTCCACGTCTGTTCCACGTTCAGTTCCACGTCTGTTCCCAGTCTAAGTTCCTTGTTTTCATGTTTGTTCCACGTGTTCCACGTTTGTTTCCGTCGCGGGTATAGGAGCAGGAGTCCGTGGAAGCGAGATTACGTGGAGGGCAATAAGCGTGTGGGAGAAGTTCGCGGATCGACGTGGAACACGTGGAACACTGGGAACATCACTGAAGATACGTGGCTTGCTCGTGTGGAAACTGGGAACACGACTGGGAACAGCGAGCCCGAAACGGGGAACGTAGTCTCGCCGCACTCCACGCACGTGGTGGTCCACACCCCGGATCTTCTGGGTCCTACCGGGCGAGAATCTCCCGCGCGTTCCGCGATTGCACCATCTCGATAGGGATAGAGGAATTTTGAGGCGGTCGGTGGTCAGTGACGCCTCCGGCGCGCCTGGCGCACCGGCCTGGTGGCTGGTACGACGGGCCAACGGCCAGCCCGACAGCGCGTTGAGCGCGCCCCCCACGTGAACGGGTGGCGGTGTGATGGCGGCGCAGATGGTGACCACCTGTTATGCCGCGCATCGGGTGCTGCGCGCCGGAGGGCGCGGGGGTTGGCGGCATGGCGGCACGTGCGCCATCGCCACGTCGTTGAGAACGATTCGAGCTTCGGGTTGCTGGTTGTGGATCGCAAGCGGGGCGGTCCATCCGGCAAGCCGATCCGGTGCCGGGGCTTCCCGCGTCTTCCTGCCGGTTGGCGGCGGCTTCCCCCGGCGCACGCCGTGCGCGCGGCTGTCTTCCCCGCGCGCACGGCCACCATGAACGACAGAAGCCGCCCGGAGGTCCGGGCGGCGTAGAGGGGGCAGGGCGATCTACTTCATGGCGATGTGGTACACGCGCTCGCCCGCGTCGTTCTTGCTGGACTCGACCTTCAGGCCCATGCGCTTGCTCACGGTGCCGGAGATGAAACCTCGGATCGAGTGCCGCTGCCACTCCGTGGCCTTGGCGATCTCGCCCATGGTGGCGCCGTCCTTCCGGCGCAGCAGGTCCAGGACGATGGCCTTCTTGCTGAACTCGCGCGGGACGCTGGCCTCGGTCTTGGCCTTCTTGGTCGCGGGCTTCGAAGCCTTTTTCGTGGCGGGCTTCCCCGTTTTCCGCGCGCCCTTGCCTTTGGGCGCGGCCTTCTTCTGGCTGGCCTTCCTGGTCGAGGTGGCCTTGGTCGGCGTGCTGTTGGTGCCCTGCGTGGCAGCAGTGGCGTTCGTGGTGGTGGCGGTGATCTCCGTGGTGCTCGTCATGGTGTTTCCTTTCTGCGCTTCGCGCATGACGATTCATCACTCCGGCCGCGCTGAACCTCAAGGCTAAAACCGCATCGCCGCGCAGATTTACCCGACGAAAAAGCGAACGCGCGCCATCAACCACGGTTGATGGGATTTCAGCCCAAGTTGAGATGAGGCTTTCGATTCTGTAGTTCAAACCACCTGAAGGAGAACGTGATGATGCACGAAAACATGAACAGCACGGCGCTGGCGATGACCGCGCCGGAGATCCCCGCCTCGCTGAAGGCGGCGATCGAACGCACGGAGAATGCCCTCGCGGAGCAGCAGAACGCGGAGCGCGCGCTCCAAACGGCCCGTGGCGCCTTGCGCCAGTCCGAGTATGAACTCAAGCAGGCGCAGGACAAGTTGGCCGTGGCCGAGGCGGGCGTGGCGGTCGGCGCGGGTGATGTGGACAAGGTCGCGCGCAAGCGGTTGCTCGCCGCCCGCGACGAGGCCGACTTCGCCCGCGCTCGGGTCACTGGCCTCGAAGAGCACCTGCGCGTGACGACGGCGGCGGCGACCGGGGCGCAGCGCGATCTGGCCGTACAGGTCCGCGATTGGAAACGCGAGCAGGCGGCGACCGTCGTCACCGAGGTTTACCTGCCGACCATCGACGCGGTGCTCGACGCGATGCGCATGCTGGTGGCGACCGGCACGGCGCTGGGCATCAACCGCCTGCTCGCCATTCCGCGGCAGGCGTTCATCTGTGATCCCGACGACCCGGTTCGCAACCTCGCCAGCCGTCAGCGGTTGGCGTGGCGCGATCATCCCGAGGCTGCCGCGATGTACGAGAGGCTGGCCGCGCTGATGGCTGAGATCCGGCCGCTGCTCGGGGAGTTCGCGGACGGGCCGATCCCGAAGTTGGAGTCGGACGATGCGGCGGCGTAGCTTGCAGGAACAACTCCAGCAGTCCTTCGATCCGCTCACGGGCCGGAGGCTGCTGGACCAAATGGAATTCGGCGGCGTGCGGCGGGGCTGTCGGTCGCGCCGCCGCATCTCCGCGCGGCTGGTGCCGCCCGGACAGAGCTTTCAGCATTGGGCGCAGCGCCAGGGCTACGGCGATCTCGCCGCCCGCCTCGAAGACCGCGCCCGCCAATAGGAGGAGATCATGTACGACGAGTACCCCGACGAGTTTTACGATCTGGTCGATCAGTACGTCGCTTCCGGCCGCTACGGTGGCCGTCCGGAAGCCGCCGACGCCGTTCGGCGGGCGCGCCCCGACCTGTGCCCGACCCAGAGGAGTAAGAACACCATGACTACGATCAGCAGCATCGGTACCGCCGGCAGCGCCGAGGCCCAGTTGAACGCGCTCGCCAAGAAGATCGCAGCGGAGAGGCGCGTAACCTTCGCGCAGGCGTATGTGGAGGCGCTGAACGGCGACCCGCACCTGTACCTCGCATACCTGAAGGAGCAGCAGGCGAAGCTCGCTCCGGGTGCCCGCCGTGGCTGAGTTCGAATCCCCCACGTGCGCGCCCGGATGGAGCAAGTACGCGGGCGCGCGGTTGTCGGATCTCACGATCGATGACCTGCGCGATCTCCACCGCCAGGCACGGGCGCCGTCCATGCGCCAGGCCGTCGAGTTCGAACTGCGTCGCCGCGCCCGCCGCGAACACGGACGGGCCGCGCCGCACAGCCGCCGGCCGCGTGTCTTCGCGTGACCCGACTTCCCCTGCGGCGGCTTCCTTTCTCCTTCACGCCGGAGGGCCGTGGCGGTCGCCGTCGTGATCCCGGCGACCGCCGTCGCAACGAATAGATGCGGTTGCTATGGGGGTTCCCGGCTGGTAGCTTAATCGTTCCAGACGAGGTGTTTCACAATGCCGATGAGCACGACATGTGTGGTGGCGGAAAAGAAGATGACGGTTGAAGAGGCGCTGGCGCTGAAGGAGAAGAACGGGCGCTGTATCGAGTGTGGCCAACCCGTGTTGCCGCACCGCGCTAGTAAAGACGGAAGTCAGGCCGCACATTTCGAACACCGTGAGCGAAACCGGAATTGCTCGCTGAGTCACCGCGCCGTCGGGTAGAGGTCCCTGGGATGTGAGCAATTCGAGCGAAACTCACGCTACGGCAAGTTCTTCTGGCGCCACCACGGTTCAACTGCCTGGTTGGAGGCCGGTAAGCCTTGCGTCCTGTTGGAGGATGCCTGCGGAGGGTTGCTATTTGGACGAACGTCCTTGAAATATTTAACGTAATATAGCCCGGTTCCGGGGATGCCAAAAGAGACGTATCGCGAGCCTGTGGCCGCACGCCCCCAGTGGAAGCCCGGAATCCCCCAACTGTAGCCTATCCCGCTTTTCGTGACCCACCAGCGAAAGGGCCCGACGCCAAACACCTTTCTGAAACGCCATCCCATATCACATTCTTTTCACGAAAGAACCAGCCTGCGCACATAACGTAGAAATGAGAGGTTACCGGCGTGAGCCAACTGGCGCTTGATTCTGTCTCGTTGCCACGAACATCGGCGAGTCTCTTTCGATGCCACTTCGACTTCCTTGTTTATCATTCCCAAGTTCGACTTATACTGCCCATTCAGTGAATCAATCTGACCTTGAAGTCGGGCGCGTGATTCGGCGTGCCGAAGCCCACACGATTGAATCGCCCGGGCCTCATCGGACCGAACTTTTGCCTCTTCCCGGTCCAGTTCCTGGCGGGAGATACTATAACGACTCCGGATGGCCTCCGACTGGCTCTGCACAGCACTCTGCTCTGCCTGGATTTCTCGACCGATTCGGCTCCGTTCGTCTGAGAACTGTCTTCGAATGGCCTCAAGCGCGGACGCGACTCGCGAACGTTCCCTTGCAATCTGCTGCTCAATAATCGGGATTTCGGCCTCGCACCGACGTTTTTGCTCCTCAAGTCGCGCTCGATCATCCGAGAACTTCTTTCGGGTGTTTTGAACAGCCGCGGTCAATCGAAGGCGCTCGCTGGCGACCTGCTGTTCGAGGGCGGCAATCGGATCTCCGTATCGTTGCTCGATGCTGTATGCGCGGTGCGGAGGAAGAGCTTTCGGTGCCTGCCGAGCCCTGATTGGTCCCTCGACTTCCTGCCGCCACTCAAGGAGCGCCTCCCATCGTTTAGATCCAACGCCGGGAACCCGGTCCCAGTGAGTGCCGACATCGGCGGCGCTCACCACACCCTTCAATGCCAGTCTTCTCTTCAGTTCGCTCCCAATTCCCGGAATGGAAGCATCTTGGATTCGAAACCGGTGGAGATGTCCGTTGACAATCTCGTCTTGGTATTCACGCAGGGCTCGTGCGAGATCCGTCGCTCTTTTCTGACGAAGCTCCTCTAGTCGCTGTTCCAGAGATCGCACCTGTCTGCCAACGGTATCATCCAAAGCCTTTAGACTGGTCCGTTCCCGGTCTGACAATGCGACGAGTTCCGCGGCGGGCCGGTTTCTGAAATCCTGAAGCCGCAGTTCCAAACTCCGCAGGTTGTTCCCCACGGTGTCGTTGGCCGTTTTGACAGCAGCCTGCTCGCGACCAGGCAGAGCGCCGAGTTCTGCATTCAATCGCGCCACTCGCGATGCGGACCCATCAGATAGCGTTTTCAGTTCGCCCGCTTCGTTTTGTAGCAGGGTTCGGCGCTTGTCATTAATCTTCGTCAACTGAGCTTGTATGCCGTCTCGAATGCCTCGAATCTCAACGCTCTCACCTGCGTCAACGTCCGCCTGCTGCTGATTTAGCCGACCGAGTGCTGCCAAGTGCGAAGCCCTGTACTGCTGGCGCCCGCTTTTCGCGTTTTGAAGGCGCTGCTCCGCGGCAATGAGCGCTCTGCCGTTCTCCGTCGCGGAAGACGCGAGCCGTTTCAATTCCGCATGCCCAGGTTCGCGGAGGTATCGCAGACGCCAGAACAGTATGTTCAGCGCGATGGAACAGAGCCAGAGTGCAGAGTAGCCCAGAGCGGTCACTCCGAAGAGGGCTGCCCACCACTGCAATAAACCAGCGATGAAGAGCGTGCACAAAAAGGCCAGTCGTTCTGCCCAGGGACTGTTCTGAAAGACCAGTGGCGGTGCAGGCTCCCCGGCTTCAACGTGCTCATGAATCCACGACGAATCACCAGTCGGCTCCCTTTCATCCAGTTCGGCGGCACCAGATATCGGCGCAGGAGCCGCCTTTGCTCCGACGTAATCTTGGATCCAACTGCTTACTGGCTGTTGTGGAACGGGTGTGCTTCGGGGCCCCGCACCGTCATCGATCACCGGGATTTGATCCAACGGAAGCCAGAGAAAACTCTCCAACCGTTCTGCTAGGGTCCGTATGTGGACATCCTTGAGCCCTTTTAGTTGTTGAAAGGCGGCCGAACGTTCGGGGTCGCTGAAATCTTCGCGCCTGAGCAGCAGGCACTCATCTCCCCCATTCAATTGCCTCCAGAGTGACGGTTGGATGCTAAGAGCAAGTAGCGAAATGTAGATTACCCAACCTGCAAAGTTATCGAGGTAAGGGCCGAAATCAAAGTCCGTGCGCTCTGGGTGTTGATAGTTCCTATGCCCCAGTTCTATATCCGGTTTGCCTTTCAGGGCGGGGACGAACATGCCGTCATAATCTACGAGTCTCAGGTCGCCGTTGACGACAAGGACGTTACCGTGCTGGAGATCGCCGTGTGCAATACCGGCCTGTCGAAGATCGGTGAGCATTCGATTCCAGGTCGCCGCGAGTTGAACAAGGCGATTGGCCTGGGTAAGGTGTCTCTCCACATATGAGATCAGGTTCTCACCTTCGATCCACTCCATCTTCAGAATGGGATACCAGGCACCTCCGACCCGAATGCCATCGCCCAGGAACTCAAAATTCGCTGTGTATGGTAAGCGGTGAGATCGGAGATGTGTGGTGATTGCTGCGTACCTGTCCCGTTGGCTTGGGTTGTGCGCGCGAAAACACCTGACAGCGTAGGGCTTGCTTCCGCAGTCAATTCTGTAAACGGTAGCGAAGTTTCCGGCGCGGGCGCGGGGCAATCCGAGCGGAGTTACTTCAATTCGCCCACACTTGAGCTCGGCGTCTGAAAATGCGACCTGCGGATTCTGAATGGCCTCGTTGTAATCCTGATCGCTGGGCCACCGCATCGGTTTCAGACGTCCTCGACTGTGATGCTGATGAGCGTGCAGTCATCATTCTTGATCTGCCTGGATGCCCTCAGGGCGTTCAGCCACTCGCTGAATGGCGACTCACCGATGTCGAACAATGCTCCCCATGGCCTTCCCCCTGCTTCCCAATTGGCCACGAACCAATTTGCGAGAGCATCCGTCATTAAGTAAAAGCGGTCGCCGGTAATCCAGCCGCCAGATGTGAATCGAACATGCGTGGCGTCATCATCGCGAGGCCCGAGGCTACAGAGGAGGATGGGTGAATTCGTGAATTCGTCAGAGCGCGTAAGAGGAAACGCATTGATCAACTCGGAGTCTCGGACCTGAAACAGGCAGGAATCACCACAGGCCAACGCGTTCCAGGAACCCCCATCCCCACCCTCGCCTACAACCAGTTCAAGGCCCACCAGCGCCGCGTATGCACCGCTCCTGGCCTTCTCCTCCGCATACCACGGCAGTTTGCGCCCCCTCACAGCCCTCTTCCACAAGTTGCTGCAGCGTGTCCACGAGATCGTAACGGAATCAGGGGGATCAGGGGCGAATTGTCCCTTCCCGAAAGATCGAGTGAGAATGCGGGCCCACAATCGACTGAAGACCGCGTCCGTTGCTCCATCTGCGACGGCGCAACGGGCGATGCGTTCGCCCAATTGGGTAGACCTTGGGATCCACCAGGCATCCTCGTATTCGCCTTTCGTGTTCCCGTTTTTCTGAATCCAGAAGGTCTCGATGCGCGGACGGATCATCGGAGGTTGCTCGGCCGAGTCCCGATATCCAGTGCCTGCACAACCAGCACGACGTCACCGTTGTACACGAAGCCGCGAGCGCCTTCAGCAAGTGTCATGCCATGCTGGGCATTTGCCACGGTGCGCATTCCATACGTCATCGGACTCGCACCCTCGAACAGCGTCTTCGCGTATTGGTTCGGTAGTTGAACCGAATTGTCCGGAAAGGCTATTGGCGTCGAGCTTGCATCGCTCGATATGTGGACATTGAACAACAACACGTTCCCGTCTGAAGAGGCGAGAGACGTGACGCACCGCATCGCTTGCGAGGGGTCGCCGTCCGTCGATTCACCGTCCGTGATATGAATCACCACCGGTGGGAAGCAATCGGGGTGCTGCGCAAGCCACCGTCTTAAGATGTCCTGAGCCTGGCTCAATGCGTTGCACATAGGCGTACCACCATCAGCAACCGGATCGAACCATATGGGAAGCCTGACGGTTTGCTCCAAAATGCCGCCGGCACCGTCGTCGGACTTCTTTATTCTCTGTTCGACTCGCGCCGGCATATTCCCAACATCACTGATCGGAACGAGTTCACGCCCTGCGAGTTGGCCGCTGAACGCTGGTCCGACTCGGTTGCCGTAGCCGATTACCGACACGCTGAAGTAGTCTCGGACGCCCTCCTCCTTGGCGCAACGTATGACGAGGTTTTGCAGGAGTTTGTTGATTGCATCAGCCACTGCGTCCGCTTTCTTTCTATTCGGAAGATCGGGAAAGGGATCACCCATGGATCCGGACTGATCGACAAGGAAGATAAACAGGGTTGGATTGCTTCTGCTGATTTCGGCGCTATAGGCCATTGTGCGTCCTTTCGTAATTGGAGTGTGATGCCAAAAGAATGGTCGGGATCACTTGAAGTCCCTCCACCACTCGGTCTTTTCCAGTGGCTGAGGGCCCAGAGGTTGGGCGGCTGTATCCCGAACGTCGGTTTCAGCGAGTCGGACCACAACGGAGATCCGCCCGACCTTCACGCTCTCGCCAGAATGCATGAGGACCTGGGTTTTGGGGCCCGTGGAATCGCTCATCTGCACTTTTCCGCTCCGGAGAACAAAAGTGCAGGCCACGGGTTCAGCACCGGGTACGTATGCTGTACATCTGGAAACGTCGCTGCCCAGAATCACCGGCTCCCGCCCAAGTAGAACCATCTTCGTTTCTCGGGGGCCGTACTGGAGTTCTAACCAGGCCTTTTTAAATAACGTCTCCACCATGGCCAGCATCATGCCTATGGCAAATCCGATGCATGCGATTCCAAGGAGCCGACCAAGAACCTGACTGGCGACCGTGCTCGTAAAAATAAAGAAGAGTCCCCCAAATGCGCCCCCGATGCCGCCGCCCAGAATAGCCCTTATTCGGGCCAAGTTCGGAACTTTATAGCTAAGGGCCAATCCCAAGAGGCCGCCAGCGATGGCCCAGCACACAACTCGCCACGTCTCAGTCGGCGGCCCGAATGCCGTGTAGTTGTACTGAGCAACAGCGCCTGCGACAAAACCGGCGCCGGATGCAAAAAGGCCGATTGATTTCAGTGCGTCCAATATCGAGGAACGCTCACGCAGGTACCGGAACTGTGCGAACGTTATCGCCGTTCCTATAAAGCACCCAATGATCCCGAACCATAACCCCACCCAACCGGCCAGAGCCGCCTTCGACGCCTGGTGGGTGTCGTGGATCAATTCCGAAGCGATGCTCCCCGTTGCACCGCCGGCCGCGCCGAAGAGAGCAAACCTCAGCGCCTTCCCATGAAGGAACGCACCGACATCAGCGAGAATTTCGGATCTCGTCCTCACCGTTTACTGATTCTATTACACAGATGTTTCGGGAGCACGGGCAGCGTCTAGCGTGCGCCAGCCCGCCATTCGCGAAACAAGTCGTACGCCCAGACGTGCGGATGTTCATGGAATGGGAATGAGTGGGCGCCACGGCAGATGAGCGTGTATCCGTTGCGCGCAATCGCCGCGTCCGACATCGGCACTCCCGATTCCTTGACGCCTAAACGCGAAAGTTCTTCGACCGTCCCATGAAACGCCTCGTACGTGCCATCGAAGTTCATGGGTACGGTTAACCAAGCCAGTTTTCCGGGCCTCAACATGACTGCTTGCCCACGATCGCCGTCTAGCTTGTAACGGGGATTCCGTACGAGGCATCCCCGCCGCGCAGACTCGTGCCGATCCCAAACGAAGCGGCCTTTGACGCTGATCAACCAGCCTTGGCCGTAGCGGTAGCCGTAGTAATCTGCCCATGGGAAAGTGGCGCCGAGATATTCGAGGGGATCGTACAATCTCCGCAGGAGCGCAGGAGCCAAGCGTGTCTCGACATAACGGCCAAGGGCTTGTGAAAAGGCAACCTCAAATTCGTCTTTGAACATCACTGTTCACGGGAGCAATGCGATATTTTATCTGTCCGAGACAGCCAGAGCAAGGTGCCGCACCTTGGATGTCGCACCTTGGATGTCGCCGGTCATGTGGATGCGCGCCTGCGGCGTGCTCCTCGACCGACTCGTCACATCCAAAGGCGACTGAGCCTCGCGTGATTGCGATTTTTGATGAGGACCGCCGCGATCTGTTCTCCCGCGTATTCGAAGTAGTTCCCGGTCCCCAGCGAAAACTCCCGATGACAGTATCGGAATTGCCGTGCGCCTACGGCATGCAGTAACGGGATTACGTTGACTGAATTCGGACGACCCAGACCTTCGGAGCTCGTCAACGTGGACATAGTCCTGCTGAACTGGTCAGCCAACGATTTGACGTGCCAGGTCGTCCAAGAATCGGCTGGGGTTAGTTTTTCCTGCAGAGCGTGGAGGGCAAACTCGAACGAGAAGCGTCCGAAGGCCACTAAGAGAGGTGGCTTGTACTCGACGAGGAGATCGCGCAATAGGCCGATCTCCCGGTTTCGTGCGATGGCGTCAACTCGATCTTTGGGGTCTTCGACGGCATTTCGGATGTAGAGGCCGCTATCATCCAACCGGCCCTTGAACGCCACGAAGACTCGGCGCTGAACGACATCGAGGATCGGTGTCCAAATGTTGTGCCGGGTCGGATGCCGCCGATCCAGCGGTGCAAGCGGGTCGTCGCCGTTATGTCCTTTTTGGTCGGGCAATTCGGACTTGGGATTGGAGTCGCCCAGTAGATATATCGGAGAGTTGCGGTCCCCGATCTCGCGGGGCATCGGATTTCTGTACATGCCTAATGTGATTTATAACGTCTCGAACACTTCCATGCGTACCCATGGTCGTCCGGTGGTTTGCTGGTGAACGTCGTGCCAGCCGTGGCGATCATAGCACCGGCGGGGTCGTGACCGGGGTGCGCGACCGCTCGCCTCCTGGCCACGCACTACCAAGCGGCGCGTCCGGGCGCAACGTGGGCGTCCGGTGCGCGCGGGGCGGCGCGGCGTGGGTGCTGACGAGGGCCCGCGCCAGCCGCCACGCAGATGCACTTTACCGCGCAAAGGACTGGTGGGACTTTGGTGGGACTCGTTCCGGAAAAGGTGGGGAAATTCGAGGAAACGTGGGGAAACGCCACACAGGCGCACGAAAGCCGTAATCACTCGTAACGGCTTGTGTTTTCTAGGAGTTGCTTGGAAATAAAGGACTTGGTTTGGCTCCTCAGGTAGGACTCGAACCTACAACCCTTCGGTTAACAGCCGAATGCTCTACCATTGAGCTACTGAGGATCTTTGTTTATTTAACCAGACTGCCCCTGTAGAAGTCAAATAATGGGTAGTCGTCTCTAAGAGCTTGTTGAACTTCGTTTCCTGCTTTGTGGCTTTATTTCCTTCTGAATACGGCTTGGAGGAGGGGCCACGATGCCCCTCGACCCGTCGCTCGTAAGCGGCGGTGAGCGCCTCGGCGGCGCTAAATGCACACTGCTCCCGCAGTTTCGGAATACGGAACAGGCGCAAGCCGCACAACTGAACACGAACAGCCAGTCCATTAGCAAGCGCTCGGTGCAAATGCAAAAGGTTCCCGTGGCCGGGCGGCAGGCCATGATCCAAGCAAAACACGTACAGCCGGACCGCCCCGGTTCGGCGACCGCGCGGTGAACTAAACCGCGGGGCAGGGCGGGGTTATGGGGATTGTATGGTTCGCCCGCGGAACATCGGGCGGGCCGACAGGCCAGAACGGCCGAGGCTGGCCAGGACAAGCCAGAACATCCGGAGGGACGTCCACAACAACAGCGAAACTTGGGGTCCAGAGCCGGGCAGCGGCAACTCTGACGAGCTCGAAACGCAGTTCCGCGACGGCCTGCCGGAGCGGCAGGTCCGGTGGGCGGAATGGACGGGACATAACCATCAGGAGGAGTCCGTTGGACGTGCTGGCCAGCTATAGCCCGCCAGAGCACGCCATTGGAGAGGGCGCCGCAGTCCGGACAGTAACGGAAGCCATGCCGCTCAAAGTAAGCAATGGTCGCGGTAATCCGCGAGCGTATTCGTCGTGAATGAGCCGTTGAACCGTACCTGCCCCGAACCGAGCCAGTTGCCCGTTTCCGTGTAGCGGTGGTAGATCACCTGCGCGCCGGTCTTGATGGCGTGTGGGCCGCGCGTGATGCTGACGATGGTAGCGTTTGGGAATGGCTGCTTCGTGAGCGGATCCACCGGACGCTGGTTGGCGCGGGCCGCGGAAAAGATGCCCGCGCGCTCCGCCGCGCTCGGGGACGTGGCGTTGTTGATGAATTTACTGGAGCGGATCCGCAGCCCCTGGTACGACGAGAAGAAGAACGTCCGGTTGTGGATGATCGGGTCGCCCAGCGCCGCACCGAACTGGTTCTGCCGCAGCGGCGCCACTGTCGGCTGGAAGAAGTTGCGGGCATTCAGTTCGTTGTTCCTCAGGAACTCCCAAAGGGAGCTGTGAAAATTGGCATCCGGATTCGGGGCCGCATTGCCGCTGTTGCGCCACAGGTCGTTATTGAACGCGCCGTCAAGCATGAAGGTGCTCTGCGGTTCATGTCCACCACCGCGCCGACCTGCGCCTGCTGCGTGTCTACCAGCGCCGCATCGGCGGTGACCCGAACCTGTTCGCTCACGGCAGTACCTTGGGGAGGTTTTTCGGCCCCCGGCTCTGCCGAGGATCACGCAGAATCCGGACCACGACGGGAGATGTTGATGACATATAATGTCCGCATCATGATGCCTGGATCATTCCGGATCGCTATCACTGCTCTGCTCATGGCGGGACTCGTCGCCTACGGACAGAGTTCCTACGGCCGTATTACCGGTCGTGTCACCGATCCCAGCGACGCCCGGGTAGTCGGCGCCAGCATCACGGCGACCCAAGTCGGGACCAATGCCGTTGCGAAGACCCTGTCGAATTCCGCCGGGATTTATGAACTGCTGAATCTGGTCCCGGGCGAATACCAGCTGATGGTGGAGATGGACGGCTTCAAGAAGTACGAGCGCGCGCCGATTGCCGTCTCGGTAGGCGACGCTCTCACGGTGGATGTCGCGCTGCAGATTGGGACCACGTCCGATAGTGTCACTGTGACTACAGAGGTACCGTTGATAGAATCGGCTTCGGCCAGCGTCGGCCAGGTAATCCAGCAGAAACAGATCAACGACCTCCCCCTCCCGGGCGGGGCCACCACATACCTGCTGCAGTTCTCGCCCGGAGTGAATTCATTGAATGCGCCCACTCACGGCTGGCTGCCACAGGCGCGCGACTCCATCTCGAACATGTCCGTGGGCGGTACCCGCCCGCGCTACTCCGAATTCCAGCTCGATGGCGCGCCCAACATGGCCGGAGGCGGCAATATCGCCTTCTCGCCGCCGGTGGAAATGATCCAGGAGATTCGCGTCCAGACCGCGGCATTCGACGCTTCTGTCGGGCGCTTTACCGGCGCTTACGTGAACATGGTGCCGAAGACGGGCACCAACGATTTTCACGGCACCGGCTGGTTCTCGCATCTTTCGCGCCCGTTGATGACACATCCCTTCTTTGTTAACCGGCAGTTGTACGATACCCGCACGGGGCCGCCGACAAAGGAAAAAGAATCCTCACTCTGGCCGGCCAGCCGTACGAATCGCGTGCGCACCAGTTTTACCGGACCCGTATGGATTCCCAAGGTCTACAACGGCCGCAACCGGACGTTCTTCTCATACGGTAACGATTTCATGCAGCGCCTCTATTCCGGCCAGGGATACGAGGCGGTTCCCACACCAGCCGAGCGCCAGGGCGATTTTTCCGCCCTGCTGAAACTCGGCTCGCAGTATCAGATCTACGATCCGGCCACCACCACGCCGACCCCCGGCGGCCACTTCGCGCGCCAGCCGCTCGCCGGCAACATTATTCCCGCGTCCCGCCTCAATGCGACGGCGCAGACGCTGCTCAAGTACTACCCGCTGCCCAACAGTGTCGGTACCGTGGATTTTCGCCAGAACTACCGCACCACTGCGCCCAACCGGATTGACTACCAATCGCACCTGGGGCGAATCGATCACATGGTGAACAGCAGTTGGCGCTTTTATCTCTCCGGCTCCGGTTTTTCCGTGCCGACCGATCAAGGACGCGCCTACCGCAATGAGGCGCGGGGCACTCTGGTCACCAATAATTACCGGGGCTTCGTGTTTGATAACGTGGTTACCGTCAGCCCGTCCGTGGTCGTCAACGTCCGTGGCGCCCTCACGCGCATATTCAACACAACCTATCCGGTCAGCATCGGCTTCGACCTGAACAAACTCGGGTGGCCGGCTTCGTTTACCAGACAGCTCGATTCGCGCATCACGACGTTGCCAAACATCAAAATCGATCAGTACGGCAGTCTTAACGGCGCGTCGCCGACCGAGACGGCGATGTTGTATCCCTCGCTGGCCGGCTCCGTTATGTGGGTGCGCGGCGAGCACATGCTGCGTTTCGGCAGCGAGTTGCGCGTGCTTCGGGAATCGAACAACCAGTATGGCGCTTATACGCCCAGCCTGACTTTCGGAAGTGCCTGGACGCGGGCGACCGACACCGCGCCGGCGGCGCCGATCGGCCAGGGGCTGGCGGCGTTCCTCTTAGGGCTGCCGACCGACGGCTTCATCGACCGGAATGCGTCCTACGCCGAGCAATCCACTTACCAGAGTTGGTTCGTGCAGGATGATTGGAAGATTACGCGACGCATTTCGTTGAATCTCGGCCTGCGCTATGAATACGAGGGCCCCACCACCGAGCGCTATAACCGCTCCACGCGCGGGTTCGATTTCACAACCCCCAACCCGATCGAAGAGCAGGCGCGCGCCAGTTACGCGCGCAGGCCGATTCCGGAGTTGCCGCTCGCTGACTTCCGCACTCCCGGCGGCCTGCTGTTCGCCGGCGTTGATGGCCAGCCGCGCGCGCTCTGGAATGGCAACAAGAGAAACTTCGCGCCGCGTATCGGCATTGCCTGGCTGGTTCGCCCCAAACTCTCGCTGCGAGGCGGCTATGGAGTGTTTTACGAATCGCTGGGCACCGACCGCAACGACGTGACGCAGCAGGGATTCGATCAGCGCACGCAAATGGTCCCTTCGCCGGACAATGGTCAGACCTTCATCGCGATGCTTTCCAATCCGTTCCCGAACGGCTTCATCGAGGCTGCGGGCGCTGCCAACGGGCTGCGCACATTTCTCGGCCGGGCACCCTCATTCTTCACGCCCCGCCGGCCTAACGGCTACATCCAGCGCTGGAGTATCAACGTGCAGCGCGAACTCTCCGGCCGCATCCTGTTGGAGGCCGGCTACGAAGGCAGCCGCGGAACGCATCTGGGCTCGTCTATCGATTACGACATCGTGGCGCCGCAGTATCTCTCCCGCTCCCCCGAGCGCGACCCGGCCACCATCGCCTTCCTGGCGGCCAATTTTCCCAATCCGTTTCGCGGTATGCCGGAGTTCGCCGGCAGCGCCTGGCAGCAGAATGCGAGTCTGCAGCGGAGCCAGTTCCTTACGCCGTTTCTGCAATTCAGCGGCATCTCTACGAATTTGTCACAGGGATTTTCCTGGTATCATGCGGGGCACCTGCGGATGGAACGGCGTTTCGCAAACGGATTCTTTCTGGGTATCACCTATACCTGGTCGAAATTCATGGAGGCAATGGACCGGCTGAACGCTTCCGATATAAGTCTGCATCACGTGGTCAGCGCACAGGACCGGCCACATCACATCGTGGTCAACGGACAATACGAATTGCCTTTCGGCCGCGGTAAGGTTTTCCTCTCCTCTTCGCGCGCCTTGGACGCGGTGGCCGGCGGGTGGAGTGTGCAAGCCATGTATACCTGGCAGAGCGGCCCGCCAATCGGTTTCGGCAACATTATCTATCGCGGGAGGAATCTGGCTGACATCGTTCTGCCTTATTCCGACCGCACCGTGGGGCGCTGGTTCAATACCGATGCCGGCTTCGAACGCGACTCGAACAAACAGCTTGCCAGTAATATCCGTACCTTCCCCTCGCGCCTCACCGGGCTGCGTTCGGATGGTTTCAACAGTTGGGACATCTCGGTTTCCAAAAAGATCCGGATTACCGAGCGCATCGCGCTGCAACTCCGCGCCGAGTCGCAGGACGCACTCAATCACGCCATGTTCGGCGCGCCGAATGTTACGCCGTCCAGCACGCTGTTCGGCACCGTAAGCACCACTATCTTCAGCGAGCAGAGGAAGACGACCGTGGCAGCCAAGCTGATCTGGTGAACCCGGCGATCGACGCAGCCGATCGCGCCAAGACCGAGTCGCCGCTGAGCAGGTTGTGAAGAAGTGCAGTCACGCACGACAGTGCTACCCGGCTTCTTCATTCGCGCGCCGCAGCATGGCGCGCATGGACGCGATACAGTACGCCGTGGCGGCGCGCCGCGACCGGCCATCTCCGGCCAATTGCGGCAGATGATCCGGAACCATCGGGCCGCTGTAACCGGCCTGGCGCAGAGCCTTCACCACCTGGTACAGGTCCAGGATGCCGTCGTCGGGAAGGGCTTCCTGAAAGACCGGCAGCGTCGAACTCACATTGCGAAGGTCCACGTCGAAAATCTTGCCCTGGGCACCCCATTCGCGGATCATCTCAAAAACGTCGCTGCCCATGGCCTTCCCGCCTTCGGCCCAAGTGCCCACGCAAAGACGTACGCCCCAATTCCCGCTGCCGCGCGCCAGTTTTTCCGCCCGGCGGTAGCCTTCGGCATTGGCGAACAGCCGCGGCACCCCGTGCATCTTCTCAATCGGCGGATCGTCCGGGTGCATGGCCAGTTTCACGCCGGCCTCCTCCGCAACCGGCAGCACGGATTTCATAAAATACTCGAGGGCCGCCCATATCTCGTCGACCGTGTACTCGCGGCCGAACTTCAACACGTCCATGCTGGCGCGGAACTTGGCGAGATCAAACTCGCGCACGCGGTAGCCGCGGCGCTCGACGGTGGCAGTCGTATAGGTATTGCCCGGATGCCAATCCAATACCAGAACCTCGACGCCGAGCCTTCCCAGTTCGCGCACGACGGCCCGGCAATTATCCAGATCGCGCTCGCGTTTTGGGCCCGGCAGACCCAGTTCTATATCCGGCGTGCGGTGGGCGTAGTGCGCGCACGAGATCATGCGAATTCCGTACTTCGCGAAGCGGTCGCGCGCCCGGCCGAGTTCCTCCAGGGACGCATCGGCAGGAATCTCGGCGCGGACATGCGCCAGCCCGATCTGTTTGAGGAAGAGCAGGTCTTCATCCGGCACACGGATGCTTACGCGATGCGCGAGCTTGATGTTGCGGGGGTCCTGCTCAGTAATAGCCTTGCGGCGAGCCGCCAAGGTGGGAAACGCACCTGCCGCCAGAGACAGTTGCATCAGCGTACGCCGGTTGAATACATTCATAACCTCTGACAGTCTACAGCACGGCGGGCGAATGCGCAGCGGCACACGTCCCTATCTCGCGTCGCCCATCGTCGCGCCGGCGGCCGGCGCTCCGCTCGGCCTCCCCGCGTCGTCGATGATAATGTCCCCTTGTGGCCTCGATAGAAGGCATGGCGCGAACATCTGCGCCCATGAGCAAGCCAATGCGTATCTGCAAGAGGACAAACTTTCAGTTGGCGTTGACAGAAATTTGGATTATTGCCGAGAGGTTCGCGTATCCGCTTCGCCTTCGCACGAAGAACCCGCTTGGATTCTTTCAGATGCATTTGGTTTTCTGATTGCACACCGCGGCGTTGCTATGAACGTGCCGTGTTTATTACCACTCGTCGCATTGGCCGGGCTCGCCCTTGCGCCGCGCGCCAAAGCGGATTTTCTCTACGACATTCAATCCACGTGGACCAATTTGCACGTCAGATTCGATCTCCCGAGCTTCGAACAGGACGTGGTCGATCAAACCACATTTGATATCGCCACTGATAACTTAGGTCCGGTTATCCACTTCGGTATCAATGGCGGAAGCGGAGTGTGCGACGACTTTATCGTCGCTGCCGGTCCCGCTCCCTGCTGGGTTGCCAGTGGATCGGGCTGGAGCGCGGGCGGTCCATCTCCTTCGTTCGCCGGCCCCGGCACATTTACCCTCTCTAATGAGGCGGCCACAACCACGGTGACGATTCTAGACGTGTCGAACGTTCCGGAGCCGTCGAGTTGCGTCCTGCTGTCGCTCATGCTGGTGAGCGGCGGGCTGGTGTTGCGCCATCGCCGGGCGGCGGTCGCCAAAGGCCCAGGCCGCCATTAAGCCCTGGCCCAAGCCCTTCGGAAAACGGGTGGCCGCGGTGTCCAGCCACTCAGATGTTGCCGCTACGGATTGCGCAAACAGGAACGCACTTCTCGCGCGAGGGCTTCCATATATCGAGGCGCTGCCGGGGACATCCCGGACTTCCAGGCGCGGCAGGTAGTCGTGCCACCCTCTTGAGCGCACGTTGTCGGCCAGTTGCCTGCGCGAGTCTCTCTCGAACCCGGCCGTGTCGAACCAGCGCTGCAGGGTGCGTTTGCCGGCCGGCAACACAATGGATCTGGCGTCGCCGCGAAAGAGGCGCCTGTCGCCGCCTCTTTCGCTCGGGGCACACTCAAAACTGCAGCTTCAGGCTCACCTGCGCGATGCGCGGGCTGGCGGCTCCGGTGATCACGCCGAAGCTCGAACTGGAACTGGCGTTGTTGCCGGGCCGGTTCAGGTTCACGTTGTTGAGCGCGTTGAAGAACTCGCCGCGTACCTGCATGCGCACGCGCTCGGTGAGATCGAACCGTTTGTGAATGCCGGAATCGATCTTGAAAAAGCGCAGGCTGCGCATGAAATTGCGCGGCGAATTGCCGAACGTGCCGCGCGCGTTTGGGCTCACCATGGTCTTGTCGAAATAGTTGCGGATGATGTCCTTGCGCGGGCGATCCATGGACAGATGCGGATCGCCGGCGAGGTCGGCGCGGTCCAACCCCACCCCGCTGAAGGAGTTGTCGCGGCCGGCGAGCAGGGTGAAGGGCAGCCCGCTGCGCCAGTCCATGATTTCCGTGATGGTCCAGCCGCCGAGAACGTGCCGGATGAGGCCCCGGCTTCCTTTCAGGCGCGGCAGGTCGTAGATTCCAGTGATGCGGAAGTTATGGGGCACGTCGAAATCGGAGAGTCCGCGGTTGAAGCGCGGGTTGAAGGGATTGGGGTTGGCCAGGGTGAACTGCGCGTTGATGGATTCGTCGTCAATGGATTTCGACCAGGTGTAAAACGCCAGCAGCGAAAACCGCTTGATGAAGCGCCGCTCGACGGTGACCTGGAGGGAGTGGTAATGGGAGTTGCCGTCGGAATCCAAGCGGGTTC
>SCLI03000041.1_pt1 | contig 64989 bp, 95 predicted proteins | sample 7268041 | NCBI WGS metagenome assembly SCLI03 (sample SAMN10721081, study PRJNA514188) | viral metagenome | isolation source: depth-stratified mine tailings core A | place: China: Fankou Pb/Zn Mine tailings | collected 2017-10 | reverse complement strand
GGCATGCATATTGCATTCAACACCGGCAACCAAAAGGAGGTGAGACAAACATGGAAACGCGACTTGGGCTTGGCGAACTACCCCGTATCAGCCAAGCGGAACTCAAGGATAAGCTGCGGAGGGGCGAAGACATCGTTATCGTCGACGCCAGGGAGCAGGGAGCCTTCGCAGCCAGCAACATCAGGCCAAAAGGCTCCGTGCGCATCCCGCCGGGCTCGCAGAACGGCGAGATAGCTCGCCTTCCCAAAGACAAAGAAATCGTGACCGTTTGCACCTGACACCACGAGGGGAGCAGCGCCCGTGTGGCGCAGACGCTCACGCAAAAGGGATTCACGAAAGTTCGACCACTCGAAAACGGCTTCAACGCCCTGATCGCCATCGGCTATCCGATGGAGAGCAAGTAGACAGGTGCAATCGAAGCTCAGGCAGATTTCATGGCGATCCAAGCACCGCTCAAGGTTCGCCTCTGCAACGCTGAGGCCAGGTGCAGTCGCCTTTCCGACTCAGACCATTGCGCGGTAACAGCCCACGATGCAGGCACTGCTTGTATGTCTTGCGCTATGGGGACCAGGCAGCCAGCCAATTTGACAGGCCAGCACGCATTAGATATACTATCTAATTAACCACAGGACAACGCTCAAGATGAGCGGGCTCACCGACCATGCCGCTATCGGCAATGCCGTCGGGCGCAGCTTGTGGTTCCAACGGGGGAGTGTCGGAACTGGTAGACGAGCATGACTTAGGATCATGTGCCGAAAGGCGTCGGGGTTCGAGTCCCCGCTTCCCCACCCGGTCTTGCAGCGTTTAGGCGGATCAACCACAATATGTTGTAGCTAATCCTTCCAGGTTATCCCTCACCGCAGACGATGTAGCGTCAATTCACCAACTCGCTGCTACATTTCTGCTACACGAACAAGCGCCAGGGCATCGGAGAGGACAATCAGATGCCCTCGGGCAACGCTGGCACCGTCTACCGAAGAAGTTCTGACGGTAAATGGTGTGCCAGTCTACAGATAAACGGCAAGCGCAAAACGGTTTACGCCAAGACCGAGCGAGAGGCAAAACGTAAACTCGCAGAACTGCAACGCGCCATCGGTAGCGACAACACGCTTCCCGATCCTGGCCGTAAGACCGTCAATGATTTGCTAGGCCTGTGGCTTGAGACGGCGAGTCATTCCCTACGAGCTGGCACGATTGCCGACTATCAGGATATCTGCGACCGCCACATCAGGCCACGGCTGGGACGCATCAAACTTCGTGATCTTAATCCCGCACATCTACAGATGCTTTACAATGACCTGAGCGCCAAAGGACGAAAGCGTATACCCAGTTTCGTTCATTCCCTTCTACATAGAGCCTTGAAGATGGCTGTTCTTTGGGGTTGGCTAGTCAGCAATCCTGCCGACAGGGTACTCGTTCCTCGAAGCAAGTCAGAGCGTAAGAGCCTATGGAGTCCCGAAGAACTGCGCGCCTTCCTCAAAGCATCACGGGAACATCGACTAGGCCCGTTGTGGCTCGTGACTGCGGCCAGTGGTTGCCGCATCGGAGAGCTAATGGCCTTGCACTGGTCAGATGTCGATTTGATTAACGGCACAATCACGATAAGGGGAAGCTTACGCAAGGTTAAGGGCGAGTGGCTAGAAAATGCCCCGAAAACGGAATCTGGATTCAGAACAATCGCGCTGCCCCCTGAGGGTGTCGACGCTCTGAAGCGACAACAGGAGCAACAAATAGAGTGGCACGGCAAGGCAGGTGACGCTTGGCAAGATAACGAGTTGATCTTCACGACTATTCAAGGTGAACCTCTAGGCCGATCAATGATTGAGCATGCCTTGACCAGGCAATGCAAGAAGCTGGGGATAAGGGAGATTAGTCCCCATCAACTACGGCACTTACACGCCACCCTGCTACTGGGGAACAATCTTCCGATAACCGCTGTCTCCGCTCGGCTTGGCCATGCCGATGCCAACATCACGATGTCAATCTATGCTCACGCAATCAAGAAGCAGGATGAGGAAATAGCGAGGATGATGAGTAGGATACTGAGAGAATGCTCAACTCAACAGTGACTGGTGGTTTAGTGCCTTACCCACCCCACGCCGTGAACTCTCTCATGCATTTCTGTAACCTGTCAAGTGGTTCGTTGGGCTTTTCTGCTCACTTTTACATCCTGACGCAATCCACCCATCGTTGCCAATCGAGGATCAGCGTTGTCGTCTGGCCCTAGTTCCAATTCACGGGTAGCGTGCTCTTTGAGAATGGCGTTGATGGCTTCCTGGTCGGTTGCCAGGCCGTAAAGCCGCTTTCGGTTTTCGATAGCATCGAGTGGAATAACCACGTCCAATGGTCTTCCATTGATTGTTACGCTGAGCACCAGGCCAGATAAATTGTCACTGGCCGTTGAGCGACGTTCCCTGGTAACTACTATCTCTTGCATCAGTCATCTCCTACGGCGATAAGCTCCACCCAGAGTGGATCTATTATTACTCCTCCTGAGAAATTCAACATAGCGACTGTGGCACCAGTTACCGATTTGGCGGTCAAATAGTGATCGAGCCGTGAGCCACCGCCCACGACGCCAACACTCTCCACGGCCACCACATTAGCAAAAAAAGGATTAATGAAGGTGAAAGCGACCGTCTTGGTGATGCCATTGTCTAGTGGGCCGATGTTAGCGCAAAACTTCTCGATGTGTTGGTTGCCACCCGTCGCACCCATGATGTAGCCACTCGCTGGCCCATGCTGGCCATCAACCGTGTTGGCGTTCCCTGTGATGTTCACAGCCAGCGTGCCCGATAAAGCGTCTCCACCGCCCGAGACATGGCTCGCCGCATGCAATTGCGCGTGGTGGTCATTTGCTCCAATCCCAATGTGCGAGGCGTGAGTGTGCGTCTGTGCGTGGTGGTCATCTGCTCCAATCCCAGTGTGTGAGGCGTGAGTGTGCGTCTGTGCGTGGTGGTCATCTGTCCCGATGCCCGTCAACTCAGAGTGTGCCCGTGTCGTATGTGAAGTAAGTGTGTGTGCTTGTGGGTGATGCTGGTCTGCCGTCACGCCGCTGAGTTGCGAATGCGCATGAACGTTCGCCGCCGATGCTTTGAGGTGATTCGCCAACTCGTACAAGCCTCGGAGCGTGAAGCGACTATCAGTGATGTTCCCTGAAGTTATAGATACCGCTCCAGCCGTAACGTAAACCTCAGCCAGTTTCGTGCCACCTGTCACGGCTGGCGCAACTGGCGATACGGTGGGTGTGCCAGTTACCTTATCAACCGACGCTACGTCTTCAAGGAAAGAATCACCACCAGAAGAAGAACTGGTAAGCGTTGTCTTGACGTAGATGCAGTCGATTCGTGGATTTGTGGGGTCAGCGGCGGCCAGCGTTACAGTGGCAGGCGCACTGATGTTCATGCGTTTGCCCTGAAAGTAAGCCGTGCCGATGGCAACGCTGATGTTCATTCCCCCGCCAGCAGAGGCAGCTAAGCCACTGATGACGCAATCACTTGAAACTATATCTGTAAAAAGGTTAATGAAACCCTGATAGAACTCATTGGAGTCGCCATCAAGGTCGCCATCATCAACTAATTGCTGCGCAATGTAATCCCGTCGCCTCATCTATATCACCTCTATTCGTAACGGATACGAACGCGCGTTCCGCAAGGTTTCAAATAGGCTATCAAGTCATTGATCTGCGTTTTGATCACGCCTTGATAGTTCGCAGGGCAAACTACCTCATACCACCAAAAACCTTGCGGGGTAGCGCCAAGAAAAGTATCAACACCTAACTTCGATATGCCTAGCACCCAGGCTTTCGTGCTCCCAGGGAGTTGACGCACTGTCACGTCAGTCCCGATGTACTGGCTCACGACCTGGCGAATGAAGTCGATTGTGCCGCCATCGACGTTGCCTCGCAACGTCGTTATAAGTCGGGCCCTGTAATTGGCATCGGATTCGCCTACCTTGCGCAGTAGGTTCAAGTCAGCACCCCAGCTCTCCAAGTAATCCCGCGAAGCCCCACTCAGAGCATAGGAACTAATCAGCCTCTCCATCTCGCTGCGAAGTTGGCAGAGCGCCACTGCCACGCTTCCGAATATCTTGATGAAGGTGCTTACAACCCAGCGCTTATAGACGGACGGCAACTTGTTCAGGAGTGTGTCTTTACCAATCTCGAAGTAATGAAGCTCCAGATTCGAGATACCTGGAGATTTTTGCCTGTCCGATGTGTTCAGTGTAATCTCCAACTGGCAGTTGATGGCCTGATTGATGATGCTGGCCGCCTCTCCGTTCACCAGGTTACCGCTTACCTCATCCGTCGTCGGGGGATATGCGGCCTTGACGCTCACCGAGCCGTAATCACCCAACTCACTGTCCATTGTCGCCATCACCCAGATGGTGTTTTCGCTGTTAGTCGGGAAGACGGGAGTGGTATACTTGCCGGTCGCCGTGAACTGTGTCCAGTAGTCGGCGCAGTCGATGTTTATCTCAACGGCCTTCGTGGTGATCGTGGCCTTGTCCCCGGTCGTCAAGCCGCTACGCACGATAAGGTCAACGCCGTCGATGAGTGCTGTCTTAATGTCGGTGTCACTGCAAGTCTGGATGGCGCTCTCAATAGCCTCAGGATTTATTACCGTGTATGTCGTCGCACTCTTGGCGAATATCGTCCATGTACCGGGGCGCGTCGTACTGCCGGCCGTCTTGCTCGCTATTACCCGTCGCGCCGTACTCGTGCCAATGGTGTCGATTGGTGCACCCACGGGGATACCTAGCTTGTTTGCCATCGCCAGATTGCTAATGGTCAGTTTATGGCTGCCGTAAGTCGTATAAATGCGCCTGGTTTTCCAGGCTGCTACAGCCGCGTAGCAGTCGATATTGTCTAACTCAATGCCGTCAAGTTGCGCTCCCATAATGCCCGGCGCATATTGGCTGTCCCCTGGCCAGCCGTAAAATCTGGCCTCAACAGCCACACCCGTGAAGGTGATCTCAACTTTATCTGTTGCCGTGCGCGTCGTCTTTACATTGGTGGAATATGAGCCTGAATAGCCGACATCAAGCCAAGTGCCGATGTACACGAACGCAGCGTCGGTGTTCAGCAGCCGGATGTACTCTGTGTCGACCACGCCCAAACGCAGATGCGCATCAGTGCGTGAACGCTTGTCGAAGAACACCTTATCGAATGTTCCCAATGCGAAGTCCTCAGCCTCATGCAAGCCTTGCCATTTCATTCTAACTCACCATTATCGACTAGCTTACAGTGATGATTCCGGCCCGCAGTACCTCACTGGCCGTTGTTACCACGTTGCCGGCAGGCACGCTGATGCTCAAATCATCAACGCCGTCCACGGCATCACTGACATTGACCATCATCTGATAGCGAATGAGGTCATCGCCGATCTTCAGAGCGTTGATGAAGTTCGTGATCGCTGTCTGTATATTGCTCTTTACTATGGCAGCATCGTAGCCGCTCTTGACTGTGACCGTCGCTGTGACAGCCTGGACAGTCTTAGTGGGCGCTGACACCGTTGGCGTCGTACCGATCACCTTCCTGGCATTCACCGCTGTCAAGACAGATGATTGCAGCCCAGCGCCGAGGATGCCGCTAGAATCGCAAGCGTAAACCGTGAAGCTGCCTGTGCCGTCAGCAGGATCACTGACAACCGCATCGAAGATGCCAGCTACGGATTTAGCCGCCGCGACTAGCGCCGCTGCTGAGTAAAGTGGCGCAAGGCTGCCCAGCGCCCTGGCTCTGAGTGCTGCGTCTGTTTCCTTATCGGCACCGCCGCTCGTTGACGCCGCGTTCGTCACTGAGCCTACGCCGGCAATCGCGGTCGGAATCACCGTGATCGTCGCCGCCGAGACATTGCCAGCCGTGCTCCGTTCCTTGGCTTGAATCGCCACGTCAACCGTGTTGCTGCCACTGGAAAGCATTGCATCAGTAGTCGTCTCGAAGTAAATGGATGGATTGCTCGCATCACCAAGGGTGCTGACCTGCGTGCCTGTCGGAATGGTATAGGCTGGCGTCGTGCTAGCCCCCACAGGGCGTAAGAAGGTCACCGTGCCCGTCGCCCTGGCGCCTTGTAATCGTACAATGCCCAAATCGGCACATTTGCTGTCCAATGCAGCACCAGTAGCCGTGCTCAGGAACATATCAGTTTTAGTGTTGTCGATCGTGGCGTAGTTCTGGCCAATTTCCCCCGCAATCGCATTGATTATGTCGCCTATCACTGTACCCGTGTACGTAGCGATATTCGGTGCGACTGCCGTTAGATAATTCTTGATCGACGAAACGATGTCGCTAAATGACTTTGTGGCCATGCGTCACCTCGTGATCTGAGCTTTTGAATGCTGCTTCGTGCCTGCCTTGTTCACCACCGTGAAGCTCACCTGGATCGTGTCAGGTGAAGATGAAGGCTCAATCCTCGCGTCCTCAATGCGGTTTATCTGCTCACTGAGTGGAATCACTCGCTCTATGGATTCATTCTCTTTTAAGGCTGCCAGTGAACGGGTCATTTCGTCCAGTGCAGCAGCCACCTCCGCATCGCTGGGCCTGGCTTGTGAGAGAAAGCCCCACAGGGCGTTCCCGTAGTTCGGATTGAACATATCGTCGCCCGGTGGTGTTTGGAGATACTTCCAGATGTCTTGTGTCAGTTTATCGCTGCCTGAGACGATGCGAATATCGCCATTGGCTGCAAGGTCAATGTCCCCATCGCTCGTCAAGGCGATGTCGAGAGAAAGGGCCCTGTAGGGGCGGTCTGCTGATATTATTAAGCTCTCAGGGGTCGTTGATGTGTCGGTCATGGTTATTATGTCTCCTTATGGCAACCCATACAAGGTTGCGATTGAACTCTCGGCGAAGCTGCCCGCCGTTGCGAATAGTGTTAATTGCGAAATAGCAGCAATGTTGCGCCAGTAGCCGCCTCGCCCAGTCCAAGAGATGTTCCCTGATGCCGTGCCGATCTTGCGTATCTCGGAACAGTCGGCGGCCTTCTCCATCAATGTGCTAGCGTAATTTGGGATGAGTATTTGACCCATACCAAAAAGGTTTGCTGGGGCACCTGCAGCGACTACGCCACCAGCATTGATAAAAGACAGAGCCAGACCTTCGGCAGGTGTAGTCGTAGCAGCTGCGGCAATCAGGTATTCAAAATCATAGTTGTTACCTGCATCGCCATTGAAACGAAGCCCCAACGAGACGAGGGTACCTGCAGCGTCTCCTCTGACGGCATAAACCACCTGTAAGTGTCTGAATGTCTGTGGGATGTTCGTGAAGTCGAAGCTCACGGAGCCACCCACGCTAGCTATTTTCTCGTCGAGTTTGACCATAACGGGAGCCCCAGCCGGCACGCCCCCATGCGCCGGGCCATCTCCCCCCGCTGGGCCTGACGTAGCACCACCCAAGGAATCTGTATGGCTATGAGCGCTAACGTCAATGCTATCGACCTTTTTGCTCGCGTCAACCATGATGTCAACGCCTACCGCTCTGAGAGCGTTGTCGCCGAGCAGCTTCAAGGCGTTGCCATTCTTATCGAGAATCACAACCTGGCCAGCTTCAACAGAGGGCAACTGCGACGGGTCGACAACATATCCCAGAATCACTGGCACGTGTCCTTCGCGGTATCCGCAAACAGCCACATCACCAATGTTCGGCATGGCGATGATACCCCACTGAGGCCCACCGGCCGCAAGGGTCGGGTTCGCTACAGCGTAACCATTCCCGTCGAGCCATTCCAGGAATATCTTGTTCTTTTGTACGTCGATAACCTTGGCGATTCTCAGGTACACTTGAAACCTCAAAAAGAAAGGCGGATTGTTCGGCCCTTCAAGGGCTAAATCAATCCGCTTCGGTCTTCGACAACGGTTCAGTATTCAGCTAAACTCAGTATACCATATTGTCAGAATGTGATGTAACTCTCCGGGTCGACGTGATCTCCTGACGGCGTGATTATCTCGAAGTGCAGGTAAGCGCTGCTTCCCCGCGCCCTTCCAGAATGGCCCACGTAGCCAATGACGGTTTTGTTGTCCACGGGGATATTGTTATGGTCAAGTATGTCCTGCGCTGGTCTCAAGAGATACGTATAGCGTGTTTTCCAGCCGCCTGAATGAGCTACTTCGACTACCCAGCCCTCATTCAGGGGGTCATAAGTGCCTGGCGTCGAGCCCTGTCCACCGGCTGCGGCGTAAACTGATGTGCCGGCAGCAACTTGAATGTCGATGCCGTTGTTCGGGGAGTCGCGGTCGATTCTGTCGCCATAGCGGCTCAGGATTGTGTATGGCTTGCTGAGAGGGCTCGCAAAGCCGGGCACAATGCCACTGGAAGTAGCAGATTCGGCGGCGGATTGCTGCTTTATCTTTGGCCTGCCTGATGGTCTATTTGCCCCGATGTACTGATAGAGCCAGGAACCTGCTATTGCTTCCTCTCGGACAGGAATGCCGAAGTTCGGCGCATTGATCATTTTGCCGTTGCCGCTGTACATGCCGACGTGGCTCGCACCACCCTTGCCATCAGTGCTGAAGAAAACCAAGTCACCCGGATCCAAATCATCGAAGTTGATCGGTGGCGTGTTGACGGGAATGAACTCCGCCCACTGAAAGTAGCTTTGTCTCTCGATTGAAATGCCAACCTGCTTGTAAGCCCACCATACCAGGCCGCTGCAATCGAAGCCGACATTCGGATCGCTACCGCCCCAGACATAAGAGTTGCCAATCTGTGACCTGGCGTAACTCACCACATCTCCAGCTTGCGGATTAGGCGGCTGAGGTTGCGCTTTCTTTCCCGATGCACTCGGTGCGCTGAGGGTCACCCGTTCGACCTCGACAGGGAAAACCTCGATGCTTCGCCCAACAATGGCTCTACCGTAAGCCAGGCCGAAGGTCGTCGTGAAGCCCTGATTCTCCGTGTAGTGATGGCTGATGGCCTGGATGTTGAACGCCTTGCCAGCGCTCGGGTATTGTAGCGTTGCGCCCAGTCTCGCTTCGGGCAAGCCGATTGTCGTCAGCGAGCACTGCACGGCTGAGTTGACGGATAAGCGCATCAGGAAATCGGCGTAGCGCTTTATGTCATCTCTCTGGAAAAGCCAGTTGGCATGGTATGATGCGTAGCGTTCACGGTATCGCTGGGCGCTCTGCGCAACCTCGGCGCCGACTACGTTTTGGAGGTCAAGTATGACAGTATTCTGGTTGCCGTATTGGTTGCCACCCACGGCAGCATCGCCAAACACCTGTATCTCCGACTTGAAGTACTTATCGCCACGACTGATGTCGTGGTTGATTACCCACAGGTCATTGATCACGATAGGCGTGCGAGCATCCTGCCTGAAATCCACGTCCCTGTAGACCATAGCGCCATACTCATTGAAGTAAAGCTCGTGTGAGGAGTTTTCTGCCACCATCTGCACGAGTGGCGCGATGGCCTGTCGCTCGGCCATGTTCAGCATCGGCCCGATGAAGCCTGAGTAGTCTATCTCGAAACTTGGCTTCAAGCGCGCATCGTTGCTGATGCTGAAAACGCGTTGCTCTTTCGGTAACCCCACGAAGTCGCAGAGCATATTCAGCACATCCGTGGATAATGGCTCAGTAGCTGAGAACATCGTGAACTGTATTTGTTGATCTGGCGTCATGGCTGTGATCGTGAAGAGTTTATACGGCGATGAAGCCTGAATCGCCACGCCTCTACCGCCGCCGACGTCGAATCTCTCCGTCACGCTGTCCAGGTAGCCAGTGAAAGCGCGGTAGAAGTTCCCGTCAATCGCCTTGAAGTCGACGGTTATTACGTCCATCGCGTCGAAGAGATGGTACGCCTCGGCATCGGCGTCCACGATCCCGATAGAGCAATCACTGACACTCGCGCCCATAAAGACGCGCGTGCTGATACTGGACAGCTTACGCAAGGAAATCGGCTGCTGTCCTTGTGGCGTGATGATAACCCTATAATCGGGATACACGGTGAGATTGCGAAAACCTGTCATCCTGGTATCCAGACCTTCGTGCCTTCGGGAATGCTACTCCAATTCTTGATGTCAGGATTGATGGCACGAATGCGCTGCTCGAATGAGTTGTAATCCGTATAGAGAGTATTGCCTACTTGCTGATTCGCCGCCTGAATGACCGAAGCGATGTCATCCCCATCAGCGGCGATTATCTCAATAACCGAGCCCGTAGAATATACGTTCTGCTGACTGGTTGACAATGCAGAGATGATCGTACCCGCCGGCGGCTTCTCTACCATCAACTCTATACGGTATTGGTAAAGATTCGGCCTGTTGTTCGCGGAATCAGTGTAGACGCAGCTCAACACTCGAACAGTACGACTCATTCTCTTGTACGGATATATGAAGAGAATGTGCACGCTGGGATATATGGCTTGCTGTATCGCCTCCAATTCTTTCAGTCCTGCGTTAGCCGTCGTTCCCGTGATCGTGATCGTCTCGTCGTCGGCCTGAAAGACTTGAATAGACTCGCCACCCTTGGTGCGCTGGGCCACGGCGTTAGACTTGACAGAAACAGCTACCTCTTCAGGGTTGACGTAGAAGACGTGTTCTCCAATGCTCAGTCGTTGCATGTTTTACCTTCCAAACAGATGTCCTATATTATTCACGCCGTTCTCGATGATGTCCACGCCGATGTTGAGCCCTGGAAGTTGTGGTACTGCGACACGCTGTACTCTGGCCTGCCTTGCTGCGTCGCCTGTAATCTCGATACGCAGATTGATGTCTGCTTTGGATTGTTGCTGCTGGATGGGTGTATGGGCAGGAATGCCTTGAAGTTGAGACTGGGAGGTGAGCCTGTCAACTGCGGAACTGGCAGAAACACCACTGACGGGAGCCCCCCGTACGATATGAGACGGAACCATTGAGGCTTTCAGCGAATCCGATTCTGTGAAATTCTTCACGAGGTTCGTAGCTACATCTGCTACCCCAGGGAAGCCATAACGTGATAAAAGGAGAGGCGTAACGCCAGGAATCAAGCTCCCCACGAGGAACTGAGACTTTTCCTGCCAACTACGCTGATTCCATTCCTTGCCCAACTGATACCAAAAGTAATCCTGAACCAACCGACTCCCAGCTCCGAGTATATCCTTCCCCTCTCGTTGTGACTTGGCCTTGGCTTGTGGCAGTCGTTGCGCTCCCTCTATCGCCTTTTCCTGAACCTTCCTCGGCAATGCATCTACCATTTGCTGCCAGGGTATGTTGCTGTCGATTTCCTTCTCGAACTCCTCCGCAAGGAACTTACCTTCTTCTGTGCTGAAACCAAAGACGCCCCTTAGAAGACTCTCTATCGCCATTCGGCGTTCCTTTGGGTAGCCCTGAAGGCTATGAGTACTCTGTTCTGCAAACTGCATCATTTTGAGCATGGCTCTTTCAGGACTTTGCTGAATGTCCTCTTCGGTGATGCCGACGCCTGGAAGGTTCTCCCAAAGTAGCTGCCTCTGGAACGGTGCGCCAACGATAGTTTCGAGCATTGGAAGGCCCGCCTCGTGAAACTCTTTGAGAAATGGAATCAAGCTTTCTGGTCTCATCTTTATAGATTCTGTGGGAAGTTGTTGCTCCAATTGCGCCAACGCATTCGCGAATTCTTTCGCTGGTACTCCCATATCCTTAGCAAGTAACCTATACTTCTCTACATCCAATTCGGCCTGGTTGATGGATTTGCCTTGTCTCGCTAACGCAAACGAGACTATCTGTGTTGCCGTGTCAGAATCAGTTGCAAGCTCCCACATCGCCAACCGCATGGCATCAAAAGCGCCTAGTAATTGCTCCTGCGGTATTCGGTGTTGCCCAAGCAACAGTATCCGCTTTTGCACCTCTCCCGTCAGCATTCCATTAGCTATGGCCAATCTCAAAACACTGTCTTCGCTCTTCTTCACCCACTCATCAGACGCCAGGGTACTTCCCGTCATAACCTTTTCATACTGACGCAGTTGCGCCGCACGCTCGCTGACATTTAATGCCGCCATCGCAACAGCGCTAGCGCTAATTGCTTGGGGGAAGCTGAATCCCAACATCCCTGTCACAAGAAACAACTCACTTCTGAGCTTGTTGAACATGTCGGATGTTTCGTTAATGCTTTTCCCTGTGTCCTTGACGCTGGTGCTGAGGTAGCCCATTTTCTGAGCACCATCATAGATACCTTCTGACGGGACATTGACTTCGGCTCTGAGTTGAACTACCTCTTGCTGTACCTTCGGGTCAATCATTCCAGTTTATTCCTTTCGACTCGTCAGCTTCACCCCACCACAAATCGCTATTCATTTCAGCCTCAAAGTCCGGATCTATGGAAACCTCTCTTTGCCCAAAGAGCAACGCCCCCGTCTTTTCGGGGTTACCGTGAACGATGTTGTATAGAGCCTTGTATAGCCTACTCTCCCGCTCTACTATTTCACGTTCATCTTGCTGGGCATTCATCATCGCCCAGGTCATCTGAAGTGGCGTAATATCTCGGTCGCGCCACAAGCTACAGCCAGTCACGACCCTCCACAAGTTTCGACTGCGAGGGTCGGAAGTCAGTTTTTTAGTTCATCGATTAACAGCCGCTCTTTTTGGGTTAATTCCCCATAGGCAGTAGCTAATTTGTCGATGATCGTCTGGCGCCAGCTACCGATCAGTGTCACTCGCTCACCGATCAATTCTGGGAGTGCGTTGCCAGCCACTTCTAAAAGGGAGTACGCAAGGGTTAGGCTCATTTCCTTGTGAAGTCGTAACGGCGTATCCTGGATGGACTGACACTGCGCCAGTATGTCCTGGACTTCGCTACTCGTGAGGGTTCGCATTTTGACATCTATGCCCATCACCCGCGCTGAGCCAATCATTACTCCGCCAAAGACTTGGATCAGGGGATCATCTGTGTTAGCTTCTGTCATTTTCGGTTACCTCCGTATCACGTAATAAACAAGAGGGTTATCAGCACATCACCCGTCACCGTTTTAACGAATTATCTTGATGGAGAGGGTGCAGATGAAGAGAAAGCTAATTCTATGAGTCTATCTGCGGTTTTCAAATCAATGTTGATCAGAAGATATTTTGTCATAATCTCAAATGCAATAGCCTTTGCTATGCTGGGATTGCTGTTAGTGCTAACGTTGCGGAGATATGCAAACATCTTCTCCAACACGATACTTGGCCGTGTTCGCATTTCATCTTCTGTGATATGCAGCATTTGCTGCATCTTAATCGCATCGGTACCCCGCTTGCCGCTTATCTGAACCATTACGTCAAGCCACTCAACATCTGGCCCCAGTAAGCTCATTACCTTTCTTGCCTCAAAAAGTGAAACATCTCTGACTTCGGGCACATTGGCTTGAACCGTTCGCCAAACTGTTGCCTGATCTGGAGTTGGTGTAGCAGACGCAAATAGAGATGATCCGCAACCTGACAGAAGTAAACCAATGACGATTACTCCGACCATCGCCCACATCCCCTGCGCCAACGCCCGCCGCATCGTCGCTGCCCGCAAAAAGCCCCCTGATTTGCCTACCATTGTTCGCCTACCTCCTATGCTTTTTGCCAGCATTATAGCACCCTTTCGGGAAAGCACCACATTATTTGCCCCAACAACCTTCGAATTAGCTCGTTCTTTTGTACTCGAAGGTAAACGGCGCATTTTCGCTCCGTAGCGCCACGGGATCGCTCTGGTTCCATGTGATGCTGTCGACCGTGCAGTTGACGTAGGTCGCGACTTCCACCACTGCGCTGGTCAGCGGGTCTTTGATCGTCTCCACGATGTCAAAGAGCACGCCGCGTAGGTCGCCGTCCCAGTCGGTGACACCATCTGGCTTGAGGATGCTTTTGATATCGGACTTCTTGAGATAGATGCGGTTCAGTGTACCCTTGCCACTGCGATGGCCAGGCGTCTTGTACTGCAAGTCGCTCCCGATCTCCCAGGAGCGCGCCGTGTCGAAGTTCTCCGTCGCCTGGACGGATTGCAAGCCGCCGACACGCTTGCCGCCGATCAGTATGTTATAGTGCCGACCTGAAACTTGAGCGTCAGGCATAGCAGCACCTCCTCACTCTAAAGTTCAATCGAATAGCTAACCTCAATGAAGTTCACGGGCCAGGCCGGCTTGTATGAGTAGATCACGTCGTACTGTGTTGGCGTGACTGCGTTCTGCGTGCAGGTCACAGAAGCCCAGGCCGCTATCTTCTCCTTATTGACTAACTCAGTTAGAGCCGACTTAGCTGCTTCACGGATCACTACCGCTGTATCGACGCGCGACGGCTGGCCCACGAAGCTATCGAGAGCCTCCCTGATGTACTTGCGCACGTGATCATCAGCACGTCTCACGCTAAGCTCAGAGAACGTGTCACCGACCGCTGCAGTTGTAAGCCCGTGTCTAACCCTGATGCCCCGTGAGTTATGGATGACCATTACGCCGTTCTCCGCGAGGGTGTTCATTGTGGACACGGTGTAAATGTCGGCCAGCGAATCGAAGCCGTTCACAGCGCGACGCGTTAGGGGCATCTCGGGACTGAGCCCCGCTGCCAGGCCGCCGATCGCCGCCGCGAGGTAGAAGCCGTCGACGAGTTCAACGAGTTGCGTCGAAGGGTTGTACTTCTTCAGGGTCGCAGGGGCAACCACAACACACCTACCATCCGCGAAATTTGTCCCCTGCGTCTGAACCTGCGTACTCGTCGACCCGCGCGCCAGACCAGCGATCAGGATGCGTTCCTTGCGGTTCGTGCTGCTGGACATAGTGTCCACGTGCGTCTTGGCAGCCGTGAGCGTGGTTGTGTCACCTGCCATTATGGCCACGATATCGACTTCCTTGGTTTCTAGGTTCGTGATTGCCGCCTGAAGCGCCGTGCTATCAGCCGCCTTGCCGTCATTGCCGCCAGAAAGTGCCGTGGCGACGATGATATCCGCGAGGGGAGTAGCGGCCACGACCGCAGCCGTGACGATGGCGCTAGATTGATTCACGGCGTTGACGATGGCCGTATTGTCGGCCAGGTTATCAAACGTTTCGGTCGTCACGCCATCAGGGGCCGTGACGGTTACTTTGACCCCGCTCAGGGTGCCCGCCGCGATGGCCACCGTGATGCTGTTGCCGCTAGTGCCCGCATAATGAGGCGCCGCCGTGAAGGTAATCACGGGGGTCACACCACTCAGGAAGGTATGAGATGACTTGACCGCCCCCGCTCGGGCCACGCAGACCACTTGCGCGTTGTTCTCGAAGGCGAGTTGAATCGCCAAAGGCAGGGTGTAGCCGGCACTGGCAGCATCGGCCGGGCTGCCGTGCTCTGCGAACGCATCAGCAGCGCTATAGAAATAAAGCGGATTATCACTGCCCTTTGGAGCCGTACCCACGAGGGCAAGCACCTTGGTTTCGAGCCCTAGGCTCACGATGTTGGGTGCGGTTCTCTGGGTAGTGTAAACGCCTGGAACCTTGTATGCCATAACAATCACCCCTCTCTCGGAGTTAGATAGTCGTTGTCACGACGACATTGCCCGTCAGTGTAACCAGACTGACTGCCTGATCTGTGATCGTCGCCTTGAACTCCGTGTCTACGCTCAATGCGAGTTGCGCGTGAAAGATCTTCCCCTCTTGCGGCGTGTTCTCCTCGCTCTCAGCAGCCAGGGAGACAGTTTTGAGTTGCAGGCCATCAGCGTAGAGCACGTCGCGCCAGAGCACATCAGTCGCGTTCTTGCCGAGTAGGATCGTGTTGACGATCTTATCCGTCACCTTGTTGCGTTCGATTTCATTCTTGGCAGACACGTTGAGTAGCACGCTGAGATTGGGCACCTTGACCGAGTAACTTTCCTGCCAGGTGCCGTCGGGCTGCTGCTCATCTCCCCAGAAGTCGCCCAGCACGCTACTGGAAAAACTCGGCAGTTTTGCCACGACGTATACATTCGGATAGGTGAGCTTTACCAGCGAGTGTTGCCCCGCGAGTTGCACGGCCGGCACGAAGCCCGTCAGCATTTGCCCCAGGCGCGTTATGGTTTGATTGACTACATATTCTCGAAGCCCATAAATCATTCTTGCCTCAACTGGAAGAGACGGCGCTTCGCCTCTTCTCGTGTCTGTGTTACTTGCGGTGCATCCCAAGCCTGCTCCAGGACACTTGGCTGTTCCTGTTCTGTTGATCGATCAGCTCGCTCTTTGCTCACCAGGACTATCGATGCTCCGCCACGTTTCGGAATGAGTTTGATCCGCTTCACGCCGAAAGGTAGCCTGATACTTCCGAGTGCCGACTTGACTTTTGCGATAATCGAAACGCTATTCGCATCATTCATCTGCCAGGAAGCTTGTCCATCAATCAAGGGCTGAGCCTGAAGGAGGTTATTCGCCTCTTCTGTGGCGGAGGGTATCACGTCGCGCAAGTATTGCTGCGCACGCCGCTGCATCTCCTCCGCAGAGAACATTCCCATCAACAAATCCAGGCCGTCACCCTTGATGTCGAATTGCATTTTAGAGTATGTCGGCAATCACGGTTGCGCTGGACTGTACCACGTCGGCAGCCGCTATGATTGGCGCTGCTGCCGTATTGGCTGCCCCTGCTGTCACGCCACCGTGAACGTGAGCGCTCATATCGGCCTTTAGCTCGGTGACCAGTGTAACAAGATTAGCCACATCAGTTACAAGTTTATTATGCTCCTCGATAAGCTGAGCTAATCTGGTTGATCTATTCGACATTTGGGTATCCCCCTTTCAGTTCTAGGTTATTGGCACGCTGTAGGTGATGTCGTCTATCTCACGCTCTTCTAGCTCGAAGTACTGCCTGACTGCAGTCCCCAAAAGCCCAACGTTGTTGACCTGCTCGGCAACCACATAACGCTTCCCGCCGCCATCGACGATCATATCCCGTGGCTTGATGTTCACGCTCGGTGCGCACCATCCGACGATTCCCATCTCAACCTGGATAAACCCTATGGCCGTCCAGGCTTTCTGATCTACCATGTTCGGTTGGCTGATGCCGACCTTGACGCTTTCCTGTGCAGCATAGCCACCACTCCAGCCAGTTCCGTAACAAGTGAGGCAGTTCGGATTGTTACAGGACTGTGTGACATTATCCCAGCAATCAGGGCACCTCGTCCCGCTCGTCAGGATGCGTCGCAACTTCACGCTCGGCTGCGCCTCTGCCAGCCACTCCGTCTGCCGTGGCGCCTGGTCGATGTACTTCTGCGGCGGCGTCTTGGCATACTTGATTCCCGTTACCATCAGTAATTCTCGACACGGCTAATGCGCGGATTACGTCTCGCCCAGGAACGCTGGTACAGCAAGGCTGCGCTGTACGGGCTTTGTGTGCCCTGCTGCCACTTCTCAATGGCCAGGAGATATGTCTCCAACTGCTGCTGAGCGAGTGCGAGTTCTGCCGTAAAGTTGCGATTAAGTTCGTTGACGTTGACCGCCTGACCCTGCACGGAGTTGCTAATCATCTTCGCCGTGTCGTGCACGAGCGCCCTGACCGTGGCTATCTTGGCAGCGCAGAGCACCGCCGCCGTCCACTGGACAGGAAAATCGTCAACCGTATAGGCTGTATTCAGTCTGATGTTCAGTTCATCCATTCCTACATTGAAAAACTCGGTATAGGCGGAATCGTCGAAGTCATAGCTTGCAGGAACGACATCTTGAAGCTGAACGCGCAGACGAGCGATTAAGTCGGCCAGGGCCATGGCGATGCCTCACTATTTCCGAGATTTGCGCCTGGGCTCAGCAGAGTTGTCTTGCTCAGAGTTGGAAGTCACGCTGGAATCAGGAACATCATCGAATGAGCCATCGTAGGGCGCTATCCCCTCGGCTCGACCCAATTCTTTGAGCCTCTTTTCCTTAGCCAGTTCGTATACGGATTGAACTGCAACGTGCCTGTGCGCCTCAAAACCTGTGGTAACGTACCGATCTTCGATCACCAGTGGATCATCAGCATCGCTGTGCACGACACGAATCTTCCCTGCTCCAATAAGTGAGGCAATGCCCATACTGCCTCTTGCCAGACTATCGGCAAGCGTAAACTCCTCATCTGGCCCGTGCCTCGCTTCCATGTCCGTAATATACACCGAGCCCTCGACCACCTTGAAACGAAACATAAACACCTCCAACTTTTCTGAGGGCTCAGGCTGTGGTTAACCTGAGCCCATATCCCCCTAACAGGTCAATAGATAGCCGACTATGCAGCCACGGAAACCTTGACAGCCCCATTTGGATTGCCGACGCCAAGGCCGATAGCCTCAGAGTAGACGAAGCCGAAAGCTTGCTCGTAGCGGGCCATCGGATCGTCTTCAACATCCAGCGGCAGGTACTCCAACAGGATGCCGAGATACTCCGGGGCCGCGAGGCAGAATACTGTGCCATAGGTCGCGGTATCGTAGCCAGGCAGAGGCACGGCGTAGAAGTCCGCTCCCCACATCCGGCCAACCTTGCCAGTCGTCTCCATCTCCTCGCGGGTGGAATCGCTCCACCCGGAGTAGTCCCAGTTACGAATGTCACCGAGTGCCTTTGGGTCAACAAGTACGGTTGCTACTCTCAGCATATTGCCGTGATGCTCAACGTGAGCGAATGCATCAGAGAGATGGGTCTTGAGAAGTTTGCCGCCAGAAACTGTGATTGCGTGTGACGCAGGCAGTGCAGCGCTGAGAAGTGCAAAGCACTTCGTATCCTCGGTGATCCATATCGCCTGAGACGCCTTCTGTTGAATCTGATCGAGCATCGCATAGCGGCGCCTGACATAGCGCAGTTTGTCCTCGCGAGGATTGACGGCGACTTTGAACGGGTACAGCGAGAATGTGTCGCGGCCAACGTCGTAGCGAATGATATCGCCATTGGGGCCGAGCACATACGCCTCAACTATCGGCTGCTTATCGTAGTCTTCGCGGCTACCCTGCTCGTAGGTGTCGACGACGAAGATTTTGCGTGCAATTGATTGGTAGTCGACGGTCTGGCGAATGAAGGGCACAGTTTCGGCACCAAGCAGCATTCGGCCCTTCTCGGTTTTCATTGCGGTGCGAATCAATCGCTCACGGGCTACATATGACTGCGCATCGGCATCTGCGCCCTTAGAATGAAGCAGAGCCTTTTCTGCGGAGGTGAATTCCAATGGCATCGTAGATTTCCCCCTTTCGAAAATGTGAGCTGACGGGATTACATATCACCCGTCAACAGAAAATCGACTTCGGTCGCTGTGCCAGGGCCAAGGGCGATGGCAATAACGGGTGTAGTCTCAGCGGCCTTGACCTTCAGCTTGCTAGTTGCGGGATTAATGACCATTTGATTGCCAGCCACAACAGCGCCCTCGTACTCGTCGGTGCTGATGAGCCCAGGGCCACGGACGACGGTCACAGCCGTCGCGCCGTACTCAGCCGGGTTGATGCTGGTGGCAACCTTGGATTCCATTACCATACCAGCGACCACGCCGGCGCCGGCCAGGGCGACGCCGTTCGCATCGTACTTCACCAGGTCGCCAGGCTCGAACGCTGCGTCGGACTTGGCTGGCAAAGACACTCTCGCTATGGTGTCACACTTAACTCTGAGAATCGACATTGTTTATGTCCCCCTTTCGTTACTTGAAAGGCTGAATCAGCCTATCTTAAATGGTGGCCACTGCCGATGACCGTGAACCGTAGACCAAGACCCTCCTCCTCGGAATCGTTGCGGGCAGCCGTGATGAGTGGGGCCTGATAACCGTTATCCTCTGGATGCTCAGTTGAGGCAACCTTGGCAATGGATTTCGCTTCCACCTTAGCCGCCTGCGCAGACTTGGCTCTGAACATCTCAATGACCGTTGTATACTGCTCTTCCGAAAGAGCCGAGAGCGTGGACAGCAGCGAAGCGTAGCGTTCGCGGCCCTGAATCATCCCTATATCGACGAATGGCTGGAGGTCTTTTTGCGCTCTTGCTCGTCGTCTGGCAACTTCGGCCTTGACGCTTTGCTTCAGACGTTGCGCGACCACGCCTTCTTGATCGGGCTTGTCAGATTCGATCTGCTCATCAGCATCGTCGAACAGGTCACTGACGCCTTCTTGCATCGCATCTTGCGGCGTTAGTTCCTGTGGCTCCTCTTCCTCTTTTTCGCCAGGCTCTACTAACCAGAAACCAGAGACCCAACGCGGCCCGTTCTCAAAGCTGATGAGGTAATTGGTTCCATCGGAATCTTCCACCGTGCCCGCAGAGCCCACAGGAATGTCAACCAAGCCAGCAGCACCCTGTGCAAGTTCAACTTTCTGGCCAACCGCGAAGACAATGGCTACCGCATTAGGATCGGCCTTGCGCTTCCTACTGGCCGTCGCCTCTTTTTTCTCATCTCGCGTATAGTAGATTCGATTGCCGCTACCATCTGGGACGTAATCCCAGTAACGGTTCCATTTGTCTTTGAAGGCTCCGAACGGCTGTACTTGGAAAGCGTACTCAGAGGCTTTCTGATTGAACTCTGGAATAGTCAGGGTTTCCAAGGCATCAGAGGGAGAATAGGATTTATCAGGTGCATTGGCAGGAGCAGCAAGGTCATCATCGGCTTTGCGCTTGCTACCCGTGTTCCATTTCTGCCAGGCCCCCTCAATTCGGTCAGCGATTTCTTGAGCCGATGCGCTATCAAGCCATTGCTGCTCTTTTGGCCCCCAAATCAAATGCACATGAGAAAGCACAGCGGCAGCATCAATCGGTGCGTAGCGGCGTTGCGGATCGGGATGATTCTCTTGAAGTATTCGGGCAACATCTTCAGCAGTAGAGTAACTTAACCCAGCCCCCTCTGCATTCCGTCTCTGCTTCGCCATCCTGCTTCCTTTCATCAAGCCATCGGCTTTGCATCTATTGGCCTTGCTTACCGTTGCCCCTTCTGGCCGCGCATCACCATCTTTCAAGTATTCGATCAGTTCTGGCGTGGTATACAGATAGCCTTTCGTAATGAGGAACCCATCCTCAAGAGACAAACGCCATTTGTCGCCCACAGCTTCGTACTTAATATGGAAGGTCTTGGTCTGCGAGCCTTCGCTGTTGCGCCAGAGCCATTGCCCCGCATATTGGGCAACGGTATCCTCGTTCCAATCAATGACAGCAGCTTTCCGCTTCTGGCCCGATTTGCTCCCCTTGCCGTGATTCTTCCAGTAAATCGCACCGCATATCTTCTGGGCGTCCTCATCGGAGTAGCCCGCCTCTTTCTGGTCAGACATGCACTGATCCCAGGGGTAATCCTCCCCGCGAATCAACCTGAAGCCGATGGCCCGCTTAGCTTTCCTAGCAGCGGCCATCATCTCATCGGACATATCCGACATATCTCCACTGGCTTCGTCGTCGGGAGCCTCACCAGTATCGTCATCCTCGGTATCCTTGCCCACAGAGACCTGATCGAGGACAAAGTCAAGCGCCTTGTTCGCTGCATCCTCGGAGAGTTGCAATGCGTTCTCGGCCTCATCGAAGTTGTAATCATCGGCCACGGACTTGCTGCCGAACTCGGAGAGAAAGTCAAGTTGCCATTCACCAAATGCTTTAAACACGGCTTCGGTGTCAGCCTTGCCATTCTTCAAAGCGGTCAACAGGGCCTGAACCTTGCCCTCATCGGAACGTTTCGCAGCATCGGCGAGTGTCTGAACAATGGCATCGGAAGTAGTGAAATCGATGGATTGGAGGGCTGCTTTTCGTTGCTGCCTAGCCTTGCGAGCAGAGGCACTATATGCAGCGGGAATGGTAACTTGTATCTGCTGCTCACTTCTGCCGTCATCATAAGTAAGAATAAAGCTGTCACCATCCTCAGCATCAATGACATCGTTCTCCCCATAGGGCATTTCGTTGAGGATCGGTCGCCCCCTCTCGTCAAGACGCATGGCATCCCTTGGCTGACCCTCAACTCCAGCAATCTCCATCAGGTCATAAAGGGTATAACGCTCAGCCATTCTTTTGACTAGCTGTCCCAACCTCGCCACAAAATACCTCTCGTTCTTATCCTCGTAAGCGACCAAATCCCTGTCGCTCATATCGGCAATGTCCAGATGAGCCCTGCCAAGACGAACGCCTGTTTTCTCGAAGGTAGGTTTCATTTCGTTGTAATCTCCTTTCGAAGTTCTCGGCGCCTTAGAGTGCGCAGAGCAAGTAATGCCGAAGTGGGTTTGCGATTAAGGGATAGCTGCAACTGTTGGAGTTTAGCTACCTCAGTGTCAATGTCTCTGAGGGCAAGAGCAACGACATCTCTTTTGCCACCAACATTCGGACTGTAGTCTTCCACTATTGCTGAGATATATTCGTTGAGGTCACTTTCGTTAGCCTCATTCCGAAACTCTTCAAGCTCCTGAACAATCTCACTGGCATCTTCCACTAGCCCCTTATATGATTCTATTAGAAGGGTACAGCTATTCCAATAACTCCGTAACTCTTGCGTAAAGAGCGAATCGTCTCCCTTGACTAATAACGCAGAAGTGGGTTTGCAGGTAGCTTGGGCCTCTCGCCTCTGCTTGTAGTCAATCTGTCGGCTTGCGCCACTCACGCGACGCTCTGAGCACCTACAGTGATCATGTAGCGGTGGCCTATCAACCCCATTCTTGTAAGTGTCGTCCGCTTCGCGGGTTTCGCCGTCCATTGCAGCGCAAGATTCACAGACTTTTTCGTCTTGTTGGGTGACCCATTCGTAGGTGGTTGCGGCCTTCACTTTTCTAGCAGGCGCCGCATGCTTCGAATACTCTGCTTGCTTGCCATACTTAGCCACAAGATCAGGATAATCAGCCAGCACATCAGCAGGAATTCGCCCCCCATCTTGTAACGCAAGCTCAACGCCTCTCTTCAAAGCATTTTCACCAAACCACTCAACGAGTTCATCCTTGTTATAATTAGGATCAGTCCACCAATCGGTGATAGTCATACCTTCCTCAATTATTGACTTGGCTACCCCGTAATCAAACGTGGGTGCTTTCGCCTTCAATTGTCGGTATTTGGCTGTCTGTCGATTCTCCCCACAGACCCTTTTGTCGGATTCCATCTTCCATTGGTAGACGGCGCTACCGGCCTTACACTTACGGCTGGCTTCAGTCGCTTTTCCCGTCAGCTTGATCGCCTCTGTCTCACCGTCTTTGCCAGAGAACATGAGTTTATCCAATGTGACTGACTTGCCTATCAGATCATCGTTGCCGACGTAATCCCTACCCCGTCCTGGCTTGAGGTAAGCGACAGTCACGTGTGGCACGTACTCATCTTGCGTGTTAACGGTGTCCAGCACCCCAGCGATTTTGGCATTCAGATTGTGAAGTGCTGGGCTTTTCACGTCGTACTTCAGCACGTCAAAATCATCGTTCTCAAACAGCGAAGCAGGCCCAAAGGACGCCTTGACTGGCGGCTGGTCGATGAGCAAATCTTGTAGTATTTCCAGCGCATCTTCTGCTTGATCCTTAATCCCGTACTTGACCGTGATGTGTGGGTTATCCTCAACGCCATCAGGGGCCAAATCCTCGGGCGGAATGCTTTTTCCGAAAGCTAGAACAACATCGGCAATCTCTTTTGGCAAATCGAATTGCGTTGAACCGTACTTGTAGTCCTCGGCAATCAACTCCCGATATCTCTCCGCCTGCCTGTTCTCCCTCAACGCCAGTAGCGTTGCACTCGGTTTCCGTTCCAGTCTCGCCTCGCGCTCCAAGTCCTCCACACTCACTCCAAGTCGTCGCGCAATGACCTTGAACAAGTTGCTCAGCTTATCAGTGAATCCTTCACCATTCTTGCTTGCCACCCGCTCCAAAATCACCGCCGCTTCATCGGCTCCATCCTCAACCTTGGACAACTCCACAAACTCAGGCTTATGAATGATCTCATAAACTGGCTTGCCATTCCACGTAGAACCCTTGTAATACTGGATGTGGTAACACGGCTCCTGGTAATCGTCCGTGACGACATTCCCGCAAATCGAACAGGAAGCTGATTCGCAGACGCAACCCATCGACACGTCCAGGTTGCCCTGGTCAATGCTTGCAATCAAGTCAGGAAAGCTCGAAGTGTCGATGCCGACTAGGCATTCAACGTGCGCCTTGCACTCTGCCCCACAAACCTGGGGATACGCGCCTTGCGGATGCTCAACAAGCACGGCATCGAACACCTTGCCTCTCACAGCCTGATCGGAAATCTGATCGTGGTTCAGCCTAAAATGCTGACCGAGGAATGTCTTGTGGGCCTCGGTAAGTTCTGCAAGGGGAAAGCAATCTCCGTTAGAATTGGGGATATCGGCCCTGAGTGCAATGACACGGTAATAGCTCCAATCGCTCGGCGCCTCACCCGTCAACTGAATCGAATCGTAGGGATGCGCCTCTTTGAGGAGAGTACCGAATTTAACCCGTATAGCGTTGGGTCGAATCTTGACTGGCATCTCTGCTCCCAAACAAAAAGGCCACGCTTGGAACTATCCAAAAACGTGGCCTTCGGTCTACGACAAGCCGCAATGTTAAGTTGATGATATAATAACAGTTCTAAATCAAAGAAGCAAGCATAGTTTGCAAACTTCGCTAAGCATCCGTAATTTCCCCGTTTTTTAACCAGCCGTGCCACCGGTTGACGATATGAACTGACGGCGACACGTTGATATTGGGCGCCTCTCCCGATACTTCCCATCCTTTACCGTTGCCATCGCTCGTTGCTGAATCGACACAGAAGTGAATATTCCTCGGAAGGCAGACGAAGATGGGCTGCCGCTTGTCTTTGACATTGGCGACGTACTGGTCTGAAAGACGGTAACCATAGATGTACGAGCCGCCATCCTTGCCATTCTTGATGATCTCACCAGGTGCATACCACATATCCCCAGGCACAGGGCGATATTCACCTGTTCGAATCTTCTCGAAGTCAACCATTCGACACTTAATCATCGATGTTTCCCTCAGCCTCATAGTCAACATAATCCTCGCAGCTTTCGGGCTTACAAGGCACAACCACGCTGGGAGCGAACATCACCGTGCTGAGCGAGTACCGCTTTTCTCCCCAGCGCCCGGCCGCACAGTGAACCTTCTCCCCTCTCGTGACGCAAGCCTTATCGCACTTCCACACACGTGGTCGCTTGCAGAACATATCACTCTCCTATTCAGGGGGAGAGGCTAGTGGTGGACGAAGCCGCTAACCTCTCCGTTGGAGGATGCCTGCCGCAAGGTTGGAGGTGCGGCCTTGCGACAAGCTATACGGGAGCCCGGCGCGAGTCGGGCTTTTCCTTGGCGTCGGTCGAGACGCTTGGCAACACTATGTCTTTGCCTGGCCTGAGTGGGCTCGACGCTTTCAGCAGCCTCACCGCATCGTCGATGCGCATAACGTTCTGCTTAGAGATGGACTTGGGAACAGGTATACCGACTTTCTCTAAGTGCGAATACGCATCGACGAGTAACAAGCCAATAAGCACCAGCCAGGCCGCATTAGCTGCGTCCGCCAGATGCCAGGTATTATTCACATCGGCCTGAGCCAGGGCGAGCATCGCAACGTAGCCGAGCAGGGCAGGCACCAATCGCGTCTGGTAGAAACCTAACGCCTCTTCCAAATCTAGTTTCTTGCTGAAGATGCTAAAGGCGAGCAGGGATATAAGGTCGCCGATAAGCAACCAGAAGAGGACGCGAAGTTGATTGTTTTCCAGAATTGTCTGTAGAAACTGATTGAACATAAAGCATCCTTTCTAACTTCTTAAACTCTTGACCCAGGGAAGCACATACTTCCCCGGGCACACAGTATTGTTGCCAAAATCAGGCCCGCCGCCGTAGACATTCGGCGTTTCCCCGTGCCCCCAGACATTGCCTTTCGGAATGTTCACCCCCTGGCCTGGCAGCCACTCATTGAGCAACCAGGTAACAGCGAGCTTCTGACTTTCGCTCAACTCCTGGCTCTCGCCGTCAACCTGGCAGGTAACGCCGAGGCAGCTATCGTTGGCATTCGTGCCGTGCCAGGTGCGCTCCCAAAGATAGTTACAGAGCACAGCCACGCCTTTCGGCGGATTCTGCTCATCGCAGGCGATACCGTACGCAACCAGAAAGGCCATTGGCTCATAGGGAAGCCACAATGTATAAGCGATGTGCGGCGCCCGGCTACCCTCTCCCCAGTCCTTTTGTCTATGATAATTGTTATCAGCCTCAATGCTCTCCATTCCTCCAGTATTGTGAATCAATGCACCTGTAATCGGTTGGTTGCGCTTTCGGAAATAACGCCCGTTGCCATCCGTGCCAATGCTTCTTGCAATGAAGTCACTTTCCCGCCAGTCCAGTAGTATTACCTGACTGACTGACGGATCTAAGAGAAAGGGAGCTCTTCCTCACTAGTCGCAAACACCGCTTTGCTGCTCCGCTTGTCGTAGCAGAAGATGCCGACTGTCGTATACGCGTAGATGAAAGGCTCTTCGACGTGGTAGCCGCCCACGAAGACGCCGTATTCTCGATCGGGATTACTCTTGATGATCTGACCGAAAGCATCCCCAGGATTGTATCCCTGGCCGCCGAAGAGCTTCTGCCACTCGTCGTAGACTGCGTGCCTATCCCAAGCCACAGTTTCACCTCCATCAACATAGTTTCTCATCGCCGTTTCCATCGGCGTGTCTTTGATGCTTGCCGTAGTCGGCAACTTCATATCAGGATTGTTCCAAACCCAGATGAAGAACCCAAGAAAGTTGACCTTGTGCTTTCGTGCAACGGCCAAATATTCAGGCAAAGCAGCAGCATAAGCGTTCAAGTCCCATTGCCGCCCAGCGCCAAAATTGCATTCCGTGACGTTCAACGGCCCTTGCCAGTGGTGCCTAAAAACCGATAGAACCCCGTCGACCTCTTGAGGTGTACCATAGGCGTGCGCGTCAAGGCCGATAAACAGGTCAGGGTTTTCTCTCGCGCAATCAGCCATGCCCTGCACCCAATCGGGGGAATCTGCCATTCCAGGCGAAGGGGCAGGTAACCAAAGCGAGATGCCTGGTATCAACCTGTGCAACTCAAACGCAAAGTTCATTTGCCAGGCCATGTATTGCTGCGCTGTGTGTGGCGTCTCTAAATTGCCCTCATTTCCACAACGGGAAGAGGCAACATAGGCACCCCAAGTTGCCCACCAAGCTGCTGCCTTGCGTGCCTCTTGAAGTGAATCAGGCAATGCCCCTTTGTCAAGCCACCATCGCACGTGGAACCGAGCATTTGGATTGCTGGCTCGGATTGCTGGCATCTGCTGGGGGAAAATGCTCAGCACAATGAAGTCGTCACAGAGTGGCGCAACACGAGCAGCGTCGGTATCGGTTTGATTGGCGAGATGCAGAGCAAGCATCTACAATTCCCTCACCCTCATTACCACTTCACCCTCATACTTCTGATTAGCGCGTTTATGCACTAGATTGTAATACTGTCGCACTCCCGACGAGCAAAGGAATCTGATGATTATTAGCGAGCAAGGCTTCGATATAGAGCCCGTACGTTCTGGCGCGTAGAGCCGCCGTGTCGGCTGCTGCTAGATCAAGCCTGACCTTCTTGTTCGCACCTGTCGGAGTGATCACTGTTGCCGCCTTTGAGAAGCTCTCTCCGATGTGGACTGTGACTGTCGCGTTCGTGAGATCGGGCCAAGCAGCGCCTGTCGGATCAGTCCATTCGAGGGCCCGGTTCTCTTGGGTTGCGTAATCGGCGCCTTGATAAATCTCAATATCGCCGTTTGAGGCGACGGGCGAAGTAACCATTATCGTTGAGCCTCCGGCGAGGATTTTCGCGATCGCGGCTCCGGCAGTACCAGCAATATTATGATCTGCTGCTGCCTCATCCCAGACTTGGTCAGCAATCGCTGACACTGTCGGAGGCGTTATATACGCAGCTGAAGCAAGGCGGCTACTGATCATTGCATCGAGATTACTCAGGTTATCGAGCAGGGGTGCCCTGGCTGCGGTCAAGCGAGATTCGAGTTCATCGACATACGCAATGATCGCATTCAAGTCTGCAGAATTCATATCCATCTCGGTACGGATTGCCGCTACGGTTGGCGGAGCTACATAGCTCCCTGCCAACATCACGTCATCCATATCGACATCCCGCGTCCAAATTACAATAGACTGGTCATCCCATTGTGCCCCCACCGCGTCATGACAGACAATAATGACTGGATACTGCGAATTATCAGGGTTAAGCTCCGCCGCCGTCAGTGGTAAATAGTAGTACCCCAGCCCTAGTTCAGTAGGTGTTGTGGTTGCCGTGTTCGCTGCCGCTTGCCAAGCACCTGCTGAATGCGAGATGATCTTAACGTCGCCTGCCGCCAGTGTCGCCACAGTTTTGAATGCTGGACGGTTGGCACTGTCGATCAAGGGGAAAACAACCCCAGTCGCTTCGTTGCGTTTGCGGAAAATTTCCATCTACGCTATCCCCCTTCCGACGGCAACTAGAACGCCGCGACCAGCCCCACGCGATTCAGGAATATAACTACATTCAGCTGTGTCTGCCTGCAAATAGTTCACGCCCACCGTACCCCAGTCGTCCTGTCTATTAACGCCTTGGTAGCGGATCATTAGCCAATCGTCGCTCCGGGCGACATTGGATACCGTGAACTCGTCCAGCAACCCCTTGAACCAATCGCCCACGCTGCCGGATATGTTGCGAGCGTGGAGACAGAAACCTGTGTTCGGGTCTAAGGACGATGCGCCGTTGGTGTTGTTAATCACGCCTGCCCCATCCATCCAGATATGCATTCCTGTAGGTGTTTGTTTAAATGCAAGGTGATGCTTGTTGTTATCTGCGCCCCATGGGTAAAATAAATTGTACACGTTTATTTTTACGAAGCCAATGTTGTTTGCAAGGTGTAGGTTGAAGTCGAAGATGATGCCTGCATTACCGCCGGCCTGCGCCCCGGCGAAAGCCCAGGACGTGTCCCCATTGTTCTGGAACCAGAACTCCACGGTGAAGTTGTTGGAGTAGGGGAACATCAGCGAACTGACGCTAATGCTGTCGTCGATGCCATCTCCGAGTTGGCCCCTACCCGCCGCCCCCACGGCCTCGGCAGGATGACCTGCCGCCGCTTTGGCGCCGTCATAGTTGTTGGCCGTCAAATCCTGCACCGTGCCGTTGTCCGGGTCGTCCTTCATGCAGTAGACGGCCCTGGCATTGGCGTCGTATGTATTGGCGAAATCGCTCGCCCCCTTCGGGTACGTCCCGCCCGACACATAGCCGTAGTACAGGTAGATGATGGTGTCGGCCCCGCTCTGCCAGGTGTGCTCCACATCAACACACATATCCTGCGCGGCGTAATTCCAGTCCTTGATGGCGTAGTCCAGCACCGTTGAGCCATCGCTACTCGTGACGGCGATGTAGCCGCTGGTGCTGCTCACCTTGGCCCAAAAATTGTTCCCGCCAATGAACGTCGCAATGTTACCGATGTGGATATTTTGCGGCGCAGTCACATTGCCGCCCAAGCCGATGCCGTTGGTGTTGACACTGATCTTCTGGCGGTAGTTCCATTGCGAGCCGTCCGTGAGCGTCCAAGCCATCACTTCACCTCCAGCGCCCGAGCCTGGAGCAGGTTTTCTATAGCCTTGATGTTAGTCTTGCCTGTCAAGGGCAGTGTTGTTACTCTACCTAAGTTATCGACATGTCGGCATCCAATCGTCTTTTTTAGCGCCTCACTGTAGATGTACTGCACTCGTATCATTGTCCGACCACCTCGTAGACTACATCCTCTTGGCAGGCGCTGGCGTCATCGTGCCCGCAGGTGTGCTTGCGCACCATCGAGCCCGGCAGACAGCCATCCAGCACGCCAGCCAGCGCCCCAATGGTAGCGAAGTAGGCGTCCCGGTCGGCAGATGTGTGGAAGCGCACCATCGCGTGGCAGCGATATTGGCCCTTCTCATCCAGCACGACATTACTCACTTCGTATTGGGCCGTCCACACAGCAGCGTCGTTGACGCTTGGCAGTTTCCCCAACGCTGCGTCTAGGATGGTACGGTCTATCGTTACAAGTACAATATCTAAGGAGTGTTTCACGCTTTCTCCTTTAGTTAGCTTAAACATGTCCTATTATGGCGGTTAGTTCGCTTGCCTTCACGGGGCCACCCCTTCTTCGACCGCCTCATATGTTTGCTCGAAGATATCAGGCTTACAAGGATAAAACTCACCCTTCACGCCTTTGATGATGTAGTCGCCGTGCTTGGCGATGTGATCGCCTTCCAGGGTAGGGATTGTTAACTCGATGTACTGCGGGCCAACCTCGCCGCAAGTGTCAGAAAATGTTTCAACGTTCCTGCCTGGATTGGATGGTGAAATGATGTCGCCCAAGAACTCGCACACCTCGTTCCAGTTCTTCCAGTTCAGTTGAACCGCCTCAACAACTACCGGCCTCTTGCGAAACTTACCCATCACGCCATCTCCCACCGCTGCACCGCATCCATCGCTGTGAGCTTCGGCACTTCGGTATTGCCATACTTGCCCGATGTTGCGTAGCCAATTAAGCGAATAGCGCACCACATCACGAAGCGCTTAGGCATCCTCTTTGCCAGCCAAAGCCAGAAGTTGTCTCGCCTCTTGTTGAACTCGTAGCGAATGTCCATTGATGTTACCTCCATTTATTTTTGTTGCCCTTAATCAGGCATGCTATCCTCAACCACAAATGACCCGATATCCACCGGCTGCACGACATACCCCAAAGCCGGTAGCCGTGTCTCTGCTTTCTGCATTCGGAATTGCCGGACACGCTCGGCCTTTTCCTTGAAGGCAGGATTGGCTAGTGCCTCATCAGCAAACGCCATTCCTTCCGGGTCGTCTTGATAATCCCATATGCCACCGAGAGCCATTGAACCATCGTCGTTTACGGCAACCTCCAAGGCCAAACCCAAAGGATGCAGGAACTGACGATTGACTTCTTGCAGGAAGCCGAAGTCAACGAACTCTTTGATGTCGATGTATTTGATAATGCCCAAGGTGTTACCTCCTAACAAGGGTTAGCACTCTCGCCAGATTCCTCTTTCAAGAAAGCCGTGATAACGCTCCTCCTTATTCCAGACCAGTATTGAAGGACTGACGGTGATAGTGCCGTCCTCGTGCTCTTGAACGCTATGGTTGCTTAAGGTGCCCACCAATCCATTAGGCGTTATACAATGCCAAATGCCATCGGCGTCTTGACCGTAGTCGCCCGGCTCCATACCATAGTCATACTTATTTGCGTCTGCGTTAACCCTCTTGCCTTGAACGGTATTGCTCATCGCTACTTCCTCTCGTTTTCTGCGCAACCTGGCGTTGACTGCCTGAAGGTGGATTGATCGCTGAGATGGCATCAACTCACCTCGCTATACGTTCGTCCTTCAACGTCATCGCTGAGCACGCCGTTTTGTAGGAAGCCGTGATAGGCTCCTACGGCATTGATCGACGGTGAGCACGTGATATTCGGTGCTTCGCCTGTGACTGTCCAGCCGTGGGTCTCGCCTGGCCTTGTGTAATGCTCATCAATGGGAATCAACCGGTACCCCGCCTTGTTCTTGCCAGGCACAACGACGATTATCGGAGGCCGTTTCCCCTGCCAGTCGCGGCGGTATTCTTCAGACAAATCCGCTTGTATGGCTGGTGGGCAATCTTCGGATAGCTTCCAAGGGTCAAACCACATATCGCCTATCCGAATGTCCTTTGAACCGGGCCCGCCTTCGCGGAATGGGTTTTCAATCAACCTACACGGCCACGGCACTTTGCACCTCCATCAACTCAGCTTTGCGAGCCTCCCACCACTCGATCACCGCTGCAAGGTTCTCTGGCCTCGGTATCCCTGAATGCGGCCAGAACTCTACCTCCCTCTTAGCAACCAGGATGCGGAAGTCATTGGCGAATATCTCTCCGACGTGCTGATGCCAGGTGCCACCCTCAGCTAAGTCCTTACACTCCATCCCCCGCAGCGCCGCATACTCTTGGAGAATCTTCCGATTATCGGCGTGCTCGCCACGGCTGGCGTTGATGGCGTCCTCTACCAGATGCCCACATTCATGCGGTACGAGGTATCGGGTCATCGCTGGGTGAACAGGAATCCGCTTTCCCTGAAGGGCGATTGATGCGGCCCATTCCTTTACGCCGCCCTTGCCGTCATACTCGATAGCATCCATCTGTGCCCAGCCGTTAGTCCTATCGGGCGTCTCGAAGTGCAGCACATAGAACTTGGTCTCAAAAGGAATAGGCCAAAGCTCCGTAATCTCAGTAACCAGGTCTTTGACAAGGCCAAGGTCGTGCGGATAGCAAGGGAATGGATCGATGTTGGTGCGCCTTGGGTATCTGCCGCCGCCAATCATCAGATAGGGCGGATTATTGTCCATCGGCCAATGAACATCGGAAGCGGTAAGCTCGATGACTTGCGGTTCCTGCATCAAATCACCTCCCCAACCAACTGCCTCAAATCAGCCAGCAACCGCTCCACGTCAACCAACTCCCTGACCTTGGCGTCCTTGGCATCGACTAGCGAGTAACACTCGTCCATATATTTCCGCACATAGGCCCAAGTCATTGTCCGCCTCTTTGTGAAACCTGCCCACGTGTCAACGACGCGCAAACCAACGGAGCTATATGCATCAACGCACATGGCGTGTCCGCCCAAGATAGCCTGGTCGCCTTTCAGGTCAATCTTGCCACCGTCAGGCACGTCCATCATGTGCTGTGTGACCTGTACACCGATCTCACAAAGCCCGAACGTGTAGAGTGCCTGTTTGATTATGTCAGGTTCAATCGCAACCTCGGCAAAAGCATCAATGCAGTACTTGCTCTGCTCAAAAGGCAAGCCGTCCTTGCGCCATGCCTTCAGCACGTCGAGGATAAAGGCACCACCACCCGGTTGGGCGAACTGATTGTAGAAAGTCACCAAGTCCACAAACTGAGGAACGATGATCTTGCCCTGCTCTTTCTTCTCGAAACGCATCTGCGACGAAGCTGAGCTGAACACTGTACATGCTGGCACGTCACACTGATCGAGCGTCGGATATGGCCCCTTGACCTGTTTCTCGTAGTCGAAGGACTTGGGCACCTTGACGCCCGGCAGAAGGTAGCTGAGTGCTAAGAGATTGCGACTATCCTGCTTCTTAGGAAGCTTCCCTAAAAAGTAACTCATCTTCGCCACTTACCCCTAAATCGTTTTTCGCCTATCGTCTTTTCCCGCAAAGCCTTTATGCAAACTGAATCGTTATGTAGCTCATGCCCACACTGCAAACATGAACGGCGCCCGTACGAATTGAGTATCTGACCGCCGATGCACCTTGGGCAAGGCTCGAAGCCATGCCGTAGTTGCGGAGCGTTCACGGTCACACCTCACAGCGCACAGTCTCAAATAAATCTGGCAATCATGGCACCTATGGCACTAGCAGCCATGATTACACTACCGAGCATCGTGATCGTTTGCCACGTGTAACGCAGTGGTGCGGAATCCTGCTTAGCTGTCATCTTTTCCTGACACCCCTCAACTCGAACATAGCCCGTGAGGGAATTGCGCAATGTTTCCAGGTCGGCCTTCGCCGCAAACGTGAGGCTACCTGTCGCAAGTGACAAATTAACTGCGTTCATCGCATCAGTTAGCTTGTCTACTTTGGCCGCCAATATATTGTTGCTCGCTTCCAGTGTCTTGATACGTTCTGCTAGTACTTCTATGTCACTGGCCACCATAATGCCTCCCTTGCTACGTTTTAGCTTCGTCTCGCTCACAGTGCTACCAACCCATAACCGTGTTTCTCCAAAACTTCGTTCAACTCGTCAACACCAAGCATTCCCGCGAGTTTAGCGATTTGCTTTGCCGCTCGCTTGGATTGCTGCTTCTGTACAAAAGGCACAGGCTCTGCATTCTCCTCCCCTGGAATTCCACCCACAGGAACTTCGCTTGGTGCTTCCTCATCGACAGGCTCGCCAGTAGGTATTCCGCCAGTACCCAAGTCCTCGTCAAACGATTCATCGGGACTCGGCAGCGCATCCCTCGGCGCATTCGCATCAAACACGCTACTACGTTCCTTCTCGATTTCCTTAGCCTCAGTGGCACTGTCTAGGCCGTAAGCGTTAAGCATCGTCTTGGCAGAGATGTGCGGAGGCGCCATACTGCGCAAGCCTTTCAGTAACTCCTGCTTCTTGGCTTCGTCGTCAACGAGCTTATTCCACTCGAGATCCGCCGGCCAGGGATTGCCGTCTTTATCGACGAAACCCTGCAGCTTGGCGAAAGGCTCGTAAATCAGTCGCTCAATCACCCGCGCCACGAGGCGCTGCGCCGTGGCGAACTGACGAATGAGCGCTTCCAGCCCAACGGCGGCATTGGCGTAAGTCACTTCACCGCCCGTAATCAAGGAACGGTTGACGCCGAAGCTGACCAGAAACTCGTCTACCAGGGAATTGATATCCTGGTAAATGTGCCCCCATTGACTCGACGTTCCGAGCAATTGCGCGTTGACGTTGAAGTTCGTTACGACGGCCTGGCTCGGATCATCGTCAGCCATCTCCAACATATTCATGAAAGCGAGCACGTCGTTATTCGTCGGAGGACGTTGCCCGTCGATTCCTGTCAAAGCGAAAATCCTGATGGGCGTCGTGAACCTGTCGGCCATGACCCACTGCGCATCTCGGAGTTTGTCGCGTTGAATGAGTGCGCGGAACACACGGAAGCCAGGCGCCGCGCCCGTCAGAGAATAGCGCGAGTTGCCCCGCTTCAAGTGGTCGGCCTGCATCGGGTTCAATGGAATCGGCTGATTATTTCTGATGTAATAGCGCTGGTCAGCGCTAAGCCTGTCGTAGAGTTCCTTTGGCTTGCGACTAGACACCACATCCTTTAATTCCTGTGGTGGAATTATATATAGTTGCTCCTTGTCGGACGTAATAATTCGTTTGACGACCACATCATCGGGATTGAGTAGCGTCGTCTCGGTCACCTCGCCCGAAGATGGATTAATATAGACAAAGGGGAAAACATCGCCGAACAGGTAATAGTCAAAAAAGATGTCACGGAGATATGTATCAATATCAATGCGCGCACAGAGTTCGTCGTAGGCTTTTTTGATAGCAGGGTCAGGGTGCGTGTTATGTGTCCCCGTCTGCGGGAACTCCGAGAAGAAGTCGATAAGGTGCCCGAAATACGCATCTGAGATGTAGAAGTAACGCAACCACTTGCGCTGCTCTGTCGGGTCATGCGGAATGTTGATATTAGAGCTAGTCAGCCCCGGCTCATACATCTTCTCGCGCATACGCACGGTGTAGCCAATGGAGCCGTACTTGGTGACCTTATCACTTATAACCTTGGTCTTCACCACGCCTTGCTTCTTGCCCACTCCGACTTGTCTCCTAACCTTGCGTACGCCATTCGCTTCTTCGTCCATCCCGTCGCATCACCTCACACTGCCACATTTCAACCACTACACCCAGCCCTCAACGTAAACTTTCGGATTCTCCGCCGCGACCGCATTGACCACGGAAACCGCATTGCTGTTCCACGCCACAACCCGCCTCTCGTTCGCTGCAACGTAGATTCGACCGCCTGCCACACCAGTCGCCGCCACCGTTGGATCGGTTTCGTGCACCCAGATAGCCTTATCACTGATAATCGAGATGTGGTTGACAATTGTTCCAAACACGCCATCGACCTTCGTGCCAGCCACCGCGACAGTCAATTCCAACGGATAGCGAGTTTGCGGTAACTCAAACTCCAACGCCTCTAATTCACTTCTGAAACCTGACATTTCTCACCTCAAACAAATAGCCGACCTACTACCCCTTCTTGAAAAGGACTGGACAAGTCGGCTTCGTTCTTCGACAACCGATTAGTTATTTAGTTGACCGGATTATGCGCCAACCGCTACTTGTTGCTCTACTGCATCTGCGGGGCGCATCCCCGCCCCTTCGAATCTGGCACAGGTAAAGTTGGCATTCGTGAACTTATCGTAGCGCCTCGGATGAGTGCAGTATCCGATTTTACCGACCTGCACATCGAAGAACTTGCAGAAACGACAGCAAATCATCTTCTTGCCCCCTTCAGCGCCATGTCGGCACTCTCACGTCGCACTTTGCCAACAGCTACATCCATCATCAAATTTGCTCGGAAGTGGGCAATTCGATTATCGCGCACTTGAATCGTACACGTGATATCCCCCCAACCTGTAGGGAGATGGCCAATAAGAGAACGCAAGTGATGGACTATTTCCTGCTCTTCTTGGCTCAGGCCGACAGTCAATGCCGACAAAGAAGGCACAGATACAGTCTCCGAAGGCGCCGTCTCATTCACCATTGGCCCAGATTTAGCCAACAATTATCGCCTCCTCATTCTAACACCAAGCACGATACCCTGGTTCTGCGTCGCCTCCAGCTGCCCACTTATGACGTAACGCAGAGCAGCGCCATAGTGATACTTGTTGTCATCACGAATCTCGTCTGTCGGTTGTCCGCTTGCGTCCACCTTTCGACTGTACGTTGCAATGTCGTCCAGGAGGCCCTTACATGTGTCGAAGACGAATAGCCGATGCTGCTTCAACAACTCGATGACCTTATCCAACTGTAACTCGATTTCACTGACAAAGGGAGCCTGGACTGGCACACCTGCCAACTCCCACTCCTCGCGAAGTGCACCTTCTGACTTGGCGCCGCCAAACCACTTAACGACGTTCTCTTGCCTGGCAAGGCCCAGAGCTTGCATTGCGTGTTGGCGATTGGTCTTGCCCCCTTCCAAGCTCTCCCTGTAAACGTAAAACGCGCTTGGGTAACGGGTGTTGTCCTCGGCTACCCAGACAAGCGCTGTGTGCACTGGGCCAAAGTCCACGCCGACATAGCACGGCCACTGCCATGGAATCGGAAACGGTGTAACCTTGTGTCCGCCCTGCTCACGGTACTCGTCGACGAAATCACTGTAAATCATTCCCGCTGGGCGCGTAAAGAGTGCCTGGTAGAAAAGGCGAAACTTCCAGTTGGGAAGCGTGCGTTGGGCGCGTTCGTATTCGTCACGGGGAAAGGCGGGATTAGCCAGACTATCAAACTGAATCACGTCGATGTCTGAATCACCCCTCAACCAGGGATCGTAGATTTGTTGCTTCAGCCAACCCACGTTATACAAGGTCGTTGTCCCCAACACTCGCCCCCTATGCAGCGACAGTCGCCGGAGGATTGCTTCCCACGAATCTAGCTTGAAATCGTCCTGCCCCACTTCGTCGAGCCAGGCTCCTTTGGCTGTGGCGCTTTCCAGGCTCTCTGGATGCGTGGCGCTGCCGAAGATTACCCGCGTCGGCTCCCTGTGAAACTGGAATACCCTGTCTCCCGCTTTCCATTCGCCTAGGCGCAGCGTGTCCCTGAAAAGCGCCAGGAATTCGGGCAGCATCTTCAACTTCAAAAGCGGAAAGGTCGGCGTGACAGCCAGATAATCGCCCGGGCCAGTCTCTCTTATCTCCCTGTACAGGAAATGCGGGCCAAATACAGTTTTTCCGGACTGGGTGCCTGCCAACATAAAAACGAAGCGCCTTTTGGAAAGCCATGCCCTCGCCTGTCCCTCGTGCAAGTGTAAACGCATCTCGCCCTTCGGCGTTACATCCCAAAAGCCACTCATACATTGTTGACCTCAGCCAATCCTGCAGGAATCTCAGCCACGACCGTCTTAATGACCACGGGCTTTTCTTTGTTACCTGTCAACTCGGTCTTGCTCGGAGCATCGATACCCCAAATCTTACGGACGTCGGCCAAGGCTCCTCGAAGTTGCTCCATGAAACGCGGATCGCCGGCCTGGGCTACTCGTTCTGTTCTCACCTCATCAGGCAAATTGATCATGGTGCCATCCTTCTTGACAATCTGCCGACCCATGATAGTAACGATCTTCTCAGCGTCTAGCTTGCTGCGTTCCCAGGCCAACTCTGCCTCTTGGGCGATACGTTCTAAGCGCTCAAGTTGAGTGAACTTTTCGGTCTCAATGAGTTGGTCACTCTTGGCAAGGTAACGCTTGGCCATTCGATGAAGCATCGCCGTAACGGCCTGATGGGTAACGCCAAGAACCGCAGCTATCTCCCGATGCGTGAAGTACTTCTGGCGCATCTCCCAGGCGCGCATTTCCCGTTCCCTTGCTACCTCTGAAGGCACTTTCCCTGGCATTGGCAACTTCCCTCGGCAACTTCCCTCAGCAATAAGGCTAAGCGTCCCCGTACCTAGTCCGCTTTATCGGCGTCAATCCAACACGCTGACAATTAGATGCACTCCAACGATTCTGCTTGCACCTCTCCGCGCACCTCTCCCGATGCTCCCTGTAATCAGCAAGGAACTCGTTAGCCGCCGACTCCGATTCAGCATCCATCCTCACAAGGGGATTGCGAGAGGCTTGCGCCTCCTCTGGCACAGGCGGTTCACCCAAGCTCTCCAACTCATCCGTCGCGTTGCTCAGGAAGTCACTGAACTTCTGCCACATTCCAGTGAGTTTATCCCAGATATCCCTCAGGAAATCAAGTGGGCCAGCAGAAAGGTTCTTCCGAGCCACATCAAGTTTGATGTTCTCATATTCGGTCGTCTTGGACATATCCTTGACAGTCTGTTCCATGACAGCCTTGGTCTGAGCGTTCACCTTGGATAACACCAGTTTGAATGCCTCTTTCCAAGAAACAGTTGTACGCGATGTCTTGAGATACTTGAACGCCACATCTCCAAAACGAATCATATGACCATCGATATCTTTGAGAGTTGGCAGCAAGCGACCTTTAATCGCCTCTTGTCTGACTTCTATCGCTTCGACCTGCGATTGTAACTCCTCAATCTTGCGCTTGTTCTGCAAGAACTCCTGCAAATCGGAAACGATGTCAGGTGTTCTCAACTCGACAACCGCCTCTGCAGTTCTCTCAGCGCCCTGAGCCTTTTTATCGTCAACCTGATTTGGCATTTCAATCTCCTCATTCCCCCGCAGGTTTCTGCGCCTTGCGTTCGCCTCGCAAGTCATACGCAATGTCGGGCATCACATCATGCACCCGCTCCGTAAACTCGTCGTGGAAGTTGACCCTTCCATCGAAGGTCAGCAGGGCCAATACATCGGCTTCAATGTCCGCGATGCTTCTGCCCTCGGTATCTACCCCTAGCTTCTTGGCATCGGCGATGATGTCCTCATCAGTTGCTTCACCTCGCTCAACGCCGTTGTCGCCAAGCTCGTAGGCCCCCTGCATCCCAGCTTTCCCCAGAGTAGCCTTGAGGGCTTCGTCGGCCATATCGTCAAAGTCGTACCTGTCCAGCGACAACTTCATGCCCGGCTCGCTCATCATGTCCCCGATGATGTCGTCGACGTACCTGTTAGCCCTGACATCCTTGGAAGGCTTCTTGCTTGCCGTCTGCTTTTCATCGCCTGGCACGCTGCGCTCGTAATTATCCCATTGCTGCCAGGCTTCCAGCATACCAACCAGAGAGGAGTTTGCATCCTGCAATGCCTTCTGGATGTCGTCGAAGAATTGAGAGGCAGAGGCGATATCGGCGCGACGCAAATCGTCAGCTCTCCTGCCCAGGTAGGCCAAGTTCGATGCCAATATGCCCCGCTCAGCATCAAACTTCTGCTCGTAAGTGTCGTAACTGACACGCTGGAGTTTACTAGCAACCCTTCGGCCAGCCTTGAAATCCTCCCAGGTGTTTTTTAACTGGTCGGCTGATTGCCTTGCTAGCTGAGCCATAATAATGGCTTCAGGTATCCTGCGACCGGTCTTGGCGCACTCGGCAATACGGAAGAGAAAAGCTGGCGACGAAGAGGCGACGATGCGATTGATTAAGGATTGGCCGTAACCAGACAAGCGCAACTGAGCCGCGACAGTGGCAATGTGAGGATGGGCAAGTCTCATAGAAGATTCGTTTTGCTTGTCTGACACGGCAGTCTCTTTCCCGCTAGCCTTAGGCAATTTCAACGACGGCCATACATTGTCCGCAGAATCCATCAAACCCTGACCGATATCAGAAACCTCACGCACGACGCTAGACAAGTTATCAACAGACAAGTTATCAACGCCTGTCAGCTTATCCTCGGAATAATACAAATCAGAAGCTACTTTTTCAAGTCGCTTGGCTGCATCCCTAACGGCACCCGACAGGCTGTCAACAACGGCTTGAAACTCTTCGGAAAGAGCGACGCTCTTTCTTTGGGCCGTGCCGTTCTCCCACCTGACACAACTCGCAACCTGAGCAAGCGAGACAGGCTGCTCTACGTTCTCGTGGCAGGCAAGTTCAGAATCGTCACAGAAGCGGCACCCCGCATCCTCGCAACTAGCGATTTTCTCGTCGACTGGCGTGTCGTTCTCGCCAAGCACATAGCTAACGCGATTCCTCTCGGCGGTTCGCTCCATCTTCTCATCGTAATTAACCACTGGCCAGAGATTGACCATTGAGAATCTTCGAGCCATTTATTCCCTCCTACGGATCGGCGCATTGCGATGGGAAGCATTCAGCACTGCGAAGCCGCCCTCTACATTCGGCTTCTCAGGCTGCTTCTCAGGCTGCTTCTGCGCCTCTCGCTTGATGTCGCCAGCCACCGATGCTTGGCGAATTGCACCAACAGGTCGCAGTGTCATCGCGCTTGAACGCTTCGAATAAACATTGCAACCCTTGGCAAGAACGCGTGCCATGAGGGCATCGCCGGCAAGATTTGCTTCGACCTTGCAGCGACGCTTCTCGTCATTCCAGAGAGAGCAGCTCTCACAGGAAATGTGCTCACTCACGGAATACACTGCATCGGCCTGCGCGTCCTGCTGGCCCAATGCCCGTTCGCGGAAAACCTGCTTGATGTCCTCTATCTTCTGGGCCATTCGCTTCAAGGTCAACTCGTCAGGATCGTCGTCCCCCTCGCCTTTTATCATCGCTTCCATAAAACGCTCGAATGCCTGAGCGCCAGGCCCGTCGTGTCTATTCTGTGAAATGCGTGCTGGCATTATAACACCTCGTAGGTTGAACTTATCTACTCCTCAGTATTCACGGAAAGTGCTTTCCGTGTTATCTCTATCTGCGCTTCGCGAGTGAAGCTAGGATACTCTTTTCTCACCCAGGCGAAGAGTATAGCAAATCGCTCTGGGCTCTTTTCCTCTTTTGCAGATAGCACAGAGGGACGCACTCGCTTCGTGTTTATGATCGGACTGAGCATAAGACCAGATGAGTCGTCGTCCTCTTCTTGCAAGAGGGATGCAGCTATATTCCCCACGTCGAATTGCTGACAGACCATCTGCGCCTGCTCCTCGGAGAAACCCTGTGCGATTAGCTGGCCAACACAATCGCCGGCCGGCTGCTGTGTCGGCTGTAGTGAGGGCGTCCAGGGAACCGTCGTATCAGTCAGCGTTGAACCTGGAGCGCTTGGCGCTATCGGCACGGGTTGAAAGGGGATGGGATCAGCTCTCTTGGAAACTGGTTTCCCACTCTCTTCCAGGTCGGCTTCTCGCTCAATTCGGTCAAGTTGTTCTAAAGCGCTTTCGTCGAGTTTCGCATTTATTTCACGTCGTGCGATTGGCGGCGCACTCATTCGTCGTGGATTTCTCGCCTGGATGGTTTTCAGCTCTGTCATCTGAGCACCTCTGTTTGTTGTCTCTACACTAAGTATACAGACTTGACAGGCAAAAAGTGACAGGTTTTAGGGGGAAAGTTTGCAAAGTCAGTCGGGGCAATCGAGGTTTAGTTCGCCTTTCATCTTGCGAATACGCAGTTCTACCAACCATTTACGGGTCTCATCAGATAAATCTTCAAAGGGGAAAACGCCCTCATCGCCTGGCACGTATTCGCCTCGTTTAGTGCGGAAGTCCAGCCAATGCGGACAGCTATGCCGCCCAACCTCTCGCCTGAACTTTTCTGACCTGGGATTGAAAGTCGACTACGCCGCCACGATAGAAACGAATCTCAATCGGACTGATAGACTTCTCAACAAAAAATCCGCACATCTCGCAACCGATGCGAAATACGAGCACGTCCGCCTCTCCGATCTGCCTTGAAAACCAGCCAAACGCAATGCCTGTTTCCTTGGCCCATCCCTTCACTGTAGTTGAACATTTGCGCACCTCAAATGGACTCTTGAATTCTCCCAAGTACTGAATAACGTAGACTTGGCCGCTTATGCTCATCGCAAAACTTGTGTTGAGAATGGGGCTCCCACTGACGGAAATGAGGATCGTACACTTCTTTCAGATCAACAACAATCGAAGTAGCAGGCTTGCCGCACACTTCACAAGTACCCATTTCCTGCGATTCCAATGTAACCTCCTGGTGTCCAATTCTGCCTATTATATCACTTTCCTCTCTGTGGCTTTTCCGCCCCACAAAACGGACAATGCCTCAGCCTCACCCGCTTGTAGTTGCGCCATACATTTTTCCCGTCGTTCGGGTAGATACGCACATCCACCACGCCGGCCATGTGGCCATCCTCCTCAGCACAATTCAACATCAAGACTGCCCACTCGATGCAACAAGGTTTGCCCCACAACTCAGGCATCAACTCACGCAACTCGCACATCCGGTAGAAACGTCGACAGGTCTTAGCGCCAAGCTCCATATCGACAAGATTGCAGATGATTGGCCCGAAGGCTCTGTGCCAATCGCAAGTCCAGTTCTCCCCCTGTTTGTGTGGACAAGGGCCTTCTTTTGTGTCGGCCCAGTCGGAAGAGAATTTGTCAGTCACTCCCTCACCCACTCTCGCACTCTCCCATATGCTCTTTTGAGGCGTCTAATCACGGTGCGCTCAGAGACAGAAAGCTCTGTAGCAATCTCCACCACCTTCATTCCTGCACGGAAACGCAAGTCAACGACTTCCCGCTCAGCAGGGTTGAGAAGTTCCAGCAGCGTCTCAAAGGCGTTCGCCTTCTCAGGATCAACTTGTGGATCTGCGTCAGGAATGTTGTTAGTTATGTCGGACAATTCGATCACATCAACCCTCCTGCTTAGATTTGCTCGCCTTTTCCCGTTCCTCTCCCAACTTCCTGTACCTCTCTCTCAGCGCTATCCGCTTCTTGGGCAGCTCACCACGCTTAATGCTTTCCAGGAGCTGGGTGCGGATAGACTGGTATTCGACATCGATCTGCTCAAAGGTTCGCGTTGTTAGCATCATTCCTCACCTCGGCTCTGGCAAAACCAATCTCTTTTCCACCATCAACTGATACAGCGTGTGGCCGCTGTCGGCGATCAAATAAGGCAGCATAACCTCGTCGAAAGAGACCATCTCCGTTTCGATGATGGCGAGCTGGGCTTCCAGCCAGTCCTTGATGATGCGCCAGCCGACCCTAGCCGGCTGTTCCTTGTTGACGAATCGCGGCTGAATCTTACCCTGTCGACGCTGCTCCATCATCACCTTGTAGACTGCTTTGATGTTGGCGGGTAGCCTGAACTCTCGCTGCCCGAACGCCGTGGCAATGAGAAACGATATCGCCGTTGGGTTTCCTTGCCCGTCGTAATCAGTATAGATTGACCTCGCTCCGTGCCTAGCGAGCAAGCCCTGAATCTCGCCTAGTGTCTTGTCCACGCTGATCGTCGTGGAATAGTTAAGTAGCGCCATCACATCTCCTCGTAGCCCTTAATCTCAACATCCCGCCGCCCGTTGCTCAATAAATCGTCGATCGCGGCTGCGAGCATCAGGACACCAAAACAACTGATTGCCGAGAGAATCAAAAAACCCACCAAGAAAGGCACCAAAGACCAGGATAAGCCGATGCGTAGATGTCTCATTTCCTCACCTTCCTCAAAGCCCTTCGATCGATCACGACTTGCTCGCCGTCGTCGATAAACTCTACCAGCGCATTGTTCAGCTTTCCACAAGCCAGGAGCTTACAAAGTCGCCCGTGGTTTCTCTGTTGATGTGGCCACTTGCGCCAAGAGTAGCGGTAGAGCTGATTCAGGTCTCTCATTCAAATCCCGGCAGCATCTGAGCGCCCATCGCCATAAGCTTCATACTCTCAGGAAGAGGCTCTGAATGCTTACAATTTGGATATTGGCTGCATCCAAGAAACTGCTCTTCTGTCTCTCGGTTCGTCCTAATGACTAGCGGAGCCCCACACACAGGGCAATACTTGATTAGCTTCACGGTTCACCTCCATCATATCGCCATCTCCCATTGCAACTTCTTCCGATTCCAGTACAAATAGTCCGCCCATTTACACGATTTGTAGATTCGCCGATTCACCCATCGAGAAAAGCAGCGCTGTTCCCTCCCCGCATTTTGATGCACCATGATAATGGGGTACGACGCAGAAATTGCAACGCCTGATGCAACCACGCGAGGTGTACCCGATGCCGTAATCTATGCCGTAAAGGTCATAATCGGGCCTTATCGCTTCGATCTCGCTGGGCAAAGCGACCGACAAATCCCAGCCACTTCCACCAATCACAGCATCGGGATAGATTTGACGCAGCGCCTCCGCTTTTCGTCTGTGCTTCGAGAAGACACAGGAAACGTAAACCTCATCAGGCTTGCCACTCGGATGGAGAGATACAACATCGCCTCGTGCTCGATGATATGCGGAGATCCGCATCAGAGCCAAATTGGGTATTCGGCTGTCTACATCAAGCAACAGGACTTTCTTTCGCTTCATAATTCTCCCCGCAAATCGTCGACGTCGTACACAATTCGCAACCTTCGTTCAGTTCCTTGCGCACTTTGTGAGCTTTTATGTCGATATAGATCGATTCGTATGATCGCCAGCGAGTGCAAGAGTGGCACTTCACTATTTTGACGGGTATGGAATCGGCGTCAATCATTAACCCCTCACAGGCTAGGCAACGGTAAACAACTTCAGAGGCCTCTGCTGATAAACAGAAAAGGTATTGCGTTACCCATCCCTGGTTGTAACATCACGCCCAGGTCGGGACGAGGATTAGCGAGCATAGTTTGTGCGACACGGCCAGATAGATAGATCACTCCCCCTCGCTTTCCAAGCGTTGTGCTTTCTGGTACTCCAAATCCTTCGGGCAATAGCACTGGCCTTTCTTGCCCCAGCCACAAGCGCACTTTTCCTCTGGCTTCAAGGTAGCCAAGTACCGCATATATTCTTGCTGATCTTCGTTGAAATAACTCATCTTGAAATCCGCCATCACTCCACCTCCAGCGCTTCCACAAACCTTCTCAACTCATTAGCGTGGCCGGGAGGACACGCAGACAAATATTCTCGTGCTGCGTTGGCCACATCCTCCAATCGCTCCAACCTCGCGAGTAGGTCTGCCTTGTCAGCTTGTAGTTCCTCAACCACGCGACGCATGGTGTTGATGCCATCAATAACGCTTTGGGCACTAGATTCCAGATTATCCGATTGCCCACTCACCATGATTATGTCAGTCATATCCTTGCGCAGCTTCAGTAACTCAGCCAGAAGGTCACGGCCTGCGGTGGTGGACTTGAGCACTTCACAAGCCTGCTGATACAACATGTCGCCCCGTAGCAATCTATTGAATTGCTTGGCACGATATTCTGGATGCGACAGCCTTTGCCGCAACTTATAGTCATCCACAAACTCTGCGAGGAAATCACGCAAAACTGCAGCCTCAGCCTTTAGCTTTTGCATCTCGTCAAGCAGTTCTGCGCCTGCCCATGCCCTGTCCGTTCGCCACGATTGACCGAGTTCCCGTTCTAGGTTTTCGGCGTGTTCCACAAGTTCACTAATAGCGGTATACTTCTCGTTCACGCCCTCACCCTCTCCAAACACAACCCCGCCTGCCTCTGACATTCCCTATCGCAGTGCACATTCCATTTCGACACTGGCAGGTTCCGCTTTGCTCCAACGCCTCGCAACAAGTCTGCTTTGTTCGGATGCCCCTGCAAGAGAATCCCTCGAACGTCTCCGAGCCGAAACAGCGCATCTGTTGCGCGTCGCGCCCACTCAGAAGGAATGCCGTCGAGCTTCCAGCCTTGAAACAAACGACCGAGAGTGACTTGACTATCTGAGCATAGATAGCCTGACCAATTGTTAGGAACCGATTCCAGTGCCGACACAGCGGCGACATACTCCGCAACGTTATTGGTTATCTGCATGTCCAATGTTGCGAGGATGATGCTGCTGCCGTGATCGACGATCTGATCATCTTCGACATGACACCAAGCGTAAGTCCCGCCGATGTTTGAAGGATTGTGAAGTATGACGCCGCCGTCAGAGTACAAGGCTGAGATGCGCCACGGTGCGGTTGGGTCGGATTGCATTACGCTTTGACCTCCTGCGGGTATTCCTGAATGGGCTCAGGCCCCAAGTGCTTCCTTAAATCCTCTTTGAGGTAATACTTGCATCCTAGCCTCCCCAGCAACTCAACTGCCCTCATACCAAAATCCCGCCAGTCTATCTGCTTCGCTAGCGGGTGATGATTTAGCGTGCCAACCTTGAAGAGGTCAACATATTCGTGAGTGGCGCGAATGATGGAGAGCGTTTGCTCAGGATCGATTACGGGCTCTAGTGACACCCAGGTCGGAATGCCGAGTATGTGGGCAACCTTCATAGTGTCCATTCGATCAATCGGCTCGGCTGCGTTGGGTTCCCAATGGCGCGAATCAATCCCTGTATGAAAGGTCATCGTAGTTGCGAACGCATCGCCCTTGCCCAATAAATCGAAGTCCCTTCGAGCTCGGTTGCCGCCCTTGGTGAGTATCTGGACGAACAAACCGTGCTCGTGTAGCGTCTCAATGGCTTGGCGGGTCAGTTGATACTCAACATCCACAGGTGTATACGGATCACACGTGAAAGAGAGCAGCACTGACTTGCCAGAGCCTTTCAGCACTTCGCAGTCCCGCTTGAACTTCTCCATGACGCCTTCTCGCGGTGCAACCTGGCTATGGAATGCCGCCCGTTCTCGATGGGTGGCGCCAGGAGCAAAGCAGTAAAGACAACCGTGCTCGCAACCTCGATACAAATTAGCCGCCAGCTCTGCGTATTCCCTGGCTCTGCCTCTTGGCTCGTAGATCACATTGCCACTCACTTCTCACCTCTTCCCCGTCTCTCCTGACGGTATATGTCAACAGCTTCGCAGTGTTCGCATCGCATATTCCCGCTATTGCACCAATGGGACAAACAAACCAACCCGTCGCTAGTGTTTATTACGACAGCCGCAGTGCCGCCATCGTTGGGCGGTTTCACGAGATAGAAGCCCGAATGGTTAGTGTCAGGAATTACGGTTAGCATTTCGCCTCACTCCAACACGGTACGCTCTCACTGCCGCCTCGCAGTTTGTCTTTCTGCCAATCTCGCTGTTTCACTTCTGCCCAAGTCGTCTCAATGATCTCCTGGAAGTCGTAGCCACAAGCCGAGCAGTAATCCGACAGAAACACCACGATGTCACCGATTGCATCCTTGGCTTTGGCATGGTGTTCCTCAGCTGTGCCTCGAATCCCTTGCACTCGCTTTAGGTGGCTGTGCGCTAGCTTTCCTAGCTTCTTTGTTAGTTCCAGCAAGCGAGGATCATCGGTCGCTTCGGCCAATTCGCCCAGTTCTTCGACTACGCCTAATAGTGGCTGAAAGTCATGACGTCCTGGAAAGTTGTACTGTATCCAGGCACGTTGTTCTTGCTGTAACTGGCGGAATGTTAAGTCATTCAAGATAGCACCTCCGCTAACTCTAATTCACTCCCCAGACTTTCCAGCGCGAAGCCATGTCGAAAGGTAAACCCACTCTCCCGCTCCATCGCAACATACTCGCGATACAGTTCGGGATTGTGCTTGGCGCCGTTGATGATGTCGTTTTTCGAAGCGAGTATGCAGATTGCGCAACTCAGCCGCTCATTGCCGAAGACGTAAGCGGGATGGGCAGGCCAGCCATCAAGCGACCGGAGTTTCAGCCCTTCCCTGTACAGCCCTCGGCGTATCTCCAATGCATCTCTATCGGTTCCGCATGCATCCCAAACATCATCAACTTTCCAATCGTGAATCGCCAGCCAGTCGATGGTTAGATGTTGATTGGATTGCTGCTTGGCAAGAGCTTCGCCAGGGAGCAATCCCTTCAATACGGTCGACGTCGTTCTAGAACAGACAGAGGCGGCCTGCTTTTTCGCTCGAGCTGGGCTCTCCTCTGCCCTTAGCCCCATTGCCGCAACGACCAAGCGATGCTGACGGTGCTGCTTGACTATCTGATCTCGTTTCTGATCCGCTGTGCAATACCGCTGCGTCGAACTTGGCCAGTGTGAACGAATCGCCTTGTCGATCTGATTGCTCTTGTGGTGCGATGTGCAATAGCGACTGGTCGAGCTAGGCCAGTGCGGCACTCGGATAACTTTGTCGATCTGCCCTCGTTTTTGATCTGAAGTACAATAGCGGTTCGTGGCGCTGGGCCAATGCGGCTTGTAGGTGCCCGCGACCTTCTCCATTCGATCGTGAATTTCCTGCACCAGGTCGCCTTGGGGCCTGGAGACGACGACCAGCTCAATGCCCAGATCCCTCGTGATCTTCTCACAGTGCCCCAGTGTCTGCGGCCATTCCGCCCTGCCAAGGTGCGCGTGAATGGCGTAGATTGGCCCTGACCAGTTTTGACGCTTGTACTCTGCTGCGAGAACGTTCAACATTGCTTGCGAATCCTTGCCACCTGAAATGCTGATAGCGAGTGCAGCACCTTGTGACATTGCTTGTTGGATTTCTGAAGGGATTGTGAGCGTCAAGGTATTGCCTCCGATAGTAATGGTTGAATCACGCTATCAACCGGTAACAAGTCGCTGCCACAAAACCGCAAAAGCAACTGCCGCAACCAATGGGACGACTCCATTTCCCAAGACGCGAAGCTGATCGATTTGATAGGCAAGGCTGGATTTGACCAACCCAGGGGCCAGCCCATCAGCCATTCGACAAATCGCGGGTTCAAGACTCGGCTCGACCTCGAGGACGCGCCGCCACTCGTCGAGTTCGGAAGGGCCTGGCGGGAACAGCCCAAGAGTGTCGGGTTGCCTCGTTTGAACGTCTCGCTCCCCCGCGAAGCATCCGCACTCATCAGGCTGGGCCAGTGGTTCGCCATCCCCGGTAACGCCATCTTGCCCTTGCTGTCCCGTTGGTTCGGCCCTCCGTGATCGGCGTCCGATGATTTCGGTGTCGGCCACATCGCGCCCCTCGCCGTCGCATCGGTCAGCGTCATCCCTGCGTGCGACCTGCCCCTGCTGGGGTAGTTCTTGGATGCCCCACTGCCGTGGCTGTCCATGCCCGTTGGTGTGGGCCAGAGCGAATTGATTCGGCGTAACGATGGACGTACCGTTGCGTTGGGAGATAGGCTCTTGTTCGACCCCGAATCCCCTGCTTTTGGCGTGGGCCAGGATGAACACCCGTTCTCTAATCTGCGGTGCGCCGACTTGCGCCGCCGAAAACACATCCCATTCCGCATCGAACCCGCATAGGGCCAGGTCTCTGAGAACGTGTTCCAGCCCTCCCCGAACAAGGCCGGGTACGTTTTCCAGGAAGATCCATTCGGGCTCAACCTCGCGAACGATGCGAGCGATGTCGTCCCAAATCCATCGATCGTCGATCGTGCCGAGACGCTTTCCCGCTGCACTCCAAGGCTGGCAAGGGAAGCCTGCAGAGAGGATATCCACGATTCCACACCACGGTCGGCCATCGAAGGTTCGTAAATCCGACCAAATAGGTGCTTCATCCAGGCTTTCGTCTTCGATGCGCGAAGCCAAGACTTCACAGGCATAGGCATCGCGCTCAACGTAGCAGACGACGCGAGAAGTTGGGAGCGCCAATCTAAGGCTGATTTCGAGTCCGGCGGCTCCGGAACTGAGGGACAAAATTGCGAAGGAACATGTATCCACATTCACACACACCTCCTACGGATCACGATACCGCCTCCGATTCCCCCTCGGCCCACTGAAACAAATCAACTTGCTTGGCTAGGCGTTCGGCTTCACGGAGATTTTTGAGACCCGCCTGGAAATACTCAGGTTTTAACTCAACGCCAATGAATCGACGACCCAACTTAATGGCTTGGTATCCTTCGCTCGCAATTCCGCCAAAGGGAGAAAGAATCAACTCCCCCGGATTACTCCAAAGCCTGATGCAGCGCTCAATGGTGCCCAGTTGAAGTGGGCAAATGTGACGCTCATCGTCATCACTGCGAGCCTCAGAAGCATTCAATGTTTCACCCTCTTTGATTCCGTACCAGATTGGCCGGGCCCACTCTATCCATTCATCGTTGGTGATATCTGGATGAATCGGCACTTGATTTTCGCCGGGAGCACGAAAGACCAGGATATAGTCTGCAATCGTCGGACGCATCCAACTTGCATCCTTGCTAAGCTGAATGAAAGCCAAGCCCTTTGAGTGAGTGCGGATAGCAACGGCTTGGGGGTCTTTGTCGATACACACCTCTCCGTGAAACACGAACCCTGCTCGCTCAAAATGCCTGACAGTCTCACCCCTGAAATCGCGCAAGCCAATCACTCCATCCTTAGACTTTTGCTTAGCGATTTGAGCGACATGAACGCAGACATTACGCCCTGGCTTTGTCAGCTGAGCCAATTCCCTGATGATGAATCGAAAATGAGACCAAAACTGTCTAGTCGTGGAACTGTTGCCTAAGTCACGCTCCGTGTTGGAATATGTATATAGGTTCAGGAAAGGTGGACTGAAAATAGATAGGTCAACGCTATGCGATTCCAACTCTCGCAATCTCTCGGAACTATCCCCCAGCATGAAGCGCCAGCCTTGCCCGCTCTCATCTTTCGTTTCGTACATAAAACTACCCCTATCCACCGTGCTTATCTCGGCTTTCTCGAACTCAGCCACGTGCTTGACAAGCTCTGCCGCCGTGGCTTCAGCTTCCTTCTCTTTCCGTAAAACATTCTCGTAAATCGTTTCCTCCAAGTCGGTTAGGACAATGTGAACCTTGACTGGTCGCTTCTGACCGAAACGCCAGCAACGCCGGATTGCTTGAAAATACTGTTCATAGCTGTCACCGAGCCCAACGAAGACCATTCTGGCGCAACTCTGAAAATTCATTCCGAACCCCGCGATAGACACCTTACTGATAAGAACCTTAATTTCGCCGTTAGCGAATCTGGTTAACGCATCGGCTTTTTCGTCAGGCGACTGGCTACCTTCCACGAGTACTGAGCTTGGAATCATCTTCGCCAACTCTCGCCCTTCATCATTCAAGCCAACCCAGACTAGCCACTGCTCATTCGGCTCTGCTTTTATATGGTCTGCCGCTACCAGCACTCGTTGCATCATTGTGGCTTTTCGGACTCGAGCCCTGTCCGACACGCCTTTGAGTGAGATAGCGAACAACTGACCCTCAGGCACGTAATCGCTGGGAATGATGATGGGGTCAATGGTCAACTCTGGCAGGATATACCCATCATCCGAATACCCCAAGTCACTTGGTTTCTGTAATGACATCGCCCAAGAAGCCAACCACCGATAGAACGGCTCACGAGCATGGCCCTTCAATCTCCAACCCTTGTCATCATGGACAAAGAACGCCGCCAACATCTCAACTCGCGTCATAATCCCTAAGAACTCTGCGTGGTTAGCAATCTCGGCTATATCATTCGGAGCTGGCGTTGCGGAACAGCAAAGGCGCATAGGCGTATACCTGAATCTCTCAATCAGTGCGGTTCTAGTTTTCCCCTCAAAAGATTTCAGGATTCCGGATTCGTCGAGTATTACGGCTCCGAAATTGTCGGGGTCGAAATGTTCCAGTAATTCGTAGTTCGTGACCGTTATTCCTTGACGGGGAGCCTGGCTTTCATTTCGGGCATAGGTCACGTCAATTCCAAACTTCTCACCCTCTCTGACGGTCTGGTACGCTACGGCCAAGGGCGCAAGAATCAATGACCTTTCCGCAGCCTGCTGACCAAACATCAACTCCATCAGGGTCTTACCCATGCCCGTTGTGGCCAGAATCGCGGCGCGTCCCTTCCGAAGTGCCCACATCGTCAAGTCGACTTGATGGGGTTTTGCGGAAACATTCAACTCATCCAGGGAGACATCAATCCCCGTTGACCTGACAACCAGCCTCTTCGATTCAAGAAACGCCTTATAGTCGTCCACAGCCCTACCCTCTTATCTCCCCAGTCTCTTTGTCCACATCCCCGTCTCGGTAATCGAACAGCGATAATTGCTCCCAGGCGTTGCGACACAACTTCAGATTCTCATTCCAAGCACCGTAGCGCCGCACATTGGCGATAAACCCATCGAAGTCGTGCCCAATGACCTTGGCTTTCTTGTTCCCTTCTTTGTCGATCATCTCCCCGGCGTGGCAGAGCTCGTGATGGAGTAAAGCCTCGACTTGTCCCCTCATCAACGAGTAGCTATTGACATGATCCGCTGCCAGCCAGATAACCCATTCCGATTCCGCGAAGTGCTTGATGAGGCCGCTGGTTTTCTGGCACTTGCCCATCGTCGCAAGGCCTTGCTGCTCGCCGCCTTCGCGCCTCCAGAGATAGATGATCTTCTGGCCTAGCAGGTGCTCAAACTCAGTGCACCTATCAATGAGCACTTGCGCGATGTCCTGCAAATCCGGAGCTGGCAGAAAGTCCCCCTCACCGTCGATATCGAAAAGCTTCTCGCTCGGAGCTCCGTACAACTCACCTGGCTCCATGTTGAGTTTCTTGTGAGACGGGTAACGCATCGTGGTTGGCTTCGCTTCGGCTATCATCCCCAAATTCCCCTTACTTCATTTACTTAAAACAGGCAGCCATCCCGCTCCGACTCGCTCGGAATCGCTGTCCTCAATGCCTCAAAGGCGCTCTTGATCTGCTGGCCGATCATCTCGGCAACTGGCTCTACTCCTCTTGGTGCGTAATGCCTGACCGTGATCTTTGTCTCCAAGGTATCGGCATCTTCTTCACGAATGCGGATCGTTGCGTCAAACTCAACTATCACGGAAGATTCCTCCCAAAAACCTGCTATCCAGCCATCGCTTCTAACTTCGAATTACCGCCGATAATGTCGCCCAGCTCGCGCTGCTTCTCAGACGCTTTGAGATATTGCCTCTGCTTCTTGAAATCCATGTCTATCGACATCACTATTGCGTAAGCATCGTCTTGATAAGAGCGAATCACGAGCGGCTTACAGGGTTTATCGTAAACATCCAAAATGACGCATTTAGTCCCCGTCCGCTTCAACTTTCTCAGGACATCGATTAGGAAGTCAACGTTCACCGCGACACTAGCAACAGGCTCCCCTTCTGGTATGATTTGTTCATACCTCGGATAAGCACCTTCGATAGGCTTAACCGCGACGCTGCAACTCTCCGTGACAATACTCGGCTTACCCTCTGCATCTACACTCAGTTCCGCTTCGCCGTTTTTGCCGACTAGCGCCTTGGCTATATTGGTCAACGTCCGCGCTGGAATCATTACTTGCGGGTGGTAATCGGCACTGAGCGGTAATGTCTCTATGGCCCCGTCTTTTTGTTCCTTAGGATACGGGACAAACAAGAGCCTGAAACCGTCAGTCGAGACAGTGCCCTCCTGCGTAAAACAGATAGCCGTGAGAGCTGGGCGATAATCGTCTTTTGTTGTGACATGTGCGGTTAAGTTCCCCTTGCTGAGCCGAATTGACATCGAAACTCCCTTCCTTCCCGTCTATCTTCCCGCCTTAATCGACACGACCAGGTCAATCCATAGCGGCTTATAGTCACGATGCGCCGCTTTGCAGTAATGCCGTGGGAGTTGCAACCGTACTCCCTCGAAATACGCAGTCTTGACGCCGTGCTTGCGAAATGTGTTCACATCCGCGACATAGAGTTTCTTTGCTGGCTTGTCGTAGGCGTGAATCGCTGTGATTCCTCGCGCTTCGAGCCAGTCGAGGACTTCGGGAGCAACGGCGATGGAATCCAGTTTCCGCAATGCCCCGCCATCCTTCGTCTCAAAATAAAACAGCCAGCCGTGCTTCGGCGTCGTGAAGATTTTGCCCACGGTCATGCGCTTCCCGCTCGGGCCAATCAACTCCAGTGCCACGGGATAAGGCGTAACTCGCGCCGCTTGTTGTGAAATCATCTCTGATGTTGTGACCATAAATCCTCCCGAAACTTCCCCTGTTATCTGCGTCTGTAACTGACGCCACTCACCGCATCCCTCGCGTAGTCAACACCCCGCATTCGATAATCAATGTTGCCCTGACTTTCCTCGATAGACTTCCCCCTTTCATCTCGCGCCCTGGCTGCCTGCACGATGCTATTCGCTCGCTCGTTCTGCTCTCTCGGAATCCAGACGATGCAGTACTCCTCCAACTCGGTCAGGGCTTTCCAGACACGTGCCAGCCAGCATTCCAAGACACTATCCTTGCAGCGCCACGAGCCGTTCACCTGCGAGACAATGAGCTTGGAATCGCCGTAGAAGGTCACGGGTCGGAGCTTCATCTCGATGGCTGTCTTGATGCCCATGAGCAAAGCGCCGTACTCGCAGACATTGTTAGAGACCCAGTCCCCGATGCGAAACGCCTTTTCGACGAGCATCCTGTCCTCATCGTCCAGCGCGACGATTGCGCCGTAGCCGGGCCCAGGATTCGGCGAACAGCCACCGTCAAAGAAGATGCTTGGCACGTCTCTCCCCTTCCAGCTTCGCCTCATATTCCCCCATCGTTTGCTTGCCCTGGCACACGATGCACGGGCGCACGGTTTTCGGATCGCAGCACCTCGGATAGTCGCGACCGTGACAGACGCCTTTGCGCCCAGTTTGGCGATAGAGAGCCGAGAGACGAATCACGCCCTCCGTGGCCATCCGCTCGCATCTCTGACGATCCTCGGGACTGCGAGCCGTCAGTATGCTGCCCATCATGCCTGCTGTGTAGTTCTCGATTCTGATGATTTGGTCGTCGAGAGATAAGGCGGTGGTCATCGTGTTTTCCTCCGATCTACTCCGTCAAGTTGAATCACATCACACATCCCGATGAGACGTGAAACAGTACGCTCACCAATGCGAAGAGCCAACTCTTTCTGCGTCAGGTTCGTCGTCACCACAGTGAAACGACAGTTGCTATAGCGAGTATTGACGATCCTGAAAAGTTGCTCCTTGACCCATTCGCTTGGCTTTTCGGCCCCTAGGTCATCGAGAACCAAGACATCAACCTCGCAGACAGCACGAATCATCTGTTCGGCGCTGGCCCCATTCCCATTGAAAGTCTCCCTGATTCGAGCCAACATGTCAGGCACTTCGATAAACAGGCCAGGCGTGCCTACGTCAAGTTTTTCGGAGAGTACGGCCACGGCTAGATGAGTCTTGCCTGTGCCAGGCACACCCCATAGAAAGAGCCCTTGACGACACTTTTCGGCTCTTTCAACTTGCGCCAATAGTTGGGGCTGCTTGGCGAAGTCCGCGAGAGTAGCTTTCTCGAACAGCTGCGGGATTTTCGCCACGCCGAAAAGCCTATCTATCTCGGCTTGCTTTGATTGCTCCTCTCGCTTGGACTTTTCGGCCTCGTACATCAATTTGAGGCTTTGACCCAAAGGACAAGAGCAATATTGCTTGAAGTGCACCAGTCCGAAATCGTCAACATCCGTCCATGCCCCGCCGTAACCGTGACAATCAAGACAGGTGGTTTGGTCGTCAGCCCGGATTGAGTACGATTTTTGTGCTGGTTCCGTAATAGTCATCAGATTCACTAGAATCTCTTTGAGCGACTCCACTGGTCACCTCTCTCGCTAAAACTGTGACATGGCTAGAATTGCCATTTGGGGGAGATGGCCCGGATCGCGCATTGTTTCCCTTGGCGATCTTCTTGGCTGCTGTACGAATCGACGAGACTGACCGAATATTGTTCTCGGCAGCCCAGGTCAAAGCTCGCGCCAAAATTTCAAAGCCCACATCCGCTTCGATTTCGGCAATGGCTTTCGCCTGGTCTGCAGTCGCAAACCTTTTACGACCGAACTTAGAAAGAAATAGTTTTTGGCTGTCTGAAAGCAGGGTCAATGAATGCGCGTTGCTAGAAGGCTTGGGGTCTTCTGAGGAATTACAAACCAATGAAAGCGCGTCAGCGCAAATGGTATTATTTTCTTCTGGTTCTGGTTCATGGTTAAATTCTGGTTCTGGTTCTGGTTCTGGTTGGAAGGGGTTTCTAAGAACTTCTAAGGGATTACTAGGAGATTTATAAGGTAAAACTAAAGACACACTAAGAAGGTCAGTATTCAGGACATACTTGCCTGCACTCTTATTTGATGGATATGTCTCCCACGTTAGCCACCCTGGTAGAGGCACATCAGGGGGAGCAGGATTATCAAGTTTCTGATGCTTGTGAAAGTTGACAAGAAATAGGCATTGTTTGCCTCTAGCCTCATACGAAATAGCCTTTCCCTCAGCAATGAACTCTTCCACCCAAACGGACAGGGTGCTTGATGTAATGTCTGCATCACTCTCGTAGGGGAAGATGTTTGCCTTGAAAGCGCTGGCTCGATTCTCTAAGCAACCGCTATCATCGGCCAATTGAATCAGTCCCAGGTAGTAGAGGCGTTTATCACGGCCCCACTCCGCCACATCCGGATCATTAAAGAAACTAGCTTTGATCTGTCGATTGTGAAGCCTCATAGACCTATCCTCTCCAACATCCCCAAATAATCCACAACGCACCCCTCTGTACTCTCACACTTCGGTAGCGCCGTGATCTTCCCCATTGTGAGGCTCTTGTATCCTCTCTGCCTGGTCATCTCAGCCACGGATTGATGAGCTTCGTACAGGTCAATCGTCAGAACATGAACTGAATCAGTAGGCTTGTAGAAGAGCAGCACAAAGGCAATCCCGCCAAAAACCGAGTGCCACTTATTCAGAAAGTCGCGCTGATGCTCTTCGAGTTTGCTCAGTGGCCAGCGTTCAACGGAGCATTCTTTTACGTCGAAAGCTATGCCAGTTCCGCCGTGCGTTATTCCAACAAAGTCGACTATCGACTTCCGCTCAACGTGCGCCCCGACAATGCCTTCACCGCTTCGCCAGTGAGGGACAAACTTCGTTGGCACCTTCGTGATAAGTGCCAAGCCTTTGTTGAGATAGTACCGATTTGCCATCTCAACTCGTAACTCTGCGGCGAGTCCGCGGTTAGCCTGTTGCGCTATCATTGAACGCCCCTCAGTGATCTGATCTTCACGAAGTGATTCTCTCCAGGCCACTCAGTCAACTTTCCCTTGAAGAGGAGATACGACATAAAGAACAGGTGCTCCATCTGTTTGTTCGTGTGCAGGGAACGGTTGAAGTCGATCATCTCGCAAGTTTCCCCTGTCCAGTCTCTTTCGGGTGAACCACTGAACCTCTCTCAAAAGCACTCGGAGCCCTTCGAAACGTATGCCTAAACAAACATTCAAACCCGTTGCAAGTCGGTGTCTTGCGGCTTTCCAGATGCCAGTACAGTTGTTTGCAATAAGGGCAAAGGGATTGAGCGAGTTTCATCTCCGTGTTTCCTTCGCTTTGAGCCGGCTCACGAAAGTCTGGTAGATTACGTCTGGCAAGCAGCCGTGAAAAGGCCAATCGCCTCCATTTTCCGCATTGGTAATCACGTTGAAATAGATAATGTGATCCTTGCCTGAATCTTCCTCATAGGTAATTGTGACAAGAAACTCGACCTCATCCACATCAACAGACGCCTCTGCCTCAGTCCCCTTGCCCCTCGCTGTATTGATGAGGTTCTGCAACTCTCGCGTTGACAGCACTGACCACTGGCCCTTTGAATTGACCTTCCCGTGCAACGCCTTTTCGAGCCACGCTTGCGGATCATCTGTCTTGCTCGCGATCCTGTGGTGGGCCCACGTCAACTCAGGGATGCGTTGCGATTCAGGAAACGTGACTGACACTTTGCGCAACTCTCGAATCCAGCGTGCTGAGCAGCCGACTTGACCAGCCAACGCAGCGGCACTTTTCTTGTCAGCCCCAAACGATTCAGCAAAGGAAACAGCTACATCGCCTTGGCGCCAAAGGCAAGATTGCTTGTCTTGCTCAGCGCTCAGGAACTCGGAGACACATGATTCAAAATCGAGTTTCTGTATTTCGTCCATCCTTGGGCTCAGTGTGCCTTTCATCTGTTTCCCTCACAAACTGAATGAGCTTTCCTTTTGCTGTCCCGTCTTTGATTTCCTTTTCCTGCAAGACAAGGACAGCCCAACCTGCTGCAGTCCACGCTTCTATCTTGGCTCGGTCGCGTTCAGCCCTCTTATCGGCCTCTCCGTGCCAGTTATCGTTATGCCAGGCGTGCCCATTCGCTTCGATAAGTCGACGTCGTTTACCGTGACAGGAAACAGCAAAGTCAGCGTACCAATCCCTTATTTGCGCCTCGCGTTCGTATTTGGCTCCGATTTCATCCAGCCAGGCCGCAACGATCCTTTCCAGATTAGACGGGTTGCGTCGTCGCCACTTAGCTATACGATTTGCTAGTCCGTCTCTGCCGAGTTTAGAGAGGGTAGCCAAGCCGCCTTTGCGCGACATCAAGCCAATAGGATGCTTGGCATTCTTGGCTACTGCACCAAGGCGAGCAATATCGCTCCGTTGTTCTGGCGTGAGGATTTCGGATCTTCGATTTGCTGCAACTTTTGCTGTTTGGCTGGTAAACACCAACGATACCTCCCTGTTTTTCTATCAGGGTAAAGGCCCTGGACAGGTGAAGCCCTGTACTGTTCCCTGAGACGAGCAGGATTCGAACCTGCTTGGCCGGAGAAACCAGTCCCGAAACAGGACACGCACGGCTTGCCCCTGCGCAGGATTGCAACATCCCGTTCCGTGCCTATGTTGCCTAGCGTGTTCCCACCACGCCGCCGCCTCAATTCAAAACAGTCCCCTCTTCCTGCCCCATCATCCCCTGCGGACTGTTTCGGTGGGAGCGGCAAGAATCGGACTTACTCCTGAGCTTTTGGCCCTGGTCTACCATTAGCCTACGCTCCCTGCTCGTCTCTCCGAGCCGTCAAGCCTTGCATTCCCGCCGGCTTTCGCGGCCACGCAAAATATCATCATGGGCAAAGTTGCTACAACCTACGGGTTGCCACGACGTACAGTCGGTAGGCGTCGTTCCTGTTTCTCCGACAGAAGCCCTTGGCCCGTAGGCACCCCGCCCTATCGGCATCTAAGCGGCATGCTATTCCTCAGACTTAACCCCTACAGCATCCTCCCGCCTATAACTCTGGCGGCGTTTCAGGTGGCGGCGCATCATCCTCCCAGGGCGGCGGCTCATTGGCGTAATCGCTGTTGGGAGTGGCGCCGTTGCCGTTGCTCGGAGTGGTGCTATAGTCATCGGCCTCAATCTCGACGGTGACGTATTTCTGGAACTCATCACGCCATTTCCTGACCTGGTACATCTCTTCGATGATCAGGTTACGCACCTTCTCGAACCTGACCTTGGAGTAGTCCTGGCCGTCGGGATTGGACACCTTGTCCAGCGCCATCTTGGTTATGACAGCAAAGTAAGTCCTTTGGGGTTTGCTGGTCACAAGCCCAGAGCAGTACTCATCGAATGCGTTGATCGACGTGGGCGGAATACTGAGAATCACGGGAATCGGTGACTGCTCCAACTGGACGATGAGGCGCCGCATTTGTTTGCAAGCTTTCCCCCGCCCACCTTTTTGATCGCTTCCCCACTGGTTGAACTTGCACGCTGCACAGCGCTGACTGTGGTCGCTGCCACGGGGGATGCCATTGATGCCATCGGTGCTGCTGCAAACAGGGGCCTTTTCGCCCTCTATCCAGTAACCGCTTACCTCGCGACTGAAGATAACGACGCCTTCGAGCGTCTTGTAGGTATCGTTGGTCAGCTTGTTGACGAACAACTGAAGCTGAGAACTGATACCAAATCGAGGCGGCTTCAACTCAAACGCCTGACGCTCCCCGTCCCTGTTCATCTCATCGGCAAGCATCTGCTGTATCTCATCGGCTTCGGTCAAAGCCTGTTCGGGCCTGGTGATAAGTGATCTGTCGACTGCCATTGTGTAATTCCCTCCTATTGCGCTCTCAGCGCAAATCAAACAAGTAAAGAATCAGCCTCTACCGCCGTGTAATCACACTCGGAGCAAAGCTCCCAGGTGACCGGCATCGGTTCGTAAGTCCTGGTTTCCACGACCGCTATGGCTCCGCACTTGGGACACCTTCCCCGTACATCGTTGACGCTTTGGGAGAGGAGCGTTTGACGTAGCAACAACGTGATATGAATTGCTTTCACCGCTACTCCAACTCCGCAATGACGGCCAGTTCTGCTGTGTAGAGCTTCGTCACGGCCTTGAGCGCCGATACCTTCATCAATGCTGCTTGCTGCTCTAACTCAGCCTGGTCAAGGTCGCGCTGGCAGAATTCCGCTTCTGCCTTGCAGTTCTGATAGCTGATATCCTCATCAACGACTTGTGCAGACTGCATTGCGCGGATCTCTGCGTTGGCGCCGTTGATGCGTCCAGGTGCACCTTTCTCGATTGGCGTCTCGCGCAATACCGCTTCGATCTTGGCCCTGTCCAGCCGGTCTCTGGCATCCTGGAGCACGTCACGCTTCTCGCGCACCGTCGCGCAGCATTTGTTTACCGTGTCGATCATCTCCAGGTAGCGAGTGCTCAGTTCGTCGGCGCGACCAATCAGGCCAGTGATGTAGTTGCGTCTCTCGGCTAATCTGTTCGATTCCGCTTGTGCCTGGCTGATAAGCTCCCTGGTCTGTTTCTCAGCCAGAGTGAGCGCGTTGACCTGTTCCATTAGCGCCGTTGCTAGTCCGTTCGTTCCCATCGCCTTGATTACCTCCGTTCGTTACAGATTTGATTCACAGTGCAGCGTTTGGTATTCCCACGTGGTCAACGCTTTGCGGTCGGTAAACGTGACCATTGGCCCTCGCAGCCAGGGCATACCCATTCGCCCTTGTTAGTCTTGGGATTTATGGAGTAGTAGCGTTTCTCCGTGATTTTCCCGCATACTGCGCAGACACCCATCGATGCGTTTCCCTCCCCTAGACTTTCGCAGCCTTAGCGCGTCTCCGACCGCCAAGTTTGCCGATCTTGGAGTAGTAGTCCTCTCCGTGCTTTGCCTTAACGGCATCCCCGCCACGCTTGCCGATCTCGGAGTAGAACCCTGGGCTACTCTTGGCTTTTAGGGCTTCCCCGCCTTTGCGTCCGATCTCCTCGTAGAAGATGTGGCCACGCTCTTCGAGAACCGTCTCGCCGCCCTTCTTGCCGATCTTGGAATAGAATTCCGGGCCATAGAGCTTCTTGACCTTCTCGCCACCTAGTCGCCCAGCCTCCCTTACAGAAATGCTACCGTCTGACATTGCCTAACCCCCTTTCCTGAATAAACCGTAATGCTTTCCTGGCCCTCAACGCTTGACAATAAATGTTATGTAACGTATACTTGGCACGATGAGCCCGTTGTTGTGGGCTTCTTGAGTGCGGTCAGCCCTCCAAACTAGCCGCACTCTTTTCTTTTTCTCATCTGTATGCGGAATGGGCTATTCAGTTTGCAGCCTTACCATTTCACTCGGAGGTTATCCCCCTTTCCTCTTTCTTAATTCGCTAAACAGCTACGCGCTGTGAAAGCGCACGTCGTGAAAGATCTGGTTTCTCGAATGACTTGCAGGCGTTAAGCTGCAGGCAACTCTCGCAATGGCTCACGGCCTGCACTGACATTAGCTCAATTTCGATGTCCTGCATCTCCTCGGCTTTGTCCCGCTCCCCTGTTAGCTGCTCGATTCGTTCGTTGATCTCCTCGATGGCGTCCAGTTCCGCGAGGAGGTGTTGACGATCCGCACCGTTGCGAATAAGGCCTGCTAGGCGGATTTCGCGCTTATCGCGTGTGGCCGTGAGTGCCGCGACAACGGCTTCGATGTCCTCGATCTCACCGCGCACAGCTTTAAGATCTTCGGTTTCCTCAATGACCGCCTCGGGGTAAACGTAAGCATGTCTGCTCATCTGCTCACGCTTCCCACGGCCTTGGTGTCCTGTTCTTTAAGAAACTTGCGAAGCCAAAGATCGGTTAAGCCCTGCTGGAAGTCTCGCTTGTGGAACTCCGACCTGTAGTCGGAGTGAGTGAGCGTTGCCGCCTGCTTAATGAGTTTATCAATTGACGATTGCAGCCAGTGCCACAAGGCCCGTTCCACCTCTGCCCTGTCCATGTCGCCGTAGCGCTCGCTCATCAGTTCGTCCACGGCTTCGGACAGTCGGTTGCGATCGACGATGATCTGATCATTGCTCATCTCACTCATCCCTCGAAGATGTCCACGAGACTTTCATAGTCTCTCTTGACCTGCTCTGGGGTTCGCATCGCCATTCGCGCCTTTACCTGCTCCTTGTACGCCTTGCCCTGTTTGCAGTAGTCCAGTTTCTCTTGGCGGCTGCGAAGGGTGCCGGGATTGATGGTTGCGCGTGGGGTTTGCATTGGTTCCTCCTTCTATTTTGTGTCCAACTCAACGGATTCGTGTAACACAGCGATTGCGCCCTTGGGCTATGCTACGTGCGTCTTGTCATTGGTGATGGTCGTATCATCAGAAAGCAAAAAAGAAACGCAATCAGCAGTTAGGTCAGGAAACATCCCCATCGCCTTCAGGGCAAGTCTGCGACTAGGTTTCCTAATGCCCACTTTTGCATTTCTCCAAGTTGAACGAGGAACACTGAGCTTCCTTGCAAAATCAGTATCGTTCAACCCTAATTCTTGCTGTTTGATCTTCAATTTGTCTGTTAACATTGCCCCTCCGTTCCTGCGATACGAGAGTATCACAAGTAGAAACGCTTGTCAATACCTAAATCAGGCAATTTCTAAATATTTTTTATCACTTGTGCAAAGTCGTGATACAATCGTATCCAATGGGAGGTAGACAGTGAACGAGGAGACTGTGGGGCAGTTAATTAAGAGACTTAGGGATGAACGGGGATTGACGCAGGGACAGCTTGCTGAGTATGCCGGAGTCACGAGACCCTGGGTCTCCAAGGTGGAACGTGGAGCGACAGAAAAGCCAGAGGCTAATCGACTGGGGAAACTCGCACCTGTACTTCATGTACCGTCATCTGTTCTTTTGGCAGCAGCAGGATATCCTGCGCCATCGACACAGATTCCTACTCGAACTCGTACACCACAAGAGATACTTCGAGAACTTGAAGCAGCAACCCCTATCTTGGTTCCAGAAACCACTCAGCCTGCTTCTGCTGGAGCAGGTACTTTGGTAGAGGCTGAACTTTGGCCATATTTGCCTGAGGCAGGAGCACGTGGTCATAGATTTGTAGCCGTGCCAGTCTCAGGTGATTGCATGGAGCCAGAGATAATGGAGGGGCATAGGGTTATTGTAGACCTGGATGCTAGTCCAACATCAGGTGATATTGTCTTAGCTATTCACGATGGTGAAAGCTTGGTAAAGCAATTGGAACAAAGGAACGGAGATTTCTACTTGGTTGCACTACAAAAGCGTCCGCCGTTAAAGGTGAATGAGAATACAAGGATTCTTGGTGTCGTTAAGACGGTACAATATAGACCAAAATCGCAGAGGATACAAACTGATGGGGTCGTCATGGTTGCACGTATGCGTAGTAATAGGTTGTCTCCAAGGCCCAGGTTTTAAGCGTTGATCTTAGTGCCGTTGAAGCCACTACTTGGCCTTGTCAGGAAAGGCTACGAAATCAGAGAGATGGAGGAGTTTTTCGAGGTGCCAGGGGAGTTGATTGAGTTGAGGCTGAGAATGGATGGAGTAGGAACATGACAAACGAGGAAGGCGAAATCACTGAAATTGGAAACGCATTCAGGAAATTAGCTGACGAAATCAAGATTGCCGCAGATGAATTGGAAGCACTGGGAGAACCGCCTGTTGTGGCTGAAGATGCGTCTGAGTAACCTTAGTGGAACTAATTCTTATCTGGATGATATTCCCGTTCCTCGCAGCCTATGTATCTGGCAAGAAAGGGCATGGGTACATTAATGGCTTTCTCTTTGGTTTCTTCTTTGGCATCTTTGGGCTTCTTTTTATGATTTCCCGAGCGCCGAATGAGGAAGCCCTTGAATGGGAAGCTATCTATTCGGGAAGAAAAAAGAAGTGTCCTAGATGTGCTGAATTGGTGCAATCAGAGGCGCGTGTTTGTCGATACTGTAAGTATAAGTTTAGAGAAGGAGGGCAATCAAATGGCTAACGTGTATCGCAAGCAAAAAGGATCTGACACCTGGCACTTTTGTCGCAACTGCTCAAATTGGCCTACGAGCAACTACGATGAGCGGTACATCAAACCAAACAGCGGCGAACTTTGTAACCAGTGCAAGGACAAAGAGAAACTAGGGAATTGCCACTAATCATCGTCGATGGTAAGTGTCCTGATTGGTTTGAATGCAAAATGAGCGCGGTCGCCAACGAATAGCAGCTCGTTTATGAACGGCGCATAGTCTACCTGTCTCTGGCGCGCGAACTCGTCAAAGCAACTCAGACAGACAACGAGCTGCCGATACGGATAAGGGACAACGGCTCGCCAGATGTGATCGGGCACGTGGAAGTTGAACTTGTCCGCATGTCCGCAGACTTTGCACGTTTGTCTTTGCGGGTCGATGCGCATCCATAAGGTATTGGATTTCATTGAGAGTTGATTACCCATAGTCACATTATAGCACAGAGACAGAGAGAGGTGAATAAGGGGCCTTGTTGTGGCCCGCTCCATTGTATCCTACATCACCCTATCCGGCACGCTGAGCGCATGTCTTGGTTGCGAGGTTCGTGTTGTCGGAAGACCGAAGCATTAGCTGAGCGATTGAGACTGTGCGCTGAGAGGCGTATAAACTCAGCGTGCCGGATAAGGTGATGTGATGAGTATAACAGAAACAAGAAGAAATGCAACTTAACAACTGAAGATGCCCTGTTGCTGCTACATTTGTGCTACACGGCGAGGGGAAGATACTGATATATCAGCGGAACTGGTAGACGAGCATGACTTAGGATCATGTGCCGAAAGGCGTCGGGGTTCGAGTCCCCGCTTCCCCACCCACGAAAAGGGATGGCGTCACGCGGCAGTCTGCGTCGCGTAACGCCAGCGAGGGAGACTAAGGACTTCATGGTTCAGGGGCGACCAGATAGACGACATAGCCGTCTATTGAGATTACTGGAAGAGGACGTTGAACACCGAGCTTCCGCCGACATATGTCAGCAATAACCCCACGGCAAGGAAGACCTTGTTCACCGTCTCCTGAAGCACGGTAGTCCTGCTCTGGTTCCGCGTGCCGGCGATCAGATCGATCCTCACCTCGTAAGGCACGAGCCCAATCGCACCTTTCAGGATCAGAACGATCCCGACACTTAGCATCGCCCAGAACAGTAACAACGCCATCGCGATTCCCATCACATTCATTGTGCTAACCTCCTTGTCCAGGACTTCTTCGTCCCAGCAGGTTGCAGAC